>Ga0208048_1001974_pt1 | contig 10214 bp, 6 predicted proteins | sample Malawi_45m_30L_FD_184163 | JGI IMG/M metagenome (GOLD analysis project Ga0208048, IMG submission 184163) | Freshwater microbial communities from Lake Malawi, Central Region, Malawi to study Microbial Dark Matter (Phase II) - Malawi_45m_30L... | ecosystem: Environmental > Aquatic > Freshwater >... | reverse complement strand
GCCAAAATTCTCGGACCCTCCAAATTTCCGCGCTCGCAGGGAATTCCCATCTACTCCTCGGCGTCCATGCTGCCGCCGGGAGAGGAAGTGATCAGCTACTTCATGAAGCTGAGCTACCTGTCGCCGCAGGATGCGGTTGCGCTTTTCAGCCAGGCGATCAGCCCGCCGAATCCCTACACTTCCTTTGCGCCTGTGCCGAATGTGCAGGCGGTCTTGATCACGGAAAATGTCCCGGTGGTGCGCAAGTTGATCGACCTGCAAAACTTGGTCGATGTTCCGCCGGCCAAAGTCATCACCGAATGGATCACGCTCAAGCGCGCCGATGCGGAGAAAGTCGTCGAGACACTGCAGGCCTTGCTGGAGAAGCGCGATGAGAACGCGGCTCAGGCCCCCGGCCAACCGCAACCCGGGCAACCTCCGCAGGTCAATGCGCAGGGTCAAATCACCCAAGCTTCCTTGGGCGGCGCCGCCTCCGGCGCGGGACAATTCGAGACCAACCTCGTCGTCGGTGAAACCCAGCTCGTTGCGGACCCGCGCACCAATCGCATCCTCGTTGTCACGCGCCCGGTCAATTTTCCCTACATCAAACAACTCATCGACCAACTCGACGCTCCGGTTCCCCTGGATGCCGTGCTTGAGCGCCCGCTCAAGTTCGTCGCCGCTTCGGACGTCTTGCCGGTCCTCTCCGATCTTTTGTCCGATGGCGAGGAGGACGGCGGTGGCTCATCAAACTCGACCGGCGGCTCATCCAACGACGGCGGTTCGCTCATCCAGCCCGGCAGCGGTCAGGGCATCGGGTCGACGAGCGGACTCGGCACGAGCGGGGGCGGACTGAGCACGGCGGATCGCATCAGGGAGCCGACCACCGATGTGGCTCCCGAATCAGTCATCATCGGCAAAACGAAAATCATTGCCGACAAAAGCGCCAACTCGATCATTGTCATAGGTCCGCCGGACAGCCGCCAGAAAGCGGCGCAATTGCTCGACATGCTCGATATTCGCCCGCGCCAAGTTTACATCGCCGCGGTCATCGGCGAGTTGAACCTCACCGATGAAATGGAATTCGGTTTCAGTTACTTCCTGCGCTACGTCAACAACGGCGCCGGGACCGGAGCGGCCGGGTCGATCATCAACTCCATTCTTCAACCCAACACGAATCTTCCGACCGCGGCTGACTTGGTCAGTCCGAAGCTCTTCCAAAATCTGCAGGGTCTCACGGTCTACGGAACCATCGCCGACGCGGTCGATGTTTATGCCCGTGCCCTCGAAAGCACCGGCAAATTCAAGATCCTCTCCCGCCCGGTGGTTTACACGACGAACAACAAAAAGGCGGTGATCAGCTCGGGTCAGCAGATTCCCTACGCGAGCAGCACGCTGACTTCGCAGTCATTGAGCGGAACCACGGTCAACCCCGGCACGGGCATCACGGCAAACATCACTTACAAAGACGTTTTGCTCAAACTAGAGGTGCTCCCGCTGATCAATGCCAACAAGGATGTTACCCTTGTCATCGTCCAAACGAACAACAACGTTTTGGGCGAACAGAATTTCGGAGGAGGCAACACCGCCCCGATCATCAGCGCGCAGGAGCTGACCACCACCGTCACCGTGCCGAACGGCGGCACCGTGGTGCTCGGCGGCCTGATCGTCGAAAGAATGCAAGCCGACGACTCGGGCGTTCCGTTCCTCATGCGCATCCCCGTGCTTGGTTATTTGTTCAAACAAACTTCCCGCGAAGTGCGACGGCAGGAGTTGATTGTTCTTCTCCAACCTACCGTGGTGGAAAACGACGAGGAGCTTGCCCAGGCCAGTTGGCAGGAGCGTTATCGCAGCGATATGGGCGACGAGGCCTACGCCGAAGCGGCTCCCGCCGCGTTCGCCAACACGCCGGTCGTTTACGATGCCGAGGAACTGGAGCCTGATTCGAAAATCCGCAAGCGCCGCGATCCGCTGCGTCCCGCAGGCATCGACTACGAGGAATACGCTCCGCCCAAAGCGCAGAAGGCCCGCAAGGAAAAAACCAAGACGCCGCCGGGAGGTTAGCGCGCGCCGCTTATGGCTCTGATTCCCGAGTTGGTCGACATGGCGGCGCGACACGGCGCCGCCGACCGCGAAAAAGTTTCCGGCGCTTTACGCGAGGCCGCGCGCAACCAATCCTCGATGTTGCGCGCTTTGCTCGACAGCGCCGAGATCGACGAAAACGGATTCTACCGCGAGCTGACCGACAAGTTTCATCTCGCTTGGGGCGGGGCGGACATCGCCAGTGCCGCGCCCGAATTGCGCAACAAATTGCCGGCCCGCATCGCGCTTCGTTACCAACTGCTCCCCGTGGCGGCCGATGACGACAACATCACGCTGTTGACCTACGATCCTTTCGACATGCTTGCGCGCCAGGCAGTGGCCGAAGCCGTGCCGCAGCGTGTGCGCTACGAGGTCTACACGCGCAAGGGGATTCTCCCCGCGCTGCGCCAAGTCTACGGCATCGGCGCCGAGACTTTCGAAGAATTGCTCGAGGGCCGCGCTTCCGACGAAGAACTGGACCAGATCCGTTCCGAGGAAGTCAACGTCCTCGACGAAAATGAGTCGGAGGAAGCGTCGGTCAAAAAATTCATCAATCAGGTGATCCGCGAAGCGTTGCGCGAGCGCGCGACGGATATCCATGTCGAACCGCTGGCCGACGACTTGCGCGTGCGCTACCGCATCGACGGCGTTCTGCAGGAAGTTCCTGTCCCGGCGCAAATGCGCAAACTCCAGCGCTCGGTCATCAATATTCTCAAACTCACGGCCGGACTCGATCTCGGCGAGGATCGCCGCCCTCAGGACGGCCGCATCAGTCTCGAACTCGGAGGGCAGCCGATCGACGTGCGCGTTGCTTCGATTCCCACGATCAACGGCGAAAGCATCAGCCTGCGTCTTCTCGGCAAAGAAGTTTTCAGTCTCGAACGGCTCGGCTTGGACGAGGAATACGCCGGTAAAATCCGCGAACTCCTCGCCATGCCCAACGGCATCGTGCTGGTCACCGGTCCCACCGGCTGCGGCAAATCCACCTCGCTCTACACTTTCTTGTCGGGCCTGAACACGAAGGAGCGCCGCATCCTTACCATTGAAGATCCGGTCGAACACAAGTTGCCCGGCGTTAACCAGAGCGCGGTGCAACCCGAGATCGGCAACACGTTCGCCAACTTGCTGCGCAGTTTTCTCCGCGGCGACCCGAACGTCATCATGGTTGGTGAGATGCGTGACTACGAGACGGCGGAGATCGCCATCCGCGCCGCGTTGACCGGTCACTTGGTCTTCAGCACCCTGCACACCAACGACGCGGTCGGCGGCATCACACGTCTCCTCGACATGGGCGTGGAACCTTTTCTTGTCGCCAGCGCGGTGCGCGCTTTCATCGCACAACGTCTTGTCCGGCGCCTGTGTCCGGTTTGCAAAGCTCCCGCGCATCCCGGCGATTATTCTCCGGAATACCTGCGCAGCATCGGGTTTCCGCCGGAGTACGACGGGAAAATTCTGCGCGCCGTCGGATGCGAGGCTTGCCGCAATACCGGATACGAGGGACGACTCGCCATCATGGAAATTTGCATGGTCACGCCGAAACTGCAGGAAATGATCACGCACCGGAAGACCGCCGCCGACCTTCGCCCTGCGGCGGAGCGCGAAGGTATGCGTCCGCTGCGCAAATACGGATTCGACAAGGTCGCTTCCGGCACCACCACGATCGAAGAAGTGATGCGCGTGACGACCAGCGACGTCAACGCGCAGGACGAATAATCACGCATGCCTGTTTTCGCTTACCAAGCCCTGCAGGCCGGCGGCGGAAAAACTTCCGGCGAGATCGAGGCGCTCAGCCGCCAAGATGCTTTCAACCGTCTTCGGCAGCAAAACCTGCAGCCCTTCCAACTGGCGATGAAGGGCGCCGAGGCCGCGGCTGCCGCGGCGGCGGGAGTCTCCGACAGCGGCGAAAATATTCTTTCGCGCCAACAAGTCCTGCTTTTCACCGAGGAGCTGTGCGATCTGCTTGAAGCGGGGCTCAAGCTCGACCGCGCCTTGCAGGTCATCGAGCAACGTCAGGACAAAAGCGTGCTGCGCAACGTCGCGGCCAGCGCGCGCCAGTCGTTGCGCGAGGGCGCCACGTTTTCCGCCGCGCTGAAAAAGGCCAGCCCGAGTTTTTCCGAGCTCTACTGCAACATGGTCAAAGCGGGCGAAGCGAGCGGCACGGTTCCGAAAATTCTCAAGCGGCAGGTCGAGTTCCTCACCATGATGGGCGAACTGCAGCGCCGCGTGACCAGCGCGCTCATTTATCCGTCGGTCATTTTTGCCGCCGGCATCGGGCTGCTGGTCATTTTCATGACTTTTCTTCTCCCGCAGCTGACCGTCATGCTGACCAAAACGGGCAAGACACTTCCGTTGGCCACGCGCGTTCTTATCGGGATCAGCGAATTTTTCGGCAGCTATTGGTGGGTTATTTTGATCGTCCTTGCCGCGAGCGTCCTGGGTTTCCGGCATTTCACGAGCAAAGGCGAGGGGCTCGCCTGGTGGGACAAGACGAAACTTTTCCTTCCCGGTGTCGGGTCGCTCCTGCGCATGAGGTTTTACGCGCAGTTCACCCAGACGCTTTCCACGTTGCTCAACAACGGCGTGTCCCTCATGCAGGCCATGCAGCTGATCAAAAACGCCACGCCCAATGTTTACCTGCAGGGTCTGCTCGACCGCGTGGCGGACAATGTGCAGGACGGCGCGCAGTTGTCCCGCGCCATCGGGCGCGTGCAATTCTTCCCGCCAACCCTCATCGACATCGTGCAGGTGGGCGAAACCACCGGCGATCTGGGGGCCGCCCTCGAGCGCAGTGCGAAAAACTACGACAAGCAGCTGTCGGTCGTCATCGAGCGCGTCACCGCACTCATCCAGCCCATGGTCATCGTCATGGTCGCCCTCTTTGTCGGCCTTGTTGCCTATTCCATGATCACCGGTATCATGCAAACTGTGTCCGGCCTGCCCGGGCGTCGATGAACTTCGCCCCCGCCTTCGGGAATCTTTCGCTCGCCCCCGCGCTGACTGCGGCGCTCATGCTGCAGGGCTGCGCCGTGCTTGAAGGTCTCAAATCGGGTCGCACGGATCCGCAGGTGTCGCGTGCCAAAGAGCAGCATGCCGCTTTCCGTGCCCAGCCCGGCTGGCGCAAAAAAACTTACCGCAACGAAAATCTCATCACCAAAGCGGCCGAGGCGCACAAGGCGGTGGAGATCTCATTGCGCGAACAGCGGGGTCTTCTTCTCGTCGATCATGCCATTGCCATGGATTTTCCCGTGGCCACGGGCCGCTCCAGCCATCCCACGCCGAAAGGCTCCTACAAAATTCTCGAGAAGAAAAAAGACTACGCTTCGAATCTCTACGGGCGCATGGTTTCCGGTGATGGCTCGACTGTCGTGTCGGATGCCGACACGCGCGCGCACTCCGTGCCCGCAGGCGGACGTTTCGTCGGCGCCCCGATGCCTTACTGGATGCGGATGACTCCGACCGGGGTCGGCATGCATGTCGGCCATGTGCCCGGCCATCGTCCCGCTTCGCACGGATGCATCAGGCTCAAACGCGAAACAGCAACGGAACTTTTCGCGCTTCTCAACGTGGGAACTCCGGTCAAAGTGGATTCCTTCTCCGCCGCTCTGGGGGGTCCGGTCGGTGTCGATAGCGTGGTCATCGGTGAAGTGGCCGACAAACCGCGGCGTACGAAGACCGCCGCAAAACGTCAGCCCGCTGCTGCGCCCGAAGGTGCTCCTGCTTCGCCAGCGACGGCCACAAATCCCGCCGCTGCGGTGCCCGAAACTTCAACGGCACCTGCGCCCGGCGCGCCAACTGAGCCTCCCGCTATCGATGGAGCAGTTGCGGCACCCGCACCGGTCGTTGCCCCCGTTGACGCTGTTCCGAATGCTTCGCTTGCACCTGTCATACCGGCAGCACTTGTCGAGCCCGCGCCGCCCGTCCCCGCGTTGAGTCCGGTTCCCGCGACTCCCTAAAAATCTCCTGCGCGCAGCGAATCGAAAGCGCGTCCGAGATTGGCCAGAACATCGCTCGGGGTCAGCGATTCTTCCGAGGCTCCGCCCTCGACCACCGCGATCTCCGCAGCTCTCCCGCAAACCCATGCGCCGAGCGACGCCGCGAGGTAGGTGTCCGCGTGTTGTCCGAGCAGCGCGGTGCAGACACCGGTGAGCACATCTCCCATGCCCCCGGTCGCCATCCCCGGATTCCCCGTCGTGTTGTAGCGCAGGGCGCGTCCCTTCTCCGCAATGACCGTGCGCGCTCCTTTGAGCAGCAGCGTCACGGGATGGAGACGGACAAATTCCGACGCGGTTTCGGCGCGGTCTTTGATTTTCTTTCCGGCGAGCAAACGTTGCATTTCCCCGGGGTGGGGCGTGAGCAGGCGCGGTGCCACCGCGTCATCCAAGTGCTGCAATCCGGCGTGCGCGACAATGGTCAGCGCATCGGCATCGACCACCGCGGGACATGGTGCTTCGCGCACGACGCGCAAAGTGTGCGCTTCGCGGCCGTTGCCCAAACCGGGCCCGATCCCCATGGCATCGGACTGCAGGGTGAAAATATCGGTCAGCGCCTGAAAGGGGCGTACCATCACTTCGGGTATCGCTGTCGTGGCGAGCAGCTCGTAACAATCGGGCGTCGCGCCGAGCGAAACGAGTCCCGCGCCGCCGCGCACGGCTCCGGCCGCGCAGAGATGCGCCGCGCCGAGTGTTCCGCGCGATCCGGCGAGAATAATGACGCGGCCGCACATTCCCTTGTTCGTGTCGTAGCCGCGCGGCGGCCACTGATGGCGCAGCGCGGCCGACGTGATGATTTCCGCGCAGTCCGAGGACGGCTCGGCAAACTCCGGCAACTCCAGCACGGCCAAGCGTCCGACAAAATCCGTGGCCGCATCTGCCACGAGACCCTTTTTGGCAAAGCCGACTGTCGTTGTGATGTCGGCTTGCACGCACGGATTGCCGGGAACTCCGGTTTCAACATCGAGACCCGACGGAAAATCGACCGCCACGGTGCGTGCGCCCGCGTTGCGGCGCAGGCGGTTCATTTCCTCGGCCAGCGCGGCGAGGGGATCGCGCAAATCCCCGGATGCGCCGAGTCCGACCAGCGCATCGATCAGAACGAGCGGACCATCGAGCGGAACAGATGGTTCGAGCGGGCGGCCGAGAATATCCAAACCGAGAAGGGAAAACTTTTCCCGCGTGAGCGGGGCAAAGTCGCCCGCCTTGAACGGCGAACGCACCAGCACGCGCCAGCCTTGGGCCGCGAGATGACGGGCCGCAACGAAGGCGTCGCCCGCATTGTGTCCCTTGCCCGCGTAGCAGACGACGAGTCCGGGCCGCGGAAAAAACTGCGCGACGCAGCGCGCCAGTTTCGCCCCGGCCGCCTCCATGAGGAATTCGGCCGGTATGCCGCGCGCGATCGTATCGCGCTCCAACCGGAGCATTTCCTCGCGCGTGAGAATCTTCGACACGGCGACAGCTATTCGGCTTTGCTCGCCTCTTTGTATTTTTCCGCCACGTAGTCCCAGTTCACCACGTTCCACCACGCGTCGATGTATTCCACGCGGCGGTTCTGGTGCTTGAGGTAGTAGGCGTGCTCCCAGACATCGAGACCGAGCAGCGGATGGCCGCCGTTCATCAACGGACTGTCCTGGTTCGGCGTCGATTCGATGACGAGTTCCTTGTCGGGCGTGAAAGTGAGCCACACCCATCCGCTGCCGAAAACTTTTCCTGCGGCCGCGCTGAATTGTTTTTTGAATTCGTCGAAACTTCCGAACGCGTCGTCGATCGCCTCGGCCAATTCGCCCGACGGTTCTCCGCCGCCGCCCGGCTTCATCATCAGCCAGAACATCGAATGGTTGGCGTGGCCGCCTGCGTTGTTGCGCAGCGTGGTGCGGATTTCATCCGGCACTTCGTCGAGGTGCGCGACCAGATCTTCGACGCTCATCTTGGCCAGATCGGGATGTTCGGCCAGCGCCTTGTTCGCGTTGTTCACATAGGCCGCATGGTGTTTGTTGTGGTGCATTTTCATCGTCTCGGCGTCGACATGCGGTTCGAGGGCGTCGTAGGCGTAGGGCAGATCGGGCAGCTTGAACGGTCCGGCCGGCTGCGCATCGGCAGGTTGGGCCGGCGCGGCGAGGGGATGGATCAGAGCAGCGAGGACGACGAATATTTTCTTCATGACCCCGCCAGCCGACCATGCCCGGGGGCGCGGCGCAAGTTTTTGGCGGGAGGGCCGGTTGACTCTGGGCCCGTGTCCATTAGGCTCCGCCTTGGGCGTTTGCGCGGCCATTTCATGAAAAAAGTCCTCTTTATCTGCACTGGCAACGTCTGCCGCAGTCCCATGGCCGAGGGGCTCCTGCGGTCCATGGCCGAGGGTCGCGCGGACCTCGAGGTGACATCGGCCGGCTTGGGGGCGGGGCGCGGCCAACCGCCGAGTCTTCATGCCGTCGATGCACTCCGCGCCGAAGGCATCGACATCTCCGACATCCGCAGCCAGCCGGTCAACGCCGAATTGCTCGAGGACTCGGATTTCATCTTCACCATGACCCGCGACCATCTCGATATGTTGCTTCTGCTTTATCCCGAGATGGCGCCGAAGGCCCGGCTTTTGCGCTTCGAGGAGGCAGCCAAAGGAGGGCGCGCGGACGTAACAGATCCTATCGGGGGGACCCGCGACACTTATGAAGCCTGCAAAGAAGATATCAAACGCGCGCTCCCGCGGATTTTTGCTATAGTCACCGGACAAGACACCGCCATGGAAACCACCGAGACGAAATCCGCTTCCGCACCCGCTTCCTCCGATATCCGCGAGATCGAAAAAACCGATCCCGCTATCGCCGCGGCCATCCACGACGAGGAGCGCCGCCAATTCGAAAACATCGAGCTGATCGCCTCGGAAAATTTCACCAGCCGTGCCGTGCGCCAAGCGCAGGGATCCGCGCTGACCAACAAATACGCCGAAGGTTATCCCGGCCGCCGCTGGTATGGCGGATGCGAACACGTCGATGTCGTCGAATCGCTCGCCATCGAACGCGCCAAGGAACTTTTCGGTGCCGAGCATGCCAATGTGCAACCGCACAGCGGCAGCCAGGCCAACACCGCCGTTTACTTCGCCTCGCTCAATGTCGGCGACCGAATCCTTACCATGGATCTCGCCCACGGCGGCCATCTCACGCACGGGCACAAGGCGAACTTCTCCGGGAAATTTTACGATGTCGTCCATTACGGCGTGAGCCGCGAAGATGAACGCATCGACTATGACGCGCTGGCGAAACTCGCCGTCGAGTCGCGTCCGAAAATGATCACCGCCGGCGCCTCGGCTTATCCGCGCCTCATCGACTTCGAACGCATGCGCAAGATCGCCGATTCGGTCGGTGCGCTGCTCTTTGTCGACATGGCACATATTGCCGGACTCGTCGCCGGCGGCGTGCATCCGAATCCCGTTCCGTATGCCGATTTCATCACCAGCACCACGCACAAGAGCCTGCGTGGTCCGCGCTCGGGTGTGATCCTCTGCAAAGCGCAATACGCCAAGGCGGTCGATGCACAGGTGTTTCCCGGCGTGCAGGGCGGACCGCTCATGCACGTCATCGCAGCCAAAGCCATCTGCTTCCACGAAGCGCTGCAGCCTGCGTTCAAAAAATACGCGGCGCAAGTCGTGTCCAACGCCAAGGCGCTCGCCGCGCGTCTCGGCATGCTCGGCTATCGCATTGTTTCCGGCGGCACGGACAACCACGTCATGCTCGTCGACCTCCGCCCGCACGGACTCAACGGCAAGCAGGCGCAGGAAGCGCTCGATCTCGCGGGCATTACGGTGAACAAAAACGCCATTCCGTTCGATACGGAGTCGATTATGAAGACCGGCGGCATCCGCATCGGCACCCCGGCCATGACCACCCGCGGCATGAAGGAAGAGGAAATGATGGAAATCGCCGACCTCATCCACGTCGCGTTGCAGAAAGCCACCGACCCAGCCGCCTTGGAAACGCTGAAAAAGCGCGTCCACTCCTTCACCAGCCGCTACCCGCTGCCTTGATTTTTCAGCGGAGTAATCTAATCCACGAGAAAATTGGATCTCGTTTACAAGTAATATGCGACCAGTCGTAAAACCCAATATTAACGAACTGTCGTATACTATACGTTGAACTAAGCCGCTGCGCGGAGGGGACTTACGCAAGA
>Ga0208048_1001972_pt1 | contig 10219 bp, 9 predicted proteins | sample Malawi_45m_30L_FD_184163 | JGI IMG/M metagenome (GOLD analysis project Ga0208048, IMG submission 184163) | Freshwater microbial communities from Lake Malawi, Central Region, Malawi to study Microbial Dark Matter (Phase II) - Malawi_45m_30L... | ecosystem: Environmental > Aquatic > Freshwater >... | reverse complement strand
CCCTCGGGGCCTCGTCTACCTGTGCGGGCTTGCGGGCATGCAAGTCGGCGTGTACCGCATGCTCGCCCGCCACGGTCTTGGCGAGCAGTACCTGAGCCTGCACGAGGAACTTGCGGGGATCGTGCCCGACGCCTGGACGGAGGACCAACTGCGCCGCCGCGTCCACGCCACCCGCCGGTGCATGGTCGAGGTGTACTGAGTCGACGACCATTCCGGATTGCCCGATCCACGGCGGGGGCTGCCGCGTACCATCTGGCCATGGGCGAGGAACGACGCGAATTCGAGTCGCCATCCGACGCGGTCCGCTATGCGCTTGAGCGCATGAGCAAGGGCGATTTCGCCGTGGCGGTCCCCGTCCTCCGACTTGCCCTGCAAGCCGATGACTCGCACCCCGAATGGCAGCTGCACCTCGGTCGTGCCCTGGAAGGATCGGGTCGTCTGGAGGATGCCCTGCGCGCCTACACCCAGGCGGCCGAACACCTCGATGAGCCCTGCCCCGCACAGACCATGGCCGCGGCCTGCGCGGCGCGCATGGGCCTTCACGAACTCTGCCTCGAGTGGTCCCAGGCAGCCTCGCGCTCGGACGGCTCGCACGACCCAGCGTGGGCGCTTCAGGTCCACGCCCTCAGCGCCATGGAGCGCTACGACGACGCCGAGGTCGCCTACTACACCGCGCAGGAGTACGGCTCGCAGCTGCCGCTGACCGCCATCGAGATGGGCGATGTCTGCGCGCGCAAAGGTGATCATGCGCGGGCAGCGTGGTGCTACGAGCATGCGCAGGGTCAGGGCGCGGAACTCCCCGGCCTTCGCACGCGGCTTGGCTTTGCCCTGCAGTTCGGCGGCGAACACCGCAAGGCTCTGCGCATCTTCCGCGCCGTCTGTGCAGCCAGCCCGATGCCGCGCCCCGACACCGCCGGCAACGGCGAAGACGACAGTGGCGCCCCATACATCGGCCTTGGCCTTGTGCTCGAATCGCTGGGTCGGCTCGACGAAGCCGAGGAGGCCTTCAAGGTCGCCTCGCTGCATGGCGAGTTCCAGGCCGACGCGGCGCGTCGTCGAGGCTTCGCGCTCATGCGATTGGCCCGGTACGTCGATGCCCGCTCGAGCTTCGAGCGCTCACTGGCGATGGAACCGGGCGATACGGTGGCGCTCGCAGGCTTGGCCGAAGCGGCCATCCGGCTTGGCGACGCTGGTGCTGCGCGGTTCGCCTTGCAGTCGGTCGTGCTGCGCACCCGCGAGACCGGCTCCACCGCGCCCCTGGATGACCACCCATGCACGGGCTACGTCGTGCTGGCCGAACTGGCGCTGGGGCTTGGCGCGCGCAAGCTGGCCTTCGATCTGGCGTTCGTGGGCCGTGATCCCAAGGATGCCAGCGAACTCTGCAGCCAGCCCCAAGTCGCGCGCTTGATCGGCTACCTGGCAGCCATCGAGCACGATGACCCACGCGCAGCCCTGCTCGCGCTCCATCGTGATCGTCACTGCGCCACGAGCGCGTTCAATGCTGCCGTGGCTGGCCTGCGGCGAGGCGATCTGCGACTCGCCTCGGCGTGCATCGGTCGGCTGCGCACGATCAGCCCCGACCATCACGCCCTGACGACGCTGCGCATGCATCTCGCGTGGCATCGCGCCATGCGTGCGCTTCGCGGAATGCTTGGCTTGAGCACCACGCGCTGAGCCTGCGCCTGCGTCCACTGCCTGCTCCATCACGACAGCAGCCCGCGGCCAAGGGCCACGGGCTGCGAGTATCGATCGGTTGACGATGGACCGACGCGGTCAGGTACCGGCGTTGGTGTACGGCAGGAGCGCCATGAAGCGAGCGCGCTTGACGGCGAGCGCGAGCTGCTTCTGGGCCTGCGCATCGAGCGCAAGGCGCTTGCGGCCGTAAAGCTTGCCGTTGGGCGTCATCGCGCGGCGAAGCTCTTCGACCTGCTTGTAGTCGATGAAGGACTTGCCCTTGGCGCCAACGGTGCGCTTGAAGGTCGGCGGAGGAGGCGGGGTGAATTGCGACATGCGTGACTCCATTCGTTCCTGTCGGGCCGAAGCCCAGGAGCGCCGTGGTCCCCGGTCAGGGGGCTTCCGTGACATCCGGAAGCGGCGAGTCGCCAACGATAGCGAAACCGAGGGCGCCCCGGAAGGCACCCTGCGCGTCCGGAAGCAGTTATCCGGGGGTCGGGCCTGCGCCGAACGACGCTCGCACCCGGGCACCGGCGCAGGCGACCGCATCGGCATCGATGCCGGTCTCCCAACCAGCGGCATGGAGCGCGCGCACCAACGACTCAGTGGCCAGGTTGCCGGGTGCCCCCGGCGCGTACGGGCAACCACCCAGGCCGGTTGCACTCGCATCGAAAGCCCGGACACCAAGCGCCAACGCTCGCTCGACGCAGCTGAGCGCCGCCCCCCGCGTGTCGTGCAGGTGCAGCACGGTGGCCGATGGATCGACGACCGCCGCAACCGCGGCGTACATCGCCTCGATCGACTCGGGGGTGCCCGCGCCGATCGTGTCACCCAGATCCAGTTCGTCGATGCCCAAGTCGAGCAGGCGCGCCGAGCACGTGGCCACCGCCGCGGGCGCGATGGGCCCGTCGAAGGGACACGCGATCACGCAGGACAGGTAGCCGCGCACGCGAACACCGGCAGCCTTGGCTGCACGGATCACCGGTGAGAGCCGAGCGAAGACCTCATCGATCGACCCGTTGGTGTTGCGGCGGCTGAAGCCCTCGCTCGCCGCAGCGAAGACGGCAACCGCATCGACGCCGCAGGCAAGCGCACCTTCGAGCCCACGCTCGTTGGGAACGAGTGCGCTGTAGGTCGCCCCCGGCTTTCGCGCGATCGATCGAAGCACCTCTGCACCATCGGCCAGCTGCGGCACCCACTTGGGCGGAACGAAGCTGGTCACTTCGACCTCGCTGCACCCCGCCTCGGCCAGTGCATCGACGAACGCCACCTTCGCGGCGACGGGCACGATGGCCTTCTCGTTCTGCAGGCCATCTCGAGGCCCGACCTCGGTGATGCGGATGCGCCTCATCGCGTCTCCCGGTCGTGGTCCTTGCTGATGCGCCACCAGAAGATGCCGATTCCAATGATCAGCGCCACGGTCATCACGCCCGCAGCGACGAAGAGCCAGAATTCGGGAACGACGCTCAAATCGTCCGCAGCCGTCCCGGTCGGCATGTCCTGCGGCAGCGGCACGCACACGGTAAGCATCACGATGCTCATGGCGCGGCCTCCACGAACCTCAGGGAGGGCTGCACGACGGCACGAGCCGTCATGCCTTCAGCGTTGACGGCAAGCAGCGTGCCAGGTGCGGCGTGCACCGTCCGCACGGTGGCGAGCGCGATGCTCACGGCACCGAGCATCGGGCTGAGCGTGCTGCTCGTGACCGCACCGACCTGCTCGGCAAGACCTCCGCCCTCGGTGAGCGAGAAGACCTGCTCCCCAGCCGTCGGCAGCGCATCGCCGACGATGCGCAGTGCTGCCACGACCTGCTTCGGCTTGCCAAGGCTCTCCATGCGCGCCACGATCTCCTGGCCGAGGTAGCAGCCCTTGGTGAAGCTCACGCGCTCTCGAAGCACCCCGCTCTCGTGCGGCAAGCTCTCGCGACCGAAATCCACATGGAACCAGGGTTCGCCCGCCTCGATGCGCGCGATGTTCTGCGCGTACCAACCGCAGGGTCGCACGCGTCGCCTGCCCTGGGCCAGATCGACCTGTGCGACGAGCGCCTTCCAGAGTTCCGCCGCACGATCGGCTCCACAGGCCAGATGCACCGTCGGAACGCCGAACCAATCCAGTCGCCACGCATGGCAGGACATCCCCGCGATCTGCACCACGCACGAGCGTGCATCCGACTGCGCCAGCGCCGCAGTCTCCGCGCCGATGGAAGCGAGGGCCTCGAAGGTCGAGGGCCCCGCAAGCGTCAGGCGTCGAAGCGCCGGCTCGTGGACGAGTTCGATGTCCTCGTTGAAGATGAACGCGGACAGGCTGGTCGCCGCGTGGGCCGCATCGAGCGCATCGCATTCGAGCAACCAGTGATCGTCGAAGGCAACGACCGCGAGATCCGCGTCGATCCTTCCCTTGCGGTTGAGCCAGAAGCTGCGCCGAACGCCGCCGGGCTCGAGCCCGCGCAGCTCCTGCGTCAGCATGCGCTGCAGCACGTCGAGCCGATCCTTGCCGCGCACACGGATCACGCCGCGCGCGCATCCATCCAGGAGCGCGCAGCCGCGCCGCAGCGCCGCGTACTCCACTTCGACGCTGCCGTAGCTGGCGGGAACCAGGGCCACGGGCTCGCCGCCGTCGGCCCACGGCAGGTACTGGACCTGGCCATCGGCGGGCAGGATCCCCGCGCCGCGATCCCCTGCACCCGGCGCCTGCGCGACCGCGCCGGCACGACGCTGTGCCTCGCCGCGGGCGAACTCGGCGTGGAGGGCATGAAGTGCATCGTGCATGGGCGGAGCATGATAGGTTTCCCGACCCATGGACATCTCCCTGCTGCAACGTCTCTGCGAAACCCCCGGCATCCCTGGTCGCGAGGAGCGCGTGCGTGCGCTCGTGCAGAAGGAGATCAAGGGTCTCTTCGACTCGGTTACGGTCGATCCGATGGGTTCGCTCCTGTGCACGATCAAGGCGCGCAAGCGTTCCGGCGGCCCCATCCTCGTGGCCGCGCACATGGACGAGATCGGCTTCTACGTCCGCCACGTCGATGAACAGGGTTTCCTCTGGCTGAACCCGGCTGGCGGCTTCGACGCGCGCAACCTCTTCAGCCGCCGCGTGCTGGTGATCACCGAGAAGGGCGACCTCAAGGGCGTGCTGAACCCCGGCGGCAAGCCGATCCACATCTCAAGCGAGGCCGAGCGCAGCAAGGTGCCCGGGACCGAGGAGTTCTTCATCGATCTCGGCCGCGAGGCTGGCGACGTGAAGAGCCGCGTGCAGGTCGGCGACTACGTCGTCATGGACGAACCCTTCCTCGACCTGCCCACCGCCGTCATCAGCAAGGCGCTCGACAATCGCTTCGCTTGCTTCATGGCCATCGAAGCGATCCGAGCGATCGCCAAGCGTCGCGGCCAGCTCTCGCGCGACGTGGTCGTCGCGTTCACCACGCAAGAGGAAGTCGGCCTCCGCGGTGCAATGACGGCGGCGAATGCGGTCGGCGCCGAGATCGGCATCGGGCTGGACGTGAACCTGGCGTGCGACACGCCTGGGGTACCTGATTCCCAGCGCGTGACCAAGCATGGCCTGGGTGCCGCGGTCATGGTGCAGGATGGCAGCATGATCAGCGACTACGGCTTACTCACCCAGGTCTGCGCGATCGCCAAGCGCAAGAAGATCCCCCACCAGCGCGCGATCCTGCCGCGCGGCGGGCAGGATGGCGCCGCCATCCAGCGCAGCGGCAAGGGCGCACAGTGCATCGCCATCGGAGCCGGCACCCGCTACATCCACACGGTCACCGAGTCGATCAACAAGAAGGACCTGAAGGCGGCGATCGATCTCTTGGCAGAGTGCCTGGTCACGCTCTGAGCCCACGCTAGGGCAGCACCGCAGGGCAGCACCGCTCGCGGGCGCGGTTCGATGGCGGCCCGTGGGGTCAGCCGAACGAACCTGCACCGAGCAGGAAGCGCGCGATGCGTTCCGCGGCGTCAGGTTCAGTGCGCGCCTCGAGTCGAGCACGCATGGCCCGTCGCGATGCATCGTCATGCATCAACTTCAGCATCGGCTCGCCGAGCGCACGAAGGTTCGCCTCTGGCTCGATCGCATCCTTCGCAAGGACGGCTGCGCCCTCGTCAACCAACGGCATCGCGTTGTGCATCTGGTGCAGATCGGCGTGATAGGGATACGGCACGAAGATGGTGGGGACGTGATTGGCTGCAGCCTCACCCACGCTGTTGGCCCCGGCACGACTGAGCGCAAGATCGGCCGCACCCCAGGCCAGGCCCATCCGGTGCAGGAACGGCATCACGACCGCATGCACACCCGCAGCGCGGTAGCCCGCCTCGAACCGTGCAGCACCGCCGCTCACGCTCGGACCGCACAGGTGCAGCACTTGCCAGTCCTTGAACGCCTTCGGATCGCGCTGGGCCTGGAGCAGCATGAAGTCGTTCAGGCTGTTGGCGCCTTGGCTTGCACCCGTCACGAGCAGCGTGTGCACGCCCGGCAAGAGTCCCAGCTGTTCGCGGCACGATGCCTGCTCCGCCGGTGCCAACGCCAGGCGACGCAGCGGCATGCCGATGATCTCGCGAGCAAATCCGGGGATCGTGGGCGTTGGAATCGCGCTCACGACCTCGCGGGCACGGCGGGCCACCCAGCGATTCGCTCGGCCAGGCGTGGCATCGAGATTCACCAAGAGCACCGGCACGCCGCGCGCTCGTGCTGCGTGGACCACTGGCGCCGTGACGAACCCACCGAGCGAGACGACCCACGATGGCTGCAGTCGATCGATCATCCGCAGTACCTCGGCGCGGCCCCGAATGAACGCACGCATGCAGCGCAGCAGCTTCCGTGGCCGCAGCGACATTGGCTCGGCCGGAATAGCCAGATATTCGGCTTCGGCCTCGGTCAGCATCTGTGCGTCGATCGGGCGCTGGCTGCATGCAAAGACAGGCCGGCATCCTGGGTCGATCGCCTTCATGCGCTCTGCAATGGCCAAGCCCGGGCTGATGTGTCCGCCTGATCCACCACCGGCCAGCAGTACGCACCGGGGCGCCACGGCGAGCGACGGGCTGGACGACACGCCTGCGCTCACGGCGGCCGAAGTCATGGTTCGGCTGGCTCCGGCATACCGCCCGAGGCAGCAACCTCGAGCGGGCTCGGAGCGGGGCTCGATGCATCATGCGCGCCGGCATCATCGGTCTGCGCTTCAGCACGCGCCACGCGACGATCCATCGCGATCACCATGCCCAAGCACAGTGCCGTCATCATCCAGCCAGTTCCGCCGCGCGAGATCAGTGGCAGCGCAATGCCCTTGGTTGGCGCCATGCCCGTCACCACCACCACATTGATGACCGCCTGCAAGCCGACCGTGGCGCCGATGCCCAGCGCCAACACCCGACTCATCGGATCCAAGGCGGGCTGGAGAAAGCCTGTTGAAGTTGGCGTTGGAACACCCCGTCCGGGGTCGCAGGAGGACGTGTCGGTCGTTGGTGCAGGTACACGGCTCGACACCACCTGCACGATGCACCACACGAGCCCCACATAGAGCAGGAGCACGGCGACGGCGCCAAGCAAGCCCATCTCCTCGCAGATGATCGAATAGATGAAGTCTGTAGTGCCTTCAGGCAGGTAGCCGAACTTCTGCACGCTGTTGCCCAGCCCTCGACCGGCCACGCCCCCACCCGAGATCGCACCCATGCTCTGGATGATGTGGTAGCAGGAGCCCTGCGGATCGCTGTACGGGTCGATCACCGAGAAGATGCGCTTGAGTCGGTACGGGCTGATGAAGACCAGCGCGATGAAGCCCGCCGCGCCGACCGGCAGGAAGGCCACGGCATTCCAGAGGTTCGCTCCACCGGCGAGCAGCATGATCACGGCCACGCCGGTGACGAGGACGGCCGTACCGAGGTCTTCGCCGGCAATGCCCAGCGCCACCACACCCACGATCGCCATGGGCAGCAGGAAGCCCGGGACGAACCGTTGCATGCGCTCGCCGGTGCGGGCGATGTACCACGCCAGACCGATGGGCATCAGCCACTTCGCCAGCTCGCTCGGCTGGAACGTCAGCGGCCCAAGGCTGACCCATCGGCTCGCCCCATTGACTTCCTTGCCCAGGCCGGGCACATGGACCGCCAGCAGCCCCATCAGGCTGAGGCCCGTCGCCCACACCAGCGGCGAGCGCCATCCGGACCAGCCGGCGATCCGCTCGACCGGCAAGACCATGCCCAGAAGCAGGCAGCCCATCGAGGCGATCGCGAAGATCGTGTGACGATCGAAGAGCACCGCCGAGAGGGTCGTGCGCGTGTCCCGCGCCACGGTGACTTCAGCGCTGTTGACGAACACCACCCCGATGAGGAGCAGCGTGAGGGCGAGCAGAGCGATGCCGTGGCCAACGCGGAGCACGTCCAGATATCGGCTCTGCGGGGCGCAATCCTTCAGTTCCCACGAGCAGCGGCGCTATCCTCGCGCAATCGATGCGCGTGTACCTCGAAACCTTCGGCTGCCAGATGAACGAACTCGACAGCGAGCTCGTGCGGGGGCAGCTGCTCTCGCTCGGCCACGAGTTCGTGCCTCACCCCGATGACGCGCAGGTCGTGCTCTTCAACACCTGCAGCGTCCGGGAGCACGCTGAACAGAAGGTCTACAGCCGGCTTGGGCTTGCGGGGGTCCGCAAGAAGCAGGGCGAGCAGCTGATCGTGGGCGTCATCGGCTGCATGGCCGAGCGGGATGGGGTGGACCTGTTCAAGCGCTATCCGCAGGTCGACCTGATGTGCGGTCCGGGCGAACTGGATCGACTGCCCTTGCTCATCGACAACGCCGTCCGCGCGGATGCCGCCGATCGATCAGAGCGGGTCGCCCTGGCCGGCAACAAGAGCCGTCGGTCCGCCACGCTGCAGGCGGCCGAGGACAACCTCGAGATGCTCGACCTGAGCCGGGCGTTCGAGCCGGTCGCCAACGATGCCAAATCCAAGTCGGCCTACGTGCGCATCACCCGTGGCTGCAACAAGTTCTGCACCTACTGCGTGGTCCCGCACACCCGTGGGGCGGAGGTCCACCGCCCCCCTGCGCACATCGTGGACGAGTGCAAGCGACTGGTCGATGCCGGCGTGGTCGAAATCACGCTGCTCGGCCAGACCATCAATCATTATCGGTACACGCATGGCACGGCCCTGACGGTCGATGGTCACGAAGCCCCGCAGGTTGGCCCGGGGCTCGCCGCCTTCCGGAAGCCGCCTGAACCCGGAGCGCGCACCACCACCTTCGCTGACCTCCTTCATCGCATCCACGAGGAGGTGCCCGGGGTCCAGCGCTTGAGGTTCGTGACCAGCTACCCGCGTGATTTCGGCGACGACATCCTGCAGGTGATGCGCGATTCGCCGCGCATCTGTCAATACCTTCATGTCCCCGCCCAGAGCGGCAGCGATCGGATGCTGAAGGCGATGAATCGCGGCTACACCGTTGCGGAGTACCTCGAGTTCATCGATCGCGTCACAACAACCCTTCCTGACTGCACGATCGGCGGGGACATCATCGTGGGATTCTGCGGCGAGACCGACGAGGATTTCGAAGCCACTTGCGAGCTCATTCGCCGGGTGCCGTACAAGAACAACTTCATCTTCAAGTACAGCCCGCGCCCCGGCACCGTGGCGTTCGATCGCCTGGCCGACAACGTTCCTGACAGCGTCAAGCGAGCGCGCAACAACGCGCTGCTGGCACTGCAGAACTCCGTGAGTGCGCGGGTTCACGAACGCTGGGTCGGGCGCACGGTCCCGGTCTTCCTCGAGGATCTTCGTGAGCGCTCGGTGCCCGCGGCTGCATCCCGCGGTCACGTCGCACTCAGCGTGGCAGGTCAACTTCCAACCAGCCCCGTCGAGGTTCGTCCCACGAAGCAGATTATTGGACGGACTCCCGGTGACCTTATCGTCGCGCTCGCCGCTCCATTTGGGGCCGAGTCGATGCTGGGAACGCTTCAAACTGCAAGAATCGTTGGGTCCAAGCCGCTCCTGCTTGACGGTGTGTTGGTGGGAACCTAACCTTTGGAGGATCTGACGAGGCGCGTCGCGCGTATCGTCAGGCACTTACGGTCTTTGGCTCTGGTCCGAGTGAAGTGGAAAAGGGACCAGATTGTTTCATTTTTGCTTTTTCACTGCCCCTTGTCTTGACCTCCTCAATCGCTGATCTAGGCTGAAATTGGCTTACGGCGTTCCCCGCCGCTAAGCAGTTCCCTCCCCTTTTCCCTAGGTATCGAAAGGAAGAAAGATGATGAAGTCTCTCATCGCGGGCTCCATGCTCGCCGCGGCCGTTGCTTCGGTCGCCTCTGCAGGTTTTACGGGCTACTCCGTTCAGCGCACCGTCACCGCTGCCGGAAACATTCAGTATCAGGTCTTCGCGAACTGGGACCAGAGCGGTCTCGTGTTCCTGAACGCCTTCAACTTCGCTACCCAGTCGGGCACCATGAATGCCCGCCACCAGGACTTCTTCACCGCTGACGGTGAAGTTGGCACCTGGCAGGCCGGTTCGTCGGTCTCGGCCGCCGATCGCGGCGAAGACTCGTGGGTCACCGCCAGCGGCCTCGCCA
>Ga0208048_1001966_pt1 | contig 10241 bp, 7 predicted proteins | sample Malawi_45m_30L_FD_184163 | JGI IMG/M metagenome (GOLD analysis project Ga0208048, IMG submission 184163) | Freshwater microbial communities from Lake Malawi, Central Region, Malawi to study Microbial Dark Matter (Phase II) - Malawi_45m_30L... | ecosystem: Environmental > Aquatic > Freshwater >... | reverse complement strand
CTCGGAGCCCATCCCCCAGGTCAGCCACGAACCGAAACTCGGACGCACCAGCCTCTGGTCGCCGGTGTTCATGAGCATCAACGACAGCTCATGGCTGGGCAGTTCCACATGCATCGAGCGGATCACCGCCAGGTCGTCCGCGCACCGGGACAGGTGGGGAAAGAGATCGCTGATGGGGATGCCGCTCTGTCCGTGTTGGCGGAAGGTGAAGGGCGAGGGCAGGGCCACGCCGGTCTTCCGCTCCGTCTGGAGGTTGGCATAGGGCAGCATCTGGCCCGCCCGCCGCGTGAGCTCGGGCTTGGGATCGAAGGTGTCCACCTGCGACATCCCGCCATTCAGGAACACATGGATGACCCGCCGGGCCGTGGGCGCGAAATGCGGCATGAGGGGCATTTCGGCCGCGCGGGCGGGCTGGCCGACCAGGTCCGCCAGGGCCAGGGATCCGAAGCCCATGCCGCAGCGCTTCAGGAAGTGGCGCCTGGAATGGGGAAGGGGAAGGCTCATGCGGTTCCGGGTTCAGTCCACGAACGAAAACTCGTTGGAGGCGAGCAGCGAATGGGCCGCCTGCTGCCAGGCCGCGGCCCTGGACGCCTCGTCGGCGGCCCGCACGAAGCGCACGATGCGATCCAGCTCCGGGGGGCGCGGTTCGCGGGCCAGCACCCGACGGTAGAGCTCCCGGGCCCGCAGGGCATCGTCTGCACCCGCGGCCTTGCCGGACAGCGCCGCCAGCGTCTTGGCCCGGTCCTGCACGAATTCCGAATTCAGGGCGAAGAGAGCCTGCTGGGGCACCGTGGTGTCCGGGCGCCGGGCGGTGCAGGAGCTGGGATTGGCCGCATCGAAGGTGCTCGACAGGTTCGAGACGATGTCCCGGTTCACGAAGGCGTACACGCTCCGGCGCAGCACCCCGGGCTGGTCCTGACGGTCAAAGGGTCTCCCACCCGGGGTCAGGTCGAGTTCGCCGGACGCCCACAGCATGGAGTCGAGCATCGACTCAAGCTCGAGCCGGCGGGTCGGCATCCGCCACCAGAGCTGGTTGTCCGGGTCCACAGTCCTAGCTTTTTCGTTCTCCCGCGACCCTTGTGCGTAGACGGCCGAGAGCAGGATGCGGCGGTGCAGGCGCTTGAGGGATCCCCCGTCCGACGCGAAGGACGAGGCGAGATGATCGAGCAGTTCCGGATGGGTCGGGCGGTTGCCCCGCGTGCCCCAGTCGTCGGGCGTGCGGACCAGACCCTCGCCGAAGTGATGCTGCCAGACCCAGTTCACCAGGACGCGGTAGGTGAGCGGATTGTCTCGGGAGACCACGGCGCGGGCCAGGGCCAGACGGCGGGATCCATCGGGGAACGTCTCCGCCTCGGGCCGGCTCAGTGCGGTGAGGAATCGCGGCATCATCGCCTCGCCCCGGTTCAACGGGTTGCCCCGCCTCAGAACATGGAACGCGGCGGGGGACGCAGACTCGGCAAGCACCATGGCCCGGGCGGGCGATCCCGCCGCGTTCAGGTGAAGGTCGTGGATGGCTCCCCGACGGCCGCCCAGGGAGTCATTGACGGTTCGGTTCAGCAATTTCAGCGCGACCGCGTCCGTCACGGCGGTCGGGGTGCCGGGCCCGAAGAGGTGGCGACGCAATTGCCTCATCACCGGGCTGTTGATCTCGAGTTGCCGAGGATCTTCGTCGGGGATGATCTCGGCGCCGGACACGGCCTCGGCCGAGGCGGTGAGCAGTGCCTTCAGCCAACCCTGATGCACGGCCGCGAAAACGTCCCCATAGGCGTCCGCAACCTCCAACAGCGACTTGCAGGGCTTGCGCCGGATGGCCTCCAGCACCCGCGGGTTCCATCGCGGTGCCTCCGCCGAGAGCTTATGCAGGTCCTTGATCGCAGCCGGGTCGCCGTTCTCCTGCTGCAGGGTGTGGATCAGATTCGTGCACGCCCCCTCGAAACCGTCCGCCGGCAACCGGGCGAGGCGCACCCACGGGCCGAACACGGGATCGGTGTCGGGCATGGCGGCGAGGTAGTCGCGCCAGCGGTTGAGGATCAACGGGCGGAGGTCGTCGGTGCGGTAGGAGAGGAACGCGGTGGAGACATCCTGTTCCGGCGCACCCTGGGCGATCTCGCGCAGGTAGAGCCCCACCTGCATGCGCAGACGGCCGCGCATCACCTCGTTGTGCTCGGCGGCCATTTCATCGTGACGGGTCTGGAGGCGCGCCAGGTCCCGCTGGTAGTCGCGCCGGGCATCGTTGGTCTTGCCCGAATCGATCACCGGCAGCACCTCGGGCACGCCGCTCGCCGCCAGCGCCGCGTACAGCGAGTAGTAGTCCCGGGTGGAGATGGCATCGAACTTGTGGTCGTGACATCGGGCGCAGGCCACGGTGAGGCCCATCAGTCCCCGTGAAATGACGTCGATCTGGTCGTCGATCACGTCGTGCCGGTTGCGGTACTGCATGCCGACGGTGAGGAAGCCCAATCCGGCGAGGGCCGGGTCGTTGTCCATCAACCCCATCTGGTCGGCGGCGATCTGCTCGGTGACGAACCGCTCGTAGGGCAGGTCGGCGTTGAAGGCGCGGATGACGTAATCGCGATAGGTGTAGGAGAACGGGAAGCGAGTGAACCCGATGGCGCTGCCGCCGTGGGTGTCGGCGTAGCGGGCGAGATCCAGCCAATGACGGCCCCACCGCTCCCCGTACCGCGGGGAATTCAGCAGGCGATCCAGCACCTTCTCGCGGGCATCGGGGGACCGGTCCGCCAGAAACGCCTGGGCCTCCTCCCAGGTCGGCGGCAGGCCGGTGAGGTCGAAGGTGGCGCGCCGGAGCCAGTCCGATCGTGAGGCGGCCGGCGAGAGGGATAGGCCACGGGCCCGGAGGGCGGCCACGATGAACCGGTCGATGTCGGTGTGGGACAGGTCCCTGCTGGGTGGAGGCACCGGACGGGCCACCGGCTGGTAGGCCCAGTGGTTGGTGTCGCCGCCCGCGGCGGGCGCGGCTTGCAGGGATCCGCCGGCCCAGCCTCCCCAAACCATCATGGCGACCAGAGTCGCCCCCACGACTCGACACATCGCCAAGCCCAGCGATCGGCAGGAAGCCGGAGAGGCGGAATGGCGGCGGGGATTCATCGTTGGGACCGTGAGCCGAAACCTCGGGCCCATCAAGCCCGGGCCGAGAGAGACCGATAGGGGATCGGGCAAGATCGGGTCCGGGTCCGGTAGCAGAGGGCCAAAGGGCAAGTGCCGTCTGGAGGTGTACGCCAGCCATGTGAACATTCCGCGCGACCCAGCACGGACGGGATTTAAACTCGCGAATGGCTCCCTGACTCTTGGCCCCCCTCCATGGAAGCGTCGGGGCTTTGTCAAAGCCCCTCAACGGCCAGTCCGCCAGTCCACCACCTTGAGCCCAGGCACGCGCTTGAGATCACGGTCGTTGGTCACGAGAGCCAGACTGTGGGCCAGGGCGCTGCCGGCGATCTGGCAATCTGCCAAGGCGATCGTGCGCCCCTTGGTTTCCATGTTGGCCCGCAGGAATCCGGCGTGCTCGGCGACATCGGCGTTGATGTTCAGAATCGTGATGTCGGCCAGGACCGCTTCCACCGAGGCGGTGAGTTTCGGCGATTGCCGGCAGGCGGCCCCGTAGCGGAGTTCCACGGCGGTGACGGCGCTGATGGCCACCTCGGAAGGTTTGGACTTCTGAAGTCGCTTCACCACCGAATCCACACCGCGCAGGTAGTCGCTGACGGTGCAGGTATCCAACAGGTATTTCATGCGAAGGGATCCCGGGCCCGTTCGTCTCTGCCCGGGCGCTGCAAGGGTTGGTCCCAAGTTCCTGCACTGGCCAGGAAGGCTCCGGACCAGGTGTCGACGATGGGCTCGATGACCACGCTGTTGCCCTCCCACCGTTCGCGCGCCCGGGTACCTCGTGGAAGGCGACAATCGCCCACCAAGCGGACCGCGAGGCTGTTGCCCACCTTGAAAACCACCGTTTCGGTGGGCATGAGGAAAAGGAGATCCCAAATGGATATCCAATCAAGGCTTCAGCGCTCGACGAAGAACCTCTCGTCATGATCCCCGCTCTTGGCCTTGTTCGTCCTGGGGCGCTCCTTCCCGCCATGGTCCTGCAAGCCTTGGCCCACGGAATAAACCACGTAGCCTGGTCCGAGCGTTCGGTGGCGCATGGGTTGGCCGTCGAACGGATCGACGGGAATCGCGGGTAGAAACTCCGCAGAGACTCGGGCCAGCGACTCTGGAGTCTGGCTTCCGCGCGCCCGATGAGGTCGTCCGACAAAGCCAGGGCCGAGGCCGCCGGTTGCGGAGGGGTGGGAACGGGTCGACGATGCGATACATGAAAGTCAGGACCATCGCACTCCTCTCCGGGGCGGCCCTTGTGACCCTCCTGCTGGCGGCCGGCGGATGTCAGGCCACTCGTGCCGGCTACGAGACGGCGCCCTACCGGGTGATCGAGTCGGACGGGGCCTTCCAGGTGCGCGACTATCCGGCGATGCAGTGGGTCGAGACGTCCACGGTCGCGGGGGATGGCGACCCGGATGGAAGCTTCGGCCGGTTGTTCCGCTTCATCACCGGGGGCAACCAGGCGGGACGCAAGATCGCCATGACCACGCCGGTCTACATGACCCAGTCGCCGGGCGCGGGCGATGCCCCCCGGCGGGTCATGGCCTTCGTCATGCCCAGAGCCATGGCGGCCGACGCGGTTCCGGCGCCCAGCGATCCCTCGGTCCGACGGCGCGAGATGTCTGCCGGTCGTTTCGTGGTGCTCCGGTTCCGCGGGGGGCGCTCCACGGAACGCGAGGCGGAAGTCCTGGCGAAGCTCCGCGACTGGACGGCCTCCAAAGGCTTCCCGGTGACCGATGCGACCCCGATCTACGGCTATTTCGATCCGCCCTGGACCCCCATCGTCTTCCGGCGCAACGAGGTGATGCTCAGGGCCCCGACGCCGCCCGTCCGGTGAGAAAGCCGACTCAATACGATCATTTTTGAAAAACTTTGAGCAAAGCACCCGATCGCGCGTCAGAAACAACGGTTGGTGGGTGTCCGCTCAAGGGTTGGCAGAGGAAGCTTGCTTTCGGCGGGGTCGCGGGCGCCCGTAGGTGTTGGCCCTGCCGAGGTTATGTCGCCTGGAGTGAAGGCGGAGAAAATGCTTCCGTCACTTGGGGGTCGGCCCAAAAGGCTGGCCCCCGTCTGTTTCAGACGCCGTTTCCGACGCATCTTGCCCCAAGCAGCACCGGCGCTCCCGGGGACCCGTGGTCACGCCCGCAGGTGGCCGGGCCGAGCGCTGGGCGGGCTCTGGGGATCCTCCCGGCCCCGGGCTACCGCGCATGGCGATCCGGCGAGAGCAGCGACAGGTCGAATCGGGGTCGATCTCCCGACAGGATTCCGGCGATGAGCTGGCCGGTCACCGGGGCAAGGCTCAGGCCCATCATGCCGTGTCCGGTGGCCAGGCAGAGATTGAGGTAACGCCCGGTCCGCCCGAGGTAGGGAAGGCCATCCGGCGGCACTGGTCGGAGGCCGAACCAGGGTTGGATGCCCTCGAAGTCGGCCTCCTCGAAGGCCGGGAAATACCTCGGCACCGATCGGACGATGCCACGGACGCGGACGGGATTGACCGTCTCGTTGAGGCCGCCGATCTCCATGGTGCCGCCGAAACGCAAGGTCCGGCCCATTGGCGTCACCGCGACCCGGGCCTCGGTGAAGATCGAGCACAACGCCGGCAATTCCCGTGGCTCCCGCAAGGTCAGGCTGTAGCCCTTGCCGGCCTGGATTGGCAGGTGGAGGCCAAGCTGGGACGCCGTCTGCGGGGACCACGAACCGCCGCAGATCACGAACTCGTCGGCCTCGACCGGTTCGCCCTCCACCCATGCCGCCCGGACCCGGCCCCGCTCGGTCTGCCACCCCCGGACCTCGGAATTCCAGCGGAAGCGGCACCCCTGACGCACCAGCTCGGCCTCTAGGCCGGCCATGAACCGGTCGGGGCTGAGGTGGCAGTCCTGGGGGAAATGCACCGATCCGGCCACCGACAGGGTAAGCGCGGGATCCAGCGCGGCGGTCTGCCGCGCGTCGAGGACTTCCGCCGGGATCCCGAGGGCGCGGGCCTGTTCGGCCGTGTGGGCTTCCTCGTCGAGGGCATGCTGGGTCCGGCAGAGCATCAGCAGCCCCTTCTTCACGAGACCGAAGTCGAAGCCGGGGAGCGCGGCCAGTTCCACGAAGGCGGCCCGGCTGGCGAGGCTGAGATCCCGCAGGAGAGGGGCCGCCTTTCGCACCTGGTCGGCCGTGCTGGCGCGCCAGAAGCGCCATCCCCATTCGAAGAGCTGCGGGTCGAAGCGGGGCCGGATGTAGAACGGGGACTCCGGGTTCCACATCCATTTCAGCCCGAGGGCGACCATGCCCGGGGCGGCCAGCGGGATGAAATGGCTCGGCACCACCATGCCCGCGTTGCCGAACGAACAGCCGTTGCGCGCCGGCGGGTTCCGGTCGATCACCGTCACCGAGTACCCGGCCCGCACGCAATGGAAGGCCGTGCTCAGCCCGATCACTCCTCCGCCAACGATGGCCACATGTCCCTGCACGGAGGCCGAGGATGGGGCGGGCGCGACCCGTGGTCTTGCCGCGCACCGGCACCTGAGGCGGGAAACCGCGCACAGTCGACGGCGCCGTCCGCCGCGAACCGGGTCCCGCCCAGCTCGGCTCAGTCCGGTTCGGTCCGCTGGGGCCAGCTCAGGATCAACGTGGTCCGCCCGTCGGAATCGGGGGCCAATTCCATATCACCCCCGTGTGCCCGGGCCAGAGGAACGCGGGCGGCCGGCAACCGGACATCGACCGAGGATGGCTCGGCCGGAACGACGTAGTTGGATCGGTCGAGTTGGCTGCGTCTTCTTCGGCAATGGCTTCGTTGCTCGCGGGTTACGTGCCTTCAATCGGCCCGCGCCTCACTTTCGCTTCGTCTTGCGAAAGAATCCGTCACGCAACCCCTTTCTTCCCAACTGCATCGTTCCGCTCAGACGTGCTTCATCACCTCGGAGACGGGGAAGCGAACCTTCTTGAGCGAGGCATACTTGTCCTCGGCAGATCGATAGCCCGCGGCGCAGGCGACCACCGTGCGGTAGCCCGAGCCAACGAGGTCCAGGGCCTTGTCGTACTCGGCCGGGACGATGCCCTCCATGGGACAGGTGTCGACACCCAGCAATGCCGCCGCCGTCATGAACTGGCCCAGGGCGATGTACACCTGATGGGTCTGCCACGTGTCGAGATGGCCCGCGTCACCGGCCTTCTGGAGACTGCCAACCATGAGGTTCCGGTAGCCGCCGAGCGACTCGAGGCTGCCTCCGCGGACCTCCACCTGGCGCTCCAGGAAGCGGTCCACGTGGGCCTCGTTCAGGCCGATCTTCACGGCGAAGACCACCAGGTGTGAGCAGTCGGCCGGTTGGGATTGGCCCCAGGAGTGCGCGACGAGTCCGGCCTTGGTCAGGGGGTTGGTGACCACGATGAACTTCCAGGGCTGGAGCCCGAAACTGGAGGGGGAGAGCACGAGGGCCGACTCGAGCGCCTCCCAGAGTTCCGGGCCGATCTTGGCCGCGGCATCGAATTTCTTGGTGGCGTAGCGCCAGTGGAGGGCCTCGAGCAAGGTTTCAGGGGACAGTTTGTTCATATCCAAGGCCACGAGACTAGCCGGCCCGGGAGAGCCCGCAACCGGGGCGTTGCCCCGCGGTGTCTTCCCGTGCAGGGCAGGGTGCCGTGCGGGATCTCCAGAAGCCATGTCCAGGGTGTCCTGTCAGATTCCTCCTCTCTGGCCCCCTTAGTGCCCTCCTTGTCGCGCCTCAAGAACCTCAAAAACCTGTCCGCCGTCCGGCGTGACCGTTATCCTCTGGGCGATGACTTCAGCGGCCCAATCCGATCTCGTCTTCGACGTGGGGATGAACAACGGGGATGACACGGGGTTCTACCTCGAGTGCGGCTTCCGGGTCGTGGCGATCGAGGCGAACGAGGCCCTGTGCCAGCAGGTGGCCGGGCGGTTTGCGGAGGCCGTCCAGTCGGGCCGCCTCACCATCTTGAATGTCGCGGTGGCCGGTGAACCTGGGGAGGTAGAGTTCTGGATCAATGAGGATCACCCGGAATGGAGTGCCCTGGACGTCGCCAGCGCGGCGAGGGGGGGGCATCGTCACCGCAAGGTCACCGTGCCGGCGGTCCGGTTCGCGGACCTGCTGCGCCGGCATGGCGTGCCCCACTACCTCAAGGTCGACATCGAGAGCGCCGACCACTTCTGTCTGGATGGCCTGCGGGAGGTGGGGCTGCCGGATTTCCTGTCGGTCGAGGTGTCCGATGTCGCCCTGGTGGATGCCTGCGAGGCCCTCGGGTATCGACGCTTCATGCTGGTGGAGCAGAGTTCGCTGCTGCCGATCGGTCCTTGGGAGGGCCCACTGGGCTGGGTGCCGCAACTGCCCCGGATCCTGACGGCGCATCGTGCCTGGCCGTTCCGCCTGCTTCGCAAGCTTGTGGGTTACCGGAGGATTCGTGCCTTGGGTCGGCGTTCGCGGCGGTTCCCGGGTCGGGATTTCCCCATCGGATCCTCCGGCGATTTCGGGCCCAACCTCACCGGTGAGTGGGCCTCGGCCGAGTCGGTCAAGGACCTCTGGCGGCGGCACCACCGTCATTGGACCGCGCACGGACGGGAGTTCTGGTGCGACCTCCACGCCCGTCGCGATTGAAGGGCAGGGCAGCGACAGACGCCGTCGTCTCACCACTGTTACGAAACCCACGGAACGTTGCCGGTTTGAAAACCACCGTTTTGTCAGGTTTCTGGGGGTGTCTTCTTCGGAAGCGAGCGCCAGCCTTTCTTCCTTCTTTCAATGGAGGCTGCGAGCGTTCCAGGCCCAAGCGGCTTGATCGGAAATCGCTTCGACACCCAATCAGCCCGGGTGGGATCGGTGCCTCGACTGATTTCTGGAGAAGGTGATTTTCAAACCGGCAGGTTCAGTCGGTTCTCATGCCGTCGCCGACGCCGTCGCAGCCGCGCGGGTTGTGGACCTGGAATCCTGGGGCGACGGGCCCTGGGAAGGCCCATGGTTGGCCCCGGGTCACTTCGCCCGCAGATCGAAGCAATGCAGATACTCCTGGTCGCGCAGGTAAAGCCGGCCTCCGACCACCACCGGATGCGGCCAGATGCCGCCTTGAGAACTGCGCCTGGAACTGAGCGGCGTCAGCTTGAAGCGGCTCAGTTCCTTCCATCCCTGGGTGCTGGCCTCTACCATCGCGACGTTGCCCGAACGTTCATCGAGGCAGATCAACTTCCCGTCGGCGTAGGTCACGGCCCCCTTGCCGAAGCCTTTGTGCGCCCAGATTTCCTTGCCCGTCTTGAGGTCCTGACAGACCCAGCCCGCGCCATCGGAGTGGCCGTAGAGGTGGCCGTCCACGCAGATCACGCCGCCGTGGTGGTTCTTCATGACCTTGTTGGAGTAGAGCGGTTCCACCGAGTTTCCTGCGCCCAGTCGGATCGCCTCGCAGCCCACCCCATAGCCGGCGGTCACGTAGACGATTCCGTCCTCGAAGATCGGGGTCGGAATGACCGCCACGCGGCCGGGGAAGTTCTTTTTCCACAGCACCTTGCCGTCCTTGGGCGAGACCCCGAAGAAGCGGTTCATGACCAACTGCACCACCTGGTCCTGCCCCTCGTGGCGGATCAGGATGGGTGAGGCGTACTGGGCATTGTCGGTCAGATCGGTTGTTCGCCAGCGGACCTCGCCGGTCGCCTTGTCAAGCGCTGCGACGGTTCCTTTGGGCCCACCCGGGGTGCAGATCACCAAATCGCCCGCCACCAGAGGGGATTCGGTGTAGCCCCAGTCCTGCAACTTGCCACCGAGGTCGTCCACGAGATGTTTCGACCAGATCTGGCGGCCATCCTTCGCGTTGACGCACACCATCAACCCCTGGCCCCCGATCGCGAAGACCCAGTCACCGTCGACCGTCGGCGTCATCCGCGGCCCATCGCCCCACCCGTTGGGGTATTTCGGACCGGCGGGCGTGTTCCAGGCCTCCTTTCCGTTGGCCGTGTCCACCGCGATCAGGAATTCCTGCCCCTCGCGCAGGCCCATCGTGAACAGCCTGCCCTTTGCGATGGAGTATCCCGCATATCCTAGGCCGGCGTTCTCGTAGACCCATGCCGCCCTGGGTCCTCCCCCGGGCCACTGGTTCGGAAGCCCCTTGTCCGGCGAATGATCCTTTCGTCCCTCCCCTCGCCATTGGCTCCAATC
>Ga0208048_1001963_pt1 | contig 10246 bp, 7 predicted proteins | sample Malawi_45m_30L_FD_184163 | JGI IMG/M metagenome (GOLD analysis project Ga0208048, IMG submission 184163) | Freshwater microbial communities from Lake Malawi, Central Region, Malawi to study Microbial Dark Matter (Phase II) - Malawi_45m_30L... | ecosystem: Environmental > Aquatic > Freshwater >... | reverse complement strand
CGCTCCAGCCAGCCGCGCACGACGCCGAGCTCCGGGAACTGCTGGTGCAGGAACGCGCATGGCTCTCCGGCATCACGCCGATCGACCCGGGCTTCCCTGGCGAGAGCTGCGCCAAGATGGAGGCGTGGATCCGACGCGGGCCGTGCATCGGGATCAAGTACGTCGGTGGCAACAGCCGCGGTATCCCCTGTAGCCATCCGAACAACGACCCCATCATCCGCCTCGCCGCGGAGCTCGGGGCCACGATCTACATCCACACCTGGCTGAAGGTCGGCGGCACGCCCCGGGGCCCCGGCCGCGGCAACCTGCCCGGAGAAAGCACGCCGCAGGACGTGGTCCTCCTCGCCCGCCGCTTCCCGGACGTGCGCTTCATCTGCGGCCACAGTGGGGGCGACTGGGAGCTCGGGGTCCGCATCGTCCGCGCCCAGCCCAACGTTCTCCTCGAGTTCGCCGGTTCCGACCCCCACTCGGGCGCGGTAGACTTTGCGGCGCGGGAACTCGGCGCTGACCGCCTCGTGTGGGGCGGCCACGGCCCCAGCCGCAGCTACGCCACCGAGCTCGCCAAGGTGCTGGAGTCCGACCTCTCGCCCGCCGATCGCCTCAAGGTATTCGGCGGCAACTTTCGCCGCCTCGCGGCCCCGATCCTCCGCCGCCAAGGCATCCCCTTCGAGCTGTGACCACCCTTTCCCTGCCCCGCCGCCGGTTCCTTTGCCAGACCGCCGCTTCCAGCGCGGCGGTGGCCCTTGCCCGGGCCGGCGCTCCCGCCTCGCCGTCTGCCCCGGCCCCCGCGGCGTCCCCGGAGATCGTCGACACCAACGTCACGCTCTTCCGCTGGCCCTTCGGGCGCTTGAAGCACGACGCGACGCCCGCCCTTGTCGCGAAGCTCCGCCGGCATCGCCTCACCGAGGCGTGGGCCGGGACGTACGAGGCGCTCCTGCAGAAGGACCTTGCCGGCGCGAACGAGCGCCTCGCCGCCGAGTGCCGCGCGCACGGGGCCGGCCTGCTGCGCCCCTTCGGCAGCGTCAACCTCGCCTGGCCTGACTGGGAGGATGACCTGCGCCGCTGCCACGAGGAACACCGGATGCCCGGCGTGCGCCTCTTCCCCGGCTACCAGACCTACGATCTCTCGCACCCCGACCTGGGCCGTTTGATCCAGCTCACTGCCGAGCGGGGCTTGATTCTCCAGATCGTGTTCCAGATGGAGGATCCGCGCGTTCACCACCCGCTGCTCAACCTCCCGATCATTGACGCCCGGCCCCTCGTGCCCCTGCTGGAGCGGACCCCTGCGGCCCGGGTGCAACTCCTGCACTTTGCCGGCAATGTAGCGGGCACGGACCTGCGTGCGCTGGTCGACCGCACCGGAGCGTGGTTCGAGTTTTCCCGCTGGGAGGGGAACGGGCGACTTGGGCAACTGATCCGTCCCGGTCCGGGCGGCGCGCGACCCCCGGTGCCGGCGTCGCGCGTGCTCTTCGGCTCCCACGCCCCGTACTTCCCGGTGGAGACCGGCCTGCTCCGGCTGTTCGAATCGCCGCTGGACGCGGAGACGCTCCACGCCCTGATGCACCGCAACGCCCGCCGACTGTTGCCGGCCTGAAGCCAGGGCCCGGGGCAACAATCGCTGGCCCGCAAATCCGGGGGGCGCGACGGCGATTTTTTCCGTGCCTCGGCGCCGCGTCGCCGTTGGCATCGACGGCAATGCGTTTCCACAAGTACCACGCCCTCGGCAATGACTACATCGTCCTGCACCCCGCGGACTTCCCGGCCTGGGGAGGCGCGCCGTCCCGCGAACAGATCCGGGTGGTGTGCCACCGGAACTTCGGCGTCGGTTCGGACGGCATCCTCTGGGGGCCGCTTTCCTCCCGCTCCAGCCAGCACGGGCTCCGAATCTTCAATCCCGACGGTTCCGAGGCCGAGAAATCCGGCAACGGCCTCCGCATCTTCTCCCGCTTCCTCTGGGACCAGGGCCTCGTCCGCGAGCCTATTTTCACCGTGGAGACGCCGGGGGGCGACGTGCGGGCCGAGATCCGCGAGGGTGGCCGACTGATCACCGTCGCGATGGGGCAGGTGAGCTTCGACAGCGCCCGTATCCCGGTCCTCCTGCCCGGTGCTGCCCGGGAGGTACTCAAAGAAACCGTGAAGGTAATCGACCGCGAGTTCACCTTCTGCGCTGCCACCATCGGGAACCCCCACTGCGTCCTTCCGCTCCCCGAGATCACTGCCGAGCTCGCGCACCGCTACGGGCCCCACCTCGAGGTCCACCCACTTTTTCCCCGGAAGACGAACGTGCAGTTTCTGCAGGTGATTGACCGCGCGAACATCCGCATCGAGATCTGGGAACGCGGCGCCGGCTACACCCTCGCTTCGGGAAGCAGTTCGAGCGCCTCTGCCGCCGTCGCCCACCGCCTCGGCCTCGTGGATCGCGACGTGACCGTCCATATGCCCGGCGGCCAGATCGGAATCTCCATCGGCCCAGATTACGCCATCCAGATGACCGGGACCGTCAACAAGGTCGCTGAGGGCGTGATGCACCCCGACCTGTTTCAGGTTACGGTCTGATGTCCCAATGCCCTTCGCCACGACCCGCCAGGAGCGGCGCATACTTGCCAGCCTCGGATTGATCCTGATCCTTGGCCTCCTCGGCCTCGCGTTCCTCTGAGTTCACCGCCGGCGCCGGTTTGAACTCGCGACCCCTCCTCCAGCGGGATTAGGCTCGCCACCCCCACCGTCGATGAGCCCTGCTCCTGAGCGCCCCGCCGGGGTCCCTTTCCTATGGCTGAAGCCCCTCTGCTGCTGACCAACGATCCCGGGGAACGGGACCGGACGGACGCGTTGCTGCTGGGGCTGGTGGCGGAGGGGGATCGCGAGGCATTCGGCCGCCTGTACGATCGGTTCTCGGGCCCCTTGTACAGTGCGGCGCTGCATATCCTGCAGGATGCCGCGGAGGCGCAGGACATCGTGCACGACGTCTTCATCACCCTGTGGGAGAAGGCCTCCTCGTTCGAGCGGACCCGGGGGAGCGCCTTCTCGTGGGCCGTGACCTTGGTGCGGAACCGGGCGATCGACCGGATCCGGATGCGCCGGCGCCGGGCGGAATTGCTGGCGGAGTCGGTCCCCGAGGACTTGGGCTACGGCGCGGAGGGCGGAGCGCCATCCGCGGATGATGCGGCAGTGCAGGGCGACAACGCCCGGCTGGTCCGCGCGGCAATCGCCGGCTTGCCAGCCGAGCAGCGCCAGGCGCTGGAACTAGCTTTCTTCGGGGGCCTTACCCAGGAAGAGATTGCGCGGCGCTTGCAGGAGCCCTTGGGCACAATCAAGGCCCGGATCCGGCGCGGACTCCTCAAGTTACGGGAAGCCCTCGGGCCGCAACTATGAGCGGGGATCTGCGCGAAGAATCGTCCGCCTTGGACGCCCTCGGGCTGCTCGCCGGCGAGGAATTGGCCCGCTTCCGCCGCGAGTGCCATGCGGATCCGGCCCTGCGCGAAATGAGCCGCGTCCTGCGCGAAGTGACCTCCCACCTCGTGCACTGGGCCCCACCGCATTCGCCGCCTGAGGCCCTGCGCGAGCGTTTAGCCGCGCGCATCGGCACCCGCCGCGTGTCCGCCGGCAGCCCGGCCTGCGATCCCTCGGGCCTCTGGCCGGCGGCTTGACCCTCCCCGGCGAGGCCGCGAGGCGACCGACCCGGCCATCCACTTGACTCCCCGGGGAGGCACGCCTGAGTCGATGCTTAAGTCGGGCCGTTTCCGCCCGACGGTTACCCCACCTCCCAACCCCTCATGAAACTGCTCGGGCTGCACCTTGTCGACGTCGCCATCCTCCTCGTCTACATCGTCGTGGTCCTCTGGATCGGGCAGCGATTCTCCCACGGGGTAAAGAACGATAAGGACTTCTTTCTCGGGGGACGTTCGCTCGGCCGCTGGCTCCAGTTCTTCCTCAGCTTCGGCAATATGACCGACCCTGGCCAGGCCACCACCACGGCCAGTTCGGTCTACCGGCAGGGCGCGGGCGGCGCTTGGCTGGCGCTGATCACGCTGTTCCTCACCCCTTACTACTGGTTTATGAACGTGTGGTTCCGCCGCGCCCGCCTCACCACGATGGCAGACCTCTTCGCGGACCGCTTCGGGAGCAAGTTCCTAGCCTCCCTGTATGCCGTGACGATGCTGATGATCGCGATCATCGGGGTCATCGCGGGCGGCAACGTAATGGCCCTGAAGACGCTCCAGCCCCTGATGGTCAAGGAACCCGCGGCCTACACCGCGGCGGAGCGCCAGAGCGTGGCCGAGTTCCACGAGTTCATCGCCCTGCGGAAGGAGCGCGCCGCGGCCCCGCTGGCCCCGGAGCAGGCGCTGCGCTACGACACCCTGCGCGACCACTACACTCGCGGCACCCTCCAGCCCTACGTCACCTACCTCCAGCCGGTAACCTTCTACCTCGTCTCTACCGGGCTGGTCGCCGTGTTCATCATGCTCGGGGGCCTGAAGGCCTCGGCCGTAGTGGACGCGATCCAAGCCCTGTTGGTGGTGCTGATCTCGGTGATCCTGATCCCCTTCGGCCTTTATCGAATCGGCGGCGTGGAGGCGCTGCACGACAAGGTGCCAGAGGTGATGTTCAACCTCTTCGGGGGCGACATCGCCTCCGAGTACACGTGGTACTCCATCGCCGCCCTGCTGCTGGTCCAGCTGATCGGCATCGCCGGCACCCAGGCCAACATGACCATCTCGGGATCCGCGAAGGACGAGATGGCGGCGCGCCTCGGCGCCGTGACGGGCGGTTTCAGCAAACGCTTCGTGACCATCGCGTGGGCCTACTGCGGGCTGATCGCGATCGCCCTCTTCGGCCCGGGCCTATCCGACCCCGACCAAGCGTGGGGCCTGATGACCCGCGAATTGCTTCCGATCGGCCTGATTGGGGTCATGATCACCGGAATCTTGGGCGGAAAGATCGCCGTGCTCGGCGCGCAGTCGGTGGTGCTCTCGGGTCTCGTAGTGAAGAACCTGTACGAGCCGCTGTTCCCCGGCCGCGCCGACCAGCACTATGTGTTCATCGCCCGGCTGGCGGTACCCGCCCTCCTCGCGATCGGCGTGCTGGTGGGTCTCTTTATGAACAGCATCGTCGCGATCCTGAAGTTCGCGATCGTGCTGCTGCTGGTCTGGGGCGTGCCGGTGACGATGCTCTTCCTCTGGCGGCGGGTCACCGAGGCCGCGGTCAAGGTCCAGGTGATCGCCACCGTGATCTTCATTGCGGTGATCCCAGCGATCGTGCCCACTCTGCCGGCCCTTGCGCGCTCGGAGACATTGACCCGAATGACCCGCGAGCAGGCGGTAGTGACTCGCGTCGCAGCGACCGCGGAGGACGTGGCCGCCGGGCGCGCCCGGACGGCCGGGGAGCAGATCGAGCGCCCGCGCCGGATCGAGCCGGTGTCTTTATTCTTCGAGGAGGGCGTGGTCCGGGTGAACCCCAACGACCCCGCGTCGCCGAAGACGGGCAAGGGTCTCTTCCGGGTTGAGGTCTACCTGCTGCACCTGCTCGGAGCGGATGTGGCCGGGTTTAACCCCGCCCAATTGCTCACCACCCGCTATCTGGTCGACGCGTTCATCCCCATCAGCCTGCTGGTGCTGGTGAGCCTGCTGACCCGGCCGACGGACCCCGCGCGCGTCGCCCGGTTCTACGCGCGGATGAAGACGCCGGTAGCCAAGACCCTCGAGGATGACGCGCGGGAGGTGGACCTCAGCTACGCCAACCCGACCCGGTTCGACCACCTCAAGCTATTCTCAGGATCTAACTGGGAATTCACCCGCTGGGACCGCACGGACGCGCTGGGCTTCGCCGCCTGCTGCGCGCTCGTTGGCGTGGTGCTCTTGGTCTTCAAGGGCGCGCTGGTGCTGGGCAGCGGCTGAGTGAATGGGTCCGGCTGGCCGGGGCAGGCGCCTCAGCCCGCGCCGGTCCCGCCCTGCTTTGGGGTGGCGCGCACGGGGGCGAGGGCCACGCCCTTCATCCGCACGCCCGTGAGCTTGCGGAGGATCAGCTCGGCGTGCTCCTCCGCCACATCCACCAAGATGTGGCGCTGGTGCAGGTCGATCACCCCGACCACGCCCGCGGGCAGTCGGGTCACCCCCGCGATCTTGCCGACCACGTCCGCCACCTGAACCAGCTGCTTGCGGCCAACATTCAGGAAGAGGGTCGTCATTCCCGGTTCGCGGCCGGTCCGCGCCGGACGCTCGGCCGCCTCGGCAGGAGCCGGTTCCGGCGCCTCCGCGGGCTCCGGGGCGGCCGCCGCCGCGGACGACCGCGACTGCTTGGGGCTGGCTGGCCCCGGCTCGACCCAAGCTTCCTGCGACCCAACCTTGGGCGAGGTGTTTCCACGCGCCGGCGCCGCCGGCTCCGGCGTGGCCCCCGCCCGCAGCAGGTGGATCAGGGCGGAGCAGATGTCCGTGCTGGCGTAGCCTTGGTCGAGCAGCCGGTCGATCATCCGGTCGTGCGGCTTGAAGTCACGGGCTTCGAGGGTGGCGCGGATCCGCTCGAAGAAGACGTTGGTCTTCGCCTCCTCCACCTCATCGAGCGAGGGCACGCGCCCGCGGTGCAGGTCGAGCCGCGCGGCGCGCATCATCGCCTGCAGGCGGTAGATCTCCCGGCCGCTGACGAACGTGAAGGCGCGTCCCTTCCGGCCGGCCCGGCCCGTCCGCCCGATGCGGTGGGTGTAGTCCTCCGCGTCGTTGGGCAGGTCGAAGTTGAACACCACCTCCAGCTCGTCCACGTCGAGCCCGCGCGCCGCCACGTCCGTCGCGACGAGGAACTCGAACTTCCGCTCGCGGAAGCGCGCCATCACCCGATCCCGCTGCGCCTGGCTGAGGTCGCCGTGCAGCCGGTCCACCGCGTACCCCCGAGCGTGGAGATGCTCGTCGAGGTCATCGACCATCACCTTGGTGCCGCAGAAGACGATCCCGAACCGGAAGTCGTGGACATCGATCAGCCGCGTGAGCGCCTCCAGCTTGGAGCGCCGGTCCACCTCGACATAGGTCTGCTCCACCTGGGGTGCCTGGAGGGCGACGGCGTCGATCCGCACCCACGCCGGGTCGCGGCTGAAACGCTGGATCAGTTCCTGGATCGGCCGGGGCATCGTGGCCGAGAAGCAGAGCAGCTGGCGCGAGGCGGGGGCCGCGGCGAGGATCCGCTCGATGTCCTCCCGGAAACCCATATCCAACATTCGGTCGGCCTCGTCGAGCACCACGGTGCGGAGGGCGTCGAGCCGGAGGGTGCCGCGCGCCAGGTGGTCAAGGACGCGGCCGGGGGTGCCGATGACGATCTGGGCCCCGGCCTCGAGGGCCCGGAACTGGCGGTCGTAACTCTGCCCGCCGTAGATCGGCACCTCGCGGATGCCGCGACGGAAGAACGCAAGCCGCCCCGTCTCCTCGGCCACCTGGACCGCGAGCTCCCGCGTGGGGCACAGGATCAGGGCCTGGACCGCCTTCCGCTGGGCGTCCACCCGCTCGATGGCCGGGATGGCGAAGGCCGCGGTCTTGCCGGAGCCCGTCGCCGATTGTCCCACGAGGTCGCGGCCGGAGAGGGCGACCGGGATGACCGCGGTCTGGATGGGCGAGGCCTCCTCGAAGCCGAGCTTGGCGACCGCGCGGAGGATCTCGGGCGAGAGGCCGAGCTGGTCAAAGGGACGACGTTCCATACCGCAGCCTGCGGCCGCAGCCGGCGGAAGGATAGCCAAATGATGCGCCCGGCCGCGGCGCGGAGCACTCAGAGCTCCGCGATCCGCACGTTGCGGTACTCGCACTTCATCTCGACCCTCCCGTGGATTTGGAGGCCCAGTGGCGCGGCGCCGGCAAACTTCGGGTCCGTGTACTCGGAGGCCTGCTGGCCGTTGATCCAGCAGGTGAAGGTGTCGCCCTTGGCCTGGATGCGGATGGTGTTCCACTCCCCCTCGGGCTTCAGCTGGCGCTTGGCATCCTTGGCCTGCCCCGCCTCGGGATAAGCCGGCTTGCCGCCCGTGTAGAAGGAGCCCGTCATATCGACCCGCAGGCTGCCCGAGACGCCGAGCTGCAGCTGGAGCTTCGGCTTGCGCATCTCGATGCCTGTGTCGACACCGCGCGGGGTGGTCGCCTTCCAGCGGACGTCGAACTCGAGGACGAAATCCTTGTACTCCTTCTGGGTCCAGAGGTAGTGGCCGGTCTGGGCCTGGTTGTTCTCCCCGATCAGCACGCCGTTCTCGACGCGCCAGAACTCCGCCGCGCCCTCGGACTTGAAGTTGGTCAGGTCGCGGCCGTTGAAGAGCGGTTGGAAACGCGGTTCCGCAGCGAGGGCGGCAGAGGCGGCGGCGAGGAACAGGGCAAGGCCGAGGCGAAGGGCGGTGGGGTGCATCGGGGCGAGCGAAGCGGGCCCCGCGCCCGGTGGGAACACCAAAGTTGCGCGGCCCCGCCCAGCCGGATCAGAGCTGGATCGGCAAGCCGACCTCGATGATCTGCATCGGCGGCAGCTGGTAGTAATCGCGCGCCTGCCGCGCGTTCCGGCTCAGGAAGCCGTAGAGGTGTTTCTGCCATTCCCACATCCGCGAATCGCCCCCCGCGATGATCATCTCGCGATTAAAGTAGTAAGTCGCCTCGTTCGGCCGCAGCGGCACCCCGCGGTCCCGGATCCCGCCGATCAGCGCGGCCACATCCGGAGACTCCATGTAGCCATATCGCGCGACCGCCCGCCAGATGCCCTCGCCGACGGCGCGCACCTCGAGCCGCTCAACCTCGGGCACGAACGGCACCTCCTCGGTGAGGATGCTCAGCAGCACTACGGTCTCCTGCAGCACCTTGTTGGCCTTGACGTGGTGCAGGAGGACCAGGGGCGTGCCCGCGGGGTTGCCCGACATGAAGACCCCAGTTCCGCGCACCCGCACGAGGTGCGGGCTCGAGGCGATGGCGCACAACTCGGACTCCGTGATCTCGTTGGCATACACCCGCCGGAAAATTTCCCGTTTGCCCAGCTTCCAAGTGGTCATGATCGCCAGCACCCCGATTGCGATCAGAACCGGCAGCCAGCCCCCGTCGTAGAACTTGTGCAGGTTCGAGGCAAAGAAGACCGCGTCGAGCGCTAGGAAGCCCACACAAACCACGGCCGCCCGCCAGACCGGCCAGCGCCACGCCCGCACCATTACCGCGTAGAGGGCCAGGGTGGTGACGATCATCGTGCCGGTAACCGCGATGCCGTAGGCGGCGGCGAGCGCCGAACTGGACTTGAAGCCGAAGACCGTGGCGATGGACCCGAGCGCGAGGACCACATTCACCAGCGGCAAAAAAATCTGGCCGCGCTGGTCCGGATTGGTGTGGCGCACGGTGAGGCGCGGGAAATAGCCGAGTTGGATCGCCTGACGGGCGAGCGAGAAGGCGCCCGAGATCAAAGCCTGGCTCGCGATGATCGCCGCGAGGACCGAAAGCGCCAGCAACAGATAGCGAGGCCAACCGTCGGGGGCGATCGAGAGGAACGGGTTGGCCGCCGAGCCCCGGCCCGCGAGGAAATGTGCCCCTTGCCCGAAGTAATTCAGCACCAGCCCCGGCAGCACCACGCCATACCACGAGGTGAGGATCGCTCGCCGGCCGAAGTGGCCCATATCCGCGTACAGCGCCTCCACGCCCGTGAAGGCCAGCACCACGGCGCCGAGCAGAATGCCCGCCTGCGCCGGATGCCCGACCAGCAGGTGGATGCCCAGCCACGGGTCCAAGGCCCGCAGCACCGCAGGGGTCTCGAGCACCCGCCAAAGCCCTAGGCCCCCGAGCACCGCGAACCAGAGCAGCATCACCGGGCCGAAGATCTCGCCGATAAAACGCGTGCCTCGATACTGGAAGGCGAAGATGCCGCCCAAAATCAGGCAGGCGACCGGCACCACCAGAAAGTCCACCCCGGGAGCCACCTCCTTCAAACCCTCCACCGCGCTGAGGACGGTGATCGCCGGAGTGATCATGGCCTCGCCGCACAGCATCGCCGCCCCAAGCAGGACGAGGACCGTGCCCACGTTCAGGCTCGCCCGCACGCCCTGATCGAGCCGGCCCAGCGCCAGCAACGCGAAAATGCCCCCCTCGCCGCGATTGTCCGCCCGCAGCACAAAGGTCGCGTACTTCACACTCACCACCAGCACCAGCGACCAGAAGACCAGCGAAAGCACGCCCAGTACCGCCGTCGCGTGCTCCGCCGGCGGCAACGCGTGCAGGCACTCGCGGATCGTGTACAGGGGGCTCGTCCCGATATCCCCGAAGAC
>Ga0208048_1001959_pt1 | contig 10252 bp, 7 predicted proteins | sample Malawi_45m_30L_FD_184163 | JGI IMG/M metagenome (GOLD analysis project Ga0208048, IMG submission 184163) | Freshwater microbial communities from Lake Malawi, Central Region, Malawi to study Microbial Dark Matter (Phase II) - Malawi_45m_30L... | ecosystem: Environmental > Aquatic > Freshwater >... | reverse complement strand
CGTAAAAGAGAAACCGCCTGTCTCAACCCTTCCCGAGCCAGACGAAGAAGAGACAACACCGTCTACTCTTCCTGATGACAACGACAGCGGTAACAGCGGCTTCGACGATGCCGACGGTCAAGGAGAAACAGAAGAACTCCAACCGACAGAAGAGCAAGACAACTCAGAGAATGAGCAAGGTCAAGAAACGGGTTCATCACTGGATACTTTATCAGAAGAAGAAATTGATAAAGGAATAGAGAATTTTGAATCGGTTCTCAAAGATGCGTCTAATGAAGAACTTCTTGAAGTGGTCGTCAATCTACTTGATTCTGTATCGGAAGACAAAATTTCAGAAGTTGTTGAAAAGATAATTGAATCTATCGCTGAAGTAGAAAACCCAAAGGCCCTGACCGATGAGCAAAAAGAACAAATTGTCGCAGTCGTCGCTGCAGTTATTGAAAATGGCGTAACTGAAGACGTGGCAGAGACACTGGCATCAAACGGTGCCGTTCTTGAGTCTGTATCCGAGGAGCAGGCAGAGGCAGTTTTTGAGCAAGTGAACGCAGAGAATCTCACGGATGAGGTTGCTGAAGAAATCGTAAATGCCGTTCAGGATGCACCATCAGAAATCAGGGAAGTCTTTGAAGACGTTGTTGATTTGTTTCAGGGTGCTTTTGACGGGTACAAGATGTTGAATCAGAATATTACTGTTGGTGAGCGGCGCACAGTTGTTGCGGCCGGACTTTTGACGGCATCTGCGGCTTCCCTTGCGGCTTCCAGTGGCACGGCTGGTGGTTCATCGTCGCCCGGTTCAAATTCCCCAACCGCGAACAGGGACACTGCGGCTAGACGGGAAGACGAGGAGGAAGAGCCTCAGGGTGAAATCGCGGGCGATGGTTTAGATTGGATAAAGAAAATCAGCATCTTTAGGTATGTCAACGGAGTGAAAGTGATGGACTGGAAAGCATTTTTTAAGAAGTTTTCATACGGCCTGATGAATATGGGTTTTACCATTGCGGGCTCTCTCGTTGTTTATCTGACCCTGTCCGGCCCTATTCAGAAAATTGCCGGAATCTCCACGATTTTGGCTATTGCCGCCTCAATGTGGCTACACATGAGGGAGCCGAGTAACGATTAATCACCCCTATCTGTTGCTATAATGAACAGGTAACCCAACTATCAACGAGGTAAAAATGCTCCCCAACAGAGACGTTCTTGACATGGCCAAACGTGAATGCAAAGGTGATGCGTCACCGGAAGAAATAGCGTGGTTGCATGATGAGGAGAACCGCATCGCGTGGTGTCATGCGCTGATTACGGCTCTCTCGGATTCTGATTCCCAGATGGTTTTCCATAAAACCAGGATTGAAATGATGGCCAAAGATGTTGAGTTGGGGCTGAAGGACCATAACGATTTCGATGAAGAGAAACTAAAGTTCGACGAATGGCTTCGCAAGGCGCAGCGTTATCGAAACGGTATCAATAAACGACTGTCAGAAGTCAAGACAATCCTCAGCAATCTAGATTCCCTAGAAATAGTTGAAGAGAATACTCGTCTGAGCAGAGCAATAATTGAGCACAAAAGGGCTTCGTTCGAGGGCGATTACACCGCCGAGCCGCACGACATTCGCCTGTGGTCGACGATAATCGACAAGTAGACAGATACGACACCTCACTGCTTGCCAAAGCGGTGCGTGCGCTCGCCCACGTTTGTGACGGTGCGGAGTCAACGGATAAGGTTGGGTTCAATAAGGCTGATGCCAGATACGGCACGATGCTTGCCCTTACATCAGAATCCAGGTGGAACGAGGTTGTCATTTATGAGGCATGGTGCATGCTTGCCAAGTACCAGTCGCAACTCTCATCCCTCGGCCTGACATACGACGAAATACCCGCACCACGCAGGCCCAATAATTTTTTGGTCGGCTTCAACGAAATGATTGCCGCCGATGGCGGCTCGCAAAGAAACAGCGTTTCTACCAACGGCGAAATATTCGTAATTAGGTGCGAATACGACGAGCAACTGATTGAGGAAGTTCGCAAAATAACTGGGGCGTCATGGAACAACAAAGCACTCGTATGGGTGGCACCGTTGTCAAGCGAGTCAGAAGTCGCTAAACTGGTATCGGAGTACAAATTCAATACCTCAAAGGAACTTAACAATATGAGCGCGATTCAAGGTGAACTCGTCTTAGGCGAGCGCAAGATAACAATGTCAAAAAGCGGGCGCTTGCTTCTGGAATTTCCATATCAGCCCGATGTCGTGGCTGCAGTAAAGGATATCCCTGGTCGCCTATGGGATGTCAAGAAGCGGGTCTGGTCTGTTCCTCCGGTCTTTATGGTCGTCGAAGTTGCAGATAGGTACGGATTTTCTATATCCGATACGTTGCGCAAGACGCTCCTAACGTCCGCCAAGCGTGAGGCAGAACTCTTGGAAAAGTCTGCGTCAACTGATGCGGAAGTGGAAATCGCGACCCTTCAAGGAACGCTGATGCCCTACCAAAAAGCCGGGGTTGTCTACGCTTCCTCAGTTGGAAGATGTCTCATTGCCGACCAGATGGGTCTCGGCAAGACAGTAGAGGCAATAGCAACGCTTGAGTTGCGCGACGCATTCCCAGCCGTGATTGTATGCCCGGCATCGCTTAAGGAGAACTGGAGACGAGAAATAAACAAGTGGCTGCCGCACCGCTCGGTCAATATCGTTTCCGGCAAGAGCGACATAGTCAACTGCGATGTCAATGTGGTGAACTACGACATTTTGTACAAGTTTGTAGAGCCGATACAACACCTGGGGGTGAATGGGGTTGTTCTTGATGAGTCCCACTACGTCAAAACATCATCTTCCAAGAGAACTAAGGCCGCCAAAGAAATAGCCACAGGTGTTTCGAAGTCGGGGATTGTGTTGTTATTGTCCGGTACTCCCGTTACGAACAGACCCTCGGAACTGGTCAGTCAATTGGAAATCATGGGCATGCTCGGACGTTTTGGAGGGAAGTGGGCATTCTTGAAGCGTTATGCGGGTGCTCATCACAACGGATTCGGTTGGGATACGAGTGGCGCCAGCAATCTGGGAGAACTAAATACAAAACTGCGTCAGAACTGCTATATCAGACGAACAAAAGACGAAGTGCTAAAAGAACTACCGGACAAGAGCCGGAACATCGTGCATCTCGAACCGGGCGGCAAGGGTTATAGGGAATACGTTTCCGCAGAGGACGACCTTGTCTTGTTCCTAAGGGAGCATGGTTACAAGGCAAAAGATTCCTCGGAACATCTGGCGAGGACGCAGGTTCTAAAGCGTCTTGCCGCATGGTCGAAGATGGATGCCGTGGAGGAATGGATTGATTCGTTCCTCGAGTCTTGCGACCGCAAACTTGTCGTTTTCGCGCACAACGTCGATGTCGTCGACCACTTGGCGGAAAAGTATGGCAACCTGCGAATTAGTGGTCGTGACAATCTTGATGAAAGACAGGCTGCTGTTGATGCTTTTCAGGCTGACCCGAAAGCGAGAGTGATTGTTCTGAATCTGCAGGCTGGCGGTGTTGGTATAACACTGACCGCCGGCTCGGACGTTGTATTTGTTCAGATGGGTTGGACTCCAGCAGAACATGACCAAGCAGAGGATAGGTGTCATCGAATCGGACAGAAGAACAATGTCCAGGCGTGGTATCTGCTTGCGTCGGGAACGATTGACGAAGATATTTACGATTTGGTTGACGCAAAACGTGTTGTCGTTGACGCGGTGACCGAAGGTGATGAAATTGAGCAAGAATCTCTCATAAAAGACCTTATGAAACGACTGATTGAGAAAAAATCCAACTAGACCATAGTTCGACTATACGCATCCTTGGTTGAGACTGTAATCGGCCGCTGCGGCCCTCAACAAAGGAGCAATCCATGGATAAGAAGAGTCAGAGTATTGACCAAGTCATCAAGGGTGGTGCCCTCGGTGTCGTCGTTTATCTTTGTGACAAGTACAACGTCGATGCGACCCTCACGGCTCTCCTGATGCCGGCAGCCGCTTATGTATTCGCGTTGGCCAGCACCAAGATTGGTGACCCGAATGTTGCGTCATTTCTAACCAAAAAGCCGGAACAAAAGAAGGAGACTGCCAAGAAGTAGGTATCGCTACCTCGGAGTGTGCGCCCAGTGCGTAAACATTCCGCTGGGCGTGCACTCTGGCCGATAAACCATGCAACTTATCAAGAACGTAGTTCTCCGTATTATCGCGACGTTTGTTGTGACTGGTCTTGGCGTTATTGGCGCCGGCACCATTGCTGGCGTGTCGATAGAAAAGGCAGTATTTATGGCCGGAATCGGCGGCGTGGCGAATGTTCTTGAGGGGTTGGCTCGTGCTTTCTTGACCGATGGAAAATTGTCGGAAGAAGAAGTGAACGAGGTATTCAGCAAGGTCGAACAAGAAAACCCATCGGGCGCTTAGGAGACAGACAATGTCGGATTTGTACATCAAGAAACTCACACCTCCTGCTGACGTAGCCGGTCACAAGCCCGGTCGTTTCCCCGATTCTTTGCTCGCCAAAGTTGACGGCGGTCGTCTCCACTGGCGTGCTGCCAATGCGTGGAAGGCAATGAAAGCCGCTGCACAAGCAGAAGGAATGGAGTTGAAACCAACATCATCAGGAGACCTGTATCGCTCGTACGAGTCTCAATTGCGTGTGTTTCTTGAACGATATCAAAAGGAAGCAATACCCGGCGCAAGCACCCGGACCTTTGAGGGTGTAAAATGGTACAAAAAGTCCGAGAAATTGGCCAGCCTTGCGGCACCGGGTACGAGTCAGCACAATAGCGGCCTGGCTGTTGACGTGCATACTGCGAGCGGACCACGCTTGAAGTGGATGGTGGATAACTGTGCAAAGTTCGGGTGGAGTTGGGAAGTTGTCCCAGAAGAACCATGGCATATTCGTTATACAGAAGGTGATAATGTTCCCGAGGCAGTAAAAGCATGGGCGGATGCAAATCCAACAGAAGTTTGTGCTCCTGGTGAAACATCTTCAGCCCCGGCTCCAACCCCCGCTTCTGCTCCGGCTCCGACGCCCGCTCCTGCCAAGGAAGAAAACGGTGCGGTCAAGCGTGGAAAAGCAAATGCCGCCGCAAATCCAGTCCTTAAACTCGGTTCTAGAGGCAGCGCTGTTCGCAAATTGCAGGAACTCCTGAACAAGGCGGGCATTAAATGCACAACAGACGGTGATTTCGGACCAAAAACAGAGGCCGCGGTAAAGGAGTTTCAGAAAAAGGTATCCCTGCCAGAGACCGGAGTCGTCCAAAACAAGACATGGATGATGATAAATCCGTAAAGAATACTCCGCCTATACAAACAAACGTGTGAGACTTCATGAGTGTTGGCAACAACACATCAGCAGATAACAAAGGAGTCATAAAATGGCTGCGAATAATTCCACAATCACTTTTGACGTTCACGACTGCAAGGTCTACCCCGTCACCGCAGATGCATCGGGCGGTATCACATACGGCGCTGCCGTTGATGTTCCCGGTATTCAAGAGGTTTCGGTCGAGCCGAACTTTATCAGCGTCGAGTTGAAGGGTGACGGAAAGGTTCTTGCCAAGAAGGGCAAGATTGACCGTCTCAACTTCTCAGCGACGTACAGTGAACTGAGCCTCCCGGTCATCGCCGTTTTGTTCGGCGGTTCGGTAACCACGGGTGGTGCGGGTGCTGCCGAGACGGCAGCGTATTCATTCGATGGCGACTCACTTCCAAACTTCAAGATTGAAGTGCTCGTCAACGACTTGGAGAGCGACCTCGCCGAAATGATATTTGTGTTGAACAAGTGTCAGATTACCGGTGGAACGATTATGTCAGGTTCGACAGACAACTTCTCGACTCCGTCATTCGATGCGGAAGCAATTCTGCCCATCGCATCGGGCCTCGGGTTCGGAACGATTACCCTGTACGAGACCGCTGTCGGCCTGTCCGGCTGATAACTAAATAATCCTGCTGGCGTAACGCCAGTCTTGGGGTCGTGCACAGCCCCAGGACTGGCGTTTGCGTACATATGGGGTGGTGTGTAGTCTGTTCACATGGACTATTCACCAGTAATACTCAAAAACAAGGGCGTTCCCTGCGAGTTTGTCAAGACACAAAAATCTGGCGATGTGTGGGAGCGGGTTTACAAAGAAGACGGCGAGATAGAAAAAGTTACATATCACGTCAAGTTTACAAATAACGCCATTTCGGACATCGAACTTCATTTCAATGGGCTAGAAGCGTGGCAAGAAAAATTAGAAAAACTTCCAATCACGACCGTAAGACAGACTCTTGCGTTTGCTCTTCGAAAAGACGTTTTGGAAATTGGAGAAGCCATGCTCGATGGCGAGGTGGTGATGTACTCAAATGTTGTGGGGACGGCGTGGTCAATAGCCAATGGCGTGGACCCTACGATAGCGAGTCGTATGCTCTGGCAGAGCGTAGGGCTCGCAAACGAGCAAAGAGAAACTCTAAACAAAGAACTGAGCAAGAGTTTAGAAAAAATCGATTCCTCCCTTGGGCTGAGTGGTACGGACTCTGGTCCCAAACGAGCCAGCCGCTCCAAGAATTCTGGGAATTGAGCCCCGCCCAGTGTGCCTGCGTTTTTGAGGCAAAAGGCTGGATGAAGAAGCGTGCAGGCGCTGAGCAAATGATGGCCTTTGCTGCCCAAATGGGCATACAGGTGCAGAAGAACTAGACATTTTGCCGTTTGCGTATTTGACGCGGCTATGAGAAAATAATCGTATGCCGGCATCAGCAGCAGGCGGTGTACCGCCGATTCACGTATCAGTTCGCATCACCACCACTGGTGCTGCGAGTGCTGCTCGCGCAATGAGCAGCGTAACAAAAGCGTCTGGCGGAATGTCAAGAGGAATGGCAACCGGCGTAATTTCGGCCAGAACATTGGGCGATGCGATGCGAATGAGTGCGTCGCTTATGAAATATACGGTTGCTGGCGCATTCATGAAAGTGGGGACTGCGGCTGTTCAGGCCGCCCGTAATTTCGAACTTTCATTCTCGCGCATTCGTGGTCTAACTGGCATGGCCCAAGACTCGGTCAATGCAATGAAAGAGGATGTTTTGGAAATGGCAACCAAAACTACGCGCGGCCCAGAAGAACTTGCCGAAGCGCTTTATTTTGTTACATCTTCAGGTTTGCGCGACGCAACAGTAGCAATGGATGTCTTGGAACAGGCAGCCAAAGCATCTGCTGCTGGTCTTGGCGAAACAAAAACTGTTGTGGATGCCGTCACTTCGGCAATGAACGCTTATGGTCCAGCAAATATGAGTGCTGCTCGTGCAACTGATGTTCTGGTCGCAACTGTACGTGAAGGTAAAGCAGAAGCCGACACATTTGCACCAGCCTTCTCAAAGGTTCTGCCAGTCGCAGCCGCATTCGGTGCATCATTCGAAGACGTTGCGGCATCAATGGCAGCACTTACACGTTCTGGCATGACTGCCGGAACCGCAGGTATTTATGTGCGTCAGGTCCTTTCCCAGTTGCTAAAGCCGTCTAAGCAAGCATCCGACACGTTGACTCAAGTGGGGACAAGCGCGGAACAAGTGCGAGACAATATCCGCAAAAAGGGAATGTTTGCTGCTTTGCAAGAACTTTCTACTCAACTTGGTGGAATAGACCAAGGCGCTTCTAAATTTGCCAAGGTATTTGGAAACGTCCGCGCCCTCACTGCAATGCTTCAATTGGTGGGACCAGCAGCAGCAGAAAACGAACTGATTTTTGAGCGACTCCAGAATTCCACTGGCGATTTGTCTGATGCTTTTGCAGCATATGAGGAGACAACAGATGCAAAATTCAATAAAGCCTTAGCCTCAAGCCGTGTTGCGCTTATTGAAATTGGAGATGCCATCAAGCCAGTTGTTACAAGTATTTTGACCGTGGCCGAAAAGTTCACCTACTTTGCAAAACTTGTGCTCAACAATCCGCTTGGTAAAGGATTCTTAACAATTGCTTCTGTGGCAACACTTGCTGTTGTTGCTCTTTCTGCGACAATGAAAACTACTTCTGCATTAATTCGCTTGTTTGCGAACCTTACAATGACCATGACCGGCAATCACATTATGTACAACGCTAATGAAAAAGCGTTGTATCGACTTGTAACCGCAAAGATGACGGTAAGCGCAGCAACAAAAACAATGACTCATGGAACTGCAACATATGCCGCAGTGACAATGAGTGCGACTGGTGCGGTAAAAGGCCTCACCAAAGCGTTGTATACACTTGCCAAGAACCCTTACTTCCTTGCTATCTCTGCATTTATTGCGCTTACGACTACCGCATTTATGTTTTCTAGAAAAGCGCGCAAAGAAACTGACGAACTCATAAACGGGGTTTCAAAAGTTACTGACGTTCTCGATGAGCAAGTAAAATACGCTAAAACAACATTTAAGTTTGATGTAGAAGGGAATCTTGACGAAGAAACCCAAGGCGCAGTAGGTAGAATCCGCGACCAAATTGAAGAGATGTCGCCTGGTTTTAACGACAGAATCAGGGACACATTTCAAGATTTGGGCGAAAAATCAGGAATAGCCTATCTGCAGTCGTTGATGGCTTCGGTTTTTGGCGGAATGACAGAAGATACAAAATCTAAACTTATTGCCTATTTTAAAGACGAGTTTAATATTTCGACAAAAGAATGGTCAGAAACAATTGGATTTGAAAATATTTCTGGAGATGCTGCCACTGATGCGTTTCTGCAATCGGTTGCGTTGGGCGCAGGAAGCGTAAGTGAAGAATTCGGCAACGCGCTCCAGGCTCGCAGCGGTGGCGCAGTGGCATCATTTAACGACTTTGTAGGCGAACTGCAGGGAAGAGTAGACCCAATAACCCTTCAGTTTGATATGAGCGGTGGAGCAGACCTAGCAATTAAAGATTTTGCAAATGCAATCGGCGACAATCTTCAAGCGACCGAAGGTGCTTTGCAGCCAATGCTCTTTGCTCTAGGGAAACTTGATGAGGCAGGAATTTTAACTTCTGGAACGATGGCTGACATTCTCGGCCCGGCCCTAAACGGTCTCGAAGGTAGTTTAAATGTTGCCAAAGAAGAATCCGGCAATCTTTTTAATGTGTTTAAACACGGAGATAATGAAACTGCACTAACGCGAATGATTCAAAGAACTACCGGTCTTGGTACTGCCGCTGCCAACGTCAAGTTTGAACAAATAAAAAAAGAGATGTTGAAAATCAAGCCTGGTGCAGACACGGCGGTCGAATCTTTCCGCATATTGCGTAATGCATTGTTGGGAAGCATGAATGCTTCTAAAGGGGTTGCGGGAGTCAATGAAGATGTCGCCGCATCGTACCAAGCGCTCCGCCAAGAAATAAGCGACACGATTACAGAATATAATGACCAAACAGGTGTTTTGAAACAACTAGAAGATGCCCAGCGCGCTTTGCTTGGAATAAACCTTACACAAGAAGAGTCTTATCGCGACCTTCTTGATTCATATCAAAATCTAAAAGATGGTCTTGCTGACGGTGGGGCTTTTAATGAACTGACCGAAAATGGAAGAAAGAATCGCGAGGAATTGCAAAAATCCGCGATGGCTGTTGCCGCATGGGCAAATACTTATTACGTGGAAACGGGAAATGCTGCGGAGGCTGGCTTGAAGTTCCAAGAAGGAATTAATGCGCTTCTCGCCAATACCGGAGCCAACGGAAACGAGGCTCAGGTTCTTCTTAAACAATTCGGATTCACTCCAGATTGGTTTGCTAAATCAATTATTGCCGGAGAAGAAGAAGTAACTAAAGAATCTACAAATCTTGGCAAGGACGTAATGGAGGGCATCAAGTTGGGCATTGACGTAAATGCCGCTGGCGTTTCTCAGACACTTATTACCGCACTGCGCGGCATTGTGATTAAGGCTGAAGAGGAACTTGGGGTTAAGAGTCCATCAAAAGTGACCGCAGACAAACTTGGTATCCCAATGGCTCAAGGTATTGGTGCTGGATTCAAGAAGGAACTAAAAAATCAGAGTGGTGGAATGGCCAAAGACTTGAATACCGCAGTTTCCAAAATGTATACAGGGAAATACGACCAAAAAGGTGTTCAAAAGTTTTTCAAAGACTTTCTCGACAAAAAGAAAAATGTCGAGACACCAGCGCAAGATTTTGTCAAGGCAACCATCGGACGCATGAAGGATATTATTGGCTCACTTGGCAATTACATTAAATCTCAACTAAGTTTCCGTGACGCGCAAGCGAATCTTGCCAAGTTAATTAATACGCAGCGCAAGTATGATGATGAC
>Ga0208048_1001939_pt1 | contig 10319 bp, 10 predicted proteins | sample Malawi_45m_30L_FD_184163 | JGI IMG/M metagenome (GOLD analysis project Ga0208048, IMG submission 184163) | Freshwater microbial communities from Lake Malawi, Central Region, Malawi to study Microbial Dark Matter (Phase II) - Malawi_45m_30L... | ecosystem: Environmental > Aquatic > Freshwater >... | reverse complement strand
GTACGAGGAGTGGCGCACCGATGGCGGGGTGACGGGCAGTGGCACCAAGGGCCTGCGCCTCGTACACCAGGACATCGTCGCGCTGGGCTAGCGGACGTCCACCAGGTCGGCGATCTGGCGTTGCTGAGAGTCAAGAGTGGCCAGCGGAAGTCCTGTCCGCGCGGCAACAGCAACGATCATGCAGTCGACCTGGCTGCCAGGCGTGATCCCGGCGGTACGTGCGGTGAGAAAGACGCGGGCCGCACCCTCGAAGTCAGCTGCCGGGGCGAAGGAGGCGAGGGTCTGATTCACCATGAAGCGACGGAGTGCGGCGTAGTCACTCGCATGCCGCGCGCCCGCGAGAACTTCCATGATGACGGGCTCCGTCACGTGCACGGCAGCACCTGACTCGATCAGGTCGCGCAAGGGCACTGCCGAAGCGTCGCCGCGCAGGTAGGCGATCCAGTAGGAACTATCGATCAATATCGGGGGCCGGAGAGTCCGCGGGCATGTCAAGATCAGGGAAGGCCCCGAAGTATTCGAGCATCTGCGCTCGTGGCATCGGCTGGCCCGCGATGCTGCGCAGGGCGTAGTCGACGGCCTCGCGCTTGGTGGACAGGTGGTAGCGCACCATCACACGGTGGACGAGCTCATCGTCGATGTCGATGTTGGTTCTGCCCATGTGGTCGACCATACACCTCCTTGGTGTATGCCTCCCCGATTAGCAGACCGCCTGAGCTCCGGTGATCTCCACGACCGATCCGCACATGTACGCCGCCTCGTCGGAGGCCAGGAACGCCACGAGCGCGGCGACCTCCTCTGGCTTGCCGAGTCGGCCGTAGGGCACTTTGGCAGCCAGTTCGGAGACGTCGACGCCCTTCTGAGCCAGCCCCGCTTCGACCATCGGCGTGAGGATCTCGCCGGGGCATACGACGTTGACGCGCACGCCCATCGGCGCGTAGTCGCGCGCGAGGTTCTGCGAGAAGGCGATGACCGCGGCCTTCGAGACGTTGTAGGCGATGTGACCCGGAGCTGGATACATGCCCCACTGCGATCCGGTGTTGACGATGGCGCCGCGCCCCGCATCGACCATGCTCGGCAGGAAGGCGCGGCACATGTAGAACATCGAGTCGACGTTGACGCGCATCGTCGTGTGCCAGTCGTCATCGGTCAGACTGAGCAGGGGACCGCGTCTGTTAATCCCGGCGTTGTTGACGAGCACGTCGACACGCCCGTGCGAAGCCAATGCGTCGCTCGCGAACTCCGCAACCTTCGCGGGATCCGCGACGTCGAATGCGGCTGGAGATGCAGAGCCACCCTCGCTCGCGATCACGTCGACCGTGCGCTGCGCAGAGTCCCGCGTGACATCGCACACGATCACGTGCGCTCCCTCGCGGGAGAATCGCCGGGCGATCTCCGTGCCGATGCCTCCGCCGGCGCCCGTGACGACCGCGACCTGCCCCTCGAATCGGCTCATGCCGCACCTCCCGGGGGTCACTGTGTCCGATCCTTGAGGGCGACCCGCCAGGGGCTCCGGCGTGTCGCAGGGATTCGAACACCTGTTCGTTCTACTGTGGGCCGTGGCGCCGCTCTCCACAGCCCCACCGGCGCCCGGAGCGACTGTCAGACCCCGGTCGTACGGTAGCCCCGACCCACAAGACCCGAGCCGGGCCCACCGGCCGAGCACACAAGGAGAGGCCATGGCCGCCAAGGAGAGCAGCACCCCCGGCACGGATCGCGAGAAGGCCCTCGAGGCCGCCCTCGCCCAGATCGAGCGCCAGTTCGGCAAGGGCTCGGTCATGCGCCTCGGCGAAGAGGGCCGCGCCCCCGTCGAGGTCATCCCGACCGGCTCGATCGCCCTCGACGTCGCCCTCGGCATCGGCGGTCTGCCGCGCGGCCGCATCGTCGAGATCTACGGCCCGGAGTCCAGCGGCAAGACCACGCTGGCCTTGCACGCGATCGCCAATGTCCAAAAGGCTGGCGGCATCGCCGCCATGATCGACGCCGAGCACGCCCTCGACCCGATCTACGCCGCGGGTCTTGGCGTCGACCTCGACAGCCTCTACGTCTCCCAGCCCGACACCGGCGAGCAGGCGCTGGAGATCGCCGACACGCTCGTGCGCTCCGGCGCCGTCGACCTCATCGTCATTGACTCGGTCGCCGCGCTCGTGCCGCGCGCGGAGATCGAGGGCGAGATGGGTGACAGCCACGTCGGCCTGCAGGCGCGTTTGATGAGCCAGGCGCTGCGCAAGATGGCCGGTGCGCTCAGCCAGACCGGCACGACCGCGATCTTCATCAACCAGCTGCGCGAGAAGATCGGTGTGATGTTCGGTTCCCCCGAGACCACCCCCGGTGGTCGTGCGCTGAAGTTCTATTCGTCGGTGCGTCTCGACATCCGCCGCATCGAGGCGATCAAGGATGGGGCCGAGGTGGTCGGGTCGCGCACCCGTGTCAAGGTCGTGAAGAACAAGGTCGCGCCACCCTTCCGTCAGGCGGAGTTCGACATCATGTACGGCAAGGGCATCAGTCGCGAGGGCGCACTGCTCGATCTCGCCGTCGAGATGGGTATCGCCAAGAAGTCCGGCGCCTGGTTCACCTACGAGGGTGAGCAGCTGGGACAAGGTCGGGAGAACGCGAAGAACTTCCTCCACGACAATCCCGAGATCATGATGGAGATGGAAGCCAAAGTGCGTGGTGCGGCCGGAGTCGGCGCCGACGAGGCTGAGTTCTCGGACGCCGACGAGGAGCCCATAGATCTCGACTGAGCCGTCACGCGGCTCCGTCGCACCACAATCGAGCCGGGTCCCTCATGGGGCCCGGCTTTTGTGTCTCTCGGGGCCGCGCTGGGGCTGACTAAGGTTCAGTCATCGCGCCCCATCGGGGCAACGACGAGGGTACCCATGAAGAAGACGCTTCTCGCAGTCGTCGCACTGCTCGCAGGTCCGTTGTCGGCACTCGCGCCGCAGGTTGCCCATGCCGGCCCTCCCTCGAACACGGGCATGCCGGACCAGACGTCGCTCGACACGGCAGACCCGAACAACGCGAACTGGCCGTCGCTCCAGGGCGGCGTGAGTGCACGCCCCTACGTGACCGCGCTGTCCGTGATCAACAACGGTGTCTCCACTCCGGTGATCACCAACGGTGCGGCAGCAGCAGAGACGAACGTGCCGGCCGGCCGCATCGCGGTTGCGATCGCGCCGTTCAACCTGTGCCGAGCAGGTCAGACGCCTGCCGAGGGCGTCTGCTACGCGACACCGAACCGCATCGGGGTCACTGTGGGCTACCAAATCCAGCCGGGGCAGCTGGGGTATGACTTCACCAGCCCGAAGGGTCGGAACGGCCAGCCCCTGACGCTCGCCACGCCTGTCACCGCCGACACCGAGTTCGACATCACGCTCAACCTGAACACCCTCGGCAAGACGCTGCGCTGGACGTGGGCGAATGGTGTGGTGTCGTACTGGAACACCGCAAACCTCGGCACCGATGCTGCGACGCTCCGCATCCGCGTGAAACCCGCCCTCTCACCTGTCGTGCTGCAGAACAGCCAGCAAGTCGGGTGCACCCAGGTTCCTGTGCAGACCTGCCAGTACACCCAGAACACCCACGAGACGCTCACGGCGAATCTCGTGCTGAGCCTCGACACCACGCTGGACGAGGTCTTCACGGGTGCCCTCTTCGCGAGCAGTCGCTCCTTCATGGGTTCGTTGATGAGCGTTTCCGGGGAATCTCCGAAACTGTCCTACGGGATCTCGGCCCCGCTCACCTGGAGCGACGGCACCCCCAACAAGACCACGATGACCGCAGTCCTGAGCGATCCGGCCATCCTCAACCTCTTCGGTGCCACTCCTGAGGTCGCCGCGACCCCCGAATTCACGGATGCGGCGTTCTCGCTTGCCCGCACGGACGGCGGGTCCCAGGGAACCCCGACCTGGACGAGATGGACCGCTGATGCCCAGGGGACCGACGGTTGGTTGGTGACGATCCCGGACATCACATTCGCGGCGGCGGTGACCTCGTCCGGGGTGCGCAGCGCCGCCGCTGGTGTCGCGCCCGCCACCTTCAAGGTGAATTCGAAGACGGCCGCGAAGGTGTCTCGCAAGAAGTCGGGCAAGGCGACTCTTCTGACACTGCGGGTCAAGGCTGCGGCGTGCGCCAAGGCGTCCTGCCGCGTGGTCGTCAGCTCCATCTCGTCCAAGACCGGCAGCAGCGCGAAGAGGGTGAAGACCGCAACTGTCCTGCGGAAGTCGAAGTCCGTGACGGCAACGGTGACCGCCTCGTCTGGCACCAACCAGAGGCTCGCTGCCATGCTCCAGACGAAGAAGGCGGGCAAGTGGGTCTACGTGGCGTCCGCGGTGTCCTCGCCCTGACGCATCCCCCGGCACCGTTAGCCTTGGCGGGGTGACGCAGGAGGCCCAGAAGTACGTCGTGCGCACTTTCGGGTGCCAGATGAACGAGCACGACTCCGAGCGCATCTCGGGCCTTCTCTCGACCGAGGGAATGATGGCCGTGGATGACGACACCGAGGCTGACGTCGTGGTGCTGAACACCTGCTGCATCCGCGAGAACGCCGACAACAAGCTCTACGGCACGCTCGGGCACCTCAAGACATGGAAGGCCCAGCGCGAGGGGCGCCAGATCGTGGTTGCGGGGTGCCTGAGCCAGAAGGACCGTGACGGCGTGCGGGGCAGGGCTCCCTGGGTCGATGTGGTGCTCGGCACCCACAACGTCCACCGCACGGCCGATCTGGTCCGCGAGGCCCGGGTGAACGGCCCGATCACCGAGATCCTGGACGAGGCTGTCGTCGACGATCACGTCCTCTTCCCGAGTGCGCTGCCCGTGCGGCGCGAGACCACATGGAACGCCTGGGTGACGATCCAGATCGGATGCGACAACACGTGCGCCTATTGCATCGTGCCGGCCGTGCGCGGGCGTGAGATCTCGCGGCCAATCGGCCAGATCCTGGACGAGGTCGCGCACCTCGCAGCCACCGGCGTCACCGAGGTGACACTCCTCGGGCAGAACGTGAACTCCTACGGCCGCGACCTGGCGCTCGCCGAGCGTCGCGAGACCGGGTCGGGATCTGCCCGACCTCTCTTTGCGCGCCTGCTGCGTGAGGTGGGCGCCGTGCCGGGGATCCGGCGGGTTCGCTACACGAGCCCCCACCCGAAGGACATGCGCACCGATGTCCTCGAGGCGATGGCCGGGACAACCGCGGTGTGCGAGCACCTGCACTATCCGCTCCAGTCGGGCTCTGACCGGGTGCTCGCCCTCATGCATCGCGGCTACACGGCCGACCGGTACCTGGAGCGTCTCACCGAGGCGCGAAGGCTCATGCCCGATCTTGCCGTGACCACCGACATCATCGTCGGGTTCCCCGGGGAGACCGAGGACGACTTCGTGCGCACCCTCGAGGTGGCGGCCGAAGCCGATTTCGACTCCACATACACGTTCATCTTCTCGCCACGGGAGGGCACCGAGGCCGCGACGATGGTTGAGCACTTCGTCGACCCGGCCATCGTCGCCGATCGCTTCGAGCGCCTGAGAATCGTCGTCGAGCGCACGGCCCTGAGGCGCCATGAGGCCCGCGTGGGTCGCCTGGAGGAGGTCGTCGTCGAGGGCCCGAGCAAACGCGACCCGGGACTCGTGTCGGGACGCACGCGCCACAACAAATTGATCCACTTCGCATCGACCGAACCGATGCGCCCGGGCACCTATGCCACCGTCGAGGTCATCCGCGCCGCGCCGCACTTCCTGGGGGGCCGACTCGTCGAGGTGCTCGCCGAGGCCCTCCACAAGGTGCGGATCCCGGTCGCCTCGCTGTGACCCACCGGGACGGCTGATGACCCGCACTGAGTCCGCCGTCACGATCGGCCAACGCCGAGAGCCCTCGATCGTGGTGTTGGGTGCGACCGCGAGCGGAAAGAGCGATGTCGCGATGGCCGTTGCCGCCGCGACACCGGGGATCAGGATAGTGGCTGCCGACGCCATGCAGGTCTACCGGGGAATGGACATCGGCACCGCCAAACCCAGCGCCGATGACCGAGCGCGCGTGGTCCACCATTGTCTCGATCTGGTGGACGCGCACGAGCGCCACACCGTCGCCGACTGGAGCAACGCACTGGCCACGGCTCGTCGCGAGATCGCAGCGGCTGGCGACCGCGCGATACTCGTCGGCGGCACGGGCTTGTACGTCACCGCCGCGGTCGACGGACTCGATCTGGCGGGGGAGTGGCCCGTGATCCGCGCCGAACTCGAGGCCGATCCCGACACGGCCTCACTGCACCGACGGTTGTCGGGGATCGACCCCGACGCTGCGGCCCGCATCGGGCCGTCGAATCGCCGTCGGATCGTGCGGGCACTGGAGGTGTGCCTCGGCAGCGGAGCGAAGTTCAGTTCCTTCGGTGACGGGGTCGATTCGTATCCGGCCACCTCGATGCGCCTCATGGGGATCCGCTGGGACAGGACCAGGCTGCGCGGGCGCATCGCCGTCCGCGTCCACCGGATGGTCGCAGCCGGACTCGTCGACGAGGTCGCGTCGTTGCTCGCCGCGCCGGGTGGGCTCTCACGCACCGCGCGGCAGGCGCTCGGGTACAAAGAGATCATCGACCACCTGGAGGGACGGTGCGACCTCGCGGCCGCGATCGATGCGTTGATCCTGCGCACCGGACAGTTCGCAGTGCGCCAGGAACGTTGGTACCGGCGCGATCCACGGATCGAGTGGGTGGATGTCGTCGATGATCCGGTGGACGAAATCGCACCGATCGTCGCTCGGGCACTGGCGTAGTCTGTCGGCGATGCGGGCGAGCCTCTCCAAGCACCACGGACTTGGGAACGACTTCCTCGTCTACGACGCGGCCCAGGGCGACCCCGGTGTGGCGTGGTCGGAGTTGGCGCGACGGTTGTGCGCGCGCACGACCGGGATCGGGGCCGACGGGCTGCTCCTGCTCGGGATCGACGGCGCGCGACTGTCGATGCGTCTCTTCAACGCCGACGGCAGCCCCGCCGAGATGAGCGGCAACGGCATCCGGTGCCTGGTCCAGGCGGCCCACCATGCCCTCGGGAGAGGCCCCGGCGCGGTGTACTCGGTCGACACCGATGCGGGTCTGCGCACCGCCGAGGTCGTGGGTGAGCCCGACGGTCACACGATCCAGGTGCGTGTCGACATGGGGCCCGTGGCCGACCTGCCCGAGCCCGAGGGCTGGGCGGCACTCGAGTGCGATCCGAACCGACCGGTCCGTCACGTCTCGCTCGGCAATCCCCACTCGGTGGTCGGAGTCGAGGACGTGCGGCTCGTGGATCTGGCGCGCCTCGGCGCCCTCGTGCCGCACGTGAACCTCGAGATCATCGAGCCGGGCCCGGGCACCAATGCCGTGACGATGCGTGTCCACGAGAGGGGTGCGGGCATCACGCTCGCGTGCGGCACGGGCGCCTGTGCCGCCGCCGATGCGGCGCTCGCGTGGGGGATCGTGCCGCGCAGCACCGATGAGGTGGTCGTGCACATGGATGGCGGCATCGCCAGGGTGCACATCGCCGGGGATCGCACGGCTGTGTTGGCCGGTCCCACGACCTGGATCGGCACCGTGACGGTGCTCACGTGAGCAATCCCTACCAGGAGGCGCTCGGGCGCACGCTGATCGAGCGCACGTTCCGCGAGCGCATCGTTCTCGTGGGGGTGACACTCGCCGGACACAACGACGAGGACACCGAGGAAGCCCTCGATGAGCTGTCGCAGTTGATCGACACCGCCGGGGCCGACGAGGTCGCGCGGCTCACGCAGCGCCGCGACGTGCCCGACCCCGCCTGGTACATCGGCAAGGGCAAGGTCGACGAGCTCCACGAGGTGTGTCTCGCGCTCGACGCCGACACGGTGGTCTTCGATGCAGAACTGAGCCCCGCCCAGCAGTACAACCTCGAGAAGGTGCTCGGGCGCACCGCGCTCGACCGCACCGCGGTGATCCTCGACATCTTCGCCCAGAATGCCCACACCCAGGAGGGCAAGGCCCAGGTCGAGCTCGCGATGCTGCGCTACCGGTTGCCGCGACTGCGCCGTGGAGCAAAGGCCCAGATGTCCCAGCAGGCGGGTGGCATCGGCACGAGGGGCCCGGGTGAGACACGCCTCGAGGTGGACCGTCGACGGATCATGCGGCGCATCACCAAACTCGAGCACGACCTCGCCGCGCTCGCCAAGACCCGTGCCACCCAACGCAAGAGCCGCGGACGCAGCGGATTGGCCTCGGTCGTGATTGTCGGGTACACCAACGCCGGCAAGTCGACGCTGTTGAACGCGCTCACCCATGCCGGTGTCCTCGCCCAGGATCGCCTGTTCGCCACACTCGATCCCACGACGCGTCGGCTCGCACTCCCCGGCGGTGAACCGGTGCTGCTCACCGACACCGTGGGGTTCATCAGTCGTCTGCCGCACGGCCTCATCGAGTCGTTCAAGAGCACCCTCGAGGTCGCAGCGACAGCCGATCTCCTCGTGCATGTGGTCGATGCGAGTGCGTCCCATCCCGATCACCAGGTGTCCGCCGTGCGCGAGGTGCTCGCAGAGATCGGGGCCGATCAGGTGCCCGAGTTCATCGTCTTCAACAAGATCGACCGGCTCGAGGACGGGGCGGCGTCGCTGCTGCGCGACCATCCCGGTGCTGTCGCCGTGTCGGCCCTCAGGCGCGAGGGGCTCGAGGTGTTCCTGCGCACACTGGCCGACCGGATGCGGGCGATCTCCCGAGTGACCGAATTGGTGGTTCCCTTCGATCGCGGTGACATCGTGGCCGCCGTGCACCGCGAGGGCGAAGTGGTCTCGATCGAGGAAGCCGACACGGGACTGCGGATCCGCGCCCGACTCTCCGAGGCGTCCGAGGGGCGCCTGAAGGAGTTCGTCATCGCCGGCCGCGATGGACGAGAATCTGCACCGGACCCGGCCGACACCACCGACACCGGGGGGAGATGACGATGGCAGGGAACCCGATCGACCGCGACGCACCGGGCTTCGAACCGCCACCGTATCCCTACGACCGCCTCGATGCCTTCCAGAAGATCGCCGCCGAACACGACGGTGGGATCGTGGACCTCTCGATCGGTACCCCGTGCGACCCGCCACCCGATGCGGTGATCGCGGCTCTGGGGGGCTCGGGAAGTGAGCGCGGGTACCCGGCGAGCATCGGCTCGGAGGCCCTGCGGCGCTCCATCGCCCGGTGGATGGGTCGCCGGTTCGCCATCGACGTGCCGGTGTCGCGCATCGCTGCCTGCATCGGCACCAAAGAGTTCGTCGCGACCACGCCCAAGTACATGAAACTGCGGCGGCCGAACAGGGACACCGTGCTCTATCCCGCGGTCGCATACCCCACCTATGAGATGGGTGCGATCCTGGCGGGTCTTCGTCCCGTTCCGGTGCCCGTGCTCGCCGACGGGCGGCTCGACCTTGCCTCGATCAGCGAGGACGATGCATCGCGTGCGTTGATGTTGTGGTCGAACAGCCCGTCGAATCCGACCGGCCTGCTGGATGATCTCTCGGTCGTTGCCGAGTGGGGTCGAGGTCGCGGGGTGCCGGTGTTCAGCGACGAGTGCTACACCGAGTTCACATGGGACGGGGGCTCCCGGTCGATCCTCCAGCACGGACTCGATGGTGTGGTCGCGGTGCACTCACTGTCGAAGAGGTCGAACTTGGCGGGCGTGCGCGTCGGTTTCTACGCCGGGGATGCAGAGATCGTCGAATACCTGCGGGAGGTGCGAAAGCACGCGGGCTTCATGGTTCCCGGTCCGGCCCAGGCCGCCGGTGTCGCCGCACTCGACGATGACGATCACGTGAGTGTCCAGCGCGACCGCTACCGCTTGCGTCTGGAGATGATGGCGCGCGTGTTGTCGCGATGGTCGGGACTCGAGATCGGCCTCCCCGAGGGGGGTTTCTACCTGTGGTTCGATGCCGAGGACGCGTGGGACTTCACCGAGCGTCTCGCGCGCGAGGGTGGAGCGCTGGTGAGTCCGGGCGACTTCTACGGCTCGGGCGGGTCGCGCCATGTGCGCGTCGCCGTGGTGCAGCCGGACGCGAAGCTGCGCCTGGTCGCCGAACGCCTGGGCGTGTGACCGCGGCTTCCGCCGGTGACATCGGGTCCGCGAGTACCCTATGGAACATGAGCAGGCCCAAGGGGTTCATCGCAGCGGCGGCGGCAGTTCTCGTCATCTTCGGCGTGGTCACCAGGACCTCCGCTGTGAACGGGGGCAGTATCTCGTTCAACGGCACGAACCAGTTCGTCTTCTCGCCGGCCAGCGCTGACTGGGCCGTGGGCACCGGCGATTTCACGGTGGAGTGGTACCAGTACCAGACCAGCTCCCCCTCCAGT
>Ga0208048_1001937_pt1 | contig 10322 bp, 5 predicted proteins | sample Malawi_45m_30L_FD_184163 | JGI IMG/M metagenome (GOLD analysis project Ga0208048, IMG submission 184163) | Freshwater microbial communities from Lake Malawi, Central Region, Malawi to study Microbial Dark Matter (Phase II) - Malawi_45m_30L... | ecosystem: Environmental > Aquatic > Freshwater >... | reverse complement strand
ACTTCGCAGGAACGAGATCCCACACCCACGGCGCTTCGGGCTGCACGCGCGTCTTGAGCCAGCGGATCTGAAGAGCGCGTCCGGGTGGGTCGCTGCTTGAAATGGTCGCGGGCTGCGGCGCAGAGAGCGGCGCTGGAGGCGCGCCGCTCGGCGCCGCGGGTGCTGCGGCGGGCGGGGCGGGCGCGGTCCATGTGAACTCGGGCTGCTTGGCCGATCCACCCTTGCGCGCGGGCGAGTCGACTGGGCGAAACGACGACGCATCGGTGGCGCGAACAGTGGAGAACCCCGGTCGCCAACGCTTGGGCCAGATGAACGCGCGGTCGGTCAGCGACTGCGAGAGTTCCGTGAAGCTGCTCGGTGGCGTTCCCTCGCGCTCGAGCATCAGCAATCCCTCCGCAAGGAACGCGAGCCGTTCCCGCAAAGTTTCGTTTGCGCTCGGCTGTTCCCTCTGCGCGAAGTCGCGCCAGCGCTTGTCAAACTCGCTCCAGTCGCGGTCGGACGCGATGCCGTAGACGCGCGCGAACGCGCTCCATGCGGTGGCGCCGTAGGAGATGTCGCGCAGGAACTGGGTGAACGCGCCCGCCTTCATGCCGCCTTTGCCCGACAGCATGAACCGCACAAGCGATGCCGCCTGCTCTTGCAGCGCGCCGTTGTCGCTGCTGGCGCAGGCTTCGTCCCACTCCTTGCGGTCCTTCACAAGCAGATCGAACAGCGAGAGCGCGGACTTGTCCTTGAGTGCAGCCTGCACGGCGGCGATCCCAGCGGCGCCAGTGCCGCTGCCGTGCGGGTCTGCGCGCGCGACAAGATCCAGGAGACCACACTCGATCGCGGGCGGCACATCGCCGCCGCAGCAGAGTCGCAGATACTCGGCGGTGAGCGCAGCCGCGAGGCCGCGGATCGCCTGCGGCGGAGCGACATCCTCCGTGCAGATCGCGACGCCTTGCCCGAGCGGCGAGAAGAACGCGAACGCATGGCCGGGCGGGTCGACCGCGAACTGCGAGCGCAGCGTGTCGGCGAGATCGTCGAACGCCGCGAAGACGAGCACCTGCTGCACGGTGCGCGATCGGGGTCGCAGTGAACCGAGCAGTGCATCTATTTGCTGCCACTGCGCATCGATTGCCCGCGCCGATGCAGCGAGGTTGTCTTGCGAGAGATCGCCCCGCAGCTTGTGCGTGTTCCCAGCGTGCGTGCTGGCCGCCGTTCGATCCCACCAAGGCTGCTGTGCACGGGGCGCCGATTGCGCGCGCGCGTGCGCACAATTCAAGAGCGCAACAAGAAGCCCAACGACTGCGCAGATCCCCATGCGTTGGTGCGCGATGGGGCCGCGGGAGCGCTGTGATTGCTGTGCTGATGGGGGCAGGTGAGAATCCTCGGTGGGTATGTTGCCATGGGAGCAGGCGCAGAAACTTCAAGATCTTGAACATTTTTGACAGCTCAACTTGCAATCGCTTGAGTGTGCGTTACCTTGTCATTGTTGAATGGGAGGAGTAGGGACCTCCTAATTCAATGACATGCAGCTGGGAAGGTGATGGTTGTTCGTCGGAAAAAGGGCCTTCGAACAAAAGGAACCAAACAGTTCGAGGATGAGGGAAAAGGGACCTCGGAATCCTCGAGGCAGTTTCAAGGGATGTGATTGAAAGCCCAGCTGTGCAGGATAGGGAGTGAGAAAAGGGGGACCAGCCGCGAACCTGAAAAGGGCGCGGCTGAGTCCTTTTTGGGGTGCCACATCTGACTTCAAGACAATCTGGACAGACAATCTGACTGGCGCCTTGTGGCTGCAGCTTTGGCTATTCTGCCGAGTTCCAAGTCGCGGGAACCCCCTTCATATATGCAGCACAGTCCTATCCCCACCCTGTTGCCCGCGCGAGTTGTGCCAGCCCTGTTCACAAGCGCCGCGCTGTGGGCATTTGCGATTGCGTTCCTGACAAGCAATACAGCGGCTCAGGTGAGTGCCCCCACCGCTGCGGTCACGGATGGCGTCTTCATCGCGGATCCCGCCTCGATCAAGAGCCTCGGCCTGACAACCGTTTGGCAGGTGGGCGTTGGGATTGGGCGCGGAACAACGGCGAAGAGTGTTCACACAACGGATCCTGATGGCGAAAGCGTGTTCATTCTGGACTCGGGGCCGGGCGTAGCCCGTGTGCTTGTGCGCGATGGACGAACCGTTTGGCGCGACCGCATCGGCGAAGTGTCCGATCGGGTGCTTTCGATCGCCCGTTCGCCGCAACCGAAGCGTGACGAGGTTGTTGTCTGCCTCGACAGCGGCATCATTGCCGCTGATTTCGCGACGGGGCGTTTAGCTGCACGGCACAAGATCACTCGCCTCCCGGTGACTCCTGCCATTGTGGCTGGTGACTACGCGATCTTTGGTTCGAAAGCCGGCCAGGTGGTCTGGCAGCAGTTGAGCATTGGTGCGTTCATGCATGTGAGCGGCGTACGCGGCACGGTTGTGGATGAACCCCTGCTGCTTGGCGATGCTGTTGCGGTGGGCAGCAGCGGCGGCGATGTTGCCATGTTCTCTGCCGATCGCGGGAAGTCAGTATGGCGGAGGGATGTTGGCGCTGGCGTTGCGGGCAATCTCGCATCAGATCCTGTGAGCGTGTATGCGCGATGCAGCGATTACTCGGTGCATGCGATGGACATCGGCTCCGGCAAGGTGCGGTGGCGATGGAAGTCGATGGATGAACTGAGCGGTCGCTTGTTCGCAGGTGGCGGTCTTGTGCTGACTCGCATCGCGGGCGGCGATCTTGTGGCGCTCGAAAGTCTGCGAGATACGACAACAGACATGACGCTGCGCGACGGGCGCGTGGCATGGCGATCTTCCCAACCCGGCGAACCGATCTGCATGATCGGCGACGACGTCATGCTGTGGGACGCACGGACTCGTACTGCGACCACCATCAGTTCGGCTACTGGAAAGGTGTCGGCCACCGCGCGCTTTCCAGATGCGGTCGATATCGCAGCGGCGAGCGGCGAGCGCCCCGATCTCTATCTGCTGTCATCGACTGGTCTGCTGCAGCGCTGCGCTCAACTGAAGCGAGCGCCCACGCCTTCGCCCACGCCTTCGCCTGCGCCGATCTCGGACGGCGATACCGACGCCAAGTCGGAATCCACCGAACCATGAGCGATCTCGTTCGTGTGCGTCGCGCGCTGATCTCTGTCAGCGACAAGCGCGATCTGGTTGGTTTTGCACGAACACTCGTCGATCATGGCGTTGAGATCGTTTCCACTGGCGGCACCGCGTCGGCGCTGCTGGCACAGGGGATTCCTGTGGTGCCGATCGAACAGTTGACGGGGTTCCCTGAAATGCTCGATGGGCGAGTGAAGACACTGCACCCGCGCGTTCATGGCGGACTCCTCGGGCGGCGCGACAAGCCGGCGCATGTTGCCGCGATGGCGGAGCATGGGATTGTGCCGATCGACTTGGTATGCGTGAACCTCTATCCGTTCGAGTCGACGATCCGCCGCGATGGCGTACGCGATGAAGAGGCGATCGAGAACATCGACATCGGCGGTCCAAGCATGATCCGCTCGGCCGCGAAGAACTTCGAGCATGTCTGCGTCGTGACCGATCCGAGCCAGTACGACCGCATCTGCGCCGATCTGACGAACCATCAGGGCAGTACAACGGGCGCGCTGCGGCGCGAGCTGGCATCTGCGGCTTTCGCGCGCACGGCCGCCTATGACGCGGCGATCAGCAGTTGGTTTGATGGGCGTGCGAGCCGTGACTTCCCGCATGTGATGACGATCACGCTTGCGAAGGCGGGCGAACTTCGTTACGGAGAGAATCCGCATCAGGGCGCCGCGGCATATCTGGTGCCTGGTTCGCGCGAACCTTCCGTGGTGGGCGCACCACTGCTGCATGGGAAGGCGCTTTCGTACAACAACCTGCTCGATGCGAGCGCTGCGCTCGAGTTGGTGCAGGATCTGGTTGATCTGCCGAATGCTGCAACCGCGTGCGCGATCATCAAACATACGAACCCTTGTGGCGCGGCGATCGGAACGAATGCACGCGCGACCTTTCTGTCCGCGCTCGCTGGCGATCCCGTGGCTGCCTTCGGCGGCATCGTCGCATGCAGCGGTGAAGTGGACCTTGCCGCCGCCGAGGCGATGACGGAAGGCGATCGCTTCTTGGAAGTGGTGATTGCGGACTCGTTCGCGCCCGCCGCCTTCGATCGGTTCGCGCAGCGCTGGAAAAATGTGCGGCTGATCGCGCTTGGCTCGCTCCGCCACAGGGTGGACCGCCCACATTCGCTGCGGTCCGTTCCAGGCGGAGTGCTGGTACAGGAACGCGACACGCTTCCGATTGTGGCGGCCAACTTTCAGCATGTGGCAGGCCCCGTTCCATCGGCGGCGGTACTGTCCGATGCTGCGCTTGCGCTGACGGTTGCCAAGCACCTGAAATCGAATGCCGTCTGCATCTGCGGCGGCGGCCGCCTTTGGGGATCGGGTGCCGGGCAGATGGATCGCCTTGCCAGCTGCGGGATCGCCGTGGAGAAGGCGAAAGCTGTGCTCGCGTCTGCGGGCGTCTGCGTTCCCGTTGCTGGGAGTGATGCGTTCTTCCCCTTTGCGGATGGGCCCGCGCGACTCATCGATGCGGGTGTGCGCTGCATCGTGCATCCGGGTGGGTCCAAGCGCGATGCCGAGACTGCTGCGCTATGCACGGAACGCGGCGTGACCTGCCTGCTGTCGGGGTCGCGGCACTTCCGCCACTGAGATCCTTGCGGGGGGCGCTGTTCTTCTGCGGGCGAGAGCGCGCAGTGGGCGCTCTGCCGTAGGATTGGGGGGATGAGCCCGACCACCGATGCCGCGCCGAATCACCCCGCGCTCGCGCCTCTGAAGGCAGCGTTCTCCACCGTGAAGATGCAGGCGGCCGCGTTCCGTGGGCAGGTCACAGTAACGGTTCCCGCTGCAAACGTGCATGATGTGCTGCGGTTCCTGCGGGACGATCCATCCTGCGACTACAGCATGCTGCTCGATGTGGGCGGGGTGGATTACCTCGGCTACCCGGCGCCGCAGCCCGGGCGGTTTGCGGTCGTGTACCACTTGGTGAGCCTGCGCACGAACACGCGCCTGCGAGTGAAGACTCATGTATCTCCTTCGCTCGATACCACCGGCGTTGCGGACGATCCTGCGCTCTATGTGGATTCTGCAGCCGATTTGTGGCCCGCCGCCGAATGGGCGGAGCGCGAGGTGTTTGACATGTTCGGTATTCGGTTCCGTGGGCACCCCGATTTGCGGCGCATCCTTATGTGGAAGGACTACCCCGCTCACCCGCTGCGGAAGGACTATCCCTTACGCGGACGCGGAGAGAGGGAGCATTACCAGCGTTTGAGCCGCGATTCGGCGCCGTAATTTCAGGTCACAAAAAGTGTTGCAAAACCGCATCTGTGATTTGACGGATCGTCATCTCGTGTCATAGTGGTGGTGCATCGGCCCCGTGCAGTGTGTGCGGCAAGCCAGTGATGCGACAGGGAGTCTCGAAAAGGTCAGTCCTACATCTGAGCGATTTCGGATCGGCGTTTGAGGGATTCAAAAGGTGTTGTTGGCTTCTCTCGTGGAATCCAGACAACTGAAAGCCAGATTTTAAGAAAAAGGGAGATATCAAAAAATGAAGACTTTCGCAGTTCTGGGAGCCACAGTGCTCATCGCTTCGTCCGCGTCGGCCCAGTCCGCCGCCCAGTGGAGCGGCTTCAGCGTGGTGCGCACGCTCACCGCAGCAGGCAACACGCAGTACAAGATCTACGGCAACTGGAACGTGAACAACATCACCTTCCTGAACGCGCTTGACCATGGTGTGAACAACACTGGTCAGCCCGCACAGTTCGGCACGATGAACGCCCGCCATCAGGACGCTGGCGAAGATGCCGACGGGAATCCGCTCGCCTCGTGGAGCGCGGGTGTGAACCTGTTGGGTACCGCCGCGCGCAACAATGACTCCTGGGTCACTGTCAGTGGCAGCGGCACGTCTGGCGGCCACGATACGGCGCTCGACCCGAGCTTCAACTATCCCGCCGGCAGCACGGATCGCAGCTTCATCCCCGTCAACGCGGGATGGTATGACGCGAGCCCCGGCGCTCCAAATGCGGTTTTGGCTGGCGGAGCCCAGGGCGGTTACCGAATGCTCTTGTTGCAAATCGTTCGTAGTGGATCTGGAGCCGACCCAATCGCAACTTTCGGAATGACCGTTGGCTGGAAGCTTGCAAACACCACGACCGCTCTCTTTGCCGGTACGGGTCAGGTCATCACCATCGGCGTCCCAGCCCCTGGCGCGCTTGCGCTGCTCGGACTCGCTGGTCTGGCTGCTCGCCGTCGCCGCGGTTGATCCCGCGGTTTGGCGAGAGAGGTACTGCCGACCGCGGTCGGTCAGATCCTCGAACGGGTCGTGCGCCCTGAGTGGCGTGCGCACCCAGAATATTGGGAAGCGACACAAGCCCACCACCTTCGGGTGGTGGGCTTCTTCCTTTGGTACATGCACAATCGTGATCGAGTTCGCAGAGCGCCGGCCAGTCACCCGATGTAGGCGCCCCCTCCAGTGCCCGCCACAGGTCCGGCGCAGCACGCTCCGCGGCGAGCCCATTGTCCCAAAAATTTCGCATAATTCTTGGTTCGCCCGGTTGTCCAACGCTCAGAGTCGCGCTATTTTTTCACCGCAACGGGTCTTTGGAGAGGCCTTGCAAGGGTCTACGCCCGTGTGCTGTCATTGACCAGGTTTCACACTTCACACGCATGAGTTCTTTCGAACCCCTTGGAGAACGAGACAACATGAAGATCAGAACACTTGTCGGATCCTTGGCACTCGGAGGTTTGGCTGTTTTCATCGGCCAGATGAACGCGACCGCAGTCCCTCAAGACGGAAGCGAAGGCGGCGTGTCCGCGGGACCCGATGTGATCGTGGGCGGCATTCCCGATGTCGCGCGTTACACGCCTGGAACCTTCAATGGGGTCGAGTACGCTTCCTATGCAATAGGTACAACCAGTTGCAACATCGGCTCTACCCAGTTGCAGTGGCAGCCGATGCCGAGCACGCTGCACCCGACGATTCCGCAGAACATGTATAAGTACTCCAACGGTCGATTCGAGCAGATCGGCATGAGTTGGATCAAGCACGGCTTCTGCGCTCTCCAGCAAACGCTCTGTGGGACCTGCCAACCCGCTGGCAGTGGTTGCCCAACGGTGCTCGGTGTTGGCTGTTCCGATCCCTACACCGCGAGCCTCAACGGGGATCAGGGCGATTTGAAGAGTCGGCGCGGTGTCAATGCAGCGACGGGTTCGTTCCCATCAAACTACAGCGATCCCACGGCTGAAACGGCGGAACCGTCCTCCATCCGAGAGCGACTTCGCGTACGGCGAAGCGATCTGAACCCAGCTTCGAACCCGGGGGCGCAATACTTTGCCGAGGGTCAGTATGCGCATCCAGACGATGCCGCAGCGGGCAATGACGACAACAACTGCTCCTACCGAAAGTTCACGGTGGGCACCACTTGGAGCACCACGCAGGGCTATGCGCTGACATACAGCGGCAACACAGTCCAGCAACAACCAGCGATCAACGCATGGAAGACGATTCAGCCGGACGTCAACATTCGGGAGTATGACGTTGCAGGCGACGGGCGCTTCGTCTTTGCCTACCGAACGAGCGACAACGGCAATGGGACCTGGCACTATGAGTACGCCGTGTTCAACATGAACAGTCATCGTTCGGGCGGTTCCTTCAGCATTCCCGTGCCAGCGGGTGTTGTGGTGAGCAACATCGGATTCCGGAGCCCGGAGTACCACTCGGGCGATCAAAAGGCTGGAACCGGCGGCTACAACCAGAACACTGCATGGACGGCGACGGTGTCCAACGGGGCGATCACTTGGTCGAGCGTTCCGTTCGCGACTGATGAGACCGCAAACGCAATCCGTTGGTCATCCATGTTTAACTTCCGCTTCGATGCAAACCAGCCGCCGCAGGCTGGTAACGCGACGATTGGGCTGTTTCGCCCTCCCACGGCGTTGAGCCCTGCCGTCACGGTTCCCATGGGCTCGCATGGACCAAGTGCACCGCCGCCGTCGAATCCCGCCGACATCAACAATGACGGTTTGGTGAATGGTGCCGACTTGGCACCACTGCTCGGCAACTGGGGCAACTCAGGTACGGGCGACATTGACAATAGCGGCATCGTGGAAGGCGCAGACTTGGCAGGGCTCCTGAGCGCTTGGACAGGCTAAGATTGGACAAAGTCGCGCTTTCGTAGCGCCTTTCTGAAGTTATTCCTCACCGCCCTCGGATTTCCCTGAGGGCGGTTTTTTATAAAATCCAAGTTGGCGAGTGGCATCATCGGTCAGTGCTCGTATGTTTAGGCATCATGGGAACCTCATACAAGCGTGATCAGAGCTATCGCATTCTTGGCCTTCTTGGGATTGCCCTGCTCTTGTCATTGCAAGTCGGCCTCGCGGGCGCTGATGGCCCCCGCAAGGGCGTTGCGCGTGGTGGAGATGCTCTGCAGATTGCAGAACTCTCTGCATTCACCACCTTTGCTCCACAGCTACCCGACGCACTCCCCGCACAGTTCAGATTCTCGGCGCCCATCGGTGGTGCCGATGTAGAGATCACTGTCGAGAAGCACTCGTGCCGCTCGGAACTGTTTCGGGTTCTTGTCGATGGTGGCGATGGCAAGCTCACGCGCGTCGCAGATCCCGTGGTCCGCACATACAAGGGTTCTATCGCTAACCGAGCCGGAACGATTGTCACGGGCTCGCTGCTCGAGAGCGGATTCAGCGGAATGATCCATCTTGAGGATGGAACAGACTGGGCGATTCAACCTTTGTCGGATTTCCGCGACGATGTCGCTGTAGGTGATCCGCGGCATGTTGCCTACGCGGCATCAGACGCGATTCCAGATGGTCGTGGCTGCGCACTTGGCCGACGCGGCTTCGAGCGCTTTGGAGTGCCACCCGTGGATGGTGGTGGCGCCGGCGGTGATGAGGGCGGTCTGGCGGGCACAACACCAGGACAGGTGACCATTGCCTGCGAGACGGACTACGAGTTCTTCCAGAAGAACAGCTCAAGCGTTGTAAACACGGTCAACGATGTGGAGTTGATCATCTCCAATGTGAACACCATCTATGACCGAGATGCGAATGTCACTCACGAACTCGGAACGATTGTGGTCCGTTCCACAACGGCCGACCCCTACAGTGGCACCACAATCGATGCACGCTTGAATGAGTTTGAGAACAAGTGGACCACGGCCCCAGAGTCGGGCATCTTCAGAAACATCTCTCACTTTTTCTCGGGATACAACTTCTCGGGCGGCACGATTGGCCTGGCCTATCTCGGCGGGGTGTGCACGGGCATCAACGCGACCCAGTACGGGGTGGTGGAGAGTCGGTACACGACAACTCTCTCGTTTCGGATATCGCTGAGCGTCCACGAACTCGGCCACAACTGGAATTGCACTCACTGCGACAGCCAAGGATCAGCTAACTGCAACATCATGTGCTCGAGCAATGGTGGTTGCGGTGGCATCAGCGGATCCAATCTGAGGCTCAACACCTTCAGCGTCGGCGAACTCAACGGTTGGCGAAATCAGGTTTCGTGCGACTTTGTACGCCCCGTAGCCGTCATACCGCCGTTCACGGAGACCTTCACATCCACCACACTGTCCACAGACCGCTGGATTTACAACGATGGCGGTGTTGTGAGCACAGCCGCGCAGAATGAGCCGACCGCCCCCTATTCGCTCAATCTGAACTCCACGGGCAGCGGCGCCTACGACGATGACGAGGTTCGTACCAACTTCATCAACCTCGGCGGCACAAGCTCGGCGACTGCCTCGTACAAAGTTCAACGGAACGGTGTCGAGTCGGGCAAGACGCTCATCGTGGAGTACTTGAGCAACACGCTTGATTGGACCGCTTTGAACACGATCACATCGGACGGCACCACACAAACCACCTTCACGACCTCCGAGCATGCGCTGCCGTCCAATGCGCGGCACGCGTCGTTCCGTCTTCGTTTCCGCCCCGACGGGACTGACACGACTGACAACTGGTACATCGATGATGTCAGCGTGTTCACGGTTGCCACTCCACCGCCGCCAGCCAACGATGAGTGCCTTGCAGCCATCACGATCAGTCTGGGAAACACCTCCTTCAACACCACGGATGCCACGGATACAGCCTTCACAGTGCCGACGACCTGCACCAACAATGGGAGTGGCGCGATTGTGAAGGACATCTGGTACAAGTTCGTTGCTCCGTGCACAGGGAGCACCACGGTGTCGACTTGCGGGCTCGCCGGCTTTGACACGCGCATTGCTGTGTACGGACCGATC
>Ga0208048_1001936_pt1 | contig 10325 bp, 1 predicted proteins | sample Malawi_45m_30L_FD_184163 | JGI IMG/M metagenome (GOLD analysis project Ga0208048, IMG submission 184163) | Freshwater microbial communities from Lake Malawi, Central Region, Malawi to study Microbial Dark Matter (Phase II) - Malawi_45m_30L... | ecosystem: Environmental > Aquatic > Freshwater >... | reverse complement strand
ATATATTTCAGTAAATATCCGTAAATAAGCCACCAACGATGACAGACTTTCAAAATAGCATCGATTCCGCATTCAAGGATACCTTGAAATACAACATAAACGCCGAAATATCCACAGGGAATGCGGTCGTGGATACCTTGTTGCGTATCTTCTTATTATCCGTCCTGAGTGCGATGATTGCGAAGATTATGTACTTTATGACGGAATTTTCTTTTTTCTCGCTACACGGGTCGTCGCTGTTTCATAAAGTCTATGTATGGTACAAGAACCCAAAGCGAATTGTCATCACAGGCACAAGGTATCTAGAGATGCGATATATGAATACACGCTTTGAATTCAGTATGCGTTTCAGTGCCTTGGTCACCCTGATTATGAAGTCGCTGGAGGATCGCAAGAGTAATAAGAAACTCGTCGGTAGGTTGCGTGAGTTTATGATTCGTGAGAACGTACAGTGGTACGGGGAGAAACGCATGACATCGACCGATACGAACTTCATTGTCGATCAGGACAAGCATTTTGAACTATCTGACGACATCTACTGTACAATCACAATGACGACATCGTCCAACAAAGACCGTTCTCGGGAAGATACCAAGAAAGGCACGGATGTAACCAAAGAAGAGTACTCCATTGAACTGTGGTCGTACGGCAAGACGTGTGCGGAACTCTTACAGTTCGTGGAAGACGTGACGGACGCTTATGAGAAAGAGCAGAAGTCTCTTGCGGACAGGTCACGCTACATTTTCAAGTACGACGGGAAGCGTAAAGATGACGACCGTGGGTCGACGGTAAATTGGAAGGTGTTTGAGTTCGCCTCGGTGCGTTCTCTCGACCAAGTGTTTTTTGAAGAGAAGGAAACCGTGGTCGCATTTCTTGAACGATTTCAGCAGGAACGGAAATTCTACGAAATGGTCGGTAAGCCGTGGCAGTTGGGCATTCTGTTGGAAGGTGAGCCGGGGTGTGGGAAGACCTCCTTCATCACTGCACTCGCAAACTACTTTCATCGAAGTATCAAGGACTGTCAGTTCAATCGTATGAAGACCGTGGATGATTTGGAAGAATGTATCCACTGTATATGCTACGACAACAAGGATATGAGTATGGACAAGGTCATTATGGTGGCCGAGGATTTTGACTGTATGACAAACATCGCCAAGTCTCGGAAACTGGTGGAGAAGGAGGAGTCAGACCGAGCCGAGGTCGCACAGCGACGACGTAGGGCGATGGATGAACAGTTGGCATCCGTACAGAGTGACGAGGCAAAGGCACTTATTTGTGCGATAAGTAGTCAGGATGATGTGTCGCAGATTTTAACGCCCAAGATACCACTCGACACCACGAATAAAATCACGCTTTCTAGTCTGCTGAATATATTGGACGGTATCCACTGCCTTCCGGGGCGAATCATCATATTCACCACCAACTGCCCCGATACATTGGACGAGGCATTCCTTCGTCCGGGGCGTATTGACCTCCGCATTCGGTTTGGTCGTCCGTCGAAACGTGTTATGCGTTCGATGATGTCTTACTGGTATCAGTGTGTAGATAAAATGTATATAGATAAGCACACACACGCCTTATTCCTCGAAAAGTGGGCGGAGTACGAGGAACGTATCGTTGAGAAGAAGTATCGTCCGTGTGATATTATGAACCTGATGCAGATTCACGGGGACGACTACGATGCGATTTTTGAGCAACTCTGTTCGGCGGAGTGAGCAACCTTTTTTAAATGTACTTATGCGAGGGCACATTTGAAACAGATGTCTTAGTATTCTACCCTAACACTGCGTTCGGCAAGGTCATAGTCATCGATCATCGGTTCAAGTTTGAGCAGGTTCTTTAGTGCTTGGGTGTTCGCCTTCAGTAGGTCGGGACTGCGTTTCGGCCGAGGCACAACCGTCAATTCCGTCACACCCCGAATGTTCTGGTACTGTTTGTCGCTTAGTATACGCAACATACCCGCATTCTTGTCCTTGAACAGTACCAGCATCATATCCAAATCATCCTGCGTCAAGTCCTCCGACAAAGGCGACGGCAATCGTTTAATGACTGTCTTTGTCTCTAGGTCATACATCACCACATCATCCATGGCGTGGGCATAGTAGAAGCAAATGTCGGCAATCCGTGTGATGAACATACCCAAGTGCGACGGATAGGGTACATTCTTCAGCGTCGCAACGTGGTCTTTCTTTAGTTGCTGAACCACTTCGCCGAACTCCGATACGTCGTCAGCACGAATGTCCCGTATATATAGCGTGTTCCGCACCGTGTAGTACGGCAGGTAGGGTGCTTCTATGTTATGGAACGTCGTTGTATGACTTGCCTCTTCACCAACCACCGCCTTCCCGATCACGGCATTCACGACGACCTCTGTTCCCGAGTCCGACACACTCACATAGAAATTCAACTCACGCACCCTATCACCGAGGATGTTCTTACACAAGTTGGCATAGAGAGTGGCCTTGTTTAGAATAGCCTTGGATACATCTTTTGTAACGGGTATTTTCACAACCCCCATCGTCTTCACTTTGGATTTTCCAATGGAGGTCAGGGACACCTTGCGAAAGTCCGCATCCTTTGTACTCTCCAGATACTCTTTATAGAACTGTAAGCATACATAGGGCGATATCGCATCCCGAATCACGGGAAGTGCCGTGTGGGTCAGCAATACGACTTCCTCTAAGAACTCAATGTCCGCCATATGCTCCTGTTCTTTCTGTACATCCCCCTTCTTGCTACCGATGTCTCCGCCAATCACCTTGAAATATCGGGCATTCTCACGAACAATGGATTGATGCCGACAAGCACGATACGCCTCATAACCGCCCTCTACTGATGCCAGTGTCTTTGATAACTTGTCCGACGGATACACCGTTCCCATCACCGTCCCCATATCCGCCAGTATCATAGGCAACGCATCCAAACCGAACCCGTACAGATACTCGGGCAATTCCTGAAGAGTACGACGACCATTGAACACAAACGAGTTTCCGACTTGAACAACCTCCTGTGATGACAACAGCAGGGTTCGGAAGATATGCTTTTGGAAAGTGCGTTCATCCAACTCCACGGACACATCCACCACGACAAACCGTGTGAATTCCTTTGGAACAATCCGCCCCGCTACCGTAAGAAGCCCAATCGGATTGTCTCGCATTGGCTTCGCAACATCCGATATACGTTGCTTGATGTTGAATATCTCAAAGTCAATCCCGTACCTGTTAAACTGTGTTTCTATGAATTTTAACGTATCCTCACGATATCGTATCCCGTACTCGGCCGTCAAAGGAGCAATCACCGCCACACGATCCCGCAACCCGACCTCCTCCAAGTCATCACGGTCAACAGTAAGTCGCAAAGCACCTTTCGGTATCCACGGCAACGGCACAACACGGTCTCGATCAACACACTCCTTCATATACTGGGACGCACTATCCACATTACGTTCCTCACCGAAGATGAACAGGGTGGTATCTTCCAAGAACAGATATACGTCAAACACACTCTCAATGTTGTGAATGATGTTCTTATCACGCAATGTATCCATAAAATTCACCGACTGGGCATGGACATCCACCGCCTCCACAAACCAGTTAGACACACCTTGTATGAATGAGAACGCATTTTCGGCATTGACCGCCGTACCTTTCACAGATACCTGCCTTGTCGTGGTATTGACAGTCAGTGACACGAGGTCAAAGTACCCTTCAATGCGAGACGCATTCCTGCGAATGATTTGTGCGATTCCATACGGCACTTCCAGCGAACGCACAGTCTCTCGGCCGATACCCAGTGATGGTTTGTGATAACCCGAATACAGAGTATGCTCCCCTGAACTGTTCATCACCGTGGCCAAATAGTCCAACATACCGTCCCGTGACAAATAGGCGACTGCCTTCTTGGCACCGTTCTTTGCGATGATACTACACGTCTCGTCATTACGAGTCGCCCAATCAACAAAAGCCTCAAGGATACGCAGGTCATAGGACGCATCAAAGTATATATAGTCGCAGGTACGCATAACTGCCACGTCTAACTTGGCCAGTCTCTCTATAAAGTCAGGGGGTATCACATAGGGTTGTAGAATGCTAAAATCGTCCAACCACAGGGTCTTCGCCGACTTGGCAACACGTATCACGAGTGACCCTGTTTGTAAGTATGCTCCGAGGGTAGGCGTAGCACTTGTATATTCCTCAATACACAACAGGTACTTGTAGTCGGAATACTTTTCAAAGGGCATGACCTTGTTGGACACCTCCGCCACATTGCGGTTTGTGAAATCTACGGTTGTTATACCGAAATCCACATCGGTACCGACCACGATATCGCTCGTGTCCAACTCCGACAACAGCACGTCAAAGTTGGCGTTCCCGCCACCGACTTTCTGCTTCCCTTCCAACGTATAGTTGCCAAAGTGGCTCACAATCCTCAGGCGAGTATTCTTTAGGGATGGTACGGTTTCACATCCCCGACTACTTCCACGGAAAAACGCCACGGACTTGCGTTTCGCCCACGCCTTCACCTCACTCGGCTTCTCATACGGATTCGCACGACACTTCCCGCTCGTATCCACCACAACCCGCCCCGTACCCGACATCCAATCATTACTCGTCGGCGACTTCCAATACTGTACCTTGCTCATCGCATGGAGTCCTCCGTCGCAGAGATAGAGTAGCATCGTCGTGTCTTGGACGGTTCGTTCTTTACATAGCACCATAAACATATCCATTATTTCCACGAGGATGTCTTCAATCCATCGACCGTCGGTTCGCAGACGACAGCCAGAAATACGCCACAGGTTCTTTGACACGATGTCGTCCAAGCTCGTCTCGGGATACATTTGACGCTTCGCCCGAATCTGTTGTAGGAAATCGTTATAGGTTCGACTGAACATCATACTGACCGCACTGTCCTTGAAACTCACCAAGGGTTGGAAACTCATCAGTGACCCGTTCTTCACCGACACATATACAAAGGTATGCTCACCCGCAGACTTTGCCTGAACACTATCGATGAACTCCGAGGCAGATACACGTGTGCCCATAATGCGTTTTCCAACAACTTCCGATATCTTTTTCACTTCGGCTTCAGGTAGCACCTTCATTTGACGGGATGATGTTATCTTCGGTACTTTTGTGTGACCGTCTCGTTTCACATGCGACATACTATCAAGTGTCTTCAAAAAACGCTCCAGCGACACGACCTCCAGTGGTATCGCACCCGTGTGCTTACTTTCGCACTCTTCCAGACTATCGAACCCGACTCTTTCACCGTGAGTGTCCTTGACAAGTATCATATAGGAATACAAGTCCGCAAACTCCACGAGTTTCCGATAGGCGTTGTTATCAAATAGTTCTCGCACATCGTCGGTCGCAACAAATGCGTCATTGGAGGCGATATCCATAAATCGCCCCTTCCAAGAACTGATGTATTTAAAGTTTGACACCACTTCGGCCAACTTCATTGGACGCATCCCGTGCTTCTTCGCCACGGACAGCACATATTCACACGACACCAAATATTCCTCTATCTCACGATCCGTCGTGGGCAACCTCACCAAAATACGCTCCCCAACATTCTTCATCGGACGGGTCGCATGGGCTTTTGTATCCGCAAGGCGAACCGTGTAGAGTACCTCGCCGTCCACATCAAATGATAAAGTACCCTTTGCGGACGACTGGAGTTTAGAATACAGGTACTCGCCGTCCATCGTCGTCATCACCGCTACACCCCCCTCCCGCAGACTGTCCGCAATGTTCTGAATGAATGTGTCTATTTTTAGATTAGACGAGAAGCAGTAGTGAGCCGAGAACTGGACGCTGACGGCATCAAATGAGTGTTTTCCCCGATTCTTCAGTATCCACGCTAGACCCGCCTTTTCACTGCGATTATACATACCTTCGCAACTGTCGGACACGGCGATATCCACGGTGCTGTCCCGAAACCAGTCACTGTGTTTCCCCGACTTTCGCAAGTTCTCTAGACGTTTCTTCAAACAGTCGTCGCCGTGTAGCAGACCATTCTCATCGATATCAAGTGCGAGTACATACTGATAGTTACCCTTGACCCATTTCAACAAGTCGCCTCCTCGCCCCGCACTGAAATCCACGATGCTCGGACGACGACCGATAGCACTCGAGAATGCAGCAGCACCGCCAATCAGCATATTCTTGACGAGATTCTGGTAGGCACGGAAGGGCTTATCCACGTGGGAGGATTTTTTCACGTAATATACGTCGCCTCGTTCCTGTTCAATACGTAGAAGGCGTTCCACGTCCGTCTCCAGTTCCGTCATTGCAGTGTATTCATTGACACGAGACCAGTGTTTCGCCCCCTTATCCGTGATGACACGGGGCTGTATGCTCATCGCCTCGAGTTCTTGCGTGAATAGTTTCATTGCGTAGGGCATTTGGACGTTGGCAAAGTCATTCTTGCTACTCTCCACCTGTTCCTTTGTAATACGTGAGTTCTTGTAGGAAACCCGTGTGTTATTACAGTTGTAACAGTGATAGCGTCCTGTTGCGGGGTTGGACAGTGCGATTTGACCGCACCCTTCGCAATAGGTGACATCCGTCACATCGGAACGTTCGCACATTGTCTCCTTCAAGAACCCAGAAACACCGTGGGCGAGGATAGCATCACGTTCCATTTCACCGATACGCAGACCACCACCCACCGCACGGCCTCCCGTGGGTTGTTTCGTCGTCATCGCAACACTGCCCTCGGAACGACTGTACATCTTATCTTCCACCTGATGCTGAAGACGTTCATAGTACGTGGGGCCGATAAATATCTCGTGTTCAAGAGGCAGACCCGTCATTCCGTTATACAGCACCTCACATCCGTAGCGTTCATAGCCCAGTCCCTCCAGTACGTCGCCCATTTTGTCCAATGGGATGGTCTGGAAAGGACTACTGTCGCCGAAGATGCCCTTCAGTGACCCTGTCTTTGCTTGGACGGTCTCTAGGAACTGCGAGATGGTCATACGCTTCGGGAATGCCTGTGGATTGATAATCATATCGGGACGCAGACCGCTCTTTGAAAAGGGCATATTCTGTTCATCCAGCAACATACCCATGATACCTTTCTGACCCGCACGACTGGCGAACTTGTCACCCAACATAGGTATTTTCTCCTTGCGAAGACGCACCTTTACAAACATATTTCCCGCATTGTCGTAACTATAGAATATCTTGTCCACGGTTCCCGTCTCCGTCCGTCGCACGAACTCACTAGCGTCAATCAGCACGACGTTCCCCTCGGCATCTCGCTCCAATGTTTCAATCACCTTGCCACACACAATGTCGTTCTCATCCACCTTTTCACCTTCACGAATCATACCCATATCGTCCAACTTACTGTAGTTGCCCGACTTGAGACCCCTTATGACGTACCCCGATCCAGCCGTCGCTTTCACGAGGGGATTACAGATGCGGGATTGGAGACCCGACAGTTCGCTCTTCTCTTCACGGATGGCGTATGTGCGGTACTTGATGGTGCGGAATAGTCCTCGCTGAACGGAACTGCGATTGAATATAATACTGTCGTCCTGATTGTATCCCGTATAACAGGCAATCCCAATAATCGCATTCATACCGTAGGGCAGGGTGTTATTGTATAGATGGCGACTGATGCGGTTCTGTACGAGTGGCTTCTGGGGGTAGTAGAGAACTTGTGTCTTTGTATCCATACGGTTGCGGAAGTTACTGGCATAGACACCGATGGCCTGTTTGCCCTGACCGCAACTATACAGATTACGAGGCAGTTGATTGGTTTGGACGTAGGGAATGATTGACCCCATAATACCGAAGATGACACTGGGGTGGATTTCACAGTGGGTATGTTTGGATAGGGGATTGTTCATAAGTTCATAGTAGTTCATTGCCACGAGAAGCGTATTGAGTTCTTCCGTGTCAATGTACTCCACGACACCCGCCGATGCTTCTAGTTCTTCATCCTTCTTAGAGATACTATCCTCACGGTAGTATCGTCCGTCGTTCATCGTGAATCCACTGCGGGTTGATATGAGGTCATACCAGTTCTTCCGCCTACTCTGTAATTGTTCCACGTGTTCTCGTGTGATTGCGAGGCGACTTGCTCGTGTGTCATCCACGATGAGCATCGGATGGCAACTGCGTCCGCTGTCAGTGGATATCTTGATTTCAAAACTATCCACGTACCACGCCACGGACGTATATACGTTGATGTAGGCGTTTCGGCGGAGAAGGCGTAGGCGACGCACGATGTATGCGGGATTGGTGTGATATCCCACCACACGGCCATTCAGCAACACGGCCACGCCTCCTACACGTACAAACGGTAGGGCATTCAGTGGGATGAGGCCGTAATCCATCAAAGCACTGTAGATGGAACTGCTATGTGTTCCAAAGGTCACGTCCGTAAGGAGTGCGATGTTTGTTTTGACACCGACATTTCCACCGTCGGGGGTTTCAATGGGACACAGGATGCCATACGTGGATAAGTGGAGCATATGCGGTCCTCGCAACTTACTGCTGGAACTGAGGGGTGTGACGACACGCCGAAGGTGACTAATCATACCCAGATAGGTCAGCCTCGCCAAGTCTTGGACAACACCCTCCTTACAGGGGGCATCTCGCATACCCCAGCAGTTCTTGAATGCGTAGCGGAATCCGTCGCTCATAATTTCGTCGGTGAAAAACTCGGTGACGTTTTCATCGGTAACGAGGTCACTGAGGTTCTGCTCGGTTATGTTGCGTTGTTTATGCAAGCGGGCATAGGTGGTATTGACATTGGCGATCAGTTGATTCTTAACACGGAAATACAAGTCACGGAACAGCAGTCCAATGAGAAACCCACTGACATCGATGCGTTTATACATGTAGTTGTCTCGGTCGGTGAGTTCCACCAGCCCCCATTTCGTCTTAAGGAGTTCCCGTGTCATATAACCGAGGAACACCGCCTTGTCTCGCAAGTTCGCCGTGCCTACGTGGGGATACAGCCAGTTAAACAGTATGTCGTAGATGTAAGGGAAGTCAGTGTCGTTCTTGAGGCGAATCGTGTTCAGGTAGGTTTCGATTTCCTGTTTGTCCGACACGAGAGTTCCTTCTTCGGTCACTCCTCCCATATCCAAGGGTTTCTTATAGAACTCCTTGTTCTTTGCGTCCTTCATATAGAAAGAGCGAATGTGGTTTTGGATGTAAGTGAGTGCGTCGTATTGTGTGCGGATGTGTTGTGCGACGACGATGTTGTCGTACAGATGGCGACTCCACGCCGCAGCAATACTACCCTCTTCTTCAAAGTTGCCACAGATATGGTGTAGGATTTCCTTGTCGGAGGTGACTCCGAGAGCACGGAACAGTACGAACAGTGGCAGGGGCTTTTCTACATTGGGGACGGACACTTCCACGAGATTTTCGTGGACAATGTCATCGACGCTCTTTTTCGCCTTGGTGCGTAGGAAATGGATGCGTGTGATACGTGCGGTCTGTAGTTCGTCCTCGGGGACACTGCGTATTTCCGCCTCGTACTCATAGGGTTCGTCGGCCTTTAGTTTCTTTGTATATATCTTGTTTTCAATTTGGCGTGTCTGTGCGGTGATGACCTTTTCTTTGCCGTCAATGATGAAATACCCTCCGTGGTCGTAGGGACATTCGCCGAAATCACGTAGATTGGGTCGGGGTATGTTACTTAGCACACACGCCTTGCTCTGGAGCATACACGGGATGCGTCCGAGGAGACGCTCCTTGATTGTCTTCACACGGGTGGAACGGACGGCGGGGGGCGAGATGCTTGTGTCTATGACACGATATACAAAGTGTATGTCGCAGTAAATGGCGAGTGTGTAGGTGAGGTTTTTCAGACGTGCCTCGTTGGGATAGATTTGTTTATTGCGAGTTTCCACACCCTCGGTTCCGTCGTCGTTGTAGACGGGGCGACGTTCGTGAATCATCGGTTTGGCGATGTAGATGCTTGAGCCGTCATTGATTACGTCTGTTGTACCCTCTGTGAAACTACCTCCGACGACGATGTCTATTTCGTAGCGGGTGTTTTTATCAACTTCATATACAGACTGGATGGGGTTGAATTGTCGTACAGTTTTGCCGACGAGTTCATCCAAGAACATATTGTAACTGTCAATTTGGTTTTTGCTGATATAGTTGGGGACGGTTTCAAAGTAGGAATCCATAATGTCCCAGCACACTTTATCAAGGACAAAGTCTTCGTTGTAGTTGGAGACGGAGATTGTACTTGATATAGATGCCTCGCCCACAGATGCCTCGCCCACAGATGGCTCGGGGGTCTCTGAAGCCTCAGACGCATCTGATGCCTCCGCTATAGAAGCC
>Ga0208048_1001933_pt1 | contig 10340 bp, 9 predicted proteins | sample Malawi_45m_30L_FD_184163 | JGI IMG/M metagenome (GOLD analysis project Ga0208048, IMG submission 184163) | Freshwater microbial communities from Lake Malawi, Central Region, Malawi to study Microbial Dark Matter (Phase II) - Malawi_45m_30L... | ecosystem: Environmental > Aquatic > Freshwater >... | reverse complement strand
TCAATTAAGAGAAGGAGAATGTTGAGAATTTTAAGAAGTAATCCATTAAATTATATGGCAGCTAGAAACTCTAAAGGTTCACATTTAATGTTGGTATCACCAGGCAGACAACCAATTCTCTTTCACTACCACCCCAAGATTGAAATAAGTGGGCGTATAGTTAGAGAGATCTTAGTTGATAAAGCAGGGCTTTCAGAGGAGTAGGCATGGAAATTAATTCATTAAAGATTGCACATGTAACCTACACTTTTGAAGATCAGATCTGGGTAGCTAAGTGTGATGAGGTTGGAATGATTGGTTATCAGGGAAGGAGTTTAGAAAAGGTGAAGAAACTAGTAAATGATGGGTTAGAGGTCTTCTTTGAAGATCACCCTTTTGAAGTAATTGAGAGTATTACTGAAAATGAACTTAACTTCAAATAGCCCAGTAACTGCTATTTATTACCTATTGCCTGCTTTAGCTCTAAATACTCTTCGCAATTAACCCCACATAGGGTTTTTAACTTCGCCAAATTCTTCTTCGCTGCACTGATATTCTTAGTTAATACAAACAACTCTCCTTGATACTCCAATGCACCAAGGTGATTTGGATTTACTCTAAGCGCCTTTGCGTAGTATGTGCCAGCTGCCTTGTACTGCTTAAGATTTCTTGCGCTATATCCAGCTAAGTTATTGATATCAGCATTGTTTGGGTATTTTCTATCGGCAGCTTTTAAAGCAGTAAGTGCTGCTGAGTAATTCTTATTTGCAATTAATCCTCGTACTGATGCCAAATCATTATTTAAACTACTTGTGGCTACAGTTTGAGTAGGTGTTGGAGCAGGAGTTGCCACCTCATACTTGGGAGTTGGAGATGGAGTTGGCGTTGGAGTTGTCGCTGCAACTGGCGCAGGAGCTGGGGCAGGAGCTGAACCACCTGTATCTGCTGCAAAAGCATTTGGAGCAGCAAGTGCCAATAAGAGGGTTAATGCCAATTTTTTCATAGGCAAAGGTTAGCCTTGCAAAAAGGGAATTAGTAGTTGGGTGGGTGTAATTTAAACTACAAAATTTACTAATTTAGGCGCAACGGTAATTACCTTCTTCACTGTAGCACCAGCTAAGGCTGCTTTTATCTCAGCATTTTCTCGGCTTAACTGCTCAAGTGCCTCATTTGAAATATTTGGTGGCACCTCTATTCGATCTTTGATTTTTCCATTGATCTGCAAGATTGCAATTACATTATCAACACCTAACAATGACTTATCAATTGCTGGCCAACCAGCATTTGCAATCGCAGGTTTATGTCCAAGCTTTTCCCACATATCCTCAGCGGTGTAAGGGGCAACCAGAGATAGACAGATAGCAATCGCCTCTGCTGCTTCACGAACTGCTGGATCTAATGGACCACAGCCAGTATCAATTGCCTTTCTAGTGGCATTGACCAACTCCATAATTCTGGCGATTGCAACATTAAATCTAAATGATTCAACTGCTAACTCAATATCTGAAAGTGATTTATGAGTTACTTTTCTTAGATCAATATTTCCACTCTTAAAATCAACCCCGGCTTTGCTGGTCACATCCTGACTTATTCGCCAAGCACGGTTTAAAAACTTTAATGAACCAGCTGGGGATACATCTGCCCAATCAATATCATCCTCAGGAGGTGCGGCAAATACCATTGATAGTCGGATCGCATCCACGCCATGCTTATCTAACTCATCAGATAACTTAACAAGATTTCCTCGGCTTTTACTCATGGCTGAGCCATCCATTAAAACCATTCCTTGATTTAAAAGACGGGTAAATGGTTCGGTGAAGTTTAAAAGGCCAAGATCATGTAATACCTTGGTGAAAAATCTAGAGTATAAAAGGTGCAAGATCGCATGGGTTACACCACCAACATATTGATCAACTGGTAGCCAAGTCTCAACTGATTTTTTATCAAAGGCCACATCATGATTATTAACTGATGTGTAGCGAAGAAAGTACCAAGAGGAGTCAACAAAGGTGTCCATAGTGTCAGCATCACGTTTGGCAGGGGCGTTGCACTTAGGACAGGAAACATTTACCCAATCTGTGGCAGCTCCTAAAGGCGAAGTTCCCTTTGGTTTTAGATCCAAACCTTTAGCATCTGGTAACTCAACTGGTAATTGAGATTGAGGTACTGGCACTTGGCCACACTTATCACAATGAATAATTGGGATTGGCGTTCCCCAAAAACGCTGTCGTGAGATCAGCCAATCTCGCAGGCGGTAATTCTTAGTTGCTTTTCCAAGTTTTTTACTTTCAAGCTCTGAAATAATCTTTGCAATCGCTTCATCCTTACCTAAACCCGTAATTGAGCCTGAGTTAATAACCCTGCCATCACCATCGGTTGCAACCCCTGAGGTATTTGGATCTTCAAGTCCAGTATCAATGACAACTCTTACCGGCAGCTTCATTGCTTTAGCAAAATCTAAATCTCGCTGATCATGGGCAGGAACTGCCATAATCGCCCCAGTTCCATAATCTGCTAAGACATAATCCGATGCCCAAATTGGAATCTTTTCGCCATTTACTGGATTAATTGCATATCGATTTAAAAAGACACCACTTTTTACCCGATCTGTTGCAAGTCGATCAATATCAGAGGCGGCCTTAACAGTTTCAACATACCTCTTAAACTCTGCCTCAACTGAGGTGCCAACAACTAACTTTGCCGCAAGATCTGAATCTGCTGCCACCACCATAAAGGTTGCGCCATACAAGGTATCTGGTCGAGTGGTGTAAACAGTGATGGTTTGCTCTAATCCATCAACTGCAAAATCAACCTGTGCACCAGTTGATCTGCCAATCCAATTTCGTTGCATTTGCAAGACTTTTTCTGGCCACTTGCCCTCAAGTTGATCCATATCATCTAACAAGCGATCGGCGTAATCAGTGATCTTTAAATACCATTGATTTAACTTTTTCTTTGTGACTGCGCTGTCGCATCTTTCACAAAGCCCAGCTACTACTTGCTCATTTGCTAATACGGTTTGACAATCTGGACACCAATTAACTGGTGAATCTTTTCGATACGCCAAACCCTTTTCAAACATCTGTAAAAACAGCCATTGATTCCATTTGTAATACTCAGGATCACAAGTATGCAAAACCCGATCCCAATCAAAGGAGCAGGCGTACCTGCGCATGGAAGATTTTTGAACTGCGATATTTTCATAAGTCCAAGCCCTTGGATCAGCATTTCGCTTTATTGCAGCATTCTCAGCCGGTAATCCAAATGCATCCCAACCAATTGGGTGCATTACATTGAATCCTTTTTGCAACCAGTATCTGGCGATCACATCACCTAATGCATATGCCTCAGCATGTCCCATGTGTAGATCCCCAGATGGATAAGGGAACATATCTAATACATATTTTTTAGGACGCTTATCATCATCCTTGCCAGATTTAAATGGTGCTAACTTGTCCCAAATTGGCAGCCACTTATCCTGCACCGCTTTAAAGTCATACGCCTCATGCATTACTAAAACCAACTTACCTTGGTTAACTCTTGGCTAACCTGCCATAAGTTTTTCGCCAAAGTTTGATCATAGGCCAGTGCTTTAGCACGGGTTAATTTTGGCGCACCTCGCATCTCTAAAAATCCATTTGGCCCAATAAAGCTAGCGCCAATCAAATCTGGATAAACACAAGCAGCAAGAGTTGGTAGTGCTCCTTGCGATGATGGCTGGGCAAATATCTTATTTATCTTCATCGTGATCTGCTCTTCAAGCTTAGCTCCACGCATCTGCGAGGCAACCGCCTGCAAATTTGTATCGGTATAACCTGGGTGAACTGCAATTGGAATAAATGACCAGTTATTTTGAATTCGAAGCCGTTCAATCTCAGATACAAATAAGAGATTAGCTAATTTACTTGCACCATACACCTGCCACTTTTGATACTTACCAACCCCTAGGCAAATATTACGAATGGAATCAATTGTGTTATCGCCAAAACTGCCCATTTTGTGTGCAAATGAGGAGACAACAACTAGACGGTCTTTAATTTGATTTTTAATCAAACCGGCAAAAGCAAAGTGGCCAAGGTGGTTAGTACCCATCTGCAATTCAAAGCCATCAACAGTCTTAGTAAATGGTGTTGCCATCACTCCAGCATTTAGTACAACAACATCAAATGCTCGATCAACTCTGGCAGCAGCACGCTTTACCGACTCTAAATCAGTCAAATCAAGCAGGATGTAATCAACTAAACCTGGCCCAATTTTCTTTATCGCATCCCGTGCCTTGTCTGCACTTCGGGCGGTGATCACAACATGGGCATTACGACGAGCAAGTTCAGTCGCTGCTGATAAACCAATACCTGAAGTTGCACCAGTTATTAAAAATCTCTTGCCAGTTAAATCAGGAATATCAGATGCACTCCAGTTATCTGGCAAGGTTGATACTTTAGGCACTGCTACTCCTTATATTACTTTTTAATTAAGTGGAGCTGAGGGGATTTGAACCCCTGACCCCTTGCATGCCATGCAAGTGCGCTACCAGCTGCGCCACAGCCCCGCTATTTAAAGTAAGGGCCAACCTTATCTAATTAACCGCATCATCTCCAAAGACAGGCTCAGGTAATGAGCCAGCGTTGTGCTCTGCTAAAAACCAACGAGATCCGGTGTGATGTTTTGTTAACTCTAATACCGACCAACATGCATTTGATAGCCCACCAATTACACCCCATTGCGCAATTGGCAACTTAAGAATTGAACCTAAAATACTTCTTACCGTTCCACCATGTGTTACAAAAACAATTGTGCCAGTAAAGTTCGCAGTTTCTTTTTCAATTACCGCTACCGCTCGCTTTGCCACATCACTTCGTCGCTCACCGGTTACACCAGCTGGTTCATCACCACCCTCATACCAGTTTGCAAACAACTCTCCATGTGAGGTGCGATTTTCAATTCCGGTTTTACCCTCCCACAATCCACCATTTGTCTCTCTTAGTCCAGGATCAATCTCAACCTTTAGATTAGTTAAGTTGGCAAGGGCAGCAGCGGTTGATTGAGCACGGATTAAATCACTGGAAATTATTCGATTTGGTTTAAGACCTGCTAAAACTTCAGCTGCTTGAATTACTTGATACTCACCGACTTTGTTTAGCGGAATATCAGAGTGGCCTTGAAAGCGATTTTCAACATTCCAATCTGTTTGGCCATGCCGCCAAAGTACTACCCGAATGGGCGATGATGAGTTACTCATTACCTATCTACTCCCACTAAATCCAACTCTAGTTTTGGACAATCATTCCAAAGTCGATCAAGCATGTAGTAGTTGCGAAGCTCAACACTTTGTATGTGCACAACTAAATCTGTGTAATCAAGCAAAATCCAGCCACCACTTCCCTCTTTACGAGCTGGTTTTTCACCTGCCTGAGCAAGTTTCTTCTGCACCTCATCTGAGAGAGCCTGCATCTGTGGCTCATTATTTCCCGTCACCAGTAAAAAGACCTGGTTTAAAACCAATTGCTCTGAAAGATCGATTGCCACAATTTCACTGCCCAACTTATCTGAAAGTGCTTGTGCTGCAATCTTGGTTAACTCAATAGTTCTGCTACCTACTGCCATATAAACCATACTCTCTGATGTAGGTAACTACCTTTGCTGGCAGCAATGAACTTACATTCTCTCGTTTTGCAATTGAGTGCCTAACCTTGGTCGAGGATATATCTAAGGCTTTGATAGAAACTTCATCATATTCAGAGCTTTGTGAACCTGGACGCTTAATAACTAAAACCTTAACCTGCTCCAATAACTCCTTTGATCTATGCCATTTGCCAAGATTATTAGCTGCATCAGAGCCCAAAACTAATGTGAAGTTTGTATTTGGATAGATTTGTTTTAACTCAGTAACAGTATCTATTGCGTAACTATTACCTGCTCTTCTGGCCTCAATTGGCAGCACCTCAACTTTTTCACTTAATCCCATGGAGGTAACGGCAAGATCTGCCATTTGAAATCTTTGCTCAGCACTTGCTACTGGCGGTTTTTCCTTAAGCCAAGGAGTTCCCGCTGGAATTACCAGCACTTTTTCAAATCTATTTGAGATCTCTTTAATCAGATGAAGGTGTCCTAGGTGAATTGGATCAAAGCTTCCGCCAACAATCCCAAACTCTTTACTTACCGCGACAATAATTAATCCCGGTCAATGCGAAGTGTTAAATAAAGAAGTAGTGAAAGAATTGCAAAGGTTAAGAGGCCAAAAGCGGCAGGTGAGATTGGCAGCTCTCGTAACTCTTCACTTAGATACAACATGCAGCTAGTTTATCCCTTTCTCCAGTAGTTTTTTAAATCCAGCCTCATCAAGGATGGTAATTCCTAGCTCTTGTGCTTTATCTAACTTAGATCCGGCAGCATCTCCGGCAATTACAAAGTCCGTCTTTGAAGATACTGAGGATGATGCCTTTCCACCTCGGGATGTGATCGCCTCTGCTGCGCCATCCCTGGTGAAATCAGTTAGGGATCCAGTCACAACAAGAGTTAAGCCAGCCAAAGTTTGCTTTACTTTTTCTTTAGGTGCATCAACTAATGCAACACCTGCCTTCTCCCATTTTTTAATTATCTGCTTGTGCCAATCAACATTAAACCACTCCACAATTGCCTCAGCCATAACCTGACCTACACCATCAATATCTGCCAACTCCTGCGCACTTGCTTTTTGAATATTTGCAATCGAACCAAATTTGTTTGCCAAAGCTTGAGCGCTGGTTGGCCCAACATGTCGGATAGATAACGCAACTAAAATCCGCCAAAGTGGCCTATTTTTTGCCACCTCTAATCCGGAAACAAACCGATCAGCAATCACACTTAGTGAGCCATCCTTCTTTTTAAAAAACTCAGATTTTGCTAACTCTTTAACTGTTAATCCAAATAGGTCACCTTCATCAGTGACTAACTTATCTGCCAAAAGCGCAGCAGCTGCCTCATAACCTAAAACATCAATATCTAAAGCTGATCTAGAGCCGATGTAGAACAATCGCTCAACTACTTGAGCAGGACATGATTGAGAGTTTGGGCAGCGAATATCAACATCACCTGCACTCATTGCTCTTAATTTGCTACCACACTCAGGACATTTACTTGGCATAACAAAACTTTTTTCACTGCCATCTCGTTTATCAACAACTGGTGCAAGCACCTCTGGGATTACATCCCCAGCCTTTCGAATCAAAACTGTATCCCCGATTAAGATACCTTTTCGAACAATCTCTTGAGCGTTGTGCAGCGTGGCATTGGTAACTGTTGAACCAGCCACCTTTACTGGCTCCATAAATGCAAATGGTGTTACTCGCCCAGTTCTGCCCACACTTACCCTTATATCCAATAACTTTGTTACCACCTCTTCAGGCGGATACTTATAAGCAATCGCCCACTTTGGGGCTCGGGAGGTATAGCCCAGTGAGTTTTGTGCAGATATCTCATTAACCTTAATAACCACGCCATCAATCTCATGCTCAACACTGTGGCGATCTTTCTCATAACCTTTTATGAAATCTAAAACTTCTTTCCGTGATGAAACTACTTTATAGCGTTTACTTGTGGGCAATCCCCAATCATTTAATAGCTCATAAGCATTTGATTGCTTTTCAAATTTAACTCCAGTTGCAGCACCGATCCCATGAACTACAACATCTAGTGGGCGTAGGGCGGTGATCTTTGGATCTTTTTGCCGTAAGGAGCCAGCTGCTGCATTTCTTGGATTAGCAAATCTAGCTTTGCCAGCCTCCTCTAACGAATCATTTAACTCATCAAATGATTGAAGCGGGAAAAATACCTCACCTCTTACCTCAAGTGTGGCAGGTAGGTTCTTTCCAGAAAGCTCTGTTGGCACAGATTTAATGGTCTTAACATTTAATGTCACATCCTCACCAGTTGTGCCATTTCCTCTAGTTAATGCCCGGGTTAATCTGCCATTTTCATAAAGTAAATTGATAGCCAATCCATCAACTTTAACCTCACACAACCAACTGTTTTTAACACCTGATTTTTCAATTCGATCAAACCAAGCTGCTAACTCCGATTCATCAAAGACGTTATCTAAGCTCATCATCTTCTCAATATGATCAAACTGAGCAAAGGAGGTGGAAAATCCCCCACCTACCTGCAGGGTTGGTGAACTCTCCAGCCGATACTGGGGATACTTTTTCTCTAACTCAACTAACTCTTTCCACAACTTATCAAATGCTGCATCGGTAATTGTTGGTGCATCCAATACGTAGTACTTAAACTGATGATCGGCAATCTCTTCCGATAACTCTTGGATTTTGTGGCGAATCTGGGTGGTCATATTAAATAGTTTCGCAGATTGTGCCAGAGCCAACTACACGATCATTGTCATAAATAACCAATGCTTGACCAGTTGCTAAACCAAATACCGGCTCATCCAAATAGGCAATCAAATTTGTGCCATCAAATTTGTAATCACAGGCGAGTGCTTCACCATGTGCTCTAACTTGGGCAAAACCACGTAGATTTTTATTTACCTCTGGGATTGGACCACACCAGGTGGGTGGGGTGGCACTAATTGTTGAAACAGCAAGTGCATCATGGCTGCCAACCACCACAGTATTACTTTTTGGTTCAATCTTTAATACATACCTTGGCTCACCAGTTGGATCTGGCACAGTTAAAGCTAAACCTCGCCTTTGGCCAATTGTGTAGGTATAAGCACCTTTGTGTTCACCGAGTTTTTTCCCAGATTGATCAACAATATCGCCAGTTTCAGAGCCTAATCGCTCTCGCAGCCAACCAGCATTATCACCAGATGGCACAAAGCAAATGTCATGACTATCTGGTTTGTTTGCAACAAATAACCCGCGCTCTTTTGCCTCTTTACGAGTATCAGTCTTAACCGTATCTCCTAGTGGAAATATGGCACCTGCAATTTGATCAGTTCTTAAAACAGCTAATACATATGATTGATCCTTATCAGTATCTGCTGCTCTATGTAATGTTTTTCCGACAGGTGAATCTTTTGTAATTGCGTAATGACCAGTAACTACCCCATCAAAGCCAAGTGCCTTTGCTCTATCTAAGACAGCTTCAAATTTAATCTTCTCATTACAACGCAGACATGGATTGGGGGTGCGGCCAGATTGATACTCAGATAAGAAGTTCTCAACTACTCCCTTATGAAACTCCTCTGCCATATCCCAAATATAAAAAGGTATTCCAATTACATCAGCAGCTCGCCTGGCATCATGGGAGTCCTCAATTGTGCAGCAACCACGGGCACCAGATCGATATTTTTTTGGATTACTAGATAATGCTAAGTGAACGCCCACTACTTCATAACCTGCATCAACTGCGCGGGCAGCGGCAACTGCTGAGTCCACACCACCACTCATTGCCGCAATTACCTTTAATTTTTTCATTTTTTCCCTGATGCTGCCCTTGAACGCTCTACCACCGATGCAATTACTGCCCCAAGTTTTTCAATCTCTGCAATTGTATTTGAGTGGCTAAGTGAAAACCTTAAAGTAGAAGTAGTTTCATCCTCGGACAATCCCATTGCCAGCAAAACATGGCTTGGTCGTTGCACGCCAGCACTACAAGCTGAACCAGTTGAGCAGGCAATTCCTTCACTATCTAATAAAAGCAATAAACCCTCAGAGTCACTTCTTGGAAAGGTGATTGAGACAATTCCAGGCAAGGTGTTGGTTTGATTACCATTAACCCAAGCATCTGCAACCTTTTCCTTAACAACTTGGATTAACTGTTGCTTCAACTTTCTTACTTCAGCAGATCTTTGACTTAGTTTTGATCTACTCTCCTTTGCTGCCGCTGCAAATGCCAAGATGCTAGGTGCGTTAAAGGTGCCGCTTCTAAGATCTCGCTCTTGTCCACCACCATGCAAAATAGGTTCAATATCTAACCCTTTTTTTAATATTAAAGCTGCCACCCCTAATGGGCCACCAATTTTATGAGCACTGATTGTTGCCGCAGTTAAACCTAACTCTTTAAAGGATAACTCCACCTTACCAAAACTTTGCACACAATCTGAGTGCACTGGAATATCACCAGCAAGGCACACAACTTGGGCAATGTCTTGCACTGTGCCAACCTCATTATTTGAATGCATAATTGAGATAAATGCAATCTTTTCTCTGTTTTCTGCTATGGCTTTATTTAAAGTATCAAAATTGAGTACGCCATTTCGATCAACATCTATCTGGATAATCTGAGCACCTTCATGCTCTGCTAACCATAAAATTGGATCCATTACTGCATGGTGTTCAAAGGTTGAGGTAATAACTATTTTTTTGCCTGATTTAGCAGCCTTCCAATACAAACCTTTAATCGCTAAATTGTTTGCCTCAGTTCCA
>Ga0208048_1001932_pt1 | contig 10352 bp, 10 predicted proteins | sample Malawi_45m_30L_FD_184163 | JGI IMG/M metagenome (GOLD analysis project Ga0208048, IMG submission 184163) | Freshwater microbial communities from Lake Malawi, Central Region, Malawi to study Microbial Dark Matter (Phase II) - Malawi_45m_30L... | ecosystem: Environmental > Aquatic > Freshwater >... | reverse complement strand
CTCTTGCTCATTCAGAACTCGGTGTCTGCCAGCTTTCATCTCCCCAAGTGCTAAGGGTCCAAACTCGGTTCTAATAAGTCGCTGCACCTTCAAGCCTAAGCTTTCTACAAGCCGGCGGACTATGTGGTAGCGACCCTCGTGGATTGTGATCTCAATCCAATGGTGGCTGTTGCTCATAGATCTAAGGTGGGTCACCGAATGCGCTCTTGCTAATCCGTCTTCCAGCCTAACCCCCTTGATTAATTGATCGGAGATAGGTTTACCAAACTCCCCTTCTACCTCCACCAGATACTTCTTGATCAGCCCAAATGATGGGTGTGTAGCCCTGTGAGCCAACTCCCCATCATTGGTAAGAAGTATCAAGCCTTCAGATTCCTTGTCTAGCCGCCCAACATGGTAAATCCGATCTTTTCGATCTGCAAAATAGTCACCAAGATTTGGTCGTCCCTGCGGATCTGACATGGTGGAAATAACTCCCACTGGTTTATGAAACATTAGATAAGTTTTAGACTTAACAGCGTTTAAACTCTCACCGTCAACTTGAATCTGATTGATTATCGGATCAAACTTATATCCAAGTGTGTTTACGACAACTCCATCAACACTAACTCGCCCATCAAGAATCAGCTGATCAGCAGCTCTTCGGCTAGCGATCCCGGCATCCGCAATAATTTTATTTAACCTGATTAAAGCCACAGATTAGTTTATCGCCTGCGGCATGCACCCAGTGCTATTCGGAAAATTAATCAGTTAGAGTGGAGAGAATCTCATCCAGGCCATCAACATTAGGCAGGAATGGGGCCAAGGCAGGTAGGTCTGAGATCGAATTTAAGCCCAATTTTTCAAAGAAAAATGAGGTAGTTTTGTATAAAACTGCGCCTGACTCCCCTTCAATACCTGTCTCCTCAACTAAACCTCGATTAACCAAGGTTTTCATTACCGCCTCCACATTGACTCCGCGAATTGCGGAGACTCGAGCTCTAGAAATGGGTTGCCGATAAGCAATAACCGCCAAAGTTTCAAGTGCTGCCTGGGTCAAACGTGCTTGCTGACCATCTAAGACAAATTTTTCTACCAAAGGTGCCATCTCTGGATGGCTGTAATATCGCCATCCGCCAGAAACCTGGCGTAGTTCAAAACCCCGTTGCTCCTGCTCATATCTGGCCGCAAGTGTTCTAAGCGCAGCGCTTATCTCCTCTGTGGGTGCCTCAATAATTTGAGCCAAAACCATCTCGGAAACCGGCTCATCCACCACCATCAATATCGCCTCTAGGCAACGGTGCAGTTCAACTTCAGACATTATCGGCCTCATCTATCGTCTGTGGCGGCAAATCAAACTCATCACTTACTCTAACCTCACCAGAAGCAGTTCCTGTCCAGGTGATCTGCAATTCGCCCAAGGAAACCATCTGCTCAAATCGCACTACCCCTTCTCGGTAAAGCTCCAACAACGCCAGGAAGCGTGCCACCACGACTAGGGTTGACTCAGCATCTGCAATAAGAGCTCGGAAGCTGGCAACACCGGCTCGCCGGAGCTGCTCAACCACCTTACTTGCCTGCTCAGCTACGCTTACTAACGGAAGGTGCAGATGGTCAATACTGAAAGCTGGGGTGGTTTTAGGAGCCAAAACACGATTGGCGATGGCTGCAAACCTTTGTGAGCCAACCCCGATCAAAACCTCAGGTAGGAGTTGAGCAAAATGTGGTTCTAATGCCACAAGGCGGGCAAAAGATTTCTCCTCACGTTCAATTCTCTCCGAAAATATCGCCGCTATCTCCTTGAAAGCCCGGTACTGCAGCAATCTGGCAAATAGCAGATCTCTAGCCTCAAGTAGCGCTAGATCGGCCTCATCATCTATCTCCCCACTTGGTAGTAACTTTGCGGCTTTTAGATCCAATAAAGTAGCTGCGACCACTAAAAATTCAGTAGTTTTATCTAAATCCCAGCCTTGATCAGCATTTTCTAGCTGTTTGATATATGAAATAAACTCATCAGTTACCGCACCGAGAGCCACCTCTGTTATATCCATCTTGTGTCTTGAGATGAGTTGGAGCAGAAGGTCAAATGGCCCATCGAAGTTGCTTAAATGAAGGGAAAATCCAGCCACTCGCCCATCAGTAATAGAAGGCGGAACCACTGGTGCTGTGGATAAATTTTCTTGCGACATGCGCTCAAGATACTTCACAGATCCTTGCCTTTGCACATGCCCCACCGTAGGTTCAGGCCATGGGAAAAAACGCTAGACAGACATCTCGGTTAAACGCTAAATCGACAAACAAGTCTACCGCTATTCCTCGTGAAGAGAGTTTGGCTACCACCTCAGATGTTTTGGGGAAGAAACTACTAAATTTTCCAGAGCCTACTAAAACTCCGGAAACTGGAAATGCCCGAGTTATATCAGTAGTAAATCAAAAAGGCGGAGTTGGAAAAACAACTACTGCAATAAATCTTGGTGCAGCATTGGCTGAGGTTGGAAGAAAAGTTTTGTTGGTTGATTTTGATTCTCAAGCCTCCATGACTACCGGCTTAGGAATCAAAGGGCCTGCTCTTCGCGAACAGTATGGCTCTATCTGGTACCTGCTTAATGATTCAGAGGCAAGGTTGGAGGATTTCATACTTAAATCCTCTGTGCCAGGCTTGGATTTCATTCGAGGGCATGAGGATTTAGCTGCAGCCGAGGCGGCATTTGTATCTGAGATTGCTAAAGAGCATAAGCTACGAAAATTACTAGCACCAGTTCTTGATAAATATGATGTTGTTTTGATTGATTGTTCACCTTCACTTGGTACTTTGACAGTAAATGCTCTAACTGCATCTAATGGCGTAATAATCCCAATGGAGTGTGAGTACTTCGCTGTATTGGGATTGTCCCTGGTGAAAAAGACAATTCAAAAGATTAAAGAGAATACAAATCCAGAGTTAAAGATCTTAGGGATTCTTGCCACTATGTTTGAACGAAAAACCAGCCATTCTCGAGAGGTTTTGGAGTTGATCGATAAAGAGTTTCCAGATGAGGTTTTTGACACCATAATCTCTAGAACTGTTAGGTTCTCAGAGTCAACGGTGGCGGGAGTACCAGTTACTGCCTACGCAAGTAGTAGTACAGGTTCAGCCTCATATCGAAGATTAGCTAGAGAGTTAATTGCCAGAGGAGGAGCTAAATGAGTCGTCGAGTAAGTTTGCCCGGAGCAGATGAGTTATTTAGAAACACCGCCACCTTAAGTGCGGTTCCTTCTCAACGTGAAAACACCGAGGAGATTACACAAACCCCAGTTGCTGCTCCTAAAAGTAAAAATACAGTCCGTCAAACTCCCCGTAGACGTGTAAATGCATTTGATCGAACCCCAAGTGGTAGAGAGCGACATGATGAGAAGATCACCGTTTATCTATCCCCCGATGAACTTTATGATTTAGATCAAGCTCGATTGGCATTACGTGGAGATTTAGGTCTTGCGGTAGATCGTGGCCGAATAGTAAGAGAGTCACTTTCGATCATAATTGCCGATCTTGAAGCTAAAGGTGATCAAAGCATTATTGCCAGAAGATTGCGTGGTAGGTAAAACTACTTACTTCTTGGATGCGAGGTAGCGTAACTTTCTCGCAATTTATCTATAGTGATCAAAGTGTAAATTTGTGTTGTTGTAACTGATGAATGTCCCAGCAACTCCTGCACCACTCTAATATCTGCTCCACCATCCAAAAGATGTGTTGCAAATGAGTGGCGCATTGAGTGTGGGGTAACAATCTCAGACAATCCCGCTCTTGCAGCGCGGTTTGCCACGATGCTCCAGGCACTCTGTCTAGTTAATCTGCCTCCTCTTTGATTTAAAAATAAAGCTTTCTGAGTTGATACCTTAGTTAATGCCGGTCTAGATCTAGAAAGATAATCGGCGATTGCCTTTATGCCATGGCTTCCTAGCGGTACCACTCTTTCTTTGCCGCCCTTACCCTTCACCTTAATTGTCGTAATTTTTTCATTCCCGGTTGCTACTTCGGATATATCACTTAAATTTAGATTTATTAGCTCACTAACCCGAGCACCTGTTGCATACAAGATTTCAAGCAGCGCCTTATCTCTAAGCGAAATGAGATCATCGCCAACCAAATTAAGGATTGCCATTATTTGCGAGATCGTCAATGCCTTGGGTAGGCGTTTAGCAATCTTAGGTGGCAAAAAATCTACTGTTGGATTGGCATAACTATGCTCTTTTGCCAAGTATCCATAGTAACTTCGCAAGCTAATTACATTTCTTGCAATAGATGACTCAGTAATTTTGAATTCCGTATTACCCTTTCCTCTAAGCCAAGCAACGTAATCAATGAGGTGATCACGGGTTATCTGATCAACATTGAGTTGATTTGTCGATAAATAGTGAAAAAATCGCTGCAGATCTCGTCGATAAGCAGCAGTTGTATTAGCTGCTAATCCCTTTTCAATTGATAAGTAATTGAAAAAATCTGTTAATCGATCACTTGCCATGCTTTTCGATCGCCGCGGCAATCAGGCCAGCAAATAAAGGATGTGGCTTAGTTGGTCTAGATAAAAACTCAGGATGAGCTTGAGTTCCAACATAGTATGGATGTACCTGCTTTGGTAGCTCAACAAACTCCACTAAATTTTTATCAGGGGATAATCCAGAAAAAACTAGGCCGGTTTTTAATAACTGATCACGATATTGGTTGTTTACCTCATATCTATGGCGATGACGTTCGCTGATTTCTGTTTTTCCATAAACCTGAGAAACAACTGAACCTGAGATTAAATTAGCTTTGTATAACCCCAATCTCATTGTTGCACCCATCTGACCATTTCCGGCGACAATATCTATCTGATCGCTCATGGTCGATATCACCGGGTTGCTGGTGTGCTCATCAAACTCAGCAGAGTTTGCATCTGCTAAACCAGCTAAGTTCCTAGCCGCTTCAATCACCATGCACTGCAAACCCAAACACAAACCCAAGGTAGGAATTTTCTTTTCGCGAGCAAATTTAAAAGCGCCAAGTTTTCCTTCAATTCCACGAACTCCAAAACCACCAGGCACACATATTGCATCCACATCACCTAGATTTGTCTGCGCATCCTTTTCATTTGCGCAACTATCACTGGTGACCCACTTGATATTGACCTTAGCAAAGTTTGCAAAGCCACCAGCACGCAGCGCCTCAGTCACTGACAAATAAGCATCAGGAAGATCTATGTACTTTCCAACCAGGGCAACTGTGACCTCATGCTTTGGATGGTGAACCTTTTTTAACAAATCCTCCCATTCACCCCAGACCACCTCTTTGCAGTTAATCTGTAATCGTTTAACTACATAGGAATCTAGCCCCTCGGCATAGAGCACCTTTGGAATGTCATAAATTGAGGGTGCATCAACTGCAGCCACCACGCCATCAACCTCAACATCACACATGAGCGATATTTTCTTCTTCACCGAATCTGGAATCTGTCTATCACTTCTAAGCACAATTGCATCTGGGGTGATACCGATTGATCTAAGAGCTGAAACACTGTGTTGAGTTGGTTTAGTTTTCAACTCCCCCGCAGGGCCCATATAAGGAACTAGTGAAACATGCAGGTAGAAAACATTATCTCGACCAACATCTTGTCTGATCTGTCGCGCCGCCTCTAGAAAAGGCAGCGATTCAATATCTCCCACCGTGCCACCAATCTCAGTAATTACAACATCAACATCATCACCGGCCATAGCCTTCATGGCATCCTTGATCTGATTAGTTATGTGCGGGATTACCTGGACCGTCTCACCTAAATACTCACCCCGACGTTCCTTAGCAATAACCTTGGAGTAAATCTGACCGGTAGTGATATTGGCTGATCCATGCAGGTTTGTATCAAGAAATCTTTCATAATGTCCGATATCTAGGTCAGTCTCAGCACCATCATCTGTAACAAAGACCTCTCCATGTTGAAATGGATTCATGGTGCCGGGATCAACATTGAGATACGGGTCCAGCTTTTGCATCATCACCCGCAAGCCACGTGCCCGCAGCAATCTGCCTAAGCTAGATGCGGTTAATCCTTTGCCTAAACTTGAGGCGACGCCACCGGTAACAAATATATGTTTACTCACATGATTGGCGGTCATGGAGGACTATCGTATCAGTTGTTCCCCACAATCGCCAATAATTCACCTGCATGTTCCTGCGCAGTTTGTGAATCCTCTTGGCCGCTAAGCATTCGTGCAATCTCGACTTTGCGCTCATGCTGATTTATTTCAATTACATCTGATTGGGTTACTAATCCGCTCTCACTTTTTTTAACTACTAAATGATTGTCAGCCCAGGCCGCAACCTGTGCTAGATGAGTAATCACAATTACTTGAGCTGATTTAGATAATTTTGCAAGCCTTCTACCAACCTCTACTGCTGCTTTTCCGCCTACACCAGCATCAACCTCATCAAATATATAAGTGCCAATTGGTTCAGCCTCTGCGATAACCACCTCAAGAGCTAGCATCACTCGAGATAACTCACCACCACTTGCGACCTTGTTTAATGGCAATAAAGCTCCTCCCTTGTGCGCTGCAAACAAGATGCTCACCTCATCTAACCCAAATGAGGAGTAGCTCTTCACATCCTTACTATCACCAGCCTTTACCACTACAGAAAAAGTTGCATTCGGCATCGCCAGCTGTTTTACCTCCTCACTTACTTGCTCTGAAAGTTTTCTAGCCGCATCACCTCTTTTTTTAGACAACTCCAATGCTGCTTGCGCCATCTGCTCAAAAAGCTCCTTTGCCTGAACCTGTAGTTGGTTGATCCGCTCGGCACCACCTGATAGGTCAGCGATCTTTTCTTTGGCACCTATGCCATCAAGCAGAAGCTGCTCAAAGGCGACCTGTCTATCACCGCCCTTACCAAATCTTTTTATTAATGAGTTGAGCGCAGATTTTCGCTCCTGTAGCTGCTCAAATCTCATTGGATCTGCCTCAAGATTTGAAAGGTATGAATTTAGATCACTGCCCAGATCTTGAAGATTAAGTAAATTCTCGGTAAACCGCTCTGTAATTTCATCTAATACTTTATCTCGTCCTGTGACCTGCTCTAGATTTTTTCTCATCTGCATCAACATATCGATAGCAGATAACTCTTCATTTTCTAGTAAATTAAGTGAAGTAGAAACTGCTTGATTAAGCGCCTCGACTGAACCTAATTTGGCAATCTCGTTATCGATCTCAGCTAACTCACCTGGTCTAGGATTGAGTTTGGAAAATAAATCTGCCAAATCTTTAAGCTCTGCAATTTGCTGGTCTGCTTTGCTTAGCTGCTCTTGCAATTGGGAAATTCGATCTAGTAATTGATGGTACCGGTCATAAATCAAGCGATAGCTGTCAAGATTTAGACCTGCATACCGATCCAGCAGCTCACGAGCAACTGCATTCTTAGTTGACTTTGATGATGAGGCTTGAGCGTGAATCTCAACCAAGGAGGAGGCAAAGGCTGATATAGCTGTGGTGGAGGAAACAACCCCGCCAAGTAACACCCTTGATTTTCCAGCTGTGCTAACTGTTCTACTAATTACGACTGATCCATCCTCAACCTGACCACCCGATTGATTGATTTGTTCAGCTATATCAGCAGGAATCGAAAACTTTCCACTAACAACTGCCCGCTCTTCACCTTGTCGCACTAAATCTGCATCTGACCTGCTGCCCAATACCAATCCAAGGGCGGTAAGAACCATAGTTTTTCCAGCCCCAGTTTCACCAGTAAGTACAGTTAATCCTGGCTTAAACTCAATATTTGATGAATCAATTACACCTAGAGATCTGATTGAAATCTCCTCTAGGAAACTTTTCTTACTCGCCACGCCAACCCTCAACTGGTAACTTAAATTTTGCGACCAATCGATCGGTGAAGGTGGCAGATTTGATGTGTGCTAGTAAAACATCCTCCTTATCACTTGTTAACACCACCCGATCATTACAGATTAACTTAACTCTTCGTACGCCATCCGCATTAAGATCTGCTGAATCACTTGCCAAATCCAGGACAATCTCTGAGTTTGGTGACACAACCATTGGCCGAGAAAAGAGAGCGTGCGCTGCAAGTGGTAGTAACACCAATGCATCCACCTCAGGCCAGACCACCGGCCCGCCTGCTGAGTATGCATAAGCAGTTGAACCAGTGGGGGTAGCGCAAATAACTGAGTCACACCACCAACGAGATAATGGCCGGTGGTCAATCTGCACAAAGGTATCAATCATCTGGTGGTCATTACGTTCAACCAATACCTCATTTAACGCCCAACCAGATTGAATTACTTTGTTTTCTCGAATCAACTTATAATTCAAACTCATTCGCTCTTCAACTGTAAAAGAGCCGGTAGCGATTGCCATAGCAACCTCAGCCAGGGAAGGTTTTTCAATCTCAGCTAGGAAACCAACGTGACCTAAATTAATACCGAGAATTGGCACCTTTCGACCACGAAATATTTCAGCCGCCCTTAGCATTGTGCCATCTCCACCTAGTACAACCGCCATCTCCACATTTTGCTCTTGAAAACTTACCGCTCCCGGTATTTCCACCGAGGAGAAAACTTGAATCGATTTTTTAGTTAGCAATTGTGCAAGTTCAACTGCGGCCTTCTTAGCCTCAGGCCGACTAGGATGAATCACCAGCAATAATGCTTTAACGCCCTTACTCACTTTGGCCCCTTTTCAATTGCAAGATCTAAATCTACTTCTAATAGTGCAGGTGCTGCGCGGTTCAACCACAGGAAGTACTCCACATTGCCGCTTGGACCAGGTAATTGACTTGCCACCACGCCAAAGCAGCCCAAACCTTGCGAAAAAGCCGCATCTGCCACACTCTGCACCGCCAGCTTTCGCTCGAGCAGATCTCGAACTACTCCACCTGCTCCAATCCGATCCTTGCCCACTTCAAATTGTGGTTTAACCATCAACAAAAAATCAGTAGTTTGGTTTGAAATTTCAATCAAAGCTGGCAGGACAGTTTTTAAAGAAATAAAGGAAAGATCTGCAACTATCAAATCAAGCTCTGTTTGGATCTGCTGTTTGGTCAAGGTGCGAACATTGACTCGATCCAAGATTTTTACCCGACCATCTTTTTGCAGCTGCCAGGCAAGTTGTCCATATCCAACATCAACAGCGATTACCTGCTTTGCACCGCGCTTTAAAAGAACTTCAGTAAAGCCGCCAGTTGATGCGCCAGCATCTAATGCTACTTTGTTATTAACCTGCAGCTTAGTGAAATGATCAAATGCGCCAGCTAACTTATTGCCACCCCGAGAAACAAATTTATCAACATCATCTTTTACTGTAATTGAGGTTTGAGAATCAACCTGAGTCGCTGGTTTACTGGCCATCATCCCATTGACCATTACTTTTTTAGATTGGATTAACTCAACTGCGCTTTCACGAGAGCGGGCTAACTCTCTTCTGACCAGCTCAGCATCCAGCCGGGTCTTCATCTTTTTCTAAACTCCGTCGAGATTAGTTAAAGCCTTTTGTAGGCTCCCGTGGATCTGCTCAAGCTGATCACTGTGCTGGCTAATTGGAAGATCATTAATACTCTTGATCTGCTGTTTTATCTGCTCCAAGTTGATCGCTTGGGTATTTGATTGCTCATTCTCCATAGCGCTAAGGTATCTAAAAACATTGAGTTTGGCTGCTTTTTTAAGCCTATTTTGCTCAAGATGAAACAAAAAATAAGCCCTACCTGAATACACAGATAGGGCTTATTATGAAATTGAGTCCGGCGGCGATCTACTCTCCCACAAGGTCCCCCTTGCAGTACCATCGACGCTATAGGGCTTAACTTCCGGGTTCGAAATGGGACCGGGTGTTTCCCCTACGCTAAGGCCGCCGAAACATTATTGAGTTATCAAGTCAAGATAAAATTTTTACACTTTAGATGTAAATTATTTTTATCCCCGACCGTAACTCGGGAACCACACAGTGAACGCGATTCAAATTTTTTATTGTTGTAGTTAAATCCTCGACCTATTAGTACCGGTCAGCTGCAAGGCTTGCGCCTCTTCCACTTCCGGCCTATCAACCCAATAGTCTCTTGGGGGTCTTACCTGGTAAACCAGTGGGAAACCTAATCTTGAAGCGAGCTTCCCGCTTAGATGCTTTCAGCGGTTATCCCTTCCGAACGTTGCTAATCGGCCGTGCTTCTGGCGAAACAACCGACACACAAGAGGTTCGTCCGTCCCGGTCCTCTCGTACTAGGGACAGCCCTTCTCAAGTTTCCTTCGCGCACGGAAGATAGGGACCGAACTGTCTCACGACGTTCTGAACCCAGCTCGCGTGCCTCTTTAATGGGCGAACAGCCCAACCCTTGGGACCTACTCCAGCCCCAGGAT
>Ga0208048_1001931_pt1 | contig 10353 bp, 9 predicted proteins | sample Malawi_45m_30L_FD_184163 | JGI IMG/M metagenome (GOLD analysis project Ga0208048, IMG submission 184163) | Freshwater microbial communities from Lake Malawi, Central Region, Malawi to study Microbial Dark Matter (Phase II) - Malawi_45m_30L... | ecosystem: Environmental > Aquatic > Freshwater >... | reverse complement strand
TAAAATCGAAGCCCCAAGGCTAAAAGAAGAAGAGTTAAGTGGGGATGAGGAAGTTCTAATTGTGAATTGGTTTGAGGGTCGAGATGCCTTACTACCAAAAGGAAGCAAAATTGGAACTGATGGGGCTGATGCCGAACGTACAAATCTTGCAAACGAAATTGAAGAGCTGCGCCGCAACTTAAATGAATATGAAGTCAATCGATTAAAGGACATTGGGAGCGATGCAACTTCAGCTTTAGAAAAAGCGATGCTAGATATCAATTCAGAGATGAGCGAAGTTGAAGTTGCTGGTGAGATTGCAGAAGAACTGTGGGAGCGAAATCTTGAACCGGTAGTTCTCTTAGTGGCCGGTAAAGAGCGAATGCATAAATTTCGTCACCCTCTTCCAACACAGAATGAAGTTGGCAAGATGGCAATGGGTGTTATCTGTGCTAGGAGAAAAGGTCTTATTGCTAGCGTCACTCGAATAGTAAATTTTGGCCCGCTTCAAGCAGAATTAGACGACGCTTATCGAAGACTCTTAAATGTGGAAGTGGAATTCTTGAATTCGACTAAGCCAGGTGTAAAACTTTCTGATGCGTTTAAAGCTGGACAAGCAGAATATCTAAAGCAAGGTTTTGAGAGGGAAGAGTGGACCAAGCATCACCAAGGTGGATTCACCGGATATTTACCAAGAGATTTCCCCGCTCACGAGAAGACTTCACAATTAATAGCTCTGAGAAATGCGATCGCCTGGAATCCCAGTGCAATGGGGTTGAAGGTTGAGGACACGATACTGACAACTGATTCCGGATTTGAATTCATCTCAGGAGGAACTGATTGGCCCACAATAGAGGTGGGGGGCAGAGCTAGACCTGCGGTAGCTGAGATCCTCTAAACCAGACACTTTTCAAGTTCCAATCGCTATCAAAGGCAAGAAAATCAGCTCTATGGCCAGGGCGAAGTTCTCCTACATCATCAAAACCAAATAGTTTTGCAGGTCGCGTAGCAAAAGCCTGCACAGCCTCTAGTGGTGTGAAGTTTAGTTTTGTGATGGCGCTCTTAAAAGATCGATCCATAGTTAGGGTACTTCCTGCCAATAGATCTTTGCCTTTGATCTTTGCGATTCCACTTCGTAGTTCGACATCGACAGTTCCTAATCTGTAGTCGCCATCTGGCTGACCTGCAACAGAGAGGGCATCGGTAATTGCTATCACACGCCTAGGCGCAAGCGACTTCGGAATTGCTACTGCTTCAGGAAAGATATGAACACTATCTAGAATCAACTCAAGATGAATCCGCTCATCTAGAAGCGTTGCAAGCGTCATACTGCCGATACGATGATGAATTGGACGCATCGCCGAGAAGAAGTGGGTGACTAGTTTTGCCCCGTTATCAATTGCTTGCCGCGTGATCAGGTTATCTGCATCAGAGTGACCAATCGCCGCAATTACTCCCTGAGAGGCAAGATTACGGATGGCATTCATAGCATTTGGAAGTTCTGGCGCAATAGTCATCATAAGGATATTGCCTTTGCCAACTTTCAAAAAGCGCGTGATTAGCTCATCGGTTGGCGGAAGTAAGAATTCTGGATTATGAGCCCCGCAGAAAATCTCAGATAAAAAAGGTCCTTCCAGATGCATACCTCTGATGTTTTTCAAGGGCATCAGCGCGACTAAGCGGGTGATCTGACGTTCGATTAATTCAACTGGGTTTGCGATGAAACTAGCTACCAAAGTAGTCGTTCCGTGGTTAAGGTGAAATTGGGCTGCATGATCGATTGCTTTATCGTCCTCATCAAAGAAGAATGCCCCACCTCCGCCATGGCAATGCACATCTACAAAGCCTGGAACCAGGCTCTCTACGCTTGAATCACAACTCTCACCGGCATATTTGGCGATGCGGGTTATTCGCTCGTTTTCAAATTCAAGTAGCGCATCTGTCAAAGTCTCCGTACCGGTGTGTAGCTGGCTCGCTCGAATTCTCACAGCGTAAGACCTTCGGCAGTGTTCTTATCGATGACGATTTTCACATCTGAATGAGAACGCAGTAGCGTGATTGGAAAATAAACCGTCTCTGGTCCTTCAATGAACCTGCGCAAGGCTTCGCGTTGGCGACTGCCACCGTCAGCAAAGAGGCGAATTCGTCTGGCGCTGAGAATATGTTTCATGCCAATGGTGACTGCCATTGATGGGAAGTCAGCAAGATTGCCATCGTTTCCTCGCAATGCATTGATTGTTACAGTCTCGGGAGCCAGAGCCACAACTCGTGTCTCGGAACTACGAAACTCTTCAAGCGGTACCGTTCCATAGCGAGTAACTGGTGGCTCATTAAACGCGATGTGTCCTTGAACTCCGATTCCGCCATAACAAATATCAATCGCGCCATGCTTGGCGATGAAATCATCTATGCGATTAATCTCAAATGGATCAGGTATAACCCAGTGCTCAGGTCGTAACTCTGGGTTTAGTTTTGCGAGAAAGGATTCGAATACTTTACGAAAACTGAGTCTGTGATCAACGGGAATCGGCCGACCCTGCCAATCAAGATATTCGTCCATCAAAATAACCCGGACATTCTTCAAGCTAATCTTTTCTTTATTACACCGCTCGGCTATCAGCGGATACTGACCCACGGGACCGATCGGAAGAATGACTGTAAGACCATTGCCTCGTTGCGTATGTTGTTCAACTTCGTCGATAAAAGCATCGCTAAGGTTTTGATATAGATCTTTCGGCTCAGGCAGTATGGATATGCGCTCTTTGGACACCAGCACACTTTAGAGGGCAGCAATTTCAAGGGTTAATCCCCTGCAAGAAGTTAAGAGATCGTTATCGCAGCCTCAGCATCAGGCTCTTGACCTACAAGGGAACAGGGAGAAGACTTCCGGCGAAGTGGTCAGACCTCTGACCTGAGCGACGGGAGTGCCTTGATCCGTTACGGAGTCATTGGCGTTGGGGCTATGGGTCGTGAGCACATAGAGAACCTAAAACACATCCCAGGCACCGCAGTTACTGTTCTAAGCGATCCTTTCGCAGATTCGCTTGAACGCGCCAAGGCTTTAGTTTCATCGGATGTAAAGACTTTCACCGATCATCGGGATCTACTCGAATTAGGGCTGGTTGATGCCGTAATTATCGCAACACCAAACTACACACATGTTGATGTCCTCAAGGATGCGCTCGCTACTTCACTTCATGTTTTTATAGAGAAGCCACTCTGCACAACCATCGAGGATTGTCTCGCGGTGATTGATTGGTCAAGAGGAAGAAAAGGTCTGGTCTGGATGGGGCTTGAGTATCGCTATATGCCTCCAGTAGCAGAGCTAATCAACATCGTACATGGCGGTGGCGTCGGCGAAGTACATCAAGTCACGATTCGCGAGCATCGCGAACCGTTCTATCCCAAAGTAGGCAACTGGAATCGCTTCCGTGAAAAGACCGGTGGGACTCTGGTCGAAAAGTGTTGTCACTACTTCAATCTCATGGATCACATAGTCAAAGAGACTCCAGTTCGAGTCTTTGCATCTGGTGGTCAGCGGGTAAATTTCCTAGATGAGGTCTATGACGGAAAACCATCGGACATGTTGGATAGCGCGTATGTAATACTCGAGTACAAGAGCGGCAAGCGCGCCATGCTTGACCTATGTATGTTTGCAGAGAACACCCTTGATAAAGAACATATCTCGGTAACTGGCGATGAAGGCAAAGTTGAATCTTTCCTACCCTCGCTCGAAATCCGACATGGCAAAAGAGCCTCGGTCGGTAATTTCAAAGAGTGGAACTACGCCGCCGGAAAGACTAAAGATCTCGATGTCCGGAAGGTTTGGGATGATTCAATCCAGTATCTCGGATTCCATTACGGAGCCTCATTTCTTGAGCATAAAAAGTTCCATAAGGCGATGCTCGATGGCGGCACCTCAGAAGTGACTCTTGAAGAGGGATTACGCAGCGTTGCAACTGGATTAGCTGCTCACAAGAGCATCGACGAAGGTCGTCCAGTTCTAATGAGTGAAGTTCTACCAGCGGGGTGGAACTAATGAAGAGTTGCACCTTGATCGCTTTAGCAAGGCCGACCTTCCAGGTCGATGCAGCGCAAAAATTTTTTGATGAAGCTCGAGCACTGTTAACTAATCTTGGAATAACAATCAATGGTCCTATTAATTTAGTTATGACTCCGGAAGACACTGATTCTGCAAAAGCTAATCTCAAATTAGATGAGGAACTTTACATTTTACTGAATGCATCTTTCTCGGATGCATCACCGGCCGTCTCGCTGTTATCGGGCGTCAAGGGAAATGTATTGCTCTGGTCGGTGCGTGAGTTCGGAAATGTTGGCGATCGCCTGCCCCTGAATTCGATGTGTGGATCAAATCTTGCTTCCCACGCACTACGCACTGCTGGCAAGAGTTCGATTCACATTCATGGAAACCCAGATGAGCCTCAGATACGGGAGTCATTGCAAAGCACCTTGAGTGGAGTAATGCCTGAAATCGGAGAACCACCTCGAATCAATGGTGAAAAGGCTGATGCTTCAGAGGTTGAATCTGCCTTATCGCTTCTCAAAGGAAAGAAAATTGGAGCAATCGGAGAGGCTCCAACAGGTTTTACTCCTTGTAATTATGACGCTGACATTTTGAAGAGTTATTTCGGAATTGAAGTTGTAAGTAAGTCAATTCCAGATATTTTTGCTGATATCGAAGCAGTTTCTCTTGAGGAAGAGAGCGCCGAATACAAGAGTGCTTGCGAAGCGCAACCATCTCTTAAGTCAGTACCCGAAAAAGAGGCACGAATCAATGCGAGTATGCGGGTAGCGCTACAAGAATGGATTGGCGCCAATTCGCTCTCGGCAATAGCAATGCGTTGCTGGCCAGAATTTGCAATTGATTTAGGGGCCTGTCCATGCGGAGCCATGGGGCGTACCGCCACCAGTGGAACTCCGGCAGCCTGCGAACGCGATGTTTATGGCGCCGTCACAATGCTGCTTCTCGAGGCGCTTGGATCGGGCACCAATTACTTGGTAGATACCGTAGATCTTGATGAGAAAGAAGGAATTATTCGAATCTGGCATTGCGGTTCTGCATCAACAGAACTTTCGATCGATCCGAATAATGCAACGCAGTACATCCACTGCAATAGAAGACTAGGTGTGGCCGGAAACTTTCCGTTGAAAACCGGTCCCGTTGTCCTTGTCAGGCTGGATTCCGATATCGATCCAGCAAACAAGAGCAAACTCCGATTGGTCATGACTAGTGGTGAATCACTATCGGCCCCTAATCGGTTCCAAGGCAATACCGCGACGGTGCGGACAAACGCTCCTGCAAGGCAACTAGTGAATGGGTTGATCCAAAACGGATTCCCTCATCACACCGTTGTCTCATGGCGCGATATCCGTCCCGAAGTACGAAGGATGGCGGAACGGCTCGCCATTCCGCTAACCGAGTGGTAATCGAATGATTCACCACCCCTCGAATAAGGAGAAAGAATGAAAGTAAGTATGACCGCGAAGGCCTTCAAGTTACTTATTGCGGGTCTCTTTGCAATCTCAACAACCATCGTGCCAATTTCTCAGAGCGTCGCTGCTGGCGAACGTCTGGGTGCACGATGCACAACCGAAGGCATAAACACAGGAACTAGCTCTTCATCGCTAGTTTGTGTTAAGGATTCAAATGGAAAGTTGACCTGGAAGCGGGTCAAGCTCTCCTCAGGCCCTGGCCGCCCGGTTGCCGCACTAACACCGTCAAAGGGCTCGATCGAGTTCTGGCACTGGCGCGCTGAAGATAGAGCAACTCTTCAGAGAATTATCGATAACTATGAGGCAAGGTACCCAGGCACCAAGATCACTCAGGTGATCATGCCGTCTGGCGATTACACAAATACAGCTTTTGCAAAGATTCGTCAGACTCCAAAAGCAGCTGTATTCACCACCTTCCGCGGAGCACAGTTCAATCAATTCGCTGTCGGTGATATGATGACCGATTTGACCAACGAGCGCTTCACAAAGCAAAACGTAATCTCATCTGGTTTGCTCGCTGGCCAATACCAAGGAAAACAACTTGGAATCCCTTACCACTATCTCTTTAACAATCCGGTTTATAACATCGAAATCTTTGCTAAAGAGAAGTGGGAATTGCCAACGAACTTCACTCAGCTATTGGCATGGTGCGGAACTGCAAAGCGTGCAGGATATGTACCACTTGCCTGGTCTGGTGGATTCCGTCCAAACGCAGGTCAGATGCTCAACTCGATGTTGATGAACTCGGCTCCAGATTATGAAACCCTCAAGAGCCGTATTGAAGCAATCGACACTGGTAAGGCAGATCTAACTTCTGCTTGGTTCAAGGACATGGCTAACCGCTACAAGAGAATGGCTGATGCTGGATGCTTCCCTGATAACGCAACAGGTGTAACAGATCCAGCTGCAGTAAACCTCTTCGCTACTGGTAAGGCAGCTGTCATCCCAACAGGAAGCTTCAACATGGGAGCCATCAAGGCTGTTAACCCTGCAATGCTAGGCAAGATGAATCTATTCTCTCTCATCACAACCGATGAGAAGACTCAGTATGTCGGTATCCATAACAACACCTTCATCCTGAGCGTTAATAAGAATGCAAGTGCGTCCGATCAGAGAATCGCTCGTTCATTCATCTCCTATCTACTAACTGGTCCGGTTGCACAGATCTATGCAGTTGGAACCACACAACATGTCAACGTTCTCGATGTCGATTACAGCCAGAATGTTGACCTGCTAAACACCTCTGTCTGGCAGACAAAAAAGACTCTTCTTGCACCTCGCTTCCTCTGGCTAAACCAGGGTGTTCGCGACTTGATGGAAGATGCTTTGATTGCAATTGCCGGTGGCGGTAAGCCAATCGATGCAACCTTGGAGGATTTCTCCAAGCAGATTAAGCAGAGATTGCAGGGATAAACCATTAACCTGCAGATCAAGCGTGCTAGCGCCCGAAAGGGCGCTAGCACCACCTCTCCTTCACGAAACCAGGGATCAAAGGGACGTCTGGCGCGCTCAAACGACCGCATTCTCCTCTTGATGACCGTACCTGCTCTTGTGATCTATAGCTCTCTCTATCTTTATCCAGCTCTTAGCAACCTCCGTTATTCGTTGACACGTTGGGATGGATTCACGGAGCCCGAATTTGTCGGACTAAGGAACTTCACCAATGCATTAACTAATGACGATCTGTTCACCAAGGTTCTTGGGAACAATGTTGAGTTCTCTTTGCTTGTGGTCATTTTCCAAACTGGATTCTCACTGCTATTTGCAACTATGTTAGTCAAGAACACACGAGCCTCCGTGTTTCTAAGAACTCTCTATTTCTTCCCGACGATTCTCTCTTCGGTTTCGGTTGCGATGATTTGGGCCTTCTTGTACGACCCAAATTTTGGTGCGATTAATGTATTCTTCAAATTTATAGGTTTAGATTCATTTGCCCTAAATTGGCTTGGTAGCGAGACGGCAACCTTACGAGCGATTGCTTTTACACAGATTTGGTTCCACACCGGTCAGATGATGGTTGTCTACATAGCCGGACTTCAACAGATCCCACAAGAGCTTTACGAAGCAGCAGAAGTAGATGGCGCAACACGTTGGCAACAATTCAAAGCGGTTACTTGGCCCATGATTCTTCCTACTACGGCTGTCGTGATGGCATATACGACCATTCAATCGTTCCGAGCCTTCGATCTGGTTTATGCGATGACTCAAGGCGGTCCCAATAATTCATCAAATATCTTTGTAACTCTGATTTATCTGACGGCATTCAATGAATTCCGCTTTGGATATGCAGCCATGCAATCGATTTATATGATCGCGTTCATCCTCTTTCTAACTGGGGTGCAGCGTCGGGTTCTAAGGACAAGGTACTGACCATGTTTTATAAGGTTTCTAGGCTCTTTGCGCTTTCGGTGTTTACCGCACTGATCATTATTCCTTCTCTTGTTGTCGTCTTTGGTTCCTTCAAATCCGACCTTGAGATTTACGACCGACCTGTTGCGCCACCAATCGATTGGACAATTGCTAACTATCAGAGGCTCTTCCGCGATAGCAATATCGAGACCAGCTTTATGAATAGCGTAATGGTGACTCTCTCTTCAGTGGTTCTCACCCTGATATTGGCTAGTTTCGCATCCTTCGGTATAGCGCGAATTGTTCATGCATCTGGAAAGTTCCTATTCGCACTATTTTCACTTGGACTAGCTATCCCTGCTGCAACCAGCATCATCGCAATCTTTGAGCTCTTCGTTAGGTTCAATTTGACCAACTCGTTACCGGGCTTAGTATTAATTAATATTGCATCGACTTTGCCAGTCTCGATCTTCATTCTGACTGCATTCTTCAAGCAGATACCCAACGAGCTCTACGAATCAGCCTCAATCGATGGCGCCTCGGCATTTAGGCTGTATCGTTCAATTGCACTTCAATTGTCGCGACCTTCAATGTCTGCAGTGGCAATCTTCCTATTCGTGATTATCTGGAATGATCTCTTGTACCCACTGCTTCTAATTACGCAGCAGGATAAGAAGACGCTGCCGTTATCGATGCTGGATTATCGAGGCGAATACTCAACTTCCTTCTCAATGATTTTCACTGCTGTGATGGTCGCATCACTACCTATGATCATCATGTATGTGATGATGCAACGCTCATTTGTGGCTGGATTAACCGCAGGAGCTGTTAAAGGCTGATGAATCTGCCGACATTAAACGTCCCACCTAAGCTGCAATCGCAAGCTAGATTGCTTTTGGATTACATTGAGAAAGAGGGATTGCAACCAGGCGATCGATTGGCGCCAGAGCGCGAACTTGCAAAACGCCTTGGCATAAGCCGGCCTTCTCTTCGGGAAGCGATTCAGATCCTTCAGACTCAAGGGCGCCTGGTGGTGAAGCACGGTATTGGTGTCTTCCTCTTGGAAGACGAAGATGCCTTAAAGTTAAGAGAATCATTGCGAGCAGCGCACCATACAGTTGAAGAACTCTTTCAAATGCGCGAGATTCTGGAAGCTCCTGCCGTTGAATGGACTGCAGAACGTCGATCCAAGACTCAACTAGATGCAATGAAGCGAGCGGCTTACGCCCTTAAAGATGCAATTGCCAAAGATCCAATTGATTTTGATCAGGTTCGACTTCTTGATATGAACTTTCACCTGACCATAGTCAAAAGTGCGCAGAATCCATTCCTAAATCAGACGCTAGGAACCCTTCAAGAGATTATGTATCGATCGATGGATAACACCCTCAAACTTCCAGGACGTATTGATGCTTCGGAGCATGAGCACGGGGTAATTCTTGATGCGATTGAGAAGCGCGATTCACTTACGGCGCGTTTGATGACAATTCAACATATCCATAATGCAAGAGATAAGTGGATGAGCTACCTCAAGAAAGATGCCAAGTAAATGCAGGTCCTTGCTGTAGGAATCGCGACCTTCGACACCATCGTTTTGGTGGATCGATATCCAGGTGCGGATGAACGCGTAATCGCAAAATCGACCATTCATGGTTTCGGTGGCCCGGCAGCTACAGCTGCAGTAACCATGGCTCGCCTTGGAGTAGATGTAGCACTTGCTTGTGTGATTGGTGATGACGAAGCCGGTCGTAAAATCTTTGATAATTTAAAACAAGAGGGTGTTGATACCTCAAATGTAGTTATCAATCCAAAGATCAGCACCGCAATCGGAACGATAGTTGTCTCAGAATCCACCCAGAGACGGGCAATCATGGCCCAGCCACATAGTGAAATGCCGCGAAAACCAAGCTCTATCGAAGGTTATTCATGGATTCACGTAGATCATCTAGGCATGTCGGCCCTTAAAGCCTGGGGAGTTTCTAGAGGCGGAAGCGCGAAGTTATCGATTGATATTGGTTATAAGTATCCAGGTTTGAAATCTTCAGATTACGATCTTTATGCGCCCTCTGAAAATATAACTACAGATGTAAGTAGCGCAAAGAGCGATAAGAACTTGGTTGTAATTTCTAAAGGTGGCGCTGGAAGTGTCTATAGCGATGGAGTTGAAAGCGGTGAAGTTCCGGCACTAAAAGGTGAAATTCTCTCCACCCTTGGAGCTGGTGATGTCTTTCATGGCGCGCTAGTAGCGGCACAAGTTTGGGGCAAGTCACCAAGAGAGAGCGTTGAAATTGCAAATGTGGTCGCGGGACTTTCTTGCCGCGCACTAGATGGACAAAGTGGAATTCCTACCAAGGCCGAGCTCGATGCATATTTTGCAGGAGCGCGCAGTTGATGGGGATGTCTTCAGTAATAGAGCGAGAAGGGAAGTAGTGATGGCAAAAGTGCCTGATTTCCTCCTTCACCATGATGGCGACTCGGTCGCGGTTGCAAATGATGATTTGCAGCCGGGAA
>Ga0208048_1001929_pt1 | contig 10360 bp, 10 predicted proteins | sample Malawi_45m_30L_FD_184163 | JGI IMG/M metagenome (GOLD analysis project Ga0208048, IMG submission 184163) | Freshwater microbial communities from Lake Malawi, Central Region, Malawi to study Microbial Dark Matter (Phase II) - Malawi_45m_30L... | ecosystem: Environmental > Aquatic > Freshwater >... | reverse complement strand
TTCTATCTGAAATTCAACCTGAGCCCTCTGCCGTACGGACATATTTTCAAAAAATTTACTTTTTATTTTTTCAGGGCTCTTTTTGAGAGCGATTGTCAGGGTTTCGATTGGCACAGCTGCAATGATTTTTTGAAGTTCGATATTCCGAATGAGTGAAAAATCATCGAAGTCAAACATCTCTTTTCGGATCTTATCCGCAAGTGTCGGGTTCACTTCCTCCAACGCCGCCCGCATATCTTTTTCTAATTTTGGTGATCCAGCGCTCAGTAATTCCAAAACGGGATCAATGGCATACGACTCCTCAGACCGAGTGCCCAGATCGACATCTTGAAACTCTGCTGCGCCCGAATAGTGCGCCTTGACAGTGTCTGCAACCCAATGGTTGAGATGCTCGGTCATCGCGCTACTCGGCGGACCCAAGGTGGCTAAGCGTTGGGCGATATCTGCAGTTTCGGTCCTACTGTATTTCTCAAGTAATTTCGCTCCGGTGCTTGGGAGGATCATCGCCAAAATCACCGCTACCAGCTGTGGGTGCTCGCCTCTCAAATGTGCAAACAAGTCTTCGGCGTCCATCGCACAAAGTAGCTCAGAAAAGGGCACACGCCGCAGTAGTTGAGCCCTGATTCGGCCAAGCGAGGACAGACCGTCTTCCTCCTCGTCATCGACCTTCTCCATCAGTTTTTCTGCAAACTGCCGCGGATCAAACGCAATCTCACTCAGATGCTGGGTGATGTCATAAACCTCACTCAAAATCGACATGAGAGATTCGCGATTGACGGACTTTGTGGAAGCCATCAACGTCGAAAGCTGCTGCGCTTCTTTCGGCGCTAACTTTTTGATAATCGGTGTTGCGATCTCGGGTCCAAGCGCCAGTAGTAACGCCGCAATTTTGTGGGAGCGGCTCAGCCGGTCGACAGGAGTCTGATTGGGGTCTTTATATTTGGCAGTCTCAAGGCCCACCAAGAAAGCCGCCGATACCATCTTTTCATGAAGCTCACTCATGCAAAGCCTCGCTTTTTACTCGCCGGATCAGGGGGTGGCGTATCTTCACTGAGCCACGCTTTAGCCAATACCGCCATATCTTCGGGATTTGAGACAGCGTAAGTTTTAACTTCGTTAAGCAGGTTCTCGTACCGCTGTTTGTCGGTCATTGCTGCTTCACGTCGTACGTTCTCCTCGGCGTCACGCGCCTCGGAGGCACGCTTAGCCTCCTGCTGAAGCCGCTCGATTTCTCGCTGCGACTTATCAATGGTGACAGAGAACGCATTCCGCGCCTCTTCAGCCTCAATTTGAACCGCCTTGACTTCCGCTTCCAGTCGCTTCTTTTCGGCTAAGTCAACGCCGTAAATGAGCGGACGGATAATCGTGAAGTAGCCGAACAGAATCGCAGCTGCAATAGCCAGATACATCATTATTTCACGGAGTAGTTCCGGGGATAGCATTGGCTGTTCCTCAGTTTCTACGGGTGCAGCAGAAAACGGAATATTCGCAACGCTCACTCGGTCCCCGCGCTCAGCAGAGAATCCGATAGCGTCTCGCACGAGATTATTGATATTTGTTAACTCGTTGGCGGTGAAGGGAATTCGGGCCTGCGCAGCACCCGCTGCAGCGGGTAAGAGCTTATTATCTAAAATCACTGCTGCAGAAATTTTTTGAATGCGTCCTTTACCTTGCTTGAGGCTTTCGATTACTCGATCAACCTCAAAGTTTGTGGTTTTCTCGCGGCGAAATCCTGGCTGATCCTGCTTGCCGGCATTGACGTCGATGTCGCCGGGCGCCTGAAGCTCGGCGTCGTTGGCACGACCTTCGGCATTTGTTTGCTCCACGATGGGAGCCTCGGGCGGTACCGGAGGTTGATTAGTCAGCGCACCTGGAACGCCGCCCACACCTTTCGACTCACCCCGCGACTCAATACTTTGTTCGCTTCTAATGGATTGTCCCTCAGGTTGTGCGTTTTTTCCGAACGACTCCGAAGTGGTTTCTCGCTGGTTGAAGTCAAGCTCCGCGGTAACTTGCGCACGGACCCCCTCCTTTCCCGCGATGGGCTCCAAAATCCCCATGATCCGTTGCGCCAGCACTCGTTCGAACTCCCGCACATACTTGAGTTGAGTGCCATCTAACCCGTCGGGATCTCGTTGTTGCGGCGAGAGCAGATTCCCTTCGGTATCGACAATCGAGACATCTTGAGTTTTCAGTCTCGGGACCGCTGAACTCACCAGCCGCGTAATCGCTGCGGTTTGCGCGTTGTCGAGTAGCCGCCCCGGGAGCAACGCGACCACCACCGAGCCGGTGGGGTTTTCCTGCTCGCGCGCGAAAGCCGTCTGCTTTGGCATCGCCAGATGCACTCGTGCCGACTTGACTTGCTCGATTGAGCGAATACTTTTTGCGAGCTCGCCCTCTAGCGCGCGGACATAATTAACCTGCTCGACAAATTGGCTTGTTCCGAATTTTTGGTTATCAAGGATTTCAAATCCAACATTGGCCGCTTTGGGGAGACCGTCGCCGGCCAACTTCAATCGCGTCTCGTAGACCAAGTTTTCGGGAACAGCGATCGCGGCGCCGCCCGAGGTGAGCTCGTAAGGGATTCCCCGTTGATCGAGAGCGGCGATGATTGCGGCGCCATCTTGATCACTCAGATTCGTGTACAGCGTTCGGAACTTTTCCCCGGGATTTACTAAAGCCGCGAAGACAAGACCGAGAAGAACCACTCCGATCAGGCCGGCAAGAATCATGTACCGCTGCGAGTCGGTCAGCGCGGATATTCCGCGGCGTATTCGCTGCGAAAGAGGTAGTTCAGCAGCCCCAGATGATTGCAGCCCCCCGGACAATAGGACATCCGCACCCGAAGGGATGGTGTTTGGATCGTTAACGGCCATCGGATACCCCAGGTATTGGACGGGACTTCACGAGTCTTTGCAGGAACATCTGCACTTCAGACAACAGCACCCAACCAGAGGGTGAAATTTCAACGATTCGCTCGCGCTTGTCGCCCGCGGCGAGGCTCCTCACGACCAAGAGCCCTAGAGTCTCCAGCTCGCGAATCAGCTCGCGGCATGTACGATCACCGCCCAGACCATTGAGGCGGTAGATGATCACCAGTTTAGAAATCGTGGGCTGCCCAGCGTCTGCCGCAAGAGCAACCGCTGGCATCAATTGCAGCGAACGGGCGATCCGGTCGCTGGTCGACTGAGACGGCAGCAAAGCACCGGATATCGGGGATGGCAGCTGAATGGCTGTGGTAGACATAACGCCTGTCCGCCCTCAAACGTGACAAATCAGATGCATAAACCTACTTTACTCCCTGATCCTGTTACAAATTTAGCAAAATTCTCCGTTTTATAGCAAGTATGGGTAGTTATTCTGCAGCGTGAAATACTTAGTGATATTAATATATATTACTATATATTATTTAAGCTATCTATTATCACTTAGTAGTGGCGATCAGTGCCGTTGACGTTGTCGCCCTGTCGGCGAGACCTACAATGCTTGGTAAATTTGTTGAGGGAGCCGTCGGTAACAACGCGCGGAGCGCCTCCACGGCAACCATGGTCAACGACGAACCCGCCTCAACCCTCTCTCAAGCCGCCGAGAAGCTCCCGCTTCGAAGCGCTTTTGAACTTTTCGTAGAGGCTTCAAATTCCCTCGAGCGTCAATACGCCGAGTTGGCTAAAAAAGCGGAGCTGCTGAGTAGCGACCTAGTGCGAGCGAATCAGCGTCTGAGTACCCTTTTGAATGCGCTCCCCGCCGCAGTAATCCTCATCGAAGACACCACGGTCTCGCACTTCAACAAGGCTGCTCAGTTGTTGATCCCCGACCTCGAGTACGGCAAAGCTCTCGTGCTGCCAAAGTCTTGGAGTCAAGGTACCAACGCCGAAGAGTATGTGATCCCCTCAGAGACCACCGAGAAAATGGTACAGCTCATAAGTGTCTCAGAGGGCACGCGCAGCGTTGTTCAAATACAAGACATCACGGAAAACGTTCGATCGCGAGAGGAGAAGGAGCGTGTGGACCGACTCGCTGCGATGGGGCACATGTCCGCAGGAATCGCGCATCAGTTTCGAACACCCCTCGCGACCGCAATGCTTTACAGCGGACACCTCACCTCACGCGATATCGCGGCGGAAGATAAAGAAGAGTTTGCGAAAAAGCTCAACACTCAGCTACAGCGACTTGGGAAGTTATCCGAGGACATGCTCAAGTTCGTAAAGAATAAGAGTCACGGGTTCACGCAGATCCCGCTACAAAATATTATCGATGCAGCCTCACTTGAAATCGAGGCGCTACTTTCTCACTCGCATACGAATTTGATCGTTGAGGGATCTGCAGAGACTTTCAGCGTCAAGGCAGATCGAGAGTCGTTGGTGTCTGCTTTTGTGTCGGTGTTAGAAAATGCGATCGAGTATTCCCCAGCAAATTCAGTTGTAACACTCTCTATTGAGCTAGGCGATCAGTCGAGCATCATCACGATTACCGACCAAGGATCAGGGATCTCCCGCGAGGTTCTTTCCCGACTATTTGAGCCCTTCGCCTCAGGCCGATCCAATGGTACGGGGCTCGGTCTTGCGACCGCTAAGACGACCATCAATGCTCACGGCGGCGATATCACCGGAGTCAATCAGCCCTCCGGGGGCGCGCAATTTCGAATAAGGTTACCGGGCTTTAAGACGCTGTAGCTATGATACCGACCCCAACACCGCAACCCTCTTACGGTCTCAAGAATGGAAGCTAGGGCAAGATCTGCCCCGATTGTGATCGTCGAAGATGACGATGATCTTCGAGAAGCGATCGTCGATACGCTGAAGGTCAACAAATTTGATTTTTCAGTGTTTGAAAATGCCGAGGACGCGATCGAACAAGTCGATCTCCGCGACATTGAAATACTGGTGACGGATTACAAGCTGCCAGGAATGAACGGCATCAGTCTCGTGTTGGAAGCCAAAAAACGGGCGCCCCATCTTCCCGTGGTCATGATGACCGCTTACGCCGATACGCAACTCGCTGTTCAGGCTCTCAAAGCAGGTGCTAGAGATTTCCTCGTCAAACCGTTCTCGCCCGAACATCTCGTCGAGGTCATTCGGCGACATTCGAGGGGGCCTGAAGCTGAACTCGTTGATCGCGATGGAGCGGCGGAAATTATTGCAGCGGACCCTGCAACGGTTGCAGCGTTCGCGCGGTGTCAGCGACTAGCCCCGGTCGATGTGCCCGGCCTGCTGACGGGGGAATCCGGAGTGGGCAAGGAGGTCTTTGCACGACACATCCACGCCTCGTCGCCGCGACGGGGCCAGCCGTTTGTAGCCGTGAACTGCTCGGCGATCCCGGACCAGCTGTTGGAATCGATGATGTTCGGTTTTGAAAAGGGCGCCTTTACGGGCGCCATCAAATCGCAGCCCGGTAAGTTTGAGATGGCAAACGGCGGGACGCTTTTTCTCGATGAAATCGGCGAAATGCCGCTTGGCCTGCAGGCCAAGCTGTTACGTGTATTACAAGACGGGACCGTGGAGCGACTCGGTTCCAATAAACCCGTCAAATACGATATCCGCATCCTAGCGGCCACGAATCAAAACGTGGCTGAGCAGATCCGTCTGGGGAAGTTTCGAGAGGATTTGTATTTTCGGCTCGCCGTGTTTGAGATCAAGATTCCGCCCCTACGGGAGCGGAGCGGTGACATCCTGCCGCTTGCTCGGCTCATGCTCGAGAAATTCGGCCGAACCATGAGCCGTCAAGGTCGCTCGCTCAGCGCCCAGGCACAGTCTGCACTGCTGAAATATCGCTGGCCTGGCAACGTCCGCGAGCTCGAAAACGCCATCCAGAGAGCGTTGCTTTTGAGCGACAAAACAACCATTGAATCTCGGGATCTCGAAATCGAGGCCCCGACGCACGACGATCCCCCCCGGGAGGGCGTGTCGTCCTTTGATGGCACAGATATTGCTGAAAATCCATCTGTGGATACCGAGGAGACTTTTGAGATGGAAGTTGTCGAAAGACGGCATATTTTGCGCGTGTTGACCCACGTTAGCGGCAATCGGAAACGAGCCGCTGAACTGCTAGGGGTGTCCGAACGCGGACTTCGGTATAAACTTCAAGGGTACGAAGAAAAAGGGTTGTTACCCCCAGAGTTGAAATAGGTAGGCAACGCTGATGGCCGCAGATGCGCTAGGCGCGTTACAACAGCAGATGAAAATCATGGCCGACTTGGCGGCCGGGAACGTCGCGTCTGCGGCCCCGGCGGCGAAGGACGGCGAGCCCGACTTCCAGTCCGCGTTGTACCGAGCCATTTTGAAAGTCAACGAGAGCCAAAATGCGGCTCAACAGAATGCGCAGTCCTTCGCGAGCGGCGACAGCGGGATGACGCTCGAGGAAGTGATGGTCTCGCTGCAGAAGGCCAACATTTCCTTTCAAACGATGGTCGCCGTCAGGAATCGACTCGTCGATGCCTACAAAGAGGTCACAAATTTACAAGTGTAATCAGGGTCGACTTGATTCGCCTCGATCGACCTCGTAAGCCCAGGCTAAAACCTCGGCGATTGCCTCGTAAAGTTCCGGTGGAATCAGCTGGTTAAGATCCAGCTCAAGCAAAAAATTGATAAGGGCGGGTTCACTTTTTGTGGGAATCCCCAGCTCCCGCGCTCGGGCCAGAATCGTCTCAGCCACCTCACCTCGCCCTTTAGCGACCAGCTTCGGCGCCAAACTCGCGGAACGATAGTGCACCGCCACTGCCGCCGGGCTTGGATTCGCAGCATCAGCGCTCTGACTACGGCGATCCATGCAGCGCATCCATCGGTTTTTCTTTGGCACGGAGGATGACTCCGAACTTGGTATTTAGTCGCTCGACGAGCTCATTCCAGCCCCTCCACTCACTCGGCGATCCTGCGTCGTCACCGCCTGCAACCACAATTTCTGAAATTCCTCCCCACGAGCGACCGTCAATCGTTACACCGCCCAACCTCTCGAGCGCTACCGCAACGGAAATAGCCGCGCCTTTGATGAGTTTCTTTGATCTCCCCTCATTTTGTCGCCATACATCGTATCGCTGAATAATCAGCGGAATACCGGTCGCGAGTTGACCCTCCCACACCAGATTGCCATTGATCAGAAGTTGCGCGGCCTGTTTCGATTCGGCTGAATTCGCATCGATCGACCTAAACCAACTCTCGACTTGCGAACGTGACACATGATCTTGCGTCACTCTGAGGTCACGCGCCGCCCATTCAGTCCTGTCGACGGGCAAACCTTCGCGCGGACCCGGCGACTTGGACTCTGCAGGAGATGCGTCGCGCAATTGAGAGCTGATTTTCGGCTGCCCGGAACTGTTAGCTTGGTCCGTCTGACCAGCCTCGGAATCCGCCGTACCCGGCATTTGAAGACCTAACAGACCTTGAAAAGGCGGTGGGACAACTCTCTCTCCTGCACTGAATGACGCCTTGAAACTCCCGCCTCTCGCCAAGGCATACTCTGCTAAGTCTTGCGCAGCGAAGATGCCTGACTGCCGAAGTGTGTAGTGCAGCGTCAGAAACAGATCTCGAACGACCTCCTGTGGCGAATCTCGTACCACGGCTTCGCCGCCGTTGCTTTGGCCAAGCACGTTTCTGGATACCGTATCGGAGCGGATGTTTGTGTTCGACGAAGGTACGGACGGTCCAAAGAATGAAAGGGCGGGGAGCGACGGGGCAGCCTTTACTTCTGCTGAGGTCGGATTGCCCTTCGGCCAAGTGAGCTCATGAGAGGCGGACTCACTGATCCGCCTGAGCCACTCTCCAAGATTGAGCTCGTCGAGCGGGGTGTTGCCCTGGAACAATGCTGAGGATCTAAACCCTTGCGGGTTAGAGGGATTCGCCCCTTTATTACCCTGTGGATTAGCGGCGGCGACCAAGTCCTTGAGGGGAACGAAGGCTGACGACTCGGCGTTGACCGGGGGCGGTACCACGAGCGTCGCCAAGCGAGCATCGCCCTTGATCAGCTCGACCGGGAGGACCTGTATCGCGTTAGTACCCGCGAGCGTGGCGGCGTCCCGTCGCAGAAGACCCGTCAGTCCAGCCGCCTGATCGGGAACAATCGGAGGAAGTTGCACGCCGCGTTAACCGACGCTGGACAACATATTGGATCAATTACTGTTTGAGCCCGAGCCAGCCTTGGAGCAAATCGTTCAGGACGTTTTCCACGGCTTCGACAGACTGCGCTTTGCGAGTGATCCGCGCTCTTACCAGCTCCATCACCGCCCACTCGTAAAGGTCCCGCAAATTTTTTGCGATATCTCCACCCCTCTCCAGATCCAAGCAGCTCTGCAGTCCATCGGAAATCAAATCTATCGCTTTGGTGACCGGTTCCTTCGGATCTCGATTTTCTGCAAGCTCCCGTTTTGCAACTCTGCAATGTTCCAATGTTCGCTGATACGTGATGATAATTAGATCAATGGACGAGGAGAGGTGAACGGCAGCCTCTTGCTGTTCGTCCGTATAAGTTTTAAATGCTCTTGCGTTCATTGAGATCTCCGAAAACTATTTTTTATTTGCGTTCAATATAGCATCGAGTGAGGTCTTAAGTGACTCGCTAGTACTGCCCAATTTAAAGAGTAGTGCATCAAGCGCTGCATACTCCGACGTTAATCTTTGTTGCGTCCGGTTGAGCTTCTCTTCGATAGTAATTTTTTTTGCATTAAGCTCGGACTGTAGCCTTTTCTCAGTCTGAATTCTCGTGGTAACTATCCCATCAAACGAGAGCATATCGTAAATTTTTTTGCTTAAGTCTTTCGAAGAATTAGAATCGAAACCAATACGGATTCCTGACTCTAAAGTTGTCAACAAATTTGTCGATTTTTTATAGAGTGTTTCATCAAAGACTAGCTTTCCGCCCTCTGCTAACTTAAGACCAAGAAATCCAATATCCGCTGCGCCAGAAAGGGCGCTTCCGCTCGAGCCCCTGATCGGTATCGAGAGTGCAGCGTTGATTTGCTGCATGATTTGCCCCAGAGATCCATCGCTATTGAGCACACCACGCTCAGCCTTATCGACGCTAGATTTAGTCAGCTGCTTGTAAAGCGTGTTTAGCTCGTTGTAGGCATCGGCAACGCGAGTAATCGCAGTCTTTGGGTCCGCACTGAGCTCTTTGGTGACCGAAAGACTCACCGGCGCACCCAAGCTGAGTCCTGTGAGCTCAATAGTAGAACCTGATATCGCATCGGAAATCGAGTTGTTGGACCGCGTAAAATTGATGCCGTCCAGCTTGAAGACCGCGTTGGTGGCAGGGGTTTCAGAGACGGAAATCCCAGCAGGTAACGAGCCCACAGTGAATGCGCCGGCGGTGCCGGACTCTTTAGCTTTCAATGAGAGTACAAATACCCCGGCAGTCGGCTCGTAGACGGTCGCGTTAGCTTTCTGCCGCACGTCTGCACTCGTTTGCGTATTAAAAAAATCGAGTGCCGCCGCCTGACTAGCGAACCCAGAGATATTGGCCAGCGCTTTCGTCGCGAGAGAGGTGACCTCCAGCTGGTAGTTACCCGCCGCAGCGGACGCCGTTGCCGAAAATTTGGCCACCGAGGCATTGGACGACGTCGCCCTCGGCGCTGCGGAAACATTTTGGAGAGCCCTCAGCGAATCATTAAAGCTCGAGAGCTTGGCCTCGAACTGACCAAGCGAGCTGATTTTGACTGTGCTCGCAGCGAGCTTGGTATCGATCTTAGCGATCGGCCGACGCTCAATCTCCATGAGCTGCGACACGATTCCCGCGACATCAATTCGCGAAGAGCCACCGGATCCCGAGTTGACAGGGTTCGGGGGGGGCATACCGGGGGCCCGAGCGGAGCTTAGGCCCGCTGATTCACCATCTTACTGCCCAGAATCTCGAAGCTTCTGGCAATACGCAATAACTCGTCTGGGGGAAGAGAACGAATTACCTGCCCCGACTGCGGATCAACGAGCTGAACCACGTAATAGCCCGTGGTGTCGTCCTTTGCGAGTTTGACATTTCTCTCCATTGAGGAAACAAACTTTTGAATATCTTTGGCCGCGGCTTCGACCGTCTGCTGAAGTTCGACCGCATACTTCTGCACCTCAACCGGCTTCTGGCGGACAGCCGCCGCCTCTGCCACTTGAGCCGCATCGGCGTTTCCTTTGGGCTCTGGCAAAGTAGGCTTCGGGAGGTAGCTTCCCGGAGCGACTGCGATGAGGGGTAGCGGTTCCACGTTGGCGAGCCCTTTAGAGACCTTCCTCCGAAACTTTATTCAAGAGCCTATCACAAAACTTCAGATCACTTGAGCAGGGTCAAAATGATATTCGGCATCTGGTTGGCCTGAGCCAACATAGCGGTTGCCGCCTGCTGCAAGATCTGGCCGCGGGTCAGGGCAGCCGTCTCACTCGCGTAGTCG
>Ga0208048_1001923_pt1 | contig 10393 bp, 8 predicted proteins | sample Malawi_45m_30L_FD_184163 | JGI IMG/M metagenome (GOLD analysis project Ga0208048, IMG submission 184163) | Freshwater microbial communities from Lake Malawi, Central Region, Malawi to study Microbial Dark Matter (Phase II) - Malawi_45m_30L... | ecosystem: Environmental > Aquatic > Freshwater >... | reverse complement strand
AATGTTCCCGCTGCTCGGGCGCCTCATCGTCCCACCAACTGAGGACTTCATCTTCGATGATGCCGCTGGCCTCGGCTGAGGGTGGGCCGTGGCGCGGGCTTGGTTCAGCGTGAGGGTTGCGGGGGCGGTGTGGCCGCGCGGGCCCGTCCTCGCTGCCCAAGACCAGCAGTCGGTCGGCTTGCAGCAAAAGGCTGGCCCAGCCTGGTTCATCCGATCGAAGAGCCTTGAGGTCTTGTGAATCGGGATCCACCAGCATGTCCACCATCAGGCCGCAAGCTTGGGCTTGGTTGACGGTCAGCAACAGGCGGTCGTCGTCGCTGACCAGCAGCACCCGGTCTACCGCACGGTTCTGGGCCATGGTTTGCAGGTCGTGCGCGATAGCGCGCAGCATCGTCACGCCCTGATCCTGGGCGTTGGAGGGGACACGCCGGTGCTGAAGGCCCGGCGCAGCACCGGGTCCATCCTGGTCGCTGTACCAAACGGTCCGAACCACCCGCGTATCGTATGCGTTCAGCAGCTCGTGCAGGGTCTGGCGGGCTTGTTCGGCGCCGCTTGCCTCGCCGTCTTCGTCGTTGAGCCAGGCCCAGAACCGGGCGTCCACCAAAACCGCCTGGCGTTCGGGCGGGCCACCATGGCGGCGCGTGGTGCGATGTGCAGGGCGGCGCGTGTCGCCATGATGACCCGGTTGTACCCCGGTCAGGTCGTCTTCATTCATGGGATGATTCTTCCAGCCCGGCTGTCGATGAGCCTGGCGGTATGTGATAAAACAAGTTTGTAGCAATAGAGGGCGCACAGCTAATGCTGACCCACGCGCATTGTCGCGCAAGCTGCGAGCCGGATGCCCAAACCTTTCCCACCAACGCAGTCGCTGTGACCTCGCTCACCACCCTTACTCCACCGCCGCTTGGCCCCCAAGGCCTTACCGGCGACCTCGCTATGGCCCCCACGACCGGACCGGTCTGGGGTTGGTATGCGGTGCATACCTATCCGCGCAAAGAATCGGTGGCCCTGGAAAACCTGCAACGACAGGGCTTTGACAGCTACCTGCCGGAGCTGCAGGTACAAAAGGTACGCCGTGGCAAGGCACAGATGCTGAGAGAGCCCATGTTTCCGCGCTACCTGTTCGTGCGCCTCGACAGCAGCGTTCAGGGGCGCAGTTGGTCTCCCATACGCTCGACCCTGGGGGTGCGAACCCTCGTTCAATTCGGCGGTAAACCCGCCAAGGTGGCCCCAGAGCTCATTGACTGGCTGCGTGATCGTGAGCGCGACTTCATCCCCCAGCATCTGTTTGCGCCTGGCGACATGGTCACCATCACCTCAGGTCCGTTCAAGGGATTGGAAGCCCTATACCAGGGGGTGGATGGCGAGCACCGTGCGCTCATCCTGTTGGAAATCTTGAGCAAGCCGGTACGTATGGCTGTGGACGCGGGGAATTTGGTCAGGGCTTAGGTAGCGCAGGCCTCGGCCGACCTGCAGCCCATGAATCCCAATGCCCTGGTGTGGTTACGCCGGCTCGGTTTTCAGCGCCTTGCGCATCCTCTTCATCGCCGCCACTTCAATCTGGCGGATGCGCTCGGCGCTCACGCCGTACTCGGCGGCCAGGTCGTGCAGCGTCATGCCACCGCTGGCGTCGTCGTTGACCTTGAGCCAACGCTCCTCCACGATGCGGCGGCTGCGTGCATCCAACACGGTCAATGCACGGGTGATGCCGTCGCCCGAGAGTTCATCGCGGCTGCGGCTTTCCAACACACGGGTGGGCTCATGGGTGTCGTCGGCCAGGTAGGCAATGGGTGCCACCACCTCGTCGCTGTCGTCGGTCTGCGGCTCCAGCGGCACTTCGCCGCCTGACAGGCGCATCTCCATCTCCAGCACGTCTTCGGGCTTGACCTGCAGATCGCGGGCAATGGCTTGCACCTGCGAGTCGCTCAGGGTGTTACGGTAGGTGGCGCCGTCGCTCTCAGAAGCATCTTGCTTGAACCCCTGCTTCATGGAGCGCAAGTTGAAGAACAGCTTGCGCTGAGCCTTGGTGGTGGCCACCTTCACCAAACGCCAGTTCTTCAGAATGTAATCGTGGATCTCAGCCTTGATCCAGTGCATGGCGTAGCTCACCAAGCGCACACCCTGTTCGGGGTCGTAGCGCTTGACGGCCTTCATCAGGCCCACATTGCCTTCTTGGATCAGGTCGCCCTGGGGCAGGCCGTAGCCCAGGTACTGGCGCGACAGGCTCACCACCAGGCGCAGGTGCGACAGCACCAAACGGCCGGCGGCCTGCAGGTCGCCTTCGTCGCGCAGCTTGCGGGCAAGCTCCAGCTCTTCCTCCTGCGTCAGCAGGGGCAGGCGGTTGACGGCCGAGATGTAGGCATCCAAATTGCCCAGCGAGGGCACCATAGCCCAAGGGTCGCGCAAGGCCAGCGCGCGGGGGTTGCTCAAGGTCATCGACGCATTGGACACGGAGTTTCTCCTTTCCAACCTTAATATTAGCACTCTTTGAAATAGAGTGCTAAGCGGCAAGCATAGACCCCGTGCCACCCGTAAAGTGAGTGATCGCTATCGGGATATGGGTCTCAAAATCAATCCATAACACCGATCAGACGTTGAACAGGAAGTTCATCACATCGCCGTCCTTGACGGTGTATTCCTTGCCTTCGGCGCGCATCTTGCCCGCGTCCCTGGCGCCGCCTTCGCCCTTGCAGGCGATGTAGTCGTCAAAGGCAATGGTCTGGGCCCGGATGAAACCGCGCTCGAAATCGGTGTGGATCACGCCGGCGGCTTGCGGGGCAGTGGCCCCGATGGGTACGGTCCAGGCGCGCACCTCCTTCACACCAGCGGTGAAGTAGGTTTGCAGGCCCAGCAGCTTGAAGCCGGCCCGGATCAGGCGGTTGAGGCCCGGCTCGTCCTGGCCCATCTCGCCCAGGAACAGGTTGCGGTCTTCATCGCTCATGTCGGCCAGGTCGGCCTCGGTCTTGGCGCAGATGGCCACCACCGGTGCATTTTGCTGGGCGGCGTAGTCCTTCAGGTGGTTCAGAAAGGGGTTGTTCTCAAATCCGTCTTCGCTCACATTGCCCACAAACATCGTCGGCTTGGCGGTGATCAGGCACAGCGGCTTGAGCACGGCGCGCTCTTCCTTGCTGAAGTCGATGCTGCGCACCGGTCGGCCTTCGTTGAGTGTGGCCTCGCACTTCTTCAGCACCTCCACCAAGCGCAGGGCTTCCTTGTCGCCTCCGGCCTTGGCCACCTTGGTGTAGCGCTGCAGGCCCTTTTCCACCGTGCCCAGGTCGGCTAGGCACAACTCGGTCTGAATGACTTCGATGTCGGCGATGGGGTCGACCTTGCCGGCCACGTGAATCACATTGGGGTCTTCGAAGCAGCGCACCACATTGACGATGGCATTGGTTTCGCGGATGTGCGACAGGAACTGGTTGCCCAGGCCTTCACCCTTTGAAGCGCCCGCCACCAAGCCCGCGATGTCTACGAACTCCACGATGGCCGGCACGGTCTTCTCGGGCTTGACGATGCCAGCCAGTTGCCCCAGGCGCGGGTCGGGCACCTCCACCACCCCCACATTGGGCTCGATGGTGCAAAAAGGGTAGTTCTCGGCCGCAATGCCGGCCTTGGTCAGGGCGTTGAAAAGGGTGGACTTGCCGACGTTGGGCAGCCCGACGATGCCGCACTGGAGGCTCATGGGAAATCCTGTTGGGTGGGGGACTGCAGCAAGTGATCGATTCTAGGTGCGCCGCAGCTTGAGCCCCAGGGCCAAGGCGCTGCCGCCCAGGGCCAGCAGCACCCCCGCCACGGTCCAAACGGTGGGCTCGAAGCCTTCCAAGGCGGTGCTCACCACCAGGGCCAAGACAGGCGTGGCCACACCAACCATCGACGCTGGGCCCGGGCCCACACGCTGCTGCAGGGCCAAAAAGCAGGCGAAGGCTACGGCCGAACCGGCCAAGGACAGGTACAGGAGCGACACCCACCAGGCGTTGCTCAGCGGCCAGGGCACGGCCACCCCTTGCGCCAAGGCCATCGCCGTGGTGAGCAAGGCGCCGGCCCCCATGCCCCAGGCCATGGTGCTCCAAAACGGCAGCCCCAGGGCGCGGTTGCGTGAGCTGGCCAGGCTGCCCACGCTGGACAGCAGCACAGCCCCGATGGTGAACAGCAAACCCAGGCCGCCGCTGCCTGCGGCATCTGCACGCGCCAATTCAGGCGCAAAGATCATGGCCACCCCGGCCCCACCCAGTGCGCCGCCGGCCAACAGGCGCGGCGTCAAGGGCGTCTTCCAGATCAGGTGCGAGGCCACGCCGTTGAGGATGGGCGACAGGCTGTAGCCAACGGCCACCAGCCCCGAGGGCACATGGTGTTCGGCCTCGTACACACACAGGTAGGACAAGCTGTACATGAACAGCCCTTGGAATGCGGCCAGCGCGAGGCCGCGCGGGCCGATCCAAAGCCGCTCGCGCCGGGCGGCTGCCACCAGGGCGCACAACGCCCCGGCCAAGGCGAAGCGCAGGGCCACGCCCCACACCACCGGCGTCTCGGCAATCTGGTAGACGATGGCATGCCAGGTGGTTCCCCACATCAGCACGGCCAGGGCAAAGAGCTGCCAGGTCGACAGCCGCGTTGGCAGTCTGTTGGCCAGGTTGTCGTACAGGCGGTGGACCAGGCGCAAGGGCGTGCGCTCGCCCCGGTTCAGATGTCCGCCTCGGCGCGCACGGTGTCGCCCACGCGCAGGGTGTAGCCCGCGCCACGCACCACCACCGCATTCATGCCAAAGGCCACCGCGCCACCCAGGCGTTCGTGGCTGCGGTATCCGCGCAGCACATCGCTGATGTGGGACTGGCGGGCCCCCGAGGCGGGCTCGACATCGGGAATGGGGCAACGCGGGCAGGGCTTGGTCAGGGCAATTTCCACCAGGCCACTGGCGGTGTCGATGTGCAGCTGGCGTATCTGGTCCTCACCGTGCGGTGTGTCCACCCCCGCCAACACAATATTGGGCCGAAAACGTTCCAGGCCCACCGCTTCGTGGCCGGCCGCCTGAAGGCGGCGGTTGAACTCATCCATGGACGCTTCGCTCAGCACCAAGAGCGGAAAGCCATCGCTGAACGCGTTAAGGGCCTGCGTACCGGCGCTGTAGCGCTCCTCTGACAGGCGCCGGGCTTCGCTGTCATAGGCCGCCAGGCGTAGGCCTTTGACGCCCAGAAAGTCGCGGCACCACTGCGCGGCCAAGTCGCCCATGTCGAAGGCCGGCATGGCATCGTTCCACACCCGCACCCGCAATTCGCCTTCGGCGCCATCCAGCCGCAGGTGCAGGGGCAGCATGCCCGGTGCGCGCAGCACCAGCTCGCTGTGGCGCAGCTCGGGCTTGATCAACACCATCTTGGGCAGTTCGCGTTGGCTGACAAATTCACCGTCGACATCCACCACCATCCACTCACGGTCGTATTGCAGGCCGGTTTCGCCGATGGTGGCCTGCTGCACGGGCAGGCTGGCGCCCGATTTCAGGGGGTGCAGAAACAGGCCGGCAACGGTCACAGCAGATTCAAGGCTCATGGCTTACGGCGGGTTGGCAAAAGAAATGGCATTGTCCGGCCTGGACCGCAAGGCCGACCAAGGCAGCCGACAATAGTGGCATGTCTAGCAATGGAATGGAAACGGCGCCAGGCACAGCAGGGGCGCAAGCGCCCCGCGTGGTGGTGCGTGGCGACGGGCTGGTGGCTGCGGCGGCGGCCCTGGCTTTGGCGCGGCTGGGCCTTTCGGTTCAGCTGCAGGGCATGTCGCCGCAGAAGGCCTTGGCAAGTGCCGGTGAGCCCCAGGACGATGTGCGCACCTACGCGCTCAATGCCGCCTCGCGCGCGCTGCTGCAGCAGCTTAAGGTGTGGGACGCCCTGCCGACCCATGCGGTGTGTGCGGTGCTGGACATGCACATTCAGGGTGACGAGGGCGCACAGCTGGAGTTTTCTGCATGGCAGCAGGGCACCGAAGCACTGGCTTGGATCGTGGACGCCGCGGCCTTGGCAGCGGTGATGCGCCAGGCGCTTCGCTATGCGCCCCACATTGAAATCAGCACCGACATGCCGGACTTGGCGGTACCCCAGGGATTGGGCCCTGCGCGTCCCCCGCGCGAGCTGCTGCTGTTATGCGAAGGCAAGGATTCACAGGCCCGCGCGGCCCTGGGCGTGCATTTCGAAAAACAAGCCTACGGCCACCAGGCCTTGGCCACCCGCGTGGTGTGCGAGCAGCCCCACGGTGGTGTGGCCTCGCAGTGGTTTGGTCAGCCCGATGTGCTGGCCTTGCTGCCCCTCAACCAACCCCATGAGGGGCAGGGCTATGGAGTGGTGTGGTCGATGCCAGCCGAAAAGGCCCAGGCGCTGATGGTGGCCGATGAAGCCGCATTCGAGCAGGCCCTGATGCAGGCCACCGGTGGGCAGTGCGGGCCTTTGCGCTTGGCTGGCCCGCGGCGCAGTTGGCCCTTGATGCTCGGCCGCGCCGACCGCGTTCATGGGCCAGGCTGGATGCTCCTGGGCGACTGCGCCCATGTGGTGCACCCGCTGGCCGGTCAGGGCTTAAACCTGGGCTTGGCCGATGTGGCCACTTTGGCCCGCGTGATGGCCGAGCGGGAAACCTGGCGTGAACTGGGCGACGAGAAGCTGTTGGCGCGCGCCGCACGCGAACGCCTGGCCCCAACCCTTGCAATGGCGGGCCTGACCGATGGGCTGTGGCACCTGTTTGCCCACCCCAACCCTTGGGTGCGCAGCATGCGCAACCGTGGCATGAGCCTGCTCAACCAACTGCCGCTGGTCAAGCGGGGCCTGACCCGGCGCGCGATGGGCCTGTCGGTGGCCGCGGCGCTGGGCCTGCCGGGATGGATAGGGCTGGGTGTGCCCACACCCGCCCTGGCGCAGCCTGGTGCAGGCCTTTCGGGCGCGCCCAGTGCATCCACCGGCAGCGCCAGCCCGAACACACCATCTCGTGAGGAAGCCGCCATACGCAAGGCCTTGAGCGAACGCATGCCCAGCCTGCCCAAGCCCGACGAGGTGCAGCGCGCCCCAATGCCGGGCCTGTGGGAATTGCGTTTTGGCAACGAGATCCTCTACACCGACGACAAGGGCGACTTCCTGATTTCAGGGCCCATCATCGAAACCCGAAGCCGCAAAGACCTCACCGCCGAGCGCATCGACAAGCTCACCGCCGTGCAGTTCGCGACCTTGCCCTTCAAAGACGCCATCGCCATCAAGCAGGGCACCGGTGCGCGGCGTTTGGTGGTGTTTTCCGACCCGAACTGCGGCTTTTGCAAGCGCTACGAGCGTGAACTGCTCAACCTCAAAGACGTCACCCTGTACACCTTCCTGTACCCCATTCTGGGCAAAGATTCGCAAGACAAGTCGCGCAACATCTGGTGCGCGGCAGACCCAGCCAAAGCCTGGCGCGATTGGATGGTCGACGGCCGCCTGCCACCGCCGGCTGCTGCCCGCTGCGATGCCTCCGCACTGGATCGCAACACCGCACTGGGCCAACGGCATCGGGTGGAAAGCACGCCCACCAGTGTGTTGGAAGACGGCACCCGCCGCAGCGGGGCCTTCTCCGGGCCTGAAGTCGAACGCCTGATTCAATCTGCCAAGCCCGCCAAGTCATGAACACCCCTGCCTTGCCGCCTGCTCTGGTGCCCCTCGACCCACCCCCCATGGCCTGGCGCCTGGGCTATGCCGGCTTGATTCCATTCGTGTTGGGCGCTGTCCTGGTGTGGTTGGTTGCGGGTGAAGCCCACCCTTATGTGGCCGCTGCCCTGTCGGCTTATGGCGCGGTCATCGTCAGCTTCCTGGGCGGCATTCACTGGGGCCATGTGATGCGCCAGTCGGCTCAGGCCACCCAAAGCCCCGCTGCAGCCGATTCCACCTTGGTGTGGGGCGTGATGCCCTCGCTGGCGGCGTGGCTGGGGGTGCTCATGCGACCCTATGCGGGCCTTTTCGTCTTGGGCCTGGCCATCATCGGGTGCTACCTCGTGGACCGGCGCCGCTACACCGCCTTGGGTTTGCAGGCCTGGATGACGCTGCGTTTTCGGCTCACCGCCGTGGCCAGCCTGTGCTGCTTTTTGGGGGCCGCCGGCGCATGAAGGCCCGGCATCCGCCCCCAAGCGCCCAGCCCGCACCGGTGCACTACCGAATCGATGCCTCGGGCACCCACACCCACACCTATCGCGTGACCCTGACCATCGACCAGCCCAGCGCCAGCCAGGTGCTGAGCCTGCCGGTGTGGATTGCCGGCAGCTACATGGTGCGTGAATTCGGGCGCCACCTCAGCGGCTTTAGTGCCATGCAGGGGCGCGCGGCGCGCACAGTGCAGCAGCTGAACAAAACCACCTGGCAAATCGCCTGCAGCGGCGGTGCCGCGCTGGTGCTGCAGTACGAGATCTATGCCTACGACATCTCGGTGCGCACCGCCTTCCTGTCCAGCGAACGCGGCTTTTTCAACAACACCAGCCTGTGCCTGCGGGTGCACGGGCGCGAGGCTTGGGCTCATCAGCTGAGCCTGGTGGGCCTGCCCCGTGGCTGGGAGGTAGCCACAGCCATGGCCCGTGCCACCATCACCGGCAAGCCCAGCCGCAGCAGCAGTCCGCACGGCCTGCACTTTGAAGCCGCCGACTACGATGAACTGGTCGACCATCCCTTTGAGATTGGCCCCTTCTGGCGTGGCCATTTCAAAGCCCAGGGCGTGGAGCATGAGTTTGTGGTGGCCGGTGCTTGGCCTGGCTTCGATGGCCAGCGGCTCCTACGCGACTCGCAGCGCATCTGTGAAGAACACATCCGCTTCTGGCACGGCGTGCGCGGCAGGCCACCGTTTCAAAAGTATGTGTTCGTGCTCAATACAGTCGACGATGGCTACGGTGGGCTCGAACACCGCGCCAGCACTGCCCTGATCGCCGCCCGCAAAGACCTGCCGCGCGTGGGCGAAGCCGGCCAAAGCGATGGCTACCTCACCCTGTTGGGGCTGATCAGCCACGAGTACTTCCACACCTGGAACGTCAAGCGCTTGAAGCCCGCTGAGCTGTGCCGCATCGACCACGCGCAGGAGAACTACACCGAGCTCTTGTGGTTCTTCGAAGGCTTTACCTCTTACTTCGACGACCTGGCTCTGGTGCGTTGCGGGCTGATCGATGGCGCACGCTACGCCAAGCTCCTGGCCAAGGCGGCTACCTCGGTGCAGTCCATGCCGGGGCGGCGGGTGCAAAGCGTGGCGCAGGCCAGCTTTGATGCCTGGAACAAGTACTACCGCCAAGACGAGAACACCCCCAACGCCACCATCAACTACTACACCAAGGGTTCGCAGGTGGCCCTGTGCCTGGACCTCACCCTGCGCCGGGAAGGTCGCGGCAGTTTGGATGCGGTGATGCGACGCCTGTGGGCTTTGGGTGCTGAACGCGGTTCGCGTCTGGGCTTGGGTTTGGGCTCAAGCTCGGCACATGGTGCGCGTGGGGCATCGCATGGTGCCGCTGCGGCCCCGGCTGTGTTGTCGGCTCAGCGCGACCCAGGCGATATCGGCATCACCGAAGTCGACATTGCGCAGGCGCTGTTTGACGTGGGCGGGCGTTCCTTCGAAGCCGAGCTGGAAGCATGGGTGCATGGCACCGGCGAATTGCCGGTGGCCGATTTGTTGCCCACGGTGGGTCTGGTGCAAAGCAGCGAGGCCGAGCGCCTGTCGGCGGCTTGGGGCTTGCGTTTGAGCGAAGGCCCGGTCACCGGCTGTGTGGTGCGCCAGGTGCTGCGCGGCAGCGTGGCCGAAGCTGCGGGCCTGTGTGCTGGGGACGAAATCCTGGCGGTGCAGGGTTGGCGGGTGCGCCGGCTCGACGATGCCGCGCAATGGTTGGGCGCGTCAGGCGCTTCAAAGGCTGCATCCACGGCCAAGATTGATGTGCTGGTAAACCGAGACCAGCGCGTCCTGACACTGGGGCTGCAACCTGACGCCCAGGCCACCCGCCTGCCCACCTTGCAGTGGGCCTTGCATGACACGGCGTTAGCGGCCGACGCAGCCTGCGCCGAACGTCGCCGCGCCTGGTTGAGCGCCAGCGTTTAATGGGGACTTGGCTGTCACGGGGCAGGGGTGGCTTGAAGCCCCGCAGCACGGCCCGTCGCTGGTGGGCGGTGGCCCTGGTGGCGGTGGTGGTGCTCCTGCATGCCTGGGTGGGGCGCCAGTTTGCGCTGACGATGGCCGCATGGCATGAACAGGGCACCGCCTTGGTGCCGGTCGACGTGGTGGTGCAGGGGGCCCTTCAGCCGGTTGAGCCGGTGCGCGAGCGCCGGGCTGCCCCACCTCCAACCGAGGTGGCAGTTGGCCCCGTCGCCGACGGCAGCACGGCCACGGACTTGCAGCCCGTCGCTGGGCCCGAGCCGGCTACCGCGGCGGCCAC
>Ga0208048_1001922_pt1 | contig 10394 bp, 7 predicted proteins | sample Malawi_45m_30L_FD_184163 | JGI IMG/M metagenome (GOLD analysis project Ga0208048, IMG submission 184163) | Freshwater microbial communities from Lake Malawi, Central Region, Malawi to study Microbial Dark Matter (Phase II) - Malawi_45m_30L... | ecosystem: Environmental > Aquatic > Freshwater >... | reverse complement strand
CCCAAACGGCCGAAGGGTATCTACGGAAATTTGCGGATTCTTCGGTTGAAGTTTACAGCGCCGGCATCGAGGCGCATGGGCTCAATCCCAAGGCGGTGGCCAGTATGGCCAGGGATGGGGTGGATATTTCCGGCCAAAAATCAATGCTGGTGGATGAATACGCCGACATGGTCTTTGATTTGGTGCGGACGGTCTGCGATAATGCCTTGGAAAATTGCCCTGTCTTTCCCAGCAAAGACGGCACAACAACCGTTCGCCTCCACCACAGCTTTCCGGACCCTGCCAAAGCCCAGGGAACCCCGGAGGAAATCCAAGCGGCTTTTGATTCCGTCCAGGATCAAATCCGCGATTATTGTCGGGAATTAATTTACAAGCCCAGCTGGTAGGTCAGCAGAAAATACCGGGGAGCCTGGGGAAAGACATAGCTGTCCGTGACGGGTTCACCGATATCGTTGAGGTAACCGTAGGTATAACCGTGTCCGGCGTAGCGATGGTTGAGGAGGTTGACGATGCGAAACTGCAGGCTTTCGTTTTGGGATTTGAGCAGGCGATTCGCTAACAATGCCCCGTTCCATTGGATTTGGAGTTGATGGACCGAATACGGGTCAAGGCTTCGCATGCGGTCTCCGGAATTGTCCAGGTATTGTCTTCCGACCCATTGCATATTCCATAACACCTCCAAATTTTGAAGGGGCTTCCACGTCCACGAAGATCCAAGAATTTGTTCAGGAGACAAGGCAAGCGGTGTGTTTTTTCGTTCAGCCACAAATTGATTACCAATAAACTCACTAAAACGATCCACCCGATTTCTGGACAGGGTTCCTTGGATTTGGACTTGATGTTGGGGATTGATATCGTAGGTCCCTTGGAATTCCCAACCCAATCGCTGGGAAATTGGAACGTTGATGCGGGTATAGGCCCCAACATCGTTGATGCGTCCGGTCAATAACAATTGATGCCGGTATTCCATCCAATAAAAGTTGGAGACCAAGCGGGTTCTTTTGCCCAGGTATTGGGAACCTACTTCGAGGTTGGCCATGCGTTCAGGGCGTGGATAGGGGTAAGCAACCATGATGATGTTGCTGTCTCCTACACCATAGGCCGACGCAAAATCGTCGCGAACCGGCTCGCGATGCCCCAAACCCAGGTAGGTATAATGGGACCAGCGTTCGTTGGCTTGAAAATGAAGTCCTGTTTTAGGGTTCACAAAGTTGAAGACCTTTTGGATTGGGCGTGGCTGCCCGTCCCCACCCTCTCCAAGGAGGGCGTAATTGATGCCCCGCCATTGAAGATCCCCGTACCATTGAAGACGGCCGTCTCGGCTAAGGGGTCGCTGGTTTTTGATGAAGGCCGATACCTCGCTTTTGACCGCTCGGTTGCGGTAATATTCGTGTTCCGGCAGGCTGAGGGCCCCAACGCGGGTCCAGAGGACGCGGCCAAAATGCCATCCGGTATAGCGTTGGATCTGGGCCCCTAGCGTCCAACCACGATACTGGGCCTGAAGGATTTGCCCCACAAAATGGTTGTCCAGCCAACGTTGGCGGATAAGGTCCGAGCGGGTGGCAAGGACCACCAGGCTATCGTTGCCTACACGGACCGGAGGAAGACCATAATCCGCCAAGGCTTGGTAAGCACTGTACTCTTCGTAATACCCGTAACCTCTTGTATAAAAGAGCGTGTTATGAATTGACCAACCCGATGGACTGCGGTGTTTGATGGAATATTGCCAGTGGTCTTGCCGGTAGTTATCGGTTTGGTTAGGGTAGAAGGTGGTTTGCCCGGAATCGTTGGTAAACATGCCCGCATAATTGAAGCGGGGGTTGTTTTTCCATTCGGTAGCCGCTAAGCCGTACCAGGCTTGGCCGGTTTTTTCGCGACCCGAAAGAACGGACCAGCGGTGTATCGTATTACGCTTTTTGTAAGCCAGCGAAGCGGCCAAAGAGGTCAGGTTACTGGCGGAACGTTCCACGTACCCGTTGGATAGGATGCGGGAGGCGCGGACCTGGGCAGACCAGGCCCCGGATTGGGAGAGGGTGTTGGCGGTAAAGCTTTGAATTTGAGTGCCAAAGCTACCTCCGCTCACCCGCAGGGCGATGCCGGGGCTGTCTGCTTCGCTGTGGGTTTCGAGGTGAATGCTGGCTCCAAAGGCAGAGGATCCGTTGGTGCTGCTGCCCAGCCCGCGCTGTATTTGGACCGAGCTGAGGGAGGAGGTCAAATCCGGCATATTGACCCAAAACAATCCGTGGGATTCGGCGTCGTTGACCGGAACGCCGTTCAAGGTAACATTGATTCGTGTCATGTCCGAACCGCGAATGCGCAAATTGGTATAGCCAATGCCGGCGCCTGCATCGGAAGAAGCCAAGGTGGAGGGTTCCATTTGCAAGACGTAGGGTATGTCTTGGCCGTTGTTGAGTCGCTTCAAATCCACCGCATCCAGACGGGTGGACGTAACCGGGGTTCCTGGCAGAACATGCCCTGCCGTGACCACCACCTCTTCCCGCAGCAGGATGGAAGGTTGCATTGGTATGACCCAATTCCGAAGGGTATCCCGGGCGAGATCGCCGCTGGTTCCCAAGGGTATCTCCATGCGCAGGGGTTGGTAGCCAACAAAACGAACTAAGAGCTTCTGGCTCCCCCAAGGTCTTTCCAAGACAAATTCACCTTGGTTGTTGGCAGAAGTACCCCCCGAGGTTCCCTCCCAAAGCAGGGTGGCACCAGGCAATGGACGGCCTTGGGGGTCCACAACGCGGCCTTGAAGGAGGGTATTAGGGGACTTAGGAGCGGTTTGTCCCTGGGCTAGGGCAACCAAAGCGGGACCGAGGAGGGCGAGGGTTGCCAGAACTAAGCGTTTTAGGAGGGTGCTCATGGGGTTTTTTGGGTTAAAAGGAACAAAAAACCGGGTCCGGAGCCGACCCAAGCCGATGAAGGCTTTCATCTTCCCTACGCGGGCATGACCCCGACAGGTTCAATGGGTATGATCTCAGCCCCCTCCGGTACGGTTGGGGGGCACCCCGTGATGCGGCAAAATTAGAACAAATTCGTAATTTCCTGCTCCTTTCAGGGGGTAACTTTGCCCCCTAATTTTTCCTGTTTTTTGAACCCCAACGAGACCCCCGTTCCATGATTGGATTTGTCAACAAAGTGCTGCAAGGATTTTTTGGTAATAAATCCGAAAGGGATGTCAAGGCCTTGTGGCCCCGAGTAGAAGAAATTAACCGGCATTTTGAATCCTATGCCGCCCTTACTCATGATGAATTGCGAGCCAAAACGCTGGAGTTCAAGGGAAGAATTCACGAGGGATTGAAGCCGTATCATGAAAAGTTATCAGCCTTGAAGGTTCAAGGCGCAGATGGAGAGGATGCCCAGGCTCAGGCCACGCGTTTTGAGGATTACGATGCTACCCTCAAGGAAAGAGACAGCGCCTTGGAAGACATCCTTCAACAATTGTTACCGGAGGCCTTCGCTGTGGTCAAAGAAACGGCCCGAAGACTAACTCAACATAGCGAATTGAAAGTGACGGCTACCGAATTGGACCGCGAATTGGCCGCAGAGGGAAAAGACTTCGTGCGCATCGATGGAGAGCATGCCTTTTACAGCAACCGCTGGACCGCTGCGGGGGCCGAGGTTCTTTGGAACATGGTGCATTACGATGTTCAGCTTATCGGGGGTATGGTGCTGCATTCTGGCAAAATCTCCGAAATGTCAACGGGCGAAGGTAAAACTCTGGTTTCTACCTTGCCTGCTTACTTGAACGCCCTGAGTGGTTTGGGAGTGCATATTGTTACAGTAAATGATTATTTGGCGCGAAGGGACTCGGAGTGGAACGGCCCCTTGTTCCAATTCCATGGCCTGCGGGTGGATTGCATTGACAAACATCGTCCCAATACCGAAGCTCGGCGCAAAGCGTATCGAGCGGACATCACATACGGCACCAACAATGAATTTGGTTTCGATTACCTAAGAGATAACATGTCTCATGCGGTCGAAGAATTGGTGCAACGAAAGCATCATTTTGCCATGGTTGATGAGGTGGATTCCGTGTTGATCGATGATGCCAGAACGCCGCTGATTATTTCGGGACCGGTACCGAGGGGTGATCATCATGAATTCCATCAACTAAAGCCACGAATCGAATCCCTCGTGGAATCCCAAAAGCGCTACCTTAACACTGCCTTGGCCGACGCTCGTAAATTGTTTGCCGAAAACAAGGCAGAGGAAGCGGGCCTTCCGCTCTTCAGGGCCTATCGAGGCCTACCCAAAAACAAAGCCCTTATCAAATTTCTTTCCGAACCGGGAGTACGGGCCCTCTTGCTCAAAACAGAAGCCCATTACTTGCAAGATCAGCAAAAGGAAATGCACAAGGCCGATGCCGAGTTGTTCTTCGTGATTGACGAGAAAAACAATTCCATCGAGTTGACCGAGAAGGGTATTGAACACATCACCTCCCGTGGCGAAGATTCTTCGTTCTTCGTCCTACCGGATGTCGGGGCTGAAATTGCTGAAATCGAAAAATCATCCGCAGACCCTGCCCAGAAGGCCGAAGAGAAGACCAAGCTGATGCAGGATTTCCAAATCAAATCGGAGAGAATTCATACCATCAACCAACTGCTCAAGGCCTACTGCCTTTTTGAAAAGGATATTGAGTATATCGTTGATCAAAACAAGGTCAAAATTGTGGATGAACAAACCGGCCGCGTTTTGGACGGACGTCGCTACTCCGATGGTTTGCATCAGGCCATTGAGGCCAAAGAGAATGTGAAGGTTGAAGCGGCAACCCAGACCTTTGCTACCATTACCCTGCAAAACTTCTTCAGGATGTACCACAAATTGGCAGGGATGACGGGTACGGCTGAAACCGAGGCGGGCGAGTTATGGGAAATTTACAAATTGGATGTAGTGGTCATTCCTACCCATCGACCCATCGTGCGCAAGGATGAAGAAGATTTGGTTTACAAAACCAAGCGCGAAAAGTACGCGGCCATCATCGACCAAGTGGCCGCCTTGGTGGAAGCAGGTCGCCCTGTCTTGGTCGGTACGACTTCGGTAGAAACCTCCGAGCTCTTGAGCCGGATGATGACCCTTCGCAAGATCAAGCACAATGTCCTCAATGCCAAACAGCATCAACGCGAAGCCGAAATAGTAGCGGAAGCGGGTCGAGCAGGGACCGTAACGATCGCCACCAACATGGCCGGCCGCGGAACGGATATCAAATTAGGCGATGGCGTTAAAGATGCAGGCGGTTTGGCCATCATCGGAACGGAGCGGCATGAATCACGCCGCGTGGACCGTCAGCTGCGGGGCCGTTCAGGCCGTCAAGGAGATCCGGGTTCCTCCATCTTTTTTGTGTCGCTGGAAGACGATTTGATGCGATTGTTCGGCTCCGAGCGCATTTCGAACATCATGGACCGCTTCGGTTACCAAGAAGGAGAGGTCATTCAGCATTCCATGATCACCAAATCCATTGAACGCGCTCAGAAAAAGGTAGAGGAGAATAATTTTGGGGTGCGCAAACGGTTGTTGGAGTACGATGATGTGATGAACGCCCAACGCGAAATCGTGTACAGCCGTCGTCGCAATGCACTTTACGGCGAACGGGTTCATCGTGATGTGCTCAATGCCTTGGCCGATTTGGTGGAGGAAATGGTGGAACAGCACAAAGATTCCTCAGATTACGAGAATTTCATGTTGGACGGCCTCAAGACCTTTGGCATCCAATGGGATCTGCAAGCCGAAGAGTTTGAAAGCCTCAAAACCCCGGCCCTATCCGAGAAAATCCATCATCAGGCTTTGGCCGAGCTTAATCGTCGTCAAGATGCTATGGTGCAAGTTGTTATGCAACATCTTCGTGAATGGTTGCAACAACCCGATAAGCTTCAGGAAGGCATAGGTATTCCGGTGGCCTTTGCAGGGAGGTCTGTGCAGTTGGGTGTGCAGTTGGGCGCACTCAAAGAAAGCTCCGGTCGGGTTCTCATTACGGAATTGGAAAAAGCCTTGACCTTGTTTCTTACGGACGAAGCCTGGAAAAACCATTTGAGGGACATGGACGATCTCAAGCAGTCGGTTCAAAACGCGGTGTACGAGCAGAAAGATCCTTTGGTCATTTACAAAATGGAGTCTTTCGGGATGTTCAAAAAGATGTTATCCGAAATTTATCAGGAATTAATCTCCATGCTTTTCCAGGCTAGAATACAGGGGAATGAGGAAGGTGTTCCTGCAAATCCTGCGCCCCCTAAAGCCTTGGTGACGCCTACGGGTTCGTATCAGTCCACCACGGCCAGCAAAGCCGATTACCGTGTGACCACCAATTCCACGGCGATGCAGAACCCTGCGCCCACGGCAAGCCCGGTACGTGTTGGGCCCAAAATCGGCCGCAACGATCCTTGTCCCTGCGGTAGCGGTCGGAAATTCAAATCGTGCCATGGCAAAGACGCCGAAGACTAAGCATGAAAGAATGAATTCCTTTCTAAGTAACTTAGAGTCAGCATTCCAAACTCCAACCGGGTCATGAAACATCGATTTACCGCACGTTTGCTTGCCATGGTCGCCCTCAGCGGCCTTGTTCTGTTGCTGTTCTTGTTCCTGGGATCTACGGGGACGGTTGAGGCTCGACCTTTGCCTATTGGTCTGGACTTGACCTGTCTGGTTTCGGACTCCGGTGTTAAGGTAGCCCCTGACCCGGAAAAAATTCCAGGGTTCCGCGTACAGGTGTATCAAGGCCCGTCCAGAGCCAAGGCCAAAGAGATTCGCGACCTTATGGTGCAGCAATATTCCAAATTAGGGGTTTACATGGGTTTCCGTCAACCAGATTTTAGGGTAAGAATTGGCGATTTTCGAGACAAAGCCGAGGCGCAGGCCTATTTGCAGATGCTGAAAAGCGAATACCCCGCAGCCTTTGTGGTGCCTGACAAAGTTCTGTTGTATCCCAAATCCCTCGAGGAAGGCGTTCCAACCCTGAACCAGGATGGCTTCGAAGATTGAAGCTCTTCGGCGTGATGCCGAAACCATGCAGTCGGCCTTGGTATCGGATCGGAGGCATTTGCACCAGCATCCGGAATTGTCTTTTGAAGAGCGCGAAACTTCGCAATTTGTGATAAGGCGCCTGCAAGACCTGGATATCCCGTACAGGGAAGGGGTCGGTGGGTATGGGGTCTTGGCCCATATAGCAGGGGTTGGTCCGGGACCTACCGTCGCCTTGCGTGCCGATATGGATGCCCTCCCTATCCAGGAGGCCAATAAGGTTCCGTATGCGTCCAAGGTTGCTGGGGTGATGCACGCTTGTGGTCATGATGTGCATACTGCATCCCTTCTGGGTGCGGCGGCATTGTTACGATCCAGAGCCGGTGATTTCCGGGGAAATGTGAGGCTTTTGTTTCAGCCAGCCGAAGAGCGATTGCCCGGAGGGGCAAGTTTGATGATCCGGGATGGCGCCTTGCAGGATCCTGTCCCGGTTTCGATTTACGGTCAGCATGTGATGCCTTTGTTGGACAGCGGTAAAGTGGGTTTTCGATCGGGGCAATACATGGCCTCGGCCGATGAAATACGGTTGACCATTCGTGGCAAAGGGGGACACGCGGCCATGCCACATTTGAACACCGATTCGGTATTAATTGCATCCCACGTGGTGGTCGCCTTGCAGCAAGTGGTTTCCCGAAGGGCAAACCCCACCCTTCCCTCGGTTTTGTCCTTTGGACACATTATTGGAGAAGGGGCTTACAATGTTTTGCCCAACGAAGTAAAATTACGCGGAACGTTTCGCACCCTGGACGAAGGTTGGAGGGAACAAGCGCACCGTTTCATCCGAGAGATCGCCGAAGGGACTGCATCGGCGATGGGCGCTACCTGTTTGGTGGAAATCGACAAAGGTTATCCAATGTTATACAACCACCCGCGACCTACATCCCTTGCCCGTCGTACCGCGGAACAATACCTCGGATCAGAGAACGTGGTTGATTTGGACTTGTGGATGGCGGCGGAAGATTTTGCTTGGTATGCCCAGGAAATACCCGCTTCCTTTTACCGGTTAGGGACCCGAAACGAAGCCAAGGGGATCGTTTCTTCCGTCCATACGCCCACCTTCGATATCGAGGAAGACGCGATGGCTACCGGAGCGGGATTGTTGGCGGCTATTGCCCTGGAGCAATTGGCTGAAGCCTGATTGAGGCCCTAAGGCTGCAGGGCCAAGCGGTATGCCTCCGGAACAGGAACGGTGCAATTCTTTTCAAAATCGTAGGCCACCAACACCGATTTCGCCTTGGTAATGCTCTGAAGAGGGCCTTGTGCCATCAAATCCGCTGGAATGTGATTGGCCGAGTTTCGTGGACTGGGACGAAGGTCCGCGGACCAGTCTTGGGCTTCACGTACGATCAGGTATTCCATTTCAAAGCTCTTGGTACCGAGCTTCACCGTCCTGGTGAGGATCCATGCCTGGTCGCGGATCATCAATGGACGCAGGTAGTCCACCTCGGTTCTAGCCAAGAGCATACCGACTTTATCCCAGTCCCAACAACCCAGAGCTCGGAAATAATCGATCCGTGCCTGTTCAAAATAACTCAGGTACACGGCATTGTTGACATGTTGCAACGCATCAATATCGGCCCAGCGAACATGGATTGCGCTGTAAAAAGGAAAGACAGAAGGAGAATCGGACATAACCAAAGCAAAATTTGCCCTAAATTTACCCCCATGGAGCAGGGTAAGCGGCAGTTGAAGGTTTCAAGCCTCCTGCAATCCGAGTTGGCCTCGGTTTTTCGTGATAAGTTTCGCGAATTGATCGCCTCGAGCTTGGTTACCGTTACCATGGTTAGGGTGACCGCGGATCTTTCTTTGGCCAGGGTATACCTCTCGGTCTTTGGTCCAAACCAAACAGAATCCAAAGAAACGGTGGTTCATAAGCTTCGTCAAGCCAAATCGGCCATACGCGGTGAGCTGGGTCATCGAATACGCAACCAATTGAGGGTTGTGCCGGATTTGGAGTTTTATCTGGACGATTCGCTGGATTATGCGGAGCATATTGAAAAGTTGCTGAAGGAGCACAACCCTTCGTCAAAATAGGATTGCCTCAAGCAGCATCATGGAACAAAGGGAATTCAGGCAGGCGCTGCGTAATTTCCTGCACAATCGACCCGGACTTCGTGCCTTGTTCTATACCTCCTTGGAGGCTTTGGTCGTCAGTTTCTGGCATATTCGCAAGGAGCTATGGGGTATAGCGATCGCGCAAGGTCGTCGTAACCTCCATGTTCTGGATGCGGGATCGGGCATGGGGCAATACGAACATTTCATGAGCAGTCGCTTTCCTTCTTGGAATATTTGTGCCCTTGATCGCGATGAAGTCGAAGTGGGTGAGTGCAACCGCTACTTTGTAGAGCGGAAGAAATACAGGGTTTATTTCAAAAAGGCGGATCTCAATGAATTTCGGCAAGCCAATTGCTTTGATTTGGTCTTGTCGGTCAATGTTCTGGAGTACATGCCGGATGATCAAAAGATTCTTCGAAATTTTTATGAATCGTTGCGTTCCGAGGGAAATCTGTTGTTAGCTGTACAATCCGACAAGGCGCTGCATGTACAGCCGAATTTTACCAACAAATTGCTCGGCAATCAGGAGGCGTTGCATCGTTACAACGCATTGGGCCTCAAGAAATTATTGAAAGAAATGGGCTTCGTCAAGATCAAAGCCCATTATGCCTACGGTTACAGCGGCCGTTTGTCCACCCGATTGGGTGTTCGCATTCCCAAGTACTTGTTGAAGCAATCCCGGGATTGGATCTGGGTTCTGCCCTTGTATTATTTGTTAACCTATCCGCTGATTTTGTTATTGAATTTTTTGGATGTGCTTTTTGCACATTGGCGGGGTTCGGAACTCATCGTCCGGGCGTTGAAGCCATGAGGATCAAGGTTATTGGTTTGGTGAGCCTGATGGCGACAAGGTACTTGTGGCCAGGAAATCGCGGTAACAAGGGACTGCATTACAGCCAATGGATCGCCATGATATCCTTGGTGGGCCTTGCTTTGGGAACGGCTGCCTTGGTGGTGGTTTTGTCCGTGTACAACGGATTGGAAGAGATGACCTTGGGTATGTTTAACCAATTCAATCCCGAACTCAAAGTCCAACCCAAGGAGGGGATGTACCTTAACGCGGAGTATTGGATTCCCCGCATCCGCAGGGTGCCAGGGGTCAAATCCGTTTCCGCTACCTTGCAATCCAATGCCCTCTTGCGCTACCAAGGCAAGGAAGCCTTGATTTGGACCAAGGGAGTTGATGCAGAATACGGGAAGGTGATTAACGTTCAGGCATCGCTCTTGTGGCCCGAATCCGCTCCCAAGGATTGGTTAGGCCACCTTAAAGGAAAACTTTGGGCCTTGGTCGGGGTTGGCTTGGCCGATCAATTGGCTTTGGA
>Ga0208048_1001920_pt1 | contig 10399 bp, 7 predicted proteins | sample Malawi_45m_30L_FD_184163 | JGI IMG/M metagenome (GOLD analysis project Ga0208048, IMG submission 184163) | Freshwater microbial communities from Lake Malawi, Central Region, Malawi to study Microbial Dark Matter (Phase II) - Malawi_45m_30L... | ecosystem: Environmental > Aquatic > Freshwater >... | reverse complement strand
TTCCGCCGACTGGCATTGGGGCCTCGGCACTTGGACGGCGAAGGATGGCGTGCTCCGCGCGTTTGAGTCGGGCGAACGCCGCCACGGGCCGGTGAAGCAACGCCGCTTCGCTTTCACCGGGGCCGATGTCCGCTTCGAGTTCCGGCTCGAAGGCAAGGCCTCCTTCGCCAGCTTTCCCATCGACGGCACCCGCGAGCGCAGTCACATCCTCAATTTCGTGATGGGCCGCGAGGTCTTCCGCATCATCGCCCATCCGAGGAAAGGCGAGAACGTGGACCTCCTGCGGGAGAAAATCACCCTCACCGACCGCGACTGGCATCCCGTCCACATCGTGCTGAAGGGCGAAACCATCACCGTCGAGTTCAACGGCCACACCTGGACCACGAAGCATCCCGTGGTGGCCGAGCCCAAGGCTCAATTTGGCTTCGGAGGCGAGTCCGGCGGACCGGAAGGCGAAAAAGCCGGGGCGATCGAGTTCCGCCAACTCAAAATCACGGCCACGCCCTGAAATCGGAGGCGTCGAGATCCAAATGAAATTCAGGCTCATACTTTTCACCGCCCTGCTGCTCACGCCGCTGGCTGCCCTTCACGCCGCGGAGCCCCGGCCCAACATCGTTCTCATCCTCGCGGACGATCTCGGCTGGAGCGACCTCGGCTGTTACGGCGCGGATTTACATGAGACGCCGCACCTGGACCGGCTCGCCCAACAAGGCGCCCGCTTCACCGATGCCTATGCGATGTCGGTGTGCTCGCCGAGCCGAGCGGCCCTGCTCACGGGCAAACACGCCGCGCGGGTGCACATTACCATCTGGGCTGAGGGTTCGCGCGGTGGTCCAAAGAATCGGAAGCTCATCGAAGCCCCTTCGCTGCATGATCTGCCACACACGGAGTCGACACTCGCCGGCCGCTTGCACGTGGCAGGTTATCTCACGGCGCTGGTCGGGAAATGGCACCTGGGAGATGCCGATCACTACCCCGAGACCCACGGTTTCGACGTGAACATCGGCGGCACACAATGGGGCGCACCGCACACTTTCTTCTGGCCCTACAGCGGGAGCGGGAGCTTCGGGCCTGAATTTCGCTTCGTCCCGCACCTAGAATTCGGCAAGCCCGGCGAATACCTCACCGACCGGCTCACCGACGAAGCTCTCCGCGTGATCGACCGCGCTGGCGATCAGCCCTTTTTTCTCTACCTCGCCCATCACGCGCCGCACACGCCGATGGAGGCGAAGGCTGACGATGTCCGGCATTTCGAGGCGAAGCTCCGCGTCGGCCAACATCATCAAAACGCGGTGTATGCCGCCATGGTGAAGAGCCTCGACGACAGTGTGGGGCGTGTCCTCGATCATCTGAAACAAAAAGGGCTGGAGCAGAACACCATTGTTATCTTCACCAGCGATAACGGCGGCTACATCGGCACCGAGAAAGGTCAAACAGTGCCCGTGACAAGCAATGCTCCTCTTCGTTCCGGCAAGGGGGCACTCTACGAAGGCGGCATCCGCGTGCCTCTCATCGTGCGCTGGCCCGGCGTCACGCCCGAGGCCGCCGAGTGCCGCCAGCCCGTCGTCCTGATGGACCTGTTCCACACCCTCACCACCACGCTGTCCAATGCAAAACCGAATGGAATCGCAGACGGGATCGACCTCAAAGCCTTGCTCCAAAACCCCGTCACCAAACTCAACCGCGACGCCCTCTACTTCCACTATCCGCACTACTACGCCACCACCACACCCGTGAGCGCCATCCGCTCCGGCGACTGGAAACTGCTCGAATACCTCGAAGACGGTCGGCGCGAGCTTTACGACCTCAAGGATGACCCCAGTGAGCAGATCGATCTCGCGCACCGGATGCCGGACAAAGCCGCGTCATTACTCAAAAAACTCCACGACTGGCGCACCGAAGTGAACGCTGCCATGCCAACCCCGAATCCAAATTCCAGATAGGAACAACCTCCCCCATGAAAACACTTCTCGCTTTCCTTCTCACCGTCGCCGCCGCCTTCGCTTCCGAGCAGGCGGATGTCATCGTCGTGGCCGCCACCCCAGGCGGTATCGCTGCCGCCGTCTCGGCGGCCCGGTCGGGAGCGAGCGTGATTTTGCTCGAAGAGAAAAGCCACGTGGGCGGCATCGTGTCCGGCGGGTTGACGAATACGGACATCTACAAAAAAGCGGCGGTCGGCGGCCTCTTCGCAGAGTTCGTGAAGCGGGTGCGTGAACACTACGTGATGACCTACGGCGAGAACTCCGAGCAGGTGAAGGTCTGCCAGGGCGGCCACATGTTTGAGCCGAAGGTCGCTGAAAAGGCATTCCGCGACATGCTCGCAGGAGAGAAAAACATCCGGCTCATCCAGCGGCATCGCGTCGTCTCCGCACGGGTCGCGGGTAGCGACGGAATCGAGCGCGATGCGGAGCGGGGCCAGCGGCGGGACGGCGCGGCGCCAAAGGACTTCGGCCCCACCGTGAAGCTCGTCAGCATCACCGCCGAAGATTTAGCCCAGCCTGGAAAAAAGGCGGAGTTCAGGGCAAAGACCTTCGTGGACGCCACCTACGAGGGCGACCTCGCCGCACTGGCGGGCGTGCCCTATCGCGTCGGAAGAGAGAGCCGCGAGACCTTTGGCGAACGTCACGCGGGGAAGATTTATCTTCGCTTCAAAGACATCAATCCCCTCCCCGGTTCCACCGGCGAGGCGGATGATGGCATCCAAGCCTTCTGCTTCCGCACACATGTCACCAAGGACCTGGCGAATGCCGTTCCCGTCGAAAAGCCCGCCGCCTTCAATCGCGACGACTACCGCGCCATGCTCGACGACATGCGCTCCGGCAGAGTGACGAAGCTGACCAAGCTCATGCACTTCTTCCCCATGCCGAACGGGAAGTATGAACTAAACAACGCACATCCTGATGGAGACACCGGCGTGCCCAGCGAGTCGTTCGATCTTGCCGAGGAAAACTGGAAGTGGCCAGAGGCGGACTCCGCCGAGCGTGAGCGCATCTTCCAGCGCTACTGGGCGCACGCCGAAGGCTACCTCTGGCTGCTGCAAAATGACCCCGAAGTACCGCCGGCCATCCGCGAGGAAGCGCGTCAGTACGGCTTCCCCAAGGACGAGTTCACCGACAACCGCCACCGTCCGCATCACATCTATGTTCGCCAGGGCCGGCGCATCTGGGGCGAGTACAACTTCACCCAGCGCGACGCGGCCCTCGACAACGCCACCGGCCTGCCCCGCCGCAAGCCCGACGGGATCGCCGTCGCCGAGTTCGGCTTCGATTCCCACGGCGTCCACAAATACGACCCCGCGCATCCCGGCCTCCGCGAAGGCTATATCTTCATTGAGCACCAGCCGCTGCAACTCCCCTACCGCATGCTCGTGCCCAAACGCGTGGACGGCCTGCTCGTGCCCGTCGCCTGCTCGGCCACGCACGTAGGCTACCAGACCATCCGCATGGAGCCGGTCTTCATGGCCCTCGGCGAAGCTTCCGGCATCGCCGCCGCCCAAGCCGCGTCCGCCAAGACCGAACTCCGTGCGATCGACGTGCCGGCCCTCCAGCGCGAAATCCTCAAGCGCGGCGGCGTCATCCTCTACGAGAATACCGCCAAGCGCCCCGAGGGACTTTGAGCGTGAAGACCATCCCTTCCGTTTGCTTAGCGGTTTTCGCCTCCCTGCTCGCAGGGTGCCTCAATCCCAGCGCTGACGTCGCCTCCCTGAGACGGGCGTTCGCTTCGGCCAAGCCGGGGGACACGCTCCTCATCCCGCCAGGCGATTACGCCGTGGATGGCAGCGTACCGATTCCGCTGAGGTCCGACCTGACGGTCATCGCCTACGGCGCGACCTTCCGGCTGCCGGAAAGGATGGGCGACAAGGCCCGGGCGGTGATCTTCCAAGGCGAGAACATCCGTAACCTCGCCTGGAAGGGCGGCCGCTTCGTCGGACATGTCTTCGACCCATCGCGCGCCGATAACACCTGGGAGCCCAACGTAAACACCCGCGGCATCCTCATCACGACCACCGCCGATGGCCGGACGGAGAACCTAAGCTTCGACGGCGTCGAGTCGGACGATCTCGCCGGCGCGGCCATCACGGTCCTCGGGGCCGAACTGAAAGCCAATGAGCGCGGCGTCCTGACCTACGCCAAGGGCATCAGCGTCACGGACTGTCGCCTGGAACGGACCGGCAAGTTCATGTGGGATTACGGCTATCTCTGGCAGATCACGGTCTGGCCGGAGGAATTCGGCCCGACCGAGCACGCCCATGCGGCGAAGTATTTCCGCCATGACCTCGTGCGGGAAGACGTCCGCATGGAGGCCGGCGACGACCGGGTGTTCTTCGCCAACACCAAGTCCCTGCCGGTTTCGAAGGTCAGGGAAGGACTCGAGGCCGACCGCGGCTACGACTCCCTCTGCTTCTTCGGCGACAACCTGCCCGCCAATCTCGTCCGCGGCCGGCAGTATTTCGTCGTCGAGAGCGCTCCGACCTACGTCCGGATCGCCGACGAGCCCTTGGGCGCTCCGATCCGCTTCCAGTCCTCCGCCGGGCCGAACACCAAGCTCATCACCCCGCTCTTCTACGCCCATCTGGCGCTCTACTCGCCGAATGGCGCAGGCCCGGGCAAGGGCGCGCTCGACCTCGTGGGCTGCGAGGACGTCGAGGTGCGGGGCAACACCCTGAGCGCCCTTGGCGACACGATGCACATCCAGAAGAGCCGCCGGATCGTCTTCGACCGCAATCGGATCACCGGCTCCCGCATGGGCGCCTTCTTCCTCGCGGAGTTCTGCCAAGACGCGCTGATCACCGACAACTTCGTCGACGGCACCAACGGCTCCCGGGTGGTGAGCATCGAGAAGTCCTGCAGGGACGTCATCGTGCGCGGCAATACCTTCCGGAACGGCGGCCGAGGCTCGTGGATCAACCAGCCCCGCAACCTGACGATGACGGACAACGTCTTCGAGCGGAACACGACCAAGTGCGAGGCGGACCCCCGGCGCGGAAGACGTAGCTTCGTGACAGGAGGCTACGAGGAATACGCTGAGATGTATTTCACGACCTACGAAGTCGGCGGCACCTATGGCAACGTGACCCTGAGGAACAATCGATTCATCAGCGGCCCGAACGCCAAGCACGCCATGACCTTCATGCCGGGCGGCTCGCAGATCGTCATCCAAGGTAACCGCTTCGAAGGTCCGGTCCGGGACATCCCCGCCGCCAAGGACTGCTCCGACGTCGACATATCGGGTAACACCGGGCTGACTCCCTGACATGAACCCCGAAATCGTCCGCCCGAACGTCGTGGGCCTCGGGGAGGCCCTCTGGGACGTCTTTCCGGACGCGGCGCACTTTGGCGGGGCTCCCGCCAACTTCGCCTGCCACGCCGCCGGGCTGGGGGCGGAGGCCTGGATCGTGAGCGCCGTGGGCCGCGACAGGCTCGGCGACGAGGCGGTCGCCTCACTCTCGGGCAAGGGCGTGCACACGTTGATGGTCCAACGCGACGAGCGCCCGACGGGCACGGTGACGGTGAAGCTCGATGCGGCCGGCAAGGCCGACTACGTCTTCGCATCCGATCCGGCCTGGGATCACATCGCGTGGAACGAGTCGCTGACCTTGCTGGCCGGCAAGTGCAAGGCCGTCTGCTTCGGCTCCCTCGCCCAACGGGCGCCGGAGAGCAGGACGAGCATCCGAAGGTTCCTGCAGTCGTGCTCGCCGGACTGCCTGCGGGTCTTTGACGTGAACCTGCGACAGGACTTCTTCTCCCGTGAGGTCATCGAGGCCTCCCTCGGCCTCGCCGAGGTCTTCAAGCTCAACGACGACGAGGTCAAGGTCGTGGCCGGGCTCCTCGGCCTGCCCGCGGACGAGGAGGCGTTCGTCGCCCAGGTCGCCACCCGACATGACCTGAGCACCGTGGCCCTGACCCGTGGCGCCCGAGGCTCCCTCATCTGGCACAAGGGGCGCTTCGACGAACGCGACGCCCCGGTGGTGGACATCGTCGACACCGTCGGCGCCGGCGATGCATTCACCGCCGCCCTGGTGACCGGGCTGTTGAGAGAGGACGATCTCGCTCAGGTCCACCGGCACGCTTCCGCCGTGGCCGCCTACGTCTGCACCCAGCCCGGCGCCACGCCCGAGCTGCCGCAGGAGCTGAGAAGGTAGGGACGCGGTTGCCATCACGTCCGTGGGCGGACGGACACCGGAACTGCCCATGACCTTGCCCCGATCGACGCACGCGCCCGCGCGAACGGCGGTCATGGCAATGACCGCCCTACCTCTGAGCCTTCGGCCCTCTGGCTGTCTTCAGCATGCCCCTGCCCCTAGCCCTGCCCCTGTCCCTGTCCCTCGTAGCATCCCTGCCCCTCGCAGCATCCCCATGTCACCGTGCCACCTTGCCCACGTGCCCCCTGGCGAAGCCCATGGCTTCGCCCTCACCAGACGTAATTCACGCGGAAGGTGATGACCTTCTCCTCGTCGGGCTTGAGGGGCACGCGGAACTCGGCGCGGTGCGAGTCGAGCTTGGTGTAAGGCAGGGCGTTCTCCGAGATGGTCCAGTCGGACCAATGCGCCATGTGCTCGACGAGACGGATCTCGACGGGCTCCTTCTTGCGGTTGCGGAGCTTCACCTCGTAGGTCTCGCTGATGACGCGGTCGTTGTTGCGTCGCAGGTCGGTGCGGCGATGCTCGCCGACCAGGTCGAAGCTGTTTCCGGTGAGCACGCGGAGCCTCTCGCCCTTGGGCGTGTGGTCGATCTGATTCTCCCCCACGAACTCCATGCGTCGGTCGTCGTCCTGGGCGTAGAAGCGGAATTTGCCCTTGGGCAGGGGCATGCCCAGCCCGTTGGCCTCGGTGTTCATGAGCTCACGGTAGACCTGCACCTTGTTGGCGTCGGGGGGTGTCTCACCGTAGAACTCCTGGCAGCGGCCCTCGTAGACGTAGACCCGCTCGGCCTTCACGCCCGTGGCGCGCACGAACTCGACCTGCTTAGTCTCGCGGTCACGCAGGGTCACGGGATTGGCGAGGGTGTACAGATGGAACTCGTCAAAGGACTTCTCAGTCACGACCTTGTCAGCCATGGCGGCCATGGTCATGGGCGCTCCGCCGCCCATGCCCCTGGCGAAATGCTCGACCACGCGGTTGACGTCGCCGGCCATGAGCTTGACCAGCGCCTCGTTGAACGTCGTGCCGCTCTGGTTGTTGATGGTCACCCAGCCGACGACGTCGACCAGATCGCCCTTCTCCGACGCGACGAGGTTGTAGCTGGCCTCCCAGCCGAAGCCGTTGGAGAGGTAGGCCACCTCGGCGTCGAACTTGGCGGCCGCCGGGGACTGGATCTTCCAGGTCAGGGTGGGCCGCAGGATGCTGCCGTCGCCGAGCGAGGGGAACATCGGCTCCCCGGGCAGGGAGAAGCGCAGGCGGCCGTCCACCTCGATGATGGGCTGGACCGATCCGCCTCCGGGCACGTGCCCGCTGCGGATCACCTTGCCGCGCACGACTTCGTCGGGGCGGTTGGCGTTGCGACGCACGAACTCGAGCTCCTTGCCCTCGAAGAACGAGAGCAGCATGGGCTGGGAGACCGCGTCGTTCCGGTAGGACTGCTCGAGGATGCGGAAGGCCGCCTTGCCGGTGACGTCCCGGAGGATGACGCTGTCCGGCTCGACCCGCGCGGTGGCGCCGGAATAGGCGACGGACGTCACGCCTTCGCGCACCTGCACGGGCAGCGTGTCACGCACCACGGCGAAGCCGCCGTTGTAGACCGTGAGCGCCGGACCGGCCCGCAGGAGGGCGGCGGCGAGGAAGAGGGGGAGGAAGTTGCGCATGGAAGGGTTCACCAGTTGTAGTTCACGCGGTAAGAGATGATGCGCTCCTCATCCGGCTGCAGCGGGACGCGGAACTCGATCCGGTGGGAGGCGAGCTTCTCGAAGGGCACGGCGTTCTCGCTCACGGTCCAGTCCGTCCAGGGCGCGATGTGCTCGACGACGCGGATCTCGACCGGCTCCTTCTTGCGGTTGCGGACCTTGACCTCATAGGCCTCGCTCACGACCCGGCTGGCGTTACGGCGGAGGTCGGTCTGGCGACGCTCTCCGACAAGGTCGAAGCTGTTGCCGGTGAAGACGCGCACGCGCTCATTGCGGGCGGTGTGATCGATCTGGTTCTCACCCACGAACTCCAGCCGTCGGTCGTCGTCCTGGGCGTAGAAGCGGAACTTGCCCTTGGGCAGGGGCATGCCCAGCCCGTTGGCCTCGGTGTTCATGAGCTCGCGGTAGACCTGCACCTTGGTCTGGCCGCCGGGCTGGCCCCAGTAGCTCCAGGACCGGCCCTCGTAGACGTAAAGCCGCTCGGCCTTCACGCCCGTGGCGCGCACGAACTCGACCTGCTTGGTCTCCTTATCGCGGAAACTGACCGGGTTCGCCAAGGAGTAGAGGTGGAACTCGTCGAAGGACTTCTCGGTCACGACCTCCACTCCGAAGCCCTTGCCGATGGCCTGCGTGCCCGCGCGGCGAGTGAGCATGGCGTTGGCGACTCGGTTCACGTCGCCGGCCATGAGCTTGACCATGGCGCCGTCGAAGGCCGATCCGCTGTGGTTGCGCATGGTGACCCAGCCGACCAGGTCGACCTTGTCGCCCTTTTCCGGCGCGACGAGGTTGTAGCTGGCCTCCCAGCCGAAGCCGTTGGAGAGATAGGCCACCTCGGCCTCGACGCGCCCGTCATGCTCGGACTGCAGGCTCCAGCCCAAGGTGGGCTTCAGGACGTTGTCCGTGCCGAGCGAAGGGAACAGGGGCTCGCCGGGCAGGAAGAACTGGAGACGGCCTCCGACCTCCACGATCGGCTGCACGGAGCCGCCGCCGGGAACGTGTCCGCTGCGGATGACCTTGCCGCGCACGGTCTCATCGGGACGCCCGTCATTACGACGCACGAAGTCGACCTCCTTGCCCTCGAAGAGCGAGAGCAGCATCGCCTGGGAGACGGGGTCGTTGCGGTAGGACTGCTCGAGGATGCGGAAGGCGGCCTTCCCTGCGACGTCGCGCAGGATGACCGTGTCGGGCTCGACCTGCGCGGTCGCGCCCGCGTAGGTGACGCGCGAAACGCCCGGCCGGAGGTCGAAGGCGAGCGTGTCACGCACGACCGCGTAGCCGCCGTTGTAGATGGTGAGCGCGGGCGCGGCTTCGAGGACGGCGGCGGCCAGCAGGACCGGCAGGAGGGACTTGGTCATGGGGTGGTTGGGATTGTGGGGGCGTCGGGGCTCTCCCCCAACACTTAAAGAGCGCCGCAGGACCGGCCAGCCGTCTTGATATTCTTCATCGGCCGCGACGCCGCTGCCGACGGCGGTATTCGGTGGGCGTGCAGCCGACCTCGCGCCGGAACAGGCGGTTGAAGAAGGTCACCTGCCGGAAGCCGCAGGCCAGGGCGACGTCCAGCACGCTGCGGTCGCCGTCGCGCAGCTCGCGTCGGGCGGCCTGCAGGCGGAGCTGGTTGATGAACGCGCTGAAGCTGCGCCCGGAGTGACGCTTGAACTGCCGCGCGAAGGTCGGGCGGCTCAGTCCGGAGACGCGCAGCAGGTCTTCGAGACGGACTTCGTCACGAAAGTTCGCCACGAGGTGCCGGACCGACCGCGAGATGGCGGACTGATGCGCGGACTCGGCGCTGCGGGTGAAGCTGCGCGAGGCGAGATTGGAGAGGTCGGAGTCCGGCGCTTCCGCGACCTCGGCCAGCAGGCGCAGCAGGGCGGCCAGCTGGCCGGCCCCGCGGCTGCGGGCCACTTCCTGCATCATCCCGGCCACGACCTTGGCGGTCGCGCCCCCGATGCGCACCCCGCGCTCGGCGCGACGGAACAGCGCCCTCAGCTCCAGGTTCTCGGGAAAAGCCCAGATCGGATGGCTCTCGGGGAAATGCCACTGGATCGACAGGCCCGCCGACGCGCCCGAAGTGTGCCAGTGATGGGGCAGCTGCTCCCCGAGAAGCACGAGGTCGCCGACCGAAAAGGGTCCGATGGCGTCCCCGATGAAACGCGTCCCCTCCCCTTCGGTGAAGAGCGTCAGTTCCATCTCCTTGTGGAAATGCCAGTGGGCTCCCTCACCCTGCATCGGCCGGGTCCGACCCGGACCGAGGATGCACTCGACCTCGCTGAGCGAACAGGACCAGCGGAGCACGCGGAAGGAATGCCCTTCCGGCAGCTCGACCCTCTCGCGCACCGCCTTCATCCGCCCTTTCGTATCAGGCGCCCCCGAAGCGGCAACTGACAAATTGAGACAATAGTGCTGACCGCGGAGACGCGGAGCGTAGAGAAATGAGCAGGGGGAGGTAGAATACCCCTTCCATCATGAGCTCCCCCGTCACGTATCGATTCTCTTTCGGCCCTTGGAACATCAGCGAAGGCGCCGACCCCTTCGGCGGCGATGTCCGCAAGGCCTTCCCCCA
>Ga0208048_1001918_pt1 | contig 10409 bp, 8 predicted proteins | sample Malawi_45m_30L_FD_184163 | JGI IMG/M metagenome (GOLD analysis project Ga0208048, IMG submission 184163) | Freshwater microbial communities from Lake Malawi, Central Region, Malawi to study Microbial Dark Matter (Phase II) - Malawi_45m_30L... | ecosystem: Environmental > Aquatic > Freshwater >... | reverse complement strand
TGTTGACGTATGAGACTTGCATGGTGTCCTCTCCTACTTAAGTCGTGGTCGCGCCCCGCCTAAAAATAGCATCGATGGTGGCGGAGATTAGAAGGACTGCGCCTGTGACCATGAACTTGATACCTGCAGGGTAGCCCAGCAAGGCCATTCCATTATCGATGACTGCAACAACAAGGCCACCGAGGATGGCATCACTTACCTTTCCTTTACCGCCGAAAAGGCTTGTTCCGCCAATAACGGCTGCGCCAACTGCGTAGAGAAGTGTTGAACTTCCTCCAGTTGTTGGTGAGATTGAATTAGCGCGCGAAACAAAGATCATTCCAGCAACGGCTGCAAATCCAGAACAGATCATGAAAGCTGAGATGCGAACCATCTTTACATTGATACCAGCGCGCCGCGCAGCTTCTGCATTTCCTCCGACGGCGTAGATATGTAATCCAAATGAAGTTCTTGTAAGTACAAAGGTTGCACCAACTAGTAAAACTAGAATTACCGGGACTACATAGGGAATACCACGCAGGCTTACTAAATCTGGATTGTTGCTCCGCTCCACAGTGAGTGCCACAGTTGCAACAGCTCCAATTGCAACCAATCCGAGAGTTTTGATTAACCAGAACTTAAAGAGGCTATCTACAAGTCCAGCTTTGCGTCGCTTAGCAAATTTCCACAAACCAGTAAGGATGTAGATTCCTGAAGTTACAAGGAAGAAGATCCAACTCGCCGAGACCGAGAGATTCTTATTCTCAACTGCGAGAATGACTGGATCTTCGATTCGAATCGTTCCACCTTCACTAACGAGAAGAAGTAACAAACCCTGGAAAGCAAGGAAGGTCGCAAGCGTTACTACGAACGAAGGAATCTTTAGTTGAGCAACTAAGTATCCGATTCCTGCACCAAGAACGATTCCAACCAAGATGCTGATAGGAAATGCGATGTACCAGGCATAGTCCATCTCGGTAATCAAAATTACGAGCACCGCTCCACAGACGCCGGCTGCATAACCCGCTGATAAATCAATCTCACCGAGCAAGAGCACAAATACAAGGCCCATCGCAATCACAATCACCGCAGCAGCTTGAGTTAACAGATTTGCGAAGTTTCCTGGGGTAAAGAAGACCGAGCTCATTGAACCGAAGACAACACATAGAACTAGAAGGCCCAAGATTGCAGGAAGTGCACCAACTTGTCCCGCCTTTACTCTACTTGCCCAATCCCGAAGTGATTTCTCAATTGTGATCTGCTCGCTCACTATTTCGCTCCCGCAGATACTTCAGTCTTGCCAGTTGTAATAAGTCGAACAACATCACCTTGTGATACTGAATTCTTATCAACTTGCGCTGCCATTGTTCCGAGATACATCGCTGCAATGTTATCTGCGACTTGGAAGACATCATTTAGATTGTGGCTGATTACAATAACTGCAAGGCCGTTATCGGCGAGCTGACGGACTAATTTCAATACTTGTTCAGTTTGCGCCACACCAAGAGCTGCAGTTGGTTCATCAAGAATTACAACTTTGCTATTCCAAAGAACTGCACGTGCAATCGCAACAGTTTGGCGCTGGCCACCGCTAAGGGAGGCAACTTTTTGGCGGATTGATTTAACGGTGCGAACACTTAGGCCATCCAAAGTTTTTTTGGCGAGAGATTCCATATGCGACTCATGTAGCGTCACGCCACTTTTCTCTTCGCGTCCCAAAAACATGTTATGGACAATATCTAGATTGTCACAGAGTGCGAGATCTTGATAGACGATTTCAATACCAAGTGCGGTTGCATCACGCGGTCCAGCAATTGTGACCTTATTACCTTCAAATATGAATTCGCCTGTTTCAGGTGTGTAGATACCTGCGATACACTTGATAAGCGTGCTCTTACCAGCTCCGTTATCTCCAACTAGGGCTGTTACTTTTCCAGCATAAGCATCAAAATCAACATTTTTTAAAACATGAACCGGACCAAATGATTTATTAACTTTGCGGAGCGAGAGGATCGGTTCGGTCATCGGCTCTCTCCTTTGAATCTGCTCTATTTAATAGTTCAGCCCGAGCATTTTCTGCCCGGGCTGACCCTATTTACTTATTTCTGCTTGCTTACGAAATCTTTAGATTCCGGCAGCTTTGCAGAGATCTTCGATGCCTTCGCAAACCGCTTCACGTGTCTGGAAGCCATCTGCAATTACATCGCCAACGTTTGCCTTGGTGATTGATACTGGTACAAGAAGAACTGATGGAACATCAGCTGTTCCATTGTTTACTGAACCGGTAGCTGTTGTTGCATCCTCACCCTTTAGAAGTGCGATTGCAAGTGCAGCAGCGGCTTCAGCTTCAGCCTTGATTGCCTTGTAAACAGTATTTGATAGATCACCAGTCAAAATTGCACGGAGACCATCAACGGTTGCATCCTGTCCGGATACGCAAACCTTTCCGTTGAGTCCGTTCTTCTTCAACACTGCAACAGCTGCGAGGCCAAGGCCTTCGTTAGCTGAGACGACAGCGTCAAGCTTGCCGCCAGCCTTTGCGAGTTGCTGTTCGAAGATTGTTCCACCCTTGACGTTATCCCAATCTGGGACAGCCTGATCGTCAACGAGTGTGTAATCGCCAGCATCAATTAGCGGACGTAGAACTGAGTCATAACCAGCCTTGAACAAGGTTGCGTTGTTATCAGTTGGTGAACCGTTTAGGTAGACGATACGTGCCTTTGTCTTACCTGCGGCATCAAGGCAACCCTTGATTCCTTCACCTTGTAGACGTCCGACAGCCTCATTATCAAATGAGACGTAATATGACGCAGAGCCATTCAAAGTTAGACGGTCGTAGTCAATTGTTGGGACACCTTGTGCAGCTGCCTTATCTTGGACAGCCTTTGCTGACTCTGAGTCAAGGTTTACAAGAATTAGAACCTTGGCACCAGCAGACAACATCTGGTCAGCGATTGTCTGGAATGCGGCCTTATCGCCATTTGCATTCTGGATATCTGCCTTAACACCAGCAGCATCAAATGCAGCTTGGAGGAATCCGCGGTCTGCGGTCTCCCAGCGAGCAGATGAAGCGGCATCAGGAAGGATTACACCGACGAATCCGTCGCTAGACGCATCGTCTGATGAACCACAACCGGTGAGAATTAGTGCAAATGCTGCGATAATCGCAGAGAGCACCAAACGCGGTTTCTTCATTAGATTTTTACCCTTTCGAAAGTACTTACATAGATAGGGGCGTTGGGCCCCAACTCGTACGTTGAATCGAGGTGAACCTACTCCTAAGCCGAGATTATGGAAACCTTGAGTGTCGTTATTTGAGAGGGGTTAGATAACGATTCGGTAAAAAGTCCGAGCCGTGAGAGAGGTCTACTTCGGTACCCTTAGCAGGGTGTCATCACCATCTAGTTCCAAAACTGGCCAGCTACCTGAGGCGCAATCTTCTGGCCCCGCAGAGCTCATTGCCGAGGCGATCGCTCAAGTCGTATCCAGCGAAGTCTCAGGCGGGGGGCTTACCGGCGATGTAGCGAGGTCGATGACGGCGGAGAAGATACCTCTCGAGCGGCCAAAGAATCGCGATCATGGTGATTATGCAAGTTCAATCGCACTCGCACTTTCAAAGTCTGAAGGAAAGTCCCCTCGTGAAGTGGCGGAATTGATAAAAGTTGGACTTGAGAAAATTTCAGCGATTACAAAGGTAGAGATTGCTGGTCCTGGTTTTGTAAATGTAACGCTAAATAAATCTAGCCAAGGCGCAATTGTGGCCCGAATATTAAAAGAGCAAGAAAAATTTGGTGAAGGACATTCTTTAAGTGGCGTGAAGATTAATCTTGAATTTATTAGCGCTAACCCAACTGGCCCACTGCACCTTGGGCACACTCGCTGGGCAGCAGTCGGTGATGCGCTAGCAAGTGTGTTAGCGGCAGCTGGCGCAGAAGTTACACGCGAGTTTTATATAAACGATCGTGGAAATCAGATGGATTTATTTGGCGCATCAATTCGGGCGGTTGCAATTAATCAAGAGCGACCTGAGGATGGATACCAAGGTGAATATATAAAGGATTTAGCGAAGTTAATTCTTGCTCAACATCCTGAGTTCAAAGAACTTCCCGAGGAGGAAGGAATAGTCGCATTTCGCGAGGCGGGCTATTCACTGCAACTGCAAGAGCAGAAGGATGTACTTGATAATTTTGGAACTCACTTTGATATCTGGTTTTCGGAGCGCTCACTTCATGCTGGAGATGACCTCTCTAAGTCCATTGCAAAATTGAAAACACAAGGCCATGTATTTGAATCAGAGGGAGCAACCTGGTTACGGACAACTGATTTTGGCGATGATAAAGATCGAGTCCTCATTAAATCTGGGGGCGAGTTGACCTATTTCTCTTCTGATACTGCTTATTACATTGATAAGCGGGAGCGCGGATTTGATATCTGTATTTACATGCTCGGCGCCGATCATCACGGTTATGTAGGTCGTTTAAAGGCAACTGCTGCTTGCGCTGGCGATGACCCGGAATACAACATTCATGTATTAATCGGCCAACTCGTGAAAATAATGGAAGGCGGAGTCGAGTTAAAGCTCTCTAAGCGCGCCGGAACCATAATCACGTTAGAAGAACTGGTTGAGAAAGTTGGCGTTGATGCCGCTCGCTACACGCTAATTCGCTATCCGGTAGATACTCCTATGGTGCTAGATATTGATCTGCTTAAACGACGCACTAATGACAATCCGGTCTATTACGTTCAATACGCACATGCGCGAATTGCCGCAGTATTAAGGAATGCGAAGGAATTGGGCGTAGCGGTTGGCATCGATAGTTATGATCCTGAATTGCTCACACACGAAAGAGAACGCGAACTTTTGGGTGGGTTAGCGCAATATCCAGAGATTGTCCGCAGCGCTGCCGAGCTGCGCCAACCCCATCGCATCGCCCGTTTCATTGAGGAATTGGCAACTCTTTATCATGGCTTCTATAGCGATTGTCGAGTGCTACCGATGGGTGAAGAGAAACCCGCTGCAATTCATTCGACTCGCGCGACTTTGTGCGAAGCTACTCGTCAGACAATTTCTAATGGCCTTTCATTACTTGGCGTTAGCGCGCCGGAGCGGATGTAGCGATGGTTTCTATCTTTCCGACCAACGCGAAACGTATCGATGGTGAACTTGAGATTGGTGGCTGCCGAGTTAGCGATATCGCAGCTCGCTATGGAACTCCGATTTTTATTTTAGATGAGAGCGATCTAAAAGTTCGAATTGGAAATTGGAATAGTGAATTTAAGGTTGCATTTGCGCAAAACTCTGGACAGATTTATTACGCGGCAAAATCATTTATCTCCGTTGAAGTTGCAAAGCTAATTAATGAGGCGGGAATCGGCGTTGATGTTTGCACTGGTGGCGAATTAGCTGTTGTTCGGGCGGCAAAGTTTCCCGGTGAGCGGATTGAAATGCATGGAAACAATAAATCAGAACCAGAGATTGCCGCTGCAATAGATTATCGAGTAGGCGTGATTGTTCTAGATTCACTTCAAGAGATTGAACGGGTAGCGCGAATTGCTCATGAGAAAAATCGGGTTCAAGGAGTGATGCTCCGCTTAAACCCAGGCGTTGAAGCGCATACACATGAGTACATTGCCACCGCGCATGAGGATGTGAAATTTGGATTCTCAATTTCAAGTGGGGCGGCTTGGGATGCACTTCTTGCAGTCGTTAAACATGAGAGCCTGCAACTTCTTGGAGCTCATTGCCACATTGGCTCCCAAATCTTCGCCGTTGATGCCTTTAAAGCGAGTGCGCTTCGACTAATTGAGTTTCTTGCCCGATATAAGTCAGAGTTTGGAAATGAACTTGAGAGCTTAAATATTGGTGGCGGCGTTGGTATTGCATACACCGAGAGCGATAAGCCAATGAATGCGAAGGAATTCTTAGCAAACGTTAAAGAGGCAATTAATAGCGAATCTGCTCGCGCCGGAATTATAACGCCAAAGATTTCAATCGAACCAGGTCGCGCATTAATTGGACCATCCATGGTAACCCTTTACACCGTGGGCACAACTAAAGAAGTTCAATTGAAAGATGGCGCAACCCGACTATATGTATCTGTAGATGGCGGAATGAGTGACAACATCCGTACCTCACTTTATGGCGCGGTCTATAGCGCTGAGATTGCAAATAGAGAATCAAATGCAAAGTTGCGTGATTGTCGAATTGTTGGAAAACATTGCGAGACTGGTGACATCGTTATTAATAGCATCAATCTTCCGAGTGATATCGCCCCTGGTGATCTGATTGCAGTTCCGGCGACTGGTGCTTATGGAAGAAGCATGGCAAGTAATTACAACCATGTACCGAGGCCAGGAGTAATCAGCGTGGTTAATGGCACGGCTCGCACCATAATTAGAAGCGAAACCGAGGCCGACCTTCTAGCCTTGGATGTGGTCGAAGCGCCGCAGCGATTGAGTAAAGAGAGTAATTAGCGTGGCGAATGAAGAGTCGGGAGAAGTGAAGTGAGCGCGGCAATAAAAGAAATCGGCGTTGGAATGTTGGGCTGTGGCGTTGTTGGCTCACAGGTTGCCCGACTTCTAACTCAAGATTCCGGTGACTTTGCCGCCCGTGCTGGCGCGAAACTCTCACTCAAGAGAGTCGCAGTCCGTGATTTGAAAGTAAAACGCGAATTTATTGATAATTCCTTACTCACAACTGATGCCGGCGCGCTCGTTGGTGATCCATCAATAAATATTGTGATTGAAGTTATGGGCGGAATTGAGCCGGCCCGAGAATTACTTTTGAAAGCTATAAAGAATAGTAAATCAGTAATCACTGCAAATAAGGCGCTCCTGGCAAAACACGGGGCTGAGTTATTTGAGGCCGCCGATAAGAGTGGTGTTGATCTTTATTACGAAGCAGCTGTTGGCGGCGCGATTCCAATCTTGCGTCCATTGCGCGAATCTATTGTGGGCGATCATGTCCATCGTGTTATGGGAATTGTTAATGGAACTACAAATTACATTCTTACCAAGATGGATGAAGCGGGAAGTGATTTTGCATCGGCGTTAAAGGAAGCCCAGAACTTGGGATTTGCTGAAGCTGACCCAAGCGCCGATGTTGAAGGACTTGATGCTGCTGCTAAAGCGGCGATACTTGCTGGACTTGCCTTCCATACTCGAATCACAATTAACGAAGTAAGTGTTGAAGGAATTACAAAAATCTCAGCTCGGGATATCCAAGTTGCGCGCGATATTGATCATGTAATAAAACTTCTTGCAATCGCAGAGCTAACTGAAAAAGGTGAAGTAAGTGTTCGTGTGCAACCAACGCTTCTGCCACGGCAACATCCGCTAGCTGCGGTAAGAAATGCATTTAACGCGATATTTGTAGAGGCAGAATCTGCAGGAGAGTTAATGTTTTATGGTCGGGGAGCCGGAGGCGCACCTACGGCAAGCGCCGTCTTAGGTGATTTGATTGCAATTGCAAGAAATATGACTAGAGGTGGCCAAGGCCATGGCGAGAGTGATTACGCTGAGTTAAAGCAGGCAGATCGTGGCAGCGTTCATACTCGCTACCTAATTCGCCTTGATGTAAATGATCGACCTGGCGTTCTCGCCTCGGTCGCCCAGATCTTTGCAAGCAATAAAGTCTCAATCGAAACCGTTCGCCAATCAGGGCGCGGTGATTCAGCCGAGTTAATTGTTATGACGCATTCGGCAACTGAGGGTTCATTGAGTGCAACTGTTGGAGCGCTCGCTAAGAGTGATTCAGTCAAGAGCGTTGAGAGCGTGCTTCGAGTCGAAGGTGCGCGCTAAGTGAAGTTATTTGGAAAGAGTTTGGGTAAGCATGGCGCACATCAGTGGCGCGGTGTAATTGAGGAGTATCGCTCACGCCTTCCGGTAACCAATAAGACTCCAGTTGTAACTTTAAATGAAGGTGGCACACCTCTTATATATGCCTGCGTACTTTCAGAGATGTTGGATAACCAAGTCTGGTTGAAATTCGAAGGTGCAAATCCAACTGGCTCTTTCAAAGATCGCGGCATGACTATGGCTATCTCTAAAGCTGCTGAAGTAGGCGCGAAGGCGGTGATCTGCGCTTCTACTGGAAATACAAGTGCTAGCGCTGCTGCCTATGCAACTAGGGCGGGAATGACCCCGGTTGTACTAGTTCCGCAAGGAAAAATTGCAATGGGAAAGTTAGCGCAGGCGATTGCGCACGGTTCAAAACTTCTCCAAGTTGATGGAAATTTCGATGATTGTTTAACGCTTGCGCGGGAACTTTCTGAGAAATACCCAGTCTCTCTAGTTAACTCGGTTAATCCATTTCGTATTGAAGGACAAAAGACAGCATCTTTTGAAGTTATCGATGCACTTGGCTTTGCTCCAGATATTCATGCCCTCCCTGTCGGAAATGCCGGAAACATCACGGCATATTGGAAGGGTTATGTTGAATATGAAAGAGATGGAATGGCAAAAAACAAACCGGCGATGTGGGGATTTCAAGCAGAGGGAGCCGCTCCAATCGTGCGTGGTGAACCAGTAAAAAATCCCGAAACGATTGCAACTGCGATTCGAATCGGTAACCCGGCATCGTGGCAACAAGCGCTGGCAGCTCGAGATGAATCAGGTGGCGTAATAGATATGGTCTCCGATGACGAGATATTGAGCGCCTATCGATTAGTTGCAGCTAAAGAGGGACTTTTTGTTGAACCATCGAGCGCTGCTGGAATAGCGGGCCTAATCAAATACAAGAATGCGAAGAAATTACCGAAGGGCAAACGAATCGTTATTACGGTGACTGGTAACGGGTTAAAGGATGTGCAATGGATCTTAGATGGCGCACCATCTCCAACTGTGATTTCGGTTGATGTAAAGCGCGCCGCTGAAGTGATTGGATTGGCTTAACCATGGCCCGCGGATTTAAAGATCGCTTAACCTACAAAGCAACTCCAATTCAAGTCAGCGTTCCCGCATCGGCCGCAAATCTTGGCCCAGGTTTTGATGCACTCGCACTTGCATGTCAAATTAGAGATATTTATATCGCCCAAATTCTTGATGAAGAGCTCTTTGATGTTGATGTAACGGGTGAAGGCGCCGATGAAATTAGAAAAGATGGCAAACATCTAGTTATAAAAGCGATGATGCGGGGATTTGAATTTATGGGTGGTAAACCGCGCGGCATCGCACTTCGTGCGCTTAATGAGATCCCACACGGACGTGGACTTGGCTCTTCTGCTGCCGCAATTGTTGGCGGCTTGAATCTGGCTCGAAACTTAGTTTTATCTGGCTCATCTCTTATGACCGATGATGATCTGATTGCACTTGCGACCGATCTTGAGGGGCACCCCGATAATGTCGCTGCTGCAGCACTTGGCGGCGCAACAATTTCTTGGATGGAAACTCGAGTCGGAGTACCAACCGGATGCGCCGTACGGCTTAGTGTCGACCAATCCATTCGCGCTCTACTTCTTATTCCAAATACCCAACTCTCAACTGGCAAAGCACGGAAGATGTTGCCTGAGAGCGTTCCACATAAAGATGCAGCAATAAATGCCGGTCGCGCCGCGCTCTTAGTTCATGCCCTTACAACCCGTCCGGATTTACTTTTTGCGGCAACTGAGGATCATTTACATCAGAGCTATCGCCGGGAGGGAATGCCTAAATCGGTAGATCTAGTAAATAAATTGAGGGCAGCTGGGGTAGCTGCGATGATTTCGGGAGCCGGACCATCAGTCTTGGTCCTTCATAACAGCACGACCGCTGAACATGATGACATTGTTAAGAGCGCGGGGGATTCCTTTCGGGCCCTTGATGTGGAGCTTTCACCTATGGGGGCTGAAGTCTCAAACGCGTAAATCGACCCGATTTGTGGCATCGCTAGCCCCCTGATACATTTCTCATGGTTCGGCTCGCATTGTTCGGCGGGATTTGAGCCGAGTCTTAGAAAATCTGATTCTTGTAGGGCGAATAAATCCTTGTTGCTCTCAAGTCCCACGGGTAAGAAATTAACTCTCTAAGAAAACCATAATCCAAGAACTCTAGTTAAGGCTAGATAACAAGAAAGAAAGAATAGATGGCAGAAACCAGCACACGTGCTCGGAGAGATTCTGGCGACCTATCTGCGTTGCTACTCCCAGAGCTAAAGAAGATCGCAGCAAACCTCGGAATCGAGGGAGCGAGCGATATGAAAAAACCCGATCTAGTTCAAGCGATCTCCGACCTCCAAGCCGCTAATAGAGAAGCTGCAAGACTTGAGCGCGAAGCTCGTCGCAGCGCCCGAATGGCTCGTCGTAGTCGTAACTCAAGTGATGATGACAGTGATTCAGATGAGAGCGATGAAGGAGAAGAAACCGTCAACCAATCTGAAACTGATAATTCAAGTAGCCAAGATTCCAACTCTTCAAGTCGTGAAGATCGTGGTTATGACCGTGGTGGAGATCGTG
>Ga0208048_1001914_pt1 | contig 10428 bp, 8 predicted proteins | sample Malawi_45m_30L_FD_184163 | JGI IMG/M metagenome (GOLD analysis project Ga0208048, IMG submission 184163) | Freshwater microbial communities from Lake Malawi, Central Region, Malawi to study Microbial Dark Matter (Phase II) - Malawi_45m_30L... | ecosystem: Environmental > Aquatic > Freshwater >... | reverse complement strand
GCAAAAAAACCGGCCGCTAAACCTGCCAAAAAAGCTCCAGCCAAGAAGGTGCCCGCTAAAAAACTAGCCAAGAAACCAGTCAAGAAACCGGCCAAGAAAGCTCCCGGTAAAAAAATAGCGAAGAAGGTTCCTGCCAAAAAAGCTCCAGTCAAGAAACCAATCAAGAAACCAATCAAGAAACCAATCAAGAAACCAATCAAGAAACCAATCAAGAAAGCGGAGAAGGGCGCGCACTCGGGGGCGAAGGGGCGGCCATTTCCCAAAAAGGCGGCTCCAGTTGCTGCGAATGCGCCAGCTGCGAGCGCCTCTTCATCAAGCGCTGCTACTTCAAGTAGCTCCACTAGCGCTAAGGATGATGGCTTCCAACGACGATTATTACTTCCGCCGCCTCCTAAAGTGGAGCGAAAGAGCAAGCATGCGCTCAAACCCCTTCGAGATATCCCTACCCCACTTGTCGTTGCCGGTGCCGAGAATCCGTGGAGCAAAGATGAATTAAAGGAGATGAAGGCTCGACTGACCAAGGATCTCGCTACGTACAAACAAGAGCTTGCTGCCGCAGAGGCGCAAGCTGCCGAACTCCTTCAGGACTCCAGTGATGGGGCTGGAGACGATCAAGCAGATGCTGGTACGAAAACCTTTGAACGCGAGCATGAACTCTCGTTGGTGTACAACGCACAAGATTTAGTTCTGCAGACGGAATTAGCTTTGGCAAGGATTGCCTCTGGCACGTACACCAAATGTGAAATCTGTGGAAATCCAATCGGCAAAGCGCGTCTTCAAGTCTTTCCACGTGCAACCCTCTGCATGCTCTGCAAACAGAAAGAGGAGCGTCGCTAATTCCCACCTCACATTGGCGAATTATTCTCAGCGTTGCGCTCGCCGTTTATTCACTCGATCTCCTCACCAAAATATGGGCTGTGGAGACTCTTGAGGGTAAGCCAACTCAGTACGTGATTGGAAAATTCCTTCGTTGGGAGTTCGCTCGAAATTCTGGGGCAGCCTTCAGCTCATTTACGGGCGCTACCTTCGCCCTCACCCTAATCAGCGTTGCTGTGCTTCTTTATCTCGCATTGCGAGCGGCTCAAGTTTCGGTAAAAGCATGGAGCTATCCATGGGGCGGACTCATTGGCGGTGTTCTTGGCAATCTCACCGACCGAATCTTCCGAGATCCTGCTCCATTTCAAGGCCATGTCGTTGATTGGATTGGTCTGCCGAATTGGGCGCTCTTTAATATTGCAGATAGCGCGATCGTCCTCTCGGTTATCACGATGGCAATTCTCTCGCTGCGCGGGAGTACTTTTCGGGGCGTGGCACCGTGAGCCAAACAGGTGCGATTCGCACTCTTGAGATACCTGAAGGGCTAGACGGAGAACGAGTTGATGTCGCCCTAGCACGTGCTCTGGGATTTTCGCGAACGATGATTGCAACTGCTGCAGAGCGGGGGAATATCCTCGTTAATGGAAAACCAGTAGATAAGTCGGCACGACTTGGAGCAGGTGATCTTATTGAAATCGAAATTGTCCAAGAGGTAGATCGGGGAGCAAAGATCGAGGTTGTTGATCTCGACGAGTTACAGATTATCTACTCGGATGATGATGTGCTTGTCATCGACAAACCTCTGGGAGTTGCAGCACATCCGAGCGTTGGATGGAGTGGGCCCACAGTTGTCGGCATATTGATGGCACGAGGAATAACGCTCTCGCATTTAGCGCCACCGGAGCGTGTCGGAATCGTTCATCGCTTGGATGTGGGAACCTCTGGCTTGATGGTGGTAGCAAAATCTGATCGCGCTTATCTCTCGCTTAAGGAGCAATTCCGGTCGCGAACAGTGAAGAAGACTTACCACGCAATAGTCCAAGGACATCCTGACCCCACCCGTGGGACTATCGATGCTCCAATCGATCGCCACCCACGAGATGAATTTAAATTTGCTGTGGTTGCTGATGGGAAACCCAGCATCACTCACTACCAAACGCTAGAAAGTTTTGCTGGTGCAACTCTTGTTGAAATCGAACTAGAGACTGGTCGTACTCACCAGATCCGAGTGCACTTCGCGGCCTTGCGCCACCCTTTGATTGGCGATCTCATGTATGGAGCCGATCCAGTCTTCGCCAAGTCTCTTGGCCTGACCCGCCAGTGGCTCCATGCCCATCGCCTGACATTCCTCCATCCCGCAGACGGCCAGGAGCGCAGCTATATCAGCGCCTATCCAGCCGATTTAGAGGCTGCTCTAGCCAGCCTACGTAGCCAGCCCTGAGCAAGACGCTAAATTTCCCACCCGTGAGCACCAACGATTTCGTCCACCTCCACGTCCACACCGAGTACTCGATGCTCGATGGGGCAGCGCGGGTCAAGGAGCTTATTGGTGAGGTCGCAAAGGTTGAAAATCCCGATGCCCGCGCGATAGCCATCACTGATCATGGGAATCTATTTGGCGCCTATGAGTTCTACAAAAGCGCAAAGGCAGTAGGAGTAAAACCTATTATCGGAATCGAGGCATACATCGCCCCAGGTTCGCGACATGAACGTAAGCGGGTCAAGTGGGCTGAGGGTGGCGAGGACGATGTCTCAGGCGGTGGCGCCTATACCCATATGACAATTCTTGCCAGCAACAACAGTGGCATGAGTAATCTTTTTAAACTTTCATCCTTAGCATCACTCGAAGGGTATTACTACAAACCCCGGATGGATCGGGAGCTTCTCTCGCAATTTTCAGATGGATTGATAGCAACCACCGGATGTGCTGCTGGTGAGATTCAAACGCGATTGCGAATGGGAGATTACGCAGGAGCAAAGAAGGCAGCCGCTGACTATCAGGACATCTTCGGTAGAGAGAATTACTTCTTGGAACTCATGGAACATGGAATCGAGATTGAACGTCGCACAAAACAAGACCTGCTCAAACTTGCAAAAGATTTACAATTACCATTATTAGCTACGAATGATCTGCACTATACAAAAAAGGAAGATGAGCAAGCGCATTCAGCGCTTTTATGTATTCAGTCAGGGTCAGTGATCTCGGATCCCAAGAGATTTAAATTCGAAGGATCTGAGTATTACCTAAAGTCAGCAAGTCAGATGCGCGAACTCTTTAGTGATCTACCCGAAGCGTGCGATAACACACTAGCAATTGCAGAGCGATGTGAGGTAACTTTCCGCGAAGGTGAGAATCTTCTTCCGCAATTTCCTGTTCCTGCTGGCGAGAGTGAAGAATCCTGGCTCGAGAAAGAGGTAGCGCGGGGATTAGCGCGCCGTTTCCCCGATGGTGTTCCAACTGAGCATCTCAAGCGAGCAGCGTATGAAGTGCAAGTCATCTGCCAGATGGGTTTTCCTGGATACTTCCTCGTCGTTGCGGATCTGGTTAATTACGCAGAGACGAGAGGGATTCGCGTAGGACCTGGCCGTGGTTCAGCTGCGGGAGCGGTGGTCTCCTATGCGTTGGGAATAACAGGTTTAGATCCAATCAAGCATGGCTTGCTCTTCGAGCGCTTCTTGAATCCAGAGCGTATCTCCATGCCTGATATCGATTTGGATTTTGATGAACGACACCGTGGAGAGATGATTCAATATGCAACATCTCGCTATGGTGAAGAACGTGTCGCACAAATCATCACTTACGGAACTATCAAAGCTAAGCAAGCGGTTAAAGATGCCACTCGAGTACTTGGACTTCCCTACATAATCGGAGAGAAGATCAACAAGTCACTACCACCGGCAGTGATGGGCAAGGACATTTCACTTGCTGGAATATTTAATCCAGATGATGAACGATATGTAGAAGCGGGTGAAGTCCGTTCGCTGTATGACAGCGATGCTGATGCGAAAAGAGTCATCGATACCGCCCGTGGCCTTGAAGGTTTGAAGCGACAATGGGGTGTACACGCGGCCGGCGTGATTCTGAGCAAGGAACCACTATTGGATGTGATTCCAATTCAGCGTCGCGAAGCCGATGGTTCGGTTATCACCCAATTCGATATGGGAGCTTGCGAGGCCCTGGGTCTGCTCAAAATGGATTTTCTCGGACTCCGAAACCTTACAGTGCTCGATGATTGCCTTGCGAATATTGAAATCAATCAAGGAAAAACTTTCACTCTTGAAGAGCTCGCACTTGATGATAAGAAAACATATGAATTGCTCGCCCGAGGTGAGACTTTAGGAGTCTTTCAACTCGATGGCGCTCCGATGCGCTCGCTCTTGCGCTCGCTAGCGCCAGATTCTTTCGAAGATATCTCCGCGGTAATCGCGCTCTATCGACCAGGACCTATGGGTGCAAATGCGCATAACGATTATGCGGATCGCAAGAATGGCCGAAAGCCCGTAATCCCGATTCACCGTGAGTTGGCAGAACCGCTCGCTGAGATCCTCGGAGATACATATGGATTAATCGTTTACCAGGAACAAGTCATGGCAATCGCCCAGAAGCTAGCGGGATTCTCCCTTGGCGGCGCAGATCTGCTACGGCGAGCGATGGGTAAGAAGAAGAAGGAGATCCTCGATAAGGAGTACATCCCATTCCAAGCAGGAATGCGTGAGCGCGGTTACTCCGACAATGCCATCTCTATGCTGTGGGAGATTCTCGTTCCCTTCTCAGATTATGCATTTAACCGGGCACATAGCGCCGGATACGGAATGGTCTCGTATTGGACCGCCTATCTAAAGGCAAATTACCCGACTGAATATATGGCAGCGCTTTTGACTAGCGTCCGTGATGATAAAGATAAAAGTGCGCTCTATTTAAGTGAGTGTCGCCGAATGGGAATTAAAGTTCTGCCTCCTGATGTGAATGAATCTGAATCGGATTACACCCCGCGTGGAAAAGACATTAGGTTTGGGCTCGCTGCTATCCGCAATGTGGGTGCAGGCGCTGTCGAATTGATTAAGAGAGCGCGAGAGAGTAAAGGTGCTTTTACATCTTTTGGCGACTTCCTCGCCAAGGTCGATGGTCAGGTGTGCAACAAGAAGACCCTCGAATCTCTGATTAAGGGCGGAGCTTTTGACTCACTAGGGCATTCTCGACGCGGACTGATGGCCATCTATCTGGAGGCCCTCGACAGCATCTCCGAGACCAAACGTGCCGAGGCTATCGGGCAATTCGATTTATTTGGCGCAGCCAATGAAAGTAACGTCGCTCATGTTGATTTGGATTATCCGATTGATGAATGGGATAAGCGAACTCTCCTCGCGCATGAGCGAGAGATGCTTGGGCTATATGTATCTGACCATCCTTTGCTAGGAGTCGAGTCGTTTCTCTCTTCAATTTCTGATAAACCGATAAGCACGATTTCAGGTGAAGAGTCGAGTGGATCTCATAACGATGAAATCGTCACGATCGCTGGTCTGATTACTGGAATTCAAAGAAAAGTCACACGCCAAGGTGCTGCATGGGCGATATTTACGTTGGAAGATCTCTCAGGAGCAGTGGACGTGATGGCATTTTCCAATACCTACAATCAATATGGTGCGCTGATGGGTGAGGATGTCATTGTCCTCGTCAGAGGAAGAGTGGATCGACGGGAAGAAACTCCAAAATTCATCCTGATGGAGATGAGCCTTCCTGATCTTCATCAAGAACGGAAAGGACCTCTTGTCATTACATTGCCGCTTGCTCGTTGCACCCCTCCAGTGGTCGAGCGGATGAAGGAAGTTCTTCGTTCACATCCAGGGACCACCGATGTTCATCTTCGACTTGAGAGCGCAACCGAGAACACCTTGCTCACCATCGATGAAGGTTTAAAGGTGAGCGCCACCGCGAGCCTAAGTGCAGATTTAAAGGCGCTACTTGGCCCTAATTGCCTGACGTAACAGGGAGAATATTGCCCGTCATTTTCATCTGCTCTTGAGTAGAATGGGGAAGTGAAATCCCCGCTCATTCGAGAGTTGGATCTTGGCTCCTCGATCAATTCATCGAGTACTCGAGATGAAATCCGTGCGCTTTTGCCGCGCGCCGAACTCGATGTTGCTGGAGCGATGAACGATGTACAACAAATTATTGAAAAAGTACGAACTGGCGGAGTAAATGCGCTTCTAGATTTAGGGGAGCGTTTCGACGGAATCCGTCCGCAACAGCTTCGGGTCCCTTCACATGAGTTGCAAAAGGCGCTAGCAAACCTAGATTCACGCGTGCACACGGCTCTTACAGAATCTATAGAGCGGATTCGGACCGTTCATCAAGAACAAAAACGGAGCGATAAGAGCATTGCGGTGATTCCAGGAGGAGTTGTTACAGAACGTTGGGTGCCAGTGGATCGGGTTGGGCTCTACGTCCCAGGTGGTCGAGCGGTCTATCCCAGCAGCGTGATGATGAATGTTATTCCTGCACAGATTGCGGGAGTTGGTTCGCTCGCTGTCGCTTCACCTCCGCAGAGGGAGTTTGATGGTCTGCCTCACCCCACCATCTTGGCAACATGTGCGCTCTTAGGCATTGATGAGGTGTACGCAGTGGGTGGAGCGCAAGCAGTAGCGATGTTCGCCTATGGCGTTGGTTGCGAAGCGGTTGACCTGGTGACCGGTCCGGGGAATGTATATGTCGCTGCAGCCAAACGCGCGTTGCGCGGAGTGATTGGAATTGACTCTGAGGCTGGGCCCACAGAGATCATCATCCTCGCCGACGAGACAGCTAATCCTGATTTTGTCGCAGCTGATTTGTTGAGCCAAGCCGAACACGACACCATCGCCGCTGCGGTGCTCGTGACGACGAGCAAAAACTTTGCTGATGCGGTTCAAGATCGAGTTCGTGAACGTGTTTCGAAGACCAAACATCGCGAACGAATTGCTACAGCGCTCTCTGGAATCCAGTCAGCAGTCGTGATTGTCAAAGATGTCGAGCAGGGGCTTCTGGTTCTTAATGCCTACGCAGGTGAGCATGTGCAAATCCACACCCGCAACTCTCAATCTGATGCAGCCAAGGTGCGTAATGGTGGTGCAATCTTCATCGGTTCCTTCTCGCCGGTATCACTGGGGGATTACTCTGCTGGTTCAAATCACGTCCTACCCACTGGTGGATGCGCTTGCCATTCAAGTGGCCTCTCTGTGCAGACCTTTCTCAAGGGACTTCATTTTGTGGAGTACTCCCAAGCTGCCCTTCGCGAAGTTGCCGACGTGGTGGTAACGCTGGCAAATGCTGAAGATCTCCCCGCTCACGGGGAAGCAATCAAGGCGCGGCTCGAGTCATGACCACGAATAATGGAGAAAATAAGAGAGCGAAATGGCCAGCATGGTTACCACTCCGTGATGATCTGCAGGATCAAGTGCCTTACGGTGCACCTCAATTAAATGTCTCTACTCGACTCAATACCAATGAGAATCCATTTGGGCCGAATAAAACTTTGGTAAAGGATCTAGAGAGCGCCATCAGTGAGATTGGTGCGAGATTAAATCGCTATCCAGATCGAGATGCAATCGAATTAAGGCGCACGCTTGCACAGTACCTCAATCAACTCTCTGACACGAGATTTTCAGAGGCGAATATTTGGGCAGCGAATGGAAGTAACGAGGTTATCCAGAGCATCTTCCTTGCCTTCGGTGGATCAGGCAGGAGTGCAGTTGGATTCGAGCCCTCCTATTCGATGCATCACAATATTGCGCGAGTAACGGGCACTTCATGGTTAAGTGTGGATCGTGTGGGCGACTTTGTCATTGATATCGAAAGTGCTCACAGGACCATTGCTGCAGAGAGACCCTCACTTGTCTTTCTGACTACACCAAATAATCCAACGGGAACAATCACCGCCATCAACGACATTAGAACTCTTGGGCGAATCTGCGCAGAGGTCAATGCATTGTTGGTAGTGGACGAGGCTTATCAGGAGTTCTCCCAAGAACCAAGCGCGATCACCCTCATCGATGAATTACCTAACATCATCGTCTGTCGGACTATGAGCAAGGCCTTTGCCTTTGCCGGCGCTCGAGTCGGCTATCTCGTGGCTAATCCTGCAGTGATTGAGGCGATGTTGTTGGTCAGGCTTCCCTATCACTTGAGTAGTGCAACTCAGGCCCTAGCGCTAGTGGCTCTGGCTTACTCTCGTGAGTTGCTCGCTAATGTCGCACACATAAGTCGAGAGCGAGTGCGAATCAGAAAAGAGTTGGAGCGATTAGGGGTAGCGACACTGCCAAGTGGCGCTAATTTCTTCCTCTTTCACGCAGTCGATCCCAAGTCGTTATGGCAGGCGCTACTGGCAGAGGATGTTCTCGTCCGCGATGTAGCTTTGCCTCATTACCTCCGAGTAACAGTGGGCTCTCCTGAGGAAAACGACCGATTTATCGCTGCGTTGAGCAAGGCGCTTGGGATAAGCGCCACAGGGTAAAATTCTCGGTACGTTAGCGAGCAATAGGGGGCACGATGAGTCGTCGCGCAGTAGTCGATCGCACCACTAAAGAGTCAACGGTCCATATTGATCTCGAACTTGATGGCACAGGAGAGATTTTCATCGATACCCAAGTGCCTTTCTTCGACCACATGCTCAGCCAACTTGGTAAGCACGCCGGCTTTAACTTAACCGTCAAGACCACCGGTGATGTAGAGGTCGATTCTCACCACACAGTCGAAGATACCTCCCTCGCCCTCGGACAGGCGCTCCGGGAAGCGCTTAGAGATAAATCGGGGATTCGCCGCTTCGGTGATGCCACAGTGCCGCTCGACGAAGTACTGGTGCAAGCAGCGGTCGATCTTTCGGGTCGCCCATATTTGATCCATCGCCAGCCTGAGATTGTGGAATTGATCGGAACCTACGACACCACTCTTACTCGCCACATTTGGGAATCACTTATCGCTGAAGCTCGCATAGCCCTCCATGTCCGCGTGCTTGAGGGACGTAATGCACACCACGTCATGGAAGCTCAATTCAAAGCGGTTGCTCGCGCTCTTCGCGATGCAGTCTCACGAGATGGAGTCGCTGGAATTCCTTCCACCAAAGGCAGCCTTTGATAGCGATTCTTGATTATGGTTTCGGAAATGTTCGTTCGGCGCAAAGAGCATTTGCACGCCATGGGATTAAGGCGCACATCACATCGAATAGAGAAGAGTGCATAGAGGCCGATGGTCTGGTTATTCCGGGAGTGGGAGCATTTGCCGCCTGTATGGATGGACTCGATCGCGTTGAAGCAGCTGCAATTGTCGATGCTCGCTTACTTTCCAATCGACCAGTGTTGGGAATATGTGTAGGAATGCAAGTCCTTTTTACAGAAGGGGTTGAACACGACATTCCGCGGATAGGACTGGGACAGTGGCCGGGCAGAGTTGCGCAATTACCGGCCGGAATTCTGCCCCACATGGGTTGGAGTGAAATCGACAGCGCTCCTGGTTCAGTACTTTTTCAAGGAGTTGAAGATGAGCGTTTTTATTTTGTCCATTCCTATGCCGCTCAAAAATGGGAACTTCACCCATCAGAGAGCCTGGCTCCTGCGCTAGTAAGCTGGAGTGAATATGGAGGAGCATTTATCGCTGCGGTGGAGAATGGCCCCTTGAGCGCTACCCAATTTCACCCTGAGAAATCCGGCGATGCCGGCGCAACGCTCATCGAGAATTGGATTAAACAATGTCTTTAATTCTATTACCAGCTGTTGATGTCAAAGATGGTAAAGCGGTTCGTCTCGTTCAAGGTGAACTATCTCGAGAGAGCTCGTACGGAGCACCCATAGATGCCGCTTTGGATTTTCAGAACTCAGGAGCGCAGTGGTTGCACTTAGTAGATCTTGATGCAGCATTTGGAATCGGCAGTAATCATGAGATTCTCGCCGAAGTAATCGGCAAACTCGATATCAAAGTGGAACTCTCCGGCGGTATCAGAGACGATGCCTCGCTCGAGCGCGCTCTTGCTACCGGATGCGCACGAATCAATCTCGGAACTGCTGCCCTTGAGAATCCTGATTGGACTTCTCTCGTCATCAAGAAATATGGCGAGCGAATAGCGGTTGGCCTTGATGTCCGTGGCCACACTCTGGCTGCACGCGGTTGGACGAAAGAGGGAGGAGATCTCTTTGAGACCTTAGCGCGTCTTGATCGAGATGGATGTGCTCGATATGTCGTAACAGATGTTGCAAAAGATGGCACGATGCAAGGGCCAAACTTAAATTTACTCCGTGAGGTTGCAGAGGCAACCAAGGCTCCAATTATCGCAAGTGGTGGCGTCTCCACTCTTGATGATATTCGAGCGCTTCGCTCGCTTACTGATATCGGAATTGAAGGATCGATTGTAGGAAAGGCCATCTATGCTCGTGCATTCACCCTCGAAGAGGCGTTAGTAGTTGCAGGATGAGTAAGAAGCCGGCGATTCGTATCATCCCATGTCTGGATGTAACGGAAGGGCGCGTAGTCAAAGGGGTGAATTTCACAAATTTAGTAGATGCTGGAGATCCGGTCGAGATGGCCCGCGTCTATAACGCTGAGGGTGCAGATGAATTGACCTTCCTCGATATCACAGCAAGTAGTGG
>Ga0208048_1001913_pt1 | contig 10429 bp, 8 predicted proteins | sample Malawi_45m_30L_FD_184163 | JGI IMG/M metagenome (GOLD analysis project Ga0208048, IMG submission 184163) | Freshwater microbial communities from Lake Malawi, Central Region, Malawi to study Microbial Dark Matter (Phase II) - Malawi_45m_30L... | ecosystem: Environmental > Aquatic > Freshwater >... | reverse complement strand
CTTTGACTTGCGTCGAACACCCTTCCTTAACCTTCCAGCACCGGGCAGGTATCAGGCTCTATACGTCATCTTTCGATTTTGCAGGGCCCTGTGTTTTTGTTAAACAGTTGGTTGAACCATTTTACTGAGACCTACCGAAGTAGGTACGCTTTATCCCGAAGTTACAGCGTCAATTTGCCTAGTTCCTTCTCCACGGCTCACCCGAGCGCCTTAGAATATTCATCCCGTCTACCTGTGTCGGTTTGCGGTACCGGCTGCTATGCTCGCTTTTCTTGGAAGAACTTTCATCGTTACGCTTCACCCGAAGGATCCACTCAGCTATTCCGTCAGCTTATACGACTAGCATTCTCCGTCACTTTTAATGCATAGCAGGCGCAGGAATATTAACCTGCTTTCCATCACCTACCCCTTTCGGGTTTGGTTAAGGACCGGGCTAACCCTGATCCGATTAACGTTGATCAGGAACCCTTAGACTTTCGGCGACAAGGTTTTTCACCTTGTTTATCGTTACTTATGCCTACATTTTCTTTTGAAACCGCTCCAGCATACGTCGCCGTACACCTTCGATGCAGTCTCAATGCTCCCCTACCGATATACCACCTAGTGGCAATCATAGAGCTTCGGTTCGTAGTTTGATGCCCGATTATTTTCCGTGCAAGACCTCTCGACCAGTGAGCTGTTACGCACTCTTTAAATGGATGGCTGCTTCCAAGCAAACATCCTGGCTGTCATAGAAGTCTCACCTCGTTTGATCAACTTAACTACGTATTAGGGACCTTAGCTGCTATTCTGGGTTATTTCCCTCTCGGCCACGGACCTTAGCGCCCGCAGCCTCACTCCCGGAGATATCTGTTAGCATTCGGAGTTTGTCAGGGTTTGGTAGGCGGTGAAGCCCCCTAGCCCAATCAGTAGCTCTACCTCTAACAGACGTCATAATCCGAGGCTGTTCCTAAAAACATTTCGGGGAGAACGAGCTATCTCTCAGTTTGATTGGCCTTTCACCCCTATCCACAGGTCATCCCAGAACTTTTCAACGTTAACGGGTTCGGTCCTCCAATTGGTTTTACCCAACCTTCAACCTGCCCATGGATAGATCACAAAGTTTCGCGTCTACCCCCACTGACTAAGCGCCCTATTTGGACTCGCTTTCGCTACGGCTCCGTTCATAAAGAACTTAACCTCGCCAGTGAGGAGTAACTCGTAGGCTCATTATGCAAAAGGCACGCCGTCACCCATTACTGGGCTCCGACCGCTTGTAGGCACACGGTTTCAGGTACTATTTCACTCCCTTGTTTAGGGTGCTTTTCACCTTTCCCTTACGGTACTGGTTCACTATCGGTGTCTGAGAAGTATTTAGCCTTACCAGATGGTGCTGGCAGATTCAGGCAGGATTTCTCCGGTCCCGCCTTACTCAGGATACTGCTCGTCCTCATCAATTTCTGTTTACGGGGCTATCACCCTCTATGGCTCAACTTTCCAGAAGATTTTACTTGATGATGATTTCTAAATGCAGTCCTACAACCCTCAAGCGGCACGCCGCTCGAGTTTGGGCTATTCCCTTTTCGCTCGCCACTACTCAGGGAATCACTATTTGTTTTCTTTTCCTCCCGGTACTTAGATGTTTCAGTTCTCGGGGTTGGCTCTCTTACGAGTACTATACCTTCAGTATAGTGGGTTGTCCCATTCGGAAATCCAGGGATATAATGCTTGTGTGCAGCTCCCCCCGGCTTATCGCAGCTTACCACGTCCTTCGTCGCCTCTCAGACCCAAGGCATCCACCATGTGCCCTTAATTGCTTTAAAAAAATTAAAAACTAGAATTTGTTATTCTTGTAGTTGTTACCCGACCACATTTCTTCAGACCAACCAAAAAAATGGTGTGATTGTCAAAATAATGATCGAATTGTTAGATACTCGTCTAACATTTATTTTCCAATATGTCAAAGAGCTGATTCGCCAATGGCGAACAAGCAGATGTGCTGGACTTGAACCAGATGATTCACCATAATGAATCACATCTAAAGATCTGTGGAGGATATCGGAGTCGAACCGATGACCCTTAGCTTGCAAAGCTAATGCTCTAGCCAACTGAGCTAATCCCCCGATTTTATTATGGGTTGGTAGTTCTGTTGGTAGTTCAGGCATGGCTTTACATGACCAGGGAACCAGCGACCAACCGAGTTCGTCCTTAAGTAGACCCGAGCAGATTTGAACTGCTGACCCCTACATTATCAGTGTAGTGCTCTAACCAGGCTGAGCTACGGATCTATTTGTTTGTAGCCCCCGTGTTACGGGTTTCCGATACAAAGAACTAAAACAATGAAAGAAAAGGAAACAATAGCAGGTAAGTAAACACTCTAAAAAGGAGGTATTCCAGCCGCACCTTCCGATACGGCTACCTTGTTACGACTTAGCCCCAGTTACTAGTTTTACCCTAGGCGGCTCCTTTCGGTTACCGACTTTAGGTACACCCAGCTTCCATGGCTTGACGGGCGGTGTGTGCAAGGTCCGGGAACGTATTCACCGTATCATTGCTGATATACGATTACTAGCGATTCCAGCTTCATGGAGTCGAGTTGCAGACTCCAATCTGAACTGAGAGAAGGTTTTTGGGATTGGCTTCATATCACTATGTCGCGACCCTTTGTCCTTCCCATTGTAGCACGTGTGTAGCCCTAGGCATAAAGGCCATGATGACTTGACATCATCCCCTCCTTCCTCACGTCTTACGACGGCAGTTTCACTAGAGTTCCCAGCGTTACCTGATGGCAACTAGTGATGGGGGTTGCGCTCGTTGCGGGACTTAACCCAACACCTCACGGCACGAGCTGACGACAGCCATGCAGCACCTTACAAATTGTGTATTGCTACAAAGAGAGCTTTCACCCTCGGTCAAAATGCATTCTAGCCTAGGTAAGGTTCCTCGCGTATCATCGAATTAAACCACATGCTCCACCGCTTGTGCGGACCCCCGCCAATTCCTTTGAGTTTCAACCTTGCGGTCGTACTTCCCAGGTGGGATACTTAATGCTTTCGCTCAGACACACACAGTGTATCGCGTATGTCGAGTATCCATAGTTTAGGGCGTGGACTACCAGGGTATCTAATCCTGTTTGATCCCCACGCTTTCGTGCCTCAGTGTCAATATTCGGGTAGCCAGCTGCCTTCGCAATTGGTATTCTATGTCATATCTAAGCATTTCACCGCTACATGACATATTCTGCTGACCTCCACGGTATTCAAGACTGATAGTATCAATGGCAGTTCCCGAGTTAAGCTCGGGGATTTCACCACTGACTTACCAACCCACCTACGCACCCTTTAAACCCAGTGAATCCGGATAACGCTTGCACCCTCCGTATTACCGCGGCTGCTGGCACGGAGTTAGCCGGTGCTTATTCATATAGTACCGTCAGTTGAGTTAGAAAACCCTTTTTTCGTCCCATATAAAAGAAGTTTACAATCCAGAGGACCTTCATCCTTCACGCGGCATGGCTGGTTCAGACTTTCGTCCATTGACCAATATTCCTTACTGCTGCCTCCCGTAGGAGTCGGGCCCGTGTCTCAGTGCCCGTGTGACTGGTCGTGCTCTCACACCAGTTACTGATCGCAGGCTTGGTGGGCCTTTACCCCGCCAACTACCTAATCAGCCGCACAGCCATCTTCAAGTGATAAATCTTTAATACTAAAGAGATGCCTCTTCAGTGTACTATGGGGTATTAATCCAAATTTCTCTGGGCTATTCCCCGCTCGAAGGAAGGTTCTGTACGTGTTCCGCACCCGTTTGCCGGTCGCCAGCATCTGTATTGCTACAGACCTGCTGCCCCTCGACTTGCATGTATTAAGCCTGCCGCTAGCGTTCATCCTGAGCCAGGATCAAACTCTCCATTGTAAATGATGTTTGATACTGACATTTTAAAATTCTCAAGAGAAAATTAACGTGTCAAATCGAATTGTTTTCGTTTGACTTACCTTTTATTTCACTCTCGCGTGAAGCGAGAATGAGTGCTATTGTTTCCCAACTTTCAAAGATCTTCGGCCGTTACCAGCCTACCCGTTTTTTGAACGGGAGTGCAAAGGTAGTCGTCCATTTATTTCTACCAAATTTTTCAGTATTTATTTTCCAACAAAACCTGAATCATTTATAGTGAAAATCAATTGTTTTCGAAAGACCGGGCCCCGTTTTTTCGAGGCGGATGTCAAAGATAGAGCAAATGAGGTTACTGGTAAACATTTGAACAAAAAAAATTCGAAAAATTACTGATAATCAATAGAACACAGGCCCCTATTGGGTTTTAGAAGGCAACAACCCCACCTCAACTAGAAAAAGTCCATGGGCGGGAGCCACAAAACTAGCTCTGGTACAATCCTTTGCAGCGATAATTTCTTCAAATTGGTCTAGGCTTATCTTCTCTCTCCCAACTAATAACATGGTGGAAACAAGGGCCCTTACCATCCCCCTTAAAAAACGATTACCCTTGACAGAGTAGACCAAACACCCATTGTCCTCTATCCACTGACTCTCAGACAATTGACAAATAAATGTCTTTACCTGCGTGTTGCGTTTTGAGAAACTGGTAAAATCTTCAATGGATAGCAATAATTCGGCCGCTTTATTTAAAAGATCTCTGTTTAGCGGATAAGGATAGAACCAAGCCCTGTCCTCTTTAAAAGGATCTTTTGCACTGTATAAATAATATTGATACCGTCGATGGGTTGCATCAAAGCGAGAGTGGGCGTCTGCACCTACCTGTTGTAAAGATTTGACAACAATAGAAGAAGGCAGGATCGCATTCATCTTGTAGATAAACTGCGGATGAATTACCGCATCAAAATCAAAATGAAAAAAGTTTTGCAAGGCATGTACTCCTGTATCTGTTCTGGACGAACCTGTCATCGTAACGCTATCACGTTGCAAGGTGCTAAAGGCTTTTTCAATTTCAGCCTGTACAGTCCATGCGTTCTCCTGTGATTGAAATCCACTGTAAGGAGTTCCTTTGTAAGCAACTTCTAAAAAATAACGAGGCATTATTGAAGCATCTCTTTAAGACGAACTGCGAATGCAGAATTTTTAAAAAATTGATATAGTCGATCAAATTGTGAACGATCCGCTACATACAACCAAGCCTCTAAAAAAAAATCATACCGCCCTTCATCAGTCGTAAACTTTTCAGCTACTGCGGCCACTTGAGAAACTGATAAACAAAAATTTTGAAGTGCTTTACTGATCAACAAAACACGTTTCATATCCACAGTTAATGAATCTAACTTGATTAGTAATTCTTCCATTTGCTGCTGCGTAGCAACCATTGCACATCTTGGATTTGTTATAACTGGCGAATCACTCCAACTAATAACCGTATCCTTTTTCTCCTTTTGTGGTTGCTTGGCAGGTTCGATTGCATTTTCTATTAGTGGTACAGGCGCAGCTTGCGTTGAAACTATTGTCGTTTGTTTGTTCTCATCGCGAGCGCGTAAACTTGGATCACCCGCAGCCTTAGCAAGAAGATCAGCGAAATCATCCGATACTGTTGGATTGATGGGCAACGTATTCTCAGTAAGAATATTCCTTTTTCCATATTGTACCAGCAAACTTTTCCAGTCTAATAATCCCCACCCCTTATCACCATAATCTTTTAGTAGATATCCCCTGTCCGACTGAAATACATTCAATGTAAAGTATTGAACAGGCCAATTTTGACCTGGAAAATTAATACCTACTTGATATGCAGTATCCGTCAATTTAGATAAAATCAAATAACCTGCTTTTGAAGAGGTAATTGTATCACCTTTTATTATAACTGAAAACAATCGTGCAGGCTCTGATTGTATATACACAAAGTTTGTGCGTTGAGCCCTCAAGAAATTGGATGAAAAAAAAAGTAAAAAAACAAAAATGGAAACTCTCATGAAGTTGCTTGGTATTAGCACTCAAAAGTAATTATTAAAAGCTACCACTTGCCTCCGGCACCTCCTCCCCCAAAACTTCCTCCGCCAAAACCACCAAATCCGCCACCTGCGCTGCCACCCCAACTACTTCCACTGCCCCATCCTCCACCCATCCACGTACCTCCTGTCCAACCGCGGTGACCTCGACGGTTAATCATGGTGCCGCCTCCTCCACGTGAGGATAAAAGTGAAATCAGGATCAAGATAATTACAAAAATTATTGAAGGAATCCCAACTTCAGGTGACTTTCTTTTTCTTCTCTCTTGTTTGTATTCACCCGCTGCCGCCTTTTTTAAGGCATCAATTGTTCTTTTAAAACCATCAAAATAATTTCCTTCTTTGAAGGATGGAATTAACTCATTTTCAAGTATTGCATCGGCTGTCACATCAGGTATTGCACCTTCAAGTCCATATCCTACTGCTATGTAAGCATCTCTGTTACCATCGCCACCACCAGTGGAAATTAATACTACCACTCCATTATTAAAGGTTTGACTTCCTATACCCCATTTTCTTCCTAAAGCAGTGGCGTACTCATTTGCCGTGTATCCTTCTAAACGCTCAACTACAACAATTGAAATTTGATTTGAAGTACTATCATCAAAAGACACCAATGTTCTCTCTAAGTAATCAGCTTGCGGCTTTGTTAGAAATGTTGCTGATTTTGTAAGATCATTATACAATGTAGCAGGGCTAGGTCTAACGGGTATAATCTTTTCGATTTGCGCGTAAGCTGCAGTTGCCACTAATAGGCAAGAAAGTAGTAGGTAGCCCGCTAATTTCATCGACCAAAAACTAGTTCGTCAGATAATTCATTCCTGTCTTTACTTCCTTCGTAAGGAAAATGTTCGTGTAACGCAAACCCAATCTCTTGTATACTTGCGCAGATTCCATGCGTGGGATCTTGGGCTTGAAAAGCGGAAACTATCTTTTCAACCTGAAGCTGCCAATAGGTTGTACCTAATTTTTCATGTATCCCTTGATCGCCCCAAACCGCTAGTTGGTGATCCTTGATAGCCAAGTAAAATAAAACTCCATTTCTCGCAGCTGTTTTGTGCATATCCAATTGCAGGAACAATTCGGCAGCGCGATCAGCCGCATTGATGTACCTACATTTACTTTCAATGAAAACACGGACTTCCCCGCTTGTTCTTTTCTCAGCCATTGCAATCGCTTCACTAATAGCCTTACGATCCTGAGCTGAGAAAAAGGAAGAAGATTTCGTATTAAAAAAAGAAAACAACCTACTGAATATTAAATTTAATATCAGGTGCTTTTTCAGAACCTTTATCCGATTCATAGTAAGCCTTCTCCCCAAAGTTGAAAAGACCAGCCATGATATTTCCAGGGAAACGTTTCACACGCAGATTAAAATCTTCAACTGCTTTGTTATAATCTTGACGAGCCACATTAATACGATTTTCAGTACCCTCAATTTGTGTTTGAAAATCTTGGAAAGCTTTTGTTGTCTTTAAGTCAGGATACTGCTCAAAAGATGCAATCAATCTACTAAAGGAACCCTGCAAATTTGCTTGTGCTTGTTGATAGGCTTGCAATGAAGCTGGATCATTGACATCAATTTTGACTTGTGTGGCAGCAGCCCGCGCTGCTACTACGGATTGTAACGTTGACTTTTCAAAGTTTGCAGAGGCCTCTACAGTTTTTATTACGCTACCATACAAATCACTACGACGTTGATAGTTTGTTTCTACATTACTCGAGGCTTTTTTTACTCCTTGATCACCTGCAACAAAGCCATTGAACGTATTGCATCCCCAAAAACCAAAAATTAAAAATAGACCTCCGATAATTAAGAGGGCCAGCGTTGATCCTTTCATAGATATTTTATTTATTTAGCAAATTTAGTGCAAAAGAGATGGCAGTAAAGAGAAGAGATAAAGCCAGTGTGTTAAAATTTTATTTAGGGCTGCTGAACCGCTGCAATTCCTGGCAGCGTTTTCCCTTCAAAATACTCCAGCAATGCTCCGCCCCCAGTAGAAACATAGCTGACTCGATTGGCAAAACCAAATTGATTGACAGCAGCTACGGAGTCACCGCCGCCCACCAATGAAAATGCTCCTTTCTCGGTTGCACTAGCAACTGAGGCAGCAATGGCCAAGGTACCGGCCTGAAATGGTTGCATTTCAAAAACACCCATAGGACCATTCCAAAGTATGGTACGAGCAGCAGCAATAACAGCATTGAAATCTGCTCTTGCTTTTTGACCGATATCTAATCCCATCCAACCAGCAGGAATTCCGAAACTTTCACAATTAGTGGTGGTTGCATCCACTGCAAATTTGTCTGCGATAGTACTGTCAATAGGTAAATGAATAGTAACTCCTTTTGACGCTGCTTTTTTCAGTAATGCAGCAGCCAATTCTAACCGGTCCTCCTCACAAAGTGAACTGCCTATCATTTTACCCTGTGCTTTCCAAAATGTATACGCCATGCCACCTCCAATAATAATATCCGTAGCACGTTCCAGTAAATTTTCAATAATCAATATTTTATCGCTAACCTTAGCGCCCCCAATGATAGCTACAAATGGTTTAGTAGCTTCATGTAATACGCGTGTGGCACTAGCCACTTCTGCCTCCATCAATAAACCAAATACACGTTGTTGTGGGGGAAAGAATTGAGCTATAATAGCAGTGGATGCATGGGCACGATGCGCGGTACCAAAAGCATCGTTAACCCAAACTGTTCCTAATTGTGCTAATTGCTTTGCAAATGCAACATCACCCTTTTCCTCTTGTTTATAAAATCGAAGATTCTCGAGTAAAAGCACCTCGCCAGGCAACAAGTTTGCCGCCAATTGGTTAGCTTCTTCCCCAAAACAATCAGCTGCAAATTTGATTGAAGTGCCAGGCAGTAATTGCTGCAAATGCGTTAGCAGATGTTTTAAAGAGTATTTATTGATGGGACCTTCTTTAGGCCTGCCCAGATGACTCATTAAAATAACTGATCCGCCTTGAACTAAAATATGCTGAATGGTGGGTAAAGCAGCACGAATTCTTGTATCGTCAGTAATTTGCTGTTGTGCGTCAAGTGGAACATTAAAATCTACTCGCACCAACGCTTTTTGGCCATGGAAAGAAAAAGACGAAAAAGATCCTTGCATTAGCGAATTAATTTTGCAAAGTAACTAACCGTGCGAACCAGTTGGCTTACATAACTCATTTCATTATCATACCAACTCACTGTTTTGACTAGTTGGTGATCCCCAACAGTTATTACTTTAGTTTGCGTGGCGTCAAAGAGTGAACCATAACTGATGCCGATAATATCAGTGCTAACAATTTCATCTTCAGTGTACCCGAAAGATTCGTTAGCTGCTGCTTTCATAGCAGCATTTACCTCTTCAACGGTGACTTTTTTATTCAAAATTGAAATCAATTCCGTGAGCGAACCAGTGATCGTGGGAACACGTTGGGCACCTCCGTCTAATTTCCCCTTCAATTGAGGCAATACTAAACCAATTGCTTTGGCGGCACCTGTACTATTGGGAACAATATTGCCGGCAGCAGCTCTGGCCCGACGTAAATCTCCTTTGGGATGTGGGGCATCCAAGGTATTTTGATCATTCGTATACGCATGAATGGTAGTCATATGACCCACAGCAATTCCATACTGCTCATCCAGCACTTTTGCCATAGGAGCCAAACAGTTGGTAGTGCAGGAAGCACCTGAAATAACTGTTTCAGTTCCATCTAAAATATGATGATTAACATTAAAGACTACTGTCTTTAAATCTCCTGTTGCTGGCGCAGAGATCACCACTCTTTTTGCTCCAGCACGCAAATGCGCAGCTGCCTTATCCTTATCAGTAAAAAATCCTGTGCATTCTAGCACCACATCCACTTGATGCGCAGCCCATGGAATTTGTGCAGGATCTTTCTGCGCATATATTCTCAACACATCCTTGTTCACGATAATAGAATCTTCAGTGGCCTTAACGTCAACATCAAAACGGCCCTGGGCGCTATCATACTTCAATAAATGAGCTAAAACAGCAGGACTGGTTAAATCGTTTATAGCAACTACATCAATGCCCTCCATGTTGTATATTTTCCGGTATACCAACCTTCCGATTCTTCCAAAACCATTGATTGCAACTTTAATTGATGCCATACTTAAAATTTAAGGATGCAAAGGTAAAGCAAGCAGACGAGATTTGGTTGGCAAACAGCAGCACCCTATCTTTGCCGCTCCTAAAACGGCCCGTTCGTCTAAGGGCTAGGACACCACCCTTTCACGGTGGTGATACGGGTTCGAATCCCGTACGGGCTACAAAGCCTTACAGCCTGGCTGTGAGGCTTTTTTATTGCCATATACAAGTAAAAAGATCATAATGCAATAGTTTTGTTGCAACATACATTTATGACAGAAGCGTTAGTTCCCCTCCTTTCCTTGATTGCCCTAGAGGTAATACTGGGGATTGATAATATCATATTCATATCCATTTTAGCAGATAGGCT
>Ga0208048_1001911_pt1 | contig 10433 bp, 8 predicted proteins | sample Malawi_45m_30L_FD_184163 | JGI IMG/M metagenome (GOLD analysis project Ga0208048, IMG submission 184163) | Freshwater microbial communities from Lake Malawi, Central Region, Malawi to study Microbial Dark Matter (Phase II) - Malawi_45m_30L... | ecosystem: Environmental > Aquatic > Freshwater >... | reverse complement strand
GAGCGGTGACAGAAGGAAGAGGCACGCCTCGCCGACCTCTTCGGCGCTGATGTTCCTCCGCAGCGGTGCGGTGCGCTCGATCCAGCCGAGAATGTCATTGAACCCACCCACCGCCATCGCGCTCATCGTGCGTACTGGACCAGCGGAGACGGAGTTCACACGGATGTTCTTCGGTCCGAGGTCCGCCGCGAGGTAACGCGTACTCGCCTCAAGCGCCGCCTTCGCGACACCCATCACGTTGTACGCCGCAACGGCACGCTCGGCGCCGAGGTAACTGAGCGACACCATCGCGCCGCCCGCAGTCATCAGTGGCGCCGCACGCTGTGCCATCGCCACATAGGTGTACGCCGACAGATCGCACGCCTGCGTAAAGACGCCGCGCGGCGTTCCAGTGAACTTGCCCTCTTTCAGCCAGTCCTTGTCGCAGTAGGCGATGCAGTGCACCAGGAAATCGATCGTGCCGAACTCCGACGCGACCCGCGCAAAGACCGCGTCGAGTTGTTCGTCGCTGCCCGCATCAAGTGGCATCAGCCACGGGTCGGTCACGCCGCTCTCTTCCAGCGCGCGGCGCGTTCGCCGCTCGCTCTTCTCGCCCGGCAGATGCGTAAAGAGGCAGTGCGCGCCCTCGCGCTTCAGCGCCTGCGTGATGGCCGTTGCGATCGAGTGCTCATTGGCCACGCCAATCACAAGGCCGCGTTTTCCCTGCATGGAACCCATGCCTTTGGAGAGTACGGGAAAGCGCGTTGCGCTGCGCGGACATCATGCCGTTGCGCGTGTCGCGTCGGCACAAGGGCGCACAGCCCGACGGCCCTCGCACTCACTCGAACGCACGCGGTTGGACTCGAACCAACGACCCTCGGTTTCGAAGACCGATGCTCTATCCAACTGAGCTACGCATGCGGGTCACCGCGGAGGATACATCGGCAGCCGAAACCCCGATGCACTTCACTCGGCCATGGACTCGCACTTGTCGAGCATGCCGTTTCCATTGCGGTCTTCGGCAAGCCCAAGACGGATTTCGCAGCGATCGGGGATGCCATTGCCATTGCAGTCGCGCACCCAGCCAGCGGCGATTTCGCATGCATCCACCAAACCATTCTCGTTGCAGTCGGGATCGGCCGAGTCGGGAACCCCGTTGCCGTCACAGTCGGGCACGCTGCCGCTGGCAATCTCCTGTGCATCGTCGATGGCATTGCGATTTCGGTCGGGAAAGCACTCGCCGAGGAATGTCACGCCAGCGCGACTGATCGTTGCGCCAAGATTCGGCGAGAGGTTGTCGCCACACACGAGCGATGTGTCGAGTTGCACCTTGGCATCACGACCATCCACGCTCCACGCCTCGGCGCTTCGGTTCGCGGTGAAACGGCAGGCGTGAAGCGATGCATCGCCACCCGCGACGAACACGCCGCCGCCCGATCCAGCCGATGCATTGCGTTCGATCGATGCATCAAGCGCGAGCAGCGAACTCTCCGCCGAGTAGATGCCGCCGCCCCAAGCGCCGCTGCGTGTGGTGTTGCCGCTGACGGTCACCTCCACGAGCGTCATCGTCCCATTGGATGTGTAAATGCCGCCGCCGAAGGTGCGCGCGCTGTTGCCACGCACCACGCAGCCGACGAGGGTCAGATTCCCAGTTTCGTTGCGCAGTCCGCCGCCCGCAAAGTCGGCGCCGTTGCGCTCAAAGAGGCAGGAGAAATACTCGCTTTTGCCGCTCTGGTGCACCACACCACCCCCTTCATTCCCGTTGAACGCGCATCGACGAGCGGTGATATCCGCGCGGTCCACGAGAAGTCCGACGCCGTTCGTGCCTGCTGCACCAAACAGCAGGAGGTTGTCGATCTCCGTTCCACATGCGGCAAGACCCTCGATCGTGAGGACGGGCGTGTCCGCCCGCTCGCCCTGCAGCCACACCGTTGGTGCGGCTGCATCGCCCTCACCGCGAAGCGTGATCCACTTGTCGCGGATCTTCCAGTTTCCCTTGTAAGTCCCTGGCGCAACAAGCACGGTGGATCCGATCGCCGCCGCATCGATTGCGGACTGCAGATCACTGAAATCCGCTGGAACGCGCAGCGTTCCACGGACGGATGCGGGCGTGACCACCGCTGTCAAGTCCGCCAAGAGATCGGGGTTCGCGGAAGTGCGCTTTATCCAGACGCCGTGCGCAAATGACGCAACGGCAAGACCGCCGCAAGCCAGGAGGGCCACCTTCATCGACCGCCTTCCTCCCTGTCCGCCCCTTGCCTTCGTGCTGCGTTCCATGTGGTGGATCCTCCTGACCTGCGTTGCCCTCGAACAGCCTTCCGAACAATCGATTTCCCGCCGCGCAGATGCAACTGCGAGACGACCGAAATCACCAAACATGCCGCTGGCGTCGGCGTATCGGCAGCACCACTTCTGCCGAACCTGCGATTTCCCCCAAGTTTCAGGGGGCATTTCATCCCCACCGTCACAATGGCGGGCAATCTGCCGCGTCTACCCTTCGGTTATGGGCATGCGCCGCCTGATCTCCGCCCTTGCCGCCCTGCTCTGCGCCGCCGTGCAGATCAGTTGCAGTGGGTCGGAACGCCCCCCACAGATGGCACTGCCGCAGGAGATCCACGCATCGGATCTCGTGCGCTGGTTCGACGATGCGGATGTTCCGCGGACGAGCGTGGACTGGGTGGAGATCGATCGCCTCCACGATGTGCATCTTGGACAGATCCTTCGCGTGCGAACTGCAGCAGCCCGGGCGCTGCGCGACATAGCGCCGTGCACATACCACTTCAATGGTGTGGAGTGGCCTCGGCTCATGCCAGAGCAGTGCCGCGCCGCCGCGTCTGTGCAGGCATGTCTAATCGCAGAGAGTCGGGCACTGGAAGAGGAGTTTCTGTTCTCGCTGCGCTCGGTGCAGGGAGTGGACTCGCCGATACCCGTGATGCTTGTCGCTCGCCGTGGAATCGAGCGAATCCACCAACTTGCACGTGCCAGTCACACCGTTGGCGTTCTAGACCTTGTTGCAAGCGCGGATCCCCTGACGCGGCTCGCGCACGAACTTCGCCGCGCCGCTGCTGATGGCAGTGCGCGTCCATCGACGATGGACCTCTGCACTGCGTTCACGGAGATTGCGATGCGTCTACAGCCGTCGGCTGAACGCTGGTGGCAGGCTGTCAGCGCATTCGGCATGGCATCAGCATTGGAGTACGAGCGTCAAAGCGCACTCTCCGACCGTCAGCAGCAGGCACAGAGCGTCGACGAAGATGGACAGACCCAGCAACCCGTCGCGGTGGTTGCCGATCTGCCCCCGCTCGCGGATACGACCGAGCAGGCAACGGAACGCGCCATCGACAGGTTTCTCGACCTTCAGCGCGGTGCCGCCGACGCCCTCGACTCGCAGTCGAAAAGGCTCCCGTCCTCCGCGAGGATCACCACCACAGAGGCTCTGATCGACGATGCGCTACAGGTCGTTCAGCCAAATGTGCTGATCGCGATCCGAGTGGGTAGCGAACATCCGATGTGCAGCGCATCCATGCGCACGGCACTCCGAGAGATTCGTGCGCGCGTCCACACCGCGCACCGTGGTGCCGAGCGCGTCGGCTCGCTGCGCGGCACGCTCGGGCGCGCCTCGCTGTCACTCACCGCCGCAGTCAAGGGCAACGAGGAGGTTGCAAAGGCTGTTGCGTTCGCGCTTCAGCATGGCAGAGCGCCGGATCCACCGGAGACTGCGCAGACGCAGTCCGATGAAGCAGAGGAAGATTCTCGACTGAGCGTCTGGCGCGATCTGGGCGCTCTACCGCAGTGGGTCGATACGAATCGAGTGTGTGCCATCGGTCGTGCCGCAGGGCTCGACATGGAAACGTGCCTCGCAATTGCTGCGACTGCCGATGCGCGGTATCGCGCTTTGGAAAAGGATGTGTCTACGCGAGTGGAAGCAGCCGAATCTCAAGCGATGAGGTTCGGTCGCGGCGACGACGACGAGGACTTGCCTCGGAAGGCGCGGGAAGCCGTTCAGACATTCTTCAGCCATCTGCAGTCAGCGCGAAGTCTCGTGGCGGATGCGGACACGGCACTGCTCGAGGACATCCGTCTTCGTTGTACGCTGCAGGGACTCCCTGCCCGACCCGCGACCATGCTGCTCAGAGCGCTTCGCGGCTCGTGCGCGCCGAGTCAACAGTCGATCCGCCGCCGAATCAGGGGAGCCTGGTTCAGTTTCCGCGTGCTCTTCGACACATTGCCCTCGGGGTGCGCTGCGCTACTGGTCATCGACGATGAATTGCCACAACACACGCGGGAGCTGCTCGCGGGGATGGTGGCGCTGCACTGGGATCAGCTGCTTCCAGCCATGCGCGAGACATCCGCGGCGCGCGAGCAGGCGCTGCGAGACATGATGCTGCTCATGTTCATCGAAAAAAGTGACAGGAGCCCCAAGGTGCGCGCGGCACTTTCCGGCATACTTGGCCGCTACCGCAGCACGGAAGCTGTGTGGGAGCGGGTCGAGGACCGCATCATGGACGAGGTCTGCACTTCGCTCCCCGACGATGCCGATTCGCGGGCGCTCCGCGCTGTGCGAGTGAGCCGGCGTTTCCCTGAGATGTTTGTTGCCAGTTGCAGCCCGATTGGGAGAGACTTCGAGAACGCACGAGCGCTTACCGACCGACTGCCCGATGCCGCCTTCGCTGCGATCAGCCCAAAGCTCGATGCACTCGACGGCGAAGTAGTGGCTGCCGTGCGTGCAGCGGTGGCCGCACTTCCCACGAGCGCTCCCGACGGCACGACGATTGGAGCACTCGTGACGGAGCAACCTGAGTTGCTTTCACTCTCGATGCGCCGTGTGAACGCCGCCGTGCGAGCCGCACGCGATGCAGGACTCGAGATCCCGTCGTCAGCTGCGCCTTGAGTCAGCGCTTCGCATCCGCGCGCTTCGCATCCGCCGGCACCTTCTTCATGATGAAGAGATAGTTGAACCCGCGCAGGAAGAAGTTCCCTTCCTCCGCAGCGCGCCGCCAATTGCCCTTGCCGAGCGAGGCGTTGTGCCGCACCACACAGATGATGTCCACGGGCTGAAACCTCTTGCGAAGGCGGTGAAACAGTTCGAACCCAATCGGCATGAACACACCGCCGCCGCCCCCCGCCGCACCACGCCGCTTGCGCCACGAGTCGCTCACATAGAGCGCCATGTAACGCCGCGGCTTCAGCACGCGGTCGATCTGCCCGATCACCAGGTCCATGGCGCGGTAGTACGCGGCGCCTCCATCATCGCCCGACGCATCGAGCTTGCCGATGCAGCGCGGATCATCCGAGTAATCCACATGCGTCGAATAGGGCGGATCGATGAACACGAAATCGGCCGTCGCATCGCCCTGTGGGATCTCGCGTGCGTCGCCTGCGCGAATGTCCGGACGCGAAGGCACGAGATCGAATCCGACCCCCTTTCGCCCAAGATCAGCGCAGACATCGAGCGTGGTGCCGCTGCCGCACATCGGATCGAGCACCAGATCCCCCTCGCGCGTGTACCGCTGCAACAACTGCCAGATGACCCATGATGGCGTCGCCCCCACGTAGTCCTTGTCGCCCTGCATGCGCGATCCATCCGCCGTTGTGTAGTGCTGGCTGGGATACTCCCAGAGCGTGGTGGGCGCGATCCGAAGCGGTGGGCGGTTCATGGCGTGGTCGCGGTCGTGCCACTGGGCGTTCCAACTGGTGCGCTCCAGAGCACTCCCGCCGAAGGCGTGCGCCCCGACTCGATCGTCCGCACCTCCACCAGCTCGCGCTCGAGTTGCTGCCAGCGTTCAAGCCGCATCGAACCGATCGGCGCACCATCCGCAGGAACGATCAGCGGACGCTCCATCTCCGCCGCGATGTTCATCGCCTCAAGCGACATCGACGGATTCAGCGCGGCGATGCCCGGGTTGTACTTCGACGCATCCGCGAAGTAACGCCGCCATCCCTCACTCGTCGCGCGTACGAACGCCTCCACCATCTCTGGACGCTTCGCGGCTGACGCGGCGGTTGTGGCAAGCACTGCCGCATAGGGATTGAACACGGTCGCCACTGACAACACGCGCGTGGGCACGCCACGAAGCCGACACTCCACGGGCTCCGCGGTGATGAAGCACTGTTGCACCGCATCCTTCGACGCGAGGAATCCCGCGAGCGCTCCGGTGTACGGCACCAAGTTCAGATCCTTGCCGCCGTACTTCGCGTTGAGCAGCCTGACAAAGGGAGGATTCGCATCGACAGCCACCGTGGAGGCGCTCATCCACAACTGTTCGATGGTTGTGATGGGATTCGACTCGTGCAGCAGAAACCCCGTCGGGTTGTCCTGGAAGATCGCGAAGACTGCCACAAGATCGCCACCTCGGTCGCGCAGCGTGAGAACATCCTCCGCGGTCATCACACCGAAGTCCGCCTGCCCGCTCGCCACGAGTTGCGCGACGGGCACCTGCGAGCCGCCCTTTCGAATGTCCACATCGAGTCCCGCCGCCGCGTATAGACCATCCTGCTGCGCCGCAAAGATGCCGCCAAACTCAGGCTCGGGAACCCAGTTCAACTGGAGCCGCACCGTCGTTCGCGCAGGCACCGCACCGCCATCTTTGGATCCATCGCAGCCCGCGTACAGGCAGAGGAACGCCGCCGCCACCACCACACTTCGTCGCATCACCTTCGATCCTCCGACTCGTTGACCGCCGACGCATGCCAGCGGCGCACCAGAAGCCAGCCCAAGAGACTGACCGCACCGAACAACGCGAATCCCACCACCGTGGTGAGCGCAACCGCGGCGAACACGAGGTCCGTCCTCGCATCACGCATCGCAGCTTGAATCACGATACCGAGCGGCGCCCGTGTGCCGCCGTAGCCAGAAACGAACTCGCCGACCACAGCACCGATCACCGCAAGCCCTGCAGCGATGCGAAGTCCGGTCACAGTGGCAGGCACCGACCACGGGAAGTCCAACTTCCACCAACGGCGCAGCGCAGACGCTCCGTACAACTTGAGAAGTTCCCGAAGACCTGGGTCAACCGATGCCTGCCCATCGATCGTTGCCGCAATCACAGGAAAGAGAGCCACAATCGCGGCAGACAGGATTGCCATCGGCAAGCCGTTGTCGACCCACAGTTGCAGGAGCGGCGCCACAGCGACAACAGGCACCATTTGCAGAACGGTCGCGAGCGGATAGAGGGAGCGCCGCAGCAGCGGAATCAGCGCGATCACGCTGCCAAGCAGGATTCCCGCCACCGCTGCACAGGTAAAGCCGACTGCCGCACCGAGCGCCGTTCGCCCCATAGCCGCCGCAAGCATGTCACGGCTCTCCCACATCGCGCGCGCAATCGCTGTAGGAGCGGGAAGCAGATACGGCGCGACTCCGGACATCATCACCCCGATCTGCCAAGTGCCAAGCACGATCGCCACACCCAGCAGCGGCCAAGCGATCGCACGGACGCCAGCGGCCGGCGCGTTCATGCCGCCTCCTCGCCCGATGCGGCACCCGACGCGGCGGCCAGCAGACGCATGCAATGTTCCACCTCGCCGATGAACGCCACACCGCCACGCTCACGCGCGGCGCGATCCACTCGAACGACATGATCCGCATGCACGCGACCGCGTGCCATCACGACGACACGGTCGGCGAGCCATACCGCTTCGCTGACCGAATGAGTCACCAGCATCGTCGTGGCACCACACGCACGCCATGTGCGAAGAATCTCCGTATCAAGTTGCATGCGTGTGAACTCATCGACCGCGCTGCACGGCTCGTCGAGCAGCAGCACCTGCGGCTTCGTCACGAGTGCGCGTGCGAGCGCCACGCGCATGCGCATCCCGCCTGACAACTGAGCAGGCAACATCCGCGAGGCGTGCGCCAGCCCCGCCGCGTTCAGTACATCGAGCGCGCTCGCGTGCCGCTGCGCACGGGGAACGCCCGACAACTCAAGCGGCAGCGCGACATTGTCGACCACGCGGCGCCACGGCAGCAGCCGCGGATCCTGAAAGCACACCGACCGCGAACCACTCGCGCCACCGGCCTCCACCCGACCCGCCGTCGGCGAATCAAGCCCCGCTGCGAGCCGAAGCAGCGTGGTCTTCCCACACCCGCTCGGGCCGATCACCGCTGTCAACGAACCTGGTGCCAATGCAAGCGTGACGCCATCCACCGCGCGTACGCCACCGGGGAACTCGCGCGCGACGCGATCGAACTGCAGCGTCGGCGAGTTGCCGTTCATCCAGTCTTCACGTCGATTTCAATGTCTTCGCCGGGCGGGAGGCGATGCAACAGCGATGCCTGAAACTTCACGGGATCCACGGACGACGGCACCTTGCCGACGATGATCACCTGCCGCTTGTGTTCGTACTCCTGCGCCGAGGAAACTTTGCCCCCGACCTTGCGAATCAACTCCATGGCCGTCAGCATCACTGCCTTGGGATCGGATTTGCTCGGCAACTTGAGCCGCAGACGGAAGCCCACGGTCGAATCGAGCCAGAAGATCAGCAGCCACGAGAAGATGGTGAAAAACACAGCCATCGCAAGTTCGCCAAGTCCGCACGCGAGACCGATCACCACCACCATGATCGCCTTGCCGGTGATCTTGGGATTGTCCAGCACGGTGCGGAATCGGATGAGACCTCCGATGCCAAAAATGACCAGTGCCATCGCCGAGTCGACGCGCACCAGTTCCGACACGACCGCGCCCACGAGCGCCAGCACGATGAGCGTGTTGCGCTGCTCGAGATCCTCGACGGGATCACTCTTCCCCGAGCGGCGTGGATGCCACGCGATCGCGAACGCGCAAAGCGCCGCCGCGATCAAGCCCATGAGGAGCGAGAGAACGAACCAACCGTTGGTGAAGTGACTGAATGAAGTCTGCACCCCGTGGTAACCCATCGGGTGTTCATGCTGCTGCTCGAACAGTGGAATGAGGGACTGCCCCTTCTCTGCGAGGAGAGCGGGCATACGCTGCAACACATCGGGAGTCGCCATGTGGGAGTATTCTCGCCTCCCACCATGCGAATGCGCAACTCGGTCTCCCGTTGGCTCAATTCTCGCTGTGTCGGCTGGTGTGTCGTCACCAGCATGGCCACCCTCGTGAGCTGTGACAAGCTTGAGGAAGCATCGGGACCAACCGAGCCGAGCGAGGAGCGGTTCGACCGCCGGGAAGGCGACTCTCCGCCTCACCACCATCATTCCAAGGACGCCGACCAAAGTGGGAAGCGCACGCACGACCACGATCTCACCGCGAAGGATCCCCGCTGGTACATCACCATGCACGGAAAGCCTGCGGGGAACACTGTCCACGGCATCAACCGCGATGGGGTGCTGCTCGGCAGTGTGATCGGCGATGTGCCCGAATCGGCAGGCGGCGAGGCGCAGGGGGTCCGCGGCATGCTGCACACAGGGCGGCACGGGCTTCTGCTCGTCAGCGCCAACATGTCGGACACACGCATCCTCTGGTATGGCACGCCAAGCACCGACGGCATACTCCCCTTCGAGTCGGTCTTTGCGGTGAAGCGTCTCGCCAATCCCGAAATGATTCACTCCTACGCGCTCGCCGTGGGCATCGACGGAACGGTGTTCGCCTCCAATCAAGACACCAACACGGTCACTGGATACAGCGGCATCGGCACGGCAACTCCCGGGCAGCCGATTTCCGTTCCATCTGAGATTGCAGGGCTCGGGCTCCCGCCAGGAACAATCGTTCCTCGCGCAGGGGTTTCACCGCAAGGGATCACAGAGATCCGCGGCATCGCTGTTGGAGCCGATGGACTCCTGTATGTCGCAGACCGCGGTGCTTCTCAGGTGCTGGCATTCGACTGCAAGACGGGGATCCGACGGTCGGTCGTTGCCGATGCATCCAATGGACTCAAGCGACCGATCCAACTGCTGTTCGCCCCCGATGGCGAAACGCTCTACATCAGCGACAACGGCGTGCCTGCGATCTTCCGCGCGAATGTGCGCACGGGCGACTTCATCCTCTTTGCCAATGCGCGCACGGGTTGCCCCGAACTGCCAAGTTCGCTCGCGCTCGACGACAAGCATCTGTATGTCGGCGACCGGAAGCAAATGCAGATTCTGCGCTTCAAGATCGAAACGGGCGAGCGAGACCGCGATGCGTTCGTCGACAAGCTGCCCGACGCACCGGAATTCATGATTCCCGCATCGGTCATCAAAGCATCCGCCCCACCGTCCGATCCCGCCGGCAAGTAACGCGACGAAAAGTCCGACGGCTAAACGCCGCGCTGCAGGCGCAGGTCCACCGCACCGGGCGAACCCGCGTGCGCCACGAGATAGGCGCGGTGCGGCGTGCGCCCCGCGAAATCCTCGGGGAGCGTGTACTTGCTGATGTCGCGCATGACCACGCCCGCCGGCAGGAGCGCAAGATCCGGCGCGAACGAACGAGCATTCGTGCTGAACCAGATCTGTCCGCGCGGATCCAGCCAGCGCATGGCGGAAGTGATCAGTGCAGGCC
>Ga0208048_1001905_pt1 | contig 10442 bp, 9 predicted proteins | sample Malawi_45m_30L_FD_184163 | JGI IMG/M metagenome (GOLD analysis project Ga0208048, IMG submission 184163) | Freshwater microbial communities from Lake Malawi, Central Region, Malawi to study Microbial Dark Matter (Phase II) - Malawi_45m_30L... | ecosystem: Environmental > Aquatic > Freshwater >... | reverse complement strand
GTTGGATCGGGGGTGCGGGTTGGGCTATGGCCAAGGGGTGGGAAGCGAATCCTGATGACGTCGAGCAAGGGGAATAGGCCGAAAGTAAGTCAAAATAGGGTCGGGCGGTCTGGTTAGGCCTTCCCAGCCGATGAACGGTGCTTAATCCTTGGGGCATGAACCCTTTTTACCAAGGCGGGCAGTTCGAAGAGCCGATCGATGCCGAGGCGGCTCTTTCCAAGGTGCTGACCCGGAATCTGGCGGTCGGCCCGAGGATCCACGCCACGGCTTACGTCCATGCCAAGGCGGTGGTCATCGGCAACGTCACCCTCGGCGCGAAGGCCAGCGTCTGGCCTTGCGCGGTGCTGCGCGGGGACATCGCGCCGATCGAGGTCGGCGAAGGCAGCAACATCCAGGACGGCGCGGTCGTCCATGTCGCCGACGGCCTCCCGGCCAAGGTCGGCGCGCGCGTCACGGTCGGGCACCTCGCCATGCTGCACGCCTGCGTGATCGGCGACGAGTGCCTCATCGGCATGCACGCCACCGTCCTCGACGGCGCGGTCATCGGCGCGCGTTCCATCGTGGGCGCTAACGCGCTCGTCACCAAGGGCACGCAGGTGCCGCCCGGCTCCCTCGTGATGGGCTCGCCGGCCAAGGTCGTGCGCGCGCTCACCGCCGACGAACAGGCGGCGCTGCCCGGCTGGGCCGAGAAATACGTCAAGGTCGCCGCGCATCATCGCCGCTTCGATTGAGCGTCGTCGCCGCCAGTCAGGCCGTGCTCGGCGGCGCCGAATGGCGGGCCCGGCGCGCCGCCCATGAGGCGCGCGCGGACCGGCTCGTCGACGCCCGCCGCGAGCGCGCCCGGAAGGGCGTGCCCGATCCCGTCGAAGATTTCCTCTTCACGTACTATCCGTTCCGCCTGGCCGCGTTGCGCCGCTGGACCCCCGGCGCCGGCGTCGCGCTGGCCGACGCCGACGAACTCGTCGACGGCCGCCGTTTCCTGCGCGGCACCGACGGCCTGGCGCGCGTGGCCTTGCCTGACGCGGCGCCGGCGGGGCGACTCGCCTTCAGCCTGCGGCTCTGCCGGGCCGTCGCGGCGCGCCCCGCCTTCCACGGCTGCTTCGGCCTCCACGAATGGGCCATGGTCTACGGCCAGGCCGAACAACGGCGCCATTCCGCCTGGCCGCTCCGCCTCGGCGCGGAGGGCACCGACGCCCTCGTGCGGGCGATGCCCGTGCGCTGCACGCATTATGACGCGTTCCGTTTCTTCACGCCCGGCGCGCGGCCGTTGAACAAGCTCGCGCCCACGCTCGAGGCGCGGGTCGGGAACGAGCAGCCCGGTTGCGTGCACGTGACGATGGACCTCTTCAAGTGGGCGATGAAGGCGCAGCCCTGGGTCTCGGCCGAGCTGGCCGCCGATGCGTTCGAGCTCGCGCGCGTCGCCCGGTCGGTCGACATGCGCGCCAGCCCTTATGACTTCTCCGCGATCGGGCTGGAGCCGATCACGATCGAGACCGCCGTAGGCCGATGGGAATATGAGCAGGAGCAACGTCGCCTCGCGGCCCTCGCCGAGCCCGTCCGCGCGCGGCTCATCGCCGAGCTTGAGCGCTCCCTGGCCTGACGCGTAGGCGCGAAAAAGGCGGTCCGTGCGGTCCGCCTTTCGTCGGCATCATCCGGCCGCTCAGAGGCGTTCGACGACGAGGTCCTTGTAGTCGACCTTGCAGCCCGGGTCGTGGGCCTGGATGGCGAAGGTGCCGTGGCCGAGCTTGCGGCCGGGCATGCCTTTGGGCGGGGTCCAGTCTTCGGGCTGGGTGAAGTCGACGGTCTGCTTGCCGTTGATCCAGATCTGGATGCGCTTGCCCTCGACGCGGATGCGGTAGTCGAACCACTCGTTGTCCGGCGCGGCGGGCGTGTTGAGGACGTCACGGACGGCGTACAGGCCGCCGGTGCGTTTGATGTCCTTATGGCTGCCGTTGACCTGGCATTCGTAGCCCTGGGAGGGCCAGCCCTTGTCTTCGTAGGCGGTGTGGAAGTAGAGGCCCGAGTTGGCGCCCGGGTAGGTCTTCACCTTCGCCTTGAAGTCGAAGTTCGTGAAGTCGGCCTGGCCGTCAGGGCCGACGTAGAAGAGGTGGCCTTGGCCGCCGCGGATCTGGAGGACGCCGTCCTCGATCTTGTAGGTGCCTTCGGGAGAGTTCTTGGAAGCCTTCCAGCCGGCGAGGGACTTGCCGTCGAACATCTGGATCGTCTCGCCGGCGAAGGCGGCGTACGAGCTCAGGCCGAGCGCGGCCGTGGCCAGCAGGGTGGTGCGGAGGGGGGAGGTGCTCATGGGGACCCTCCCAAGCAAAGCCATTCCCGGCCCGAGGCAAAGACTAAGTGAGCACCTTGATGCCCGCCTCACGCATTTCGACCAGGCGTTTCTTCAACGTCGAGCGGTTGATGCCCAGGATCATCGCGGAGCGAAGCTGGTTGCCTCGGGTCTCCTCCATCGCCCGTTTGATCATCTCCAGCTCGATGGACGTGAGGATGGACTTGCCGTCGCCGGCGCGGCCGTGCTTGTAGATGGCGTCGAAGGCCGAGCTGACGCCGGGGGCAGCGTCGGCGGGGGCGCCGGACGCGCCGACGACACCGACGGCCGTGGCCGTTCCCGTCGGCGGGACCAGGACGGTCGGCTTGCGCGGGTTCAGGACGTCCTGCGGGAGGTCCTTCGACAGGATGGTCTCGCCCTTGGCCAGGACGTTGGCGCGCTGCACGACGTTCTCGAGTTCACGCACGTTGCCCGGCCAGTCATAGGCCAGCAGGGCGTCGAGGGCTTCGTCGGAGAGCCGCTTCGGCTTGAGCTTCTTGGCGGCGGCCTGACGCTGCAGCATGAAGTCCACGAGCAGCGGCACGTCGCCCTTGCGGTGGCGCAGGGCGGGCAGGCGGATGCGGAAGACGTTGAGGCGGTAGTAAAGGTCTTCGCGGAACTGACGCGCGGCGACCATGGCTTCGAGGTCCTTGTTGGTCGCGGCGACGAGGCGGACGCTGATCTTCACGGTCGCCGTGCCGCCGACGCGCTGGATCTCGCCTTCCTGGATGGCGCGCAGGACCTTGGTCTGCGTGGGCAGGGACATGTCGCCGATCTCATCGAGGAAGATCGTACCGCCGTCGCACAGCTCGAACTTGCCGAGCTTCTGGTGGGTCGCGCCGGTGAAGGCGCCCTTCTCGTGGCCGAAGAGCTCGGACTCGATCAGGTTCTCGGGTATCGCGGCGCAGTTGACGGCGAGGAACGGGCACTTGGCGCGCAGGGAGTGTTGGTGGATGCAGCGGGCGACGAGCTCCTTGCCCGTGCCGCTTTCGCCGGTGATGAGCACGGTGGCGTCGCTCGCGGCGACCTGGCCGACGGACTTAAGGACCTCCTGCATCGGTTCGGAACTGCCGACGATGCCTTCCTTGTAGTCGGCCGGGTTGACCAGCGTGCGCGTCGTGCGCGTCGCGTTCGCGAGGTCGCGGTGCGCGGAGAGGGCCTTGTCGACGAGCGCGATGAGCTTCGCCTGGTCGAACGGCTTCATCACGTAGTCGTAGGCGCCGAATTTCATCGCCTCGATCGCGGTCTGCGTCGTGCCGAAGGCGGTCATGAGGATGACCATCGCCTGCGGCTGGGCGCCGCGGAGCATCTGCAGCGTCTCGATGCCGGACATGCCGCCCATGCGGTTGTCCAAGAGGATCACGTCCGGCTGGTCGCGCTTGGCGGCGACGACGCTGGACTCCCCGCTGTCCGCTTCGATCACCGTATGGCCGAGCCCCGCGAGCGCACGCCGTAGCGAGTAGCGAAGGTCCTTGTCGTCGTCGACGACGAGAACTTTGGCGTTCGGAGCAGAAGGGTTGGCACTCATGATGAGTAAAAGTAGGCAGAATCTGTGCCAGCGGGTGTTCTTTCCTCAAAATGCCCTTTTAAGAGCTGAAGGCAACCCCAATTGACTAAATTTAGGCAAAAATACCCTATCGGGTCCCTTGCATAGGAAGATTCAACGGGGATAATCCTCGCTATGGTCGCTCGGCTCAAACGGGGTCTAGGTTGGGCGCTCGCCCTGCTTGGATTGTTTTTTGTCGGGTCCAATCTTTGGGTTTGGTCGGCAGGCTGGGGTCGCCTCGCGGCGACGCCGGGAGAAGTACCGGCCGGCACCATCATGGTGTTGCTCGGGACGGACGAGTTCGTGCAGGGGACCCGGGAGCATAGCGGCACCTTCCGGCCGCGCCTCGCCGCCGCCACGGAGCTCGCCCGTACCGACCGGGTGAAACTCGTCGTCACCTCCGGCACCGCCGTCCATGCGCGGGGGATGGCCGAGCAACTCCGCTCGGCCGGGGTCACCTGTCCGATCGTCGAAGACCCTTATGGGTGGCGCACCTTGGACTCGGTGCTGCGCGCGAAGGCTTCTTATCCCGACGAGCAGATCGTCTTCGTCTCGCAGGGCTGGCATTGCGTCCGCGCCCTCTGGCAGTCCGACCGGGCCGGCCTGCGCGCCGTCGCTTATCCGGCCGCGTTCGGCGCAGGTTGGCGGCCGGTGATGGGCTGCCTGCGTGACTGTCTCGCCAAGCCGAAGGCCGTGCTCGACTATTGCCTGGGCAGTCCCCTCACCGCGCCGGTGCCGGCGGACCAAGGCAACGTGCCGCACCGCTGAGTCAAGCGCGTTCGTGCCGGCCGTCGGGCCGGCGCGTCAGCACGCCGCGGATCTCCATCATCGTCAGCGCCACCGCTGCTTCGGCGACCGCGCAGTCGGCGAGCGCCGCCAGGCTTTCGGCATCCTGCGGGGTCCCGCCGGCGAAGTGCGGCAGCCAGCGGGCGAACTCCGGCGGATCGGCGACGAGTGCCAACGTCGGCTGGTCGCGGCTCTCACCGAGTTCCGTGAGGATGTCGTCGACGGATGACACCAGCGTCGCCCCGTCACGGATGAGCGCGTGGCAGCCGCGGCTCGCCGGGCTGTCCGCGCGCCCCGGCACGGCGCAGAGCGTCCGGCCGAGGTCGCCGGCGAAACGGGCGGTAATCATGCTGCCGCCGTCGACGTCGGTCTCGACCACGACCATCACGCGCACGAGGCCCGCGACGATGCGGTTGCGTTGCGGGAACGTCCGGCGGTCCGCCGGACGGCCGAGCGGGAATTCGGAGAGCACGCAGCCGTCGGCCCGCATCCGCGCGCGCAGGCGGACCGCTTCCGGCGGGAACGTCAGGTCGAGCCCGTGGCCGACGACCGCGGCGGTGCGGCCGACGGCGTCGAGCGCGCCCTCGTGCGCGGCGGTGTCGATGCCCCGGGCCAGGCCGCTGACGACCCACCAGCCCAGTTTCGCCAGGTCGCGGGCGAAGCTGCGCGCGAGCGCGGCCCCGTAGGACGTGCAGTGCCGCGAGCCGATGAGGCCGACGGCCCGTTCCGTCGGGAAGTTCGCGCCCTCCGCGTAGAGCACCAGCGGAGGATCCCAGAGCCGCGCGAGCGGCGCGGGCCAGGCCGCGTCGAGTTCGCTCAGCAGGCGGAAGCCGAGGTCCCGCGTGCGGCCCATCTCCCCGGCCCAGTCGAAATCACGCGCGGCGATGGCGGCCGCGACGGGACGGCTGACGCCTTCGACCTTGGCGAGCTGCTCGGCCGGGGCGCCGAGCGCGACGGCGAGTTCGCCGCCGAACGCCTCGCGCAGGCGGCGTACCGTGACCGGCCCGACGCCTTTCAGGCCGTTGAGCAGGACGCGTTGCGCGAGCGGGTCGGTCGGGATCGGCTGCATCCCGCCAGCCAGTCGGGCCGGTTCAGTCGCGCAAGACCGGGGACAACCCAGCGAGGAGCTCGGTGGTCCTCACCGCTTCCTCCCCTTGGTTATCCCTCAGCCAGTCGGCGGCGCGCGCGTGCCAGGTCGTCGCCAGCAGCACCGCGTCGAAGGCGGACAAGCCGAGTTCGGTGCGGCGCGCCAGCACCGAGGCGACGATGCCGGCGAGGAGGTCGCCGGAGCCGCCGCGGGCGAGCACCGGTCCGCCGAAGGGGACGTGGAGCACGCGGAGTCCGTCGGTGACGCACGTCAGCGGGCCTTTGAGCACGATGATGGCCTGCGTGCGCCGGGCGTAGGCGCGGGCCGCGGCCACGGACGCGTCCCGCCCGCTGAGCCGCCTGAATTCGCCGGCGTGCGGCAGGAGCACGCGGACGGTCGCCGCGTGCGCGGCCCTGATCACCGCCGGACGGAGCGCATCCGCGTCGAGGACGAGGGCCGCCTTCGCCGCGGCGGCGATCGTCCCGATGAGGGGCGCCGCTTTTTCGCCCATGCCCGAGCCGAGGAGAAGCACGTCCTTGTCCGCGAGGAGCGGACGGAGCGCCCGGAGGCTGCTCGTCCTGTCGAGCCCGCCGGCGCGGTCGGCGCGCAGGCCGCGCCACATCGCTTCGGGATAGGCGACGGCCGCCTTCGCCCGCACCGTTTCCGGCAGGCCGGTCGTGACGAGGGCCGCGCCGGAACGCAGGGCCGCGGCCGTGTTCATGACGACCGCGCCGGGCATGCGCTCGGAACCCCCGACGATGAGCAGGCGTCCGTGGTGGCGCTTGTCGCCGCGGGCGCGGCGCGGACGCGTGAGCGGCGCGAGGGCCGCGGCGGTCACGCAGGCTTCTTCGGTCTCACCCAGGGGCAGGCCGATGTCGAGGACGCGGAGGCGGCCGACGAAGCGGGCGGCCTTCGGCGCGAGCAGCGGGCGTTTCAGGCAGCCGATCGACACCGTCAGGTCGGCGCGGAAGGCCGGGCCGGCCGTGTCGTCGCCGAGCCCGCTGGGCAGGTCGACCGCGACGCGCAGGCCTCGGAGCTCGTCCGTGTCGCGCAGAAACCGACGCAGTTCGGAGGAGAGGGGCGCGCGGAAGCCTTGGCCGAGGATGCCGTCGAAGATCAGGCAGAATTCGTGCTCGGCGAGCCGACGCAGGTTCGCCGCGGCGACGACGCCGACGCGCACTCCGTTCTTACGCGCGGACCATGCGCGCCGAGCCTGGGCGTGGGCCGGACCGCCTTCGGCGAAGACCGCGAGGATCTCCGTCCCGGCGCGCGCGCAATGCAGGGCGGCGAGGAAGGCGTCGGCGCCGTTGTTGCCTTTGCCCGCCAGCACCAGGATCCGTTCCGGCTTGCGGCCGAGGAGCGAGCGCGCCGCGTCGCCGACGCCGCGGGCGGCGACTTTCATCAGCTGCCAGGAAAGCGAGGGATCGCCGGCGAGGAAAGCCGCTTCCGCCGCCGCGGCTTCGGCGCAGGCGAGGACCGGGAGACGGGCGGAGGTGGTCATGCGTCAGCGCACCAGCACCGCGAAGGCCTGGGCGAGCGAGTCGGTGTGCGTGAGCGAGATCAGTAGCCGAGAAGCACCGCGGGCGGCGAGGAGGGCGCGGGCCCGGTCGTCGAGCTCGACGACCGGTTCGCCTGCCGCGCCATTGAGGACTCCGATGCTCGTCAGGGAGAGTTCCGTGCCGATGCCCGTGCCGAAGGCCTTGCTGGCAGCTTCCTTGGCGGCGAAGCGGGCGGCCAGCGCAGGATAGGGATCTGCTTTCGCCAGGCAGAGTTTCTGCTCCGCGGGCGTGAAGACCATGTCGAGGAAGGAGGGACCATGCTTCAGGTGCGCCGAGCGGATGCGGCCGACCTCCGTGAGGTCCACGCCGACGCCGAGCACGTTGCCGCCTTCGAGGTTCATGCCGGCCCGACCAGGTGCGCCTTCATCTCGGCCACCGCGCCGCGGATGCCCGTGATGAGCGCGCGGGCGACGATCGAGTGGCCGATGTTCAGTTCGTGCAGATGCGGCAGGGTGAGGACGGCCCGGATGTTGTCGTAGTTGATGCCGTGGCCGGCGTTCACGACCAATCCGAAGCCATGGGCGAGTTCGCAACCGGCGCGGAGCCGGGCGAGCTCGGCGGCGTCGGCCGTAGATTTCCAGGCGTTGGCGAAGGCGCCCGTGTGGAGTTCGATGACCGGGGCGCCGACGGCGCCGGCGGCCTCGATCTGCGAGGCATCGGGTCCGATGAACAACGACACCTCGATGCCGGCGGCCTTCAGCGCGCGGGTGGTCTCACGGACGCGGGCGAGCTGCCCGGCGACGTCGAGGCCGCCCTCGGTGGTCACCTCCTCGCGGGATTCCGGGACGAGGCAGACCGCGGCGGGCTTCAGCTTCAGGGCGAAGGCGGTCATCGCGGGCGTGCAGGCCATCTCGAGGTTGAGACGGACGCCGGGGATGGCGGCGATCGCGTGGACGTCGGCGTCCTGGATGTGCCGGCGGTCCTCGCGCAGGTGCAGCGTGATGCCGTCGGCGCCGCCCGCGAGGGCTTCGCGGGTGAAGGCCACCACGTCGGGTTCCGCGTGCGGAGACAGGTGGCCCCCGCGGTAACGCGCCTGGCGGAGCGTCGCGGCGTGGTCGATGTTGACGCCAAGGAGGAGGGGACGGGAGGTGGTCATTTCTTCATCTTGTCGAGGGCCTTCTGGATCTTCTCGGATTCGAGCTTCAGCCGGCGGGCCCGTTCGACGTCATCGCATTTTTCGAAGTACCCTTGGATAAGGTCAAGCAGTCCTGCGAGGGCCTTCAGGCGGAAGACGTCCGCGCCGGCGGTGCCGCCGAGCCTCCGCCGGTACACTCGCTCGATCTCGGAGAGGAAGGCGGCTTCCATCTGGTTGTCGCCCTTCACGGCCTGATGATAGCCTTCGAGCAGGGCGCGGAACGTCGGCAGGTGGTCGGCGTTGTCCTCCAGGGCCCGGCGGTGCATGTTGGCGAGCTTCTCGGCGTGCTTGGTCCGGTCGGCCATGAGGACGGCGGCTTCGCGTTCGACGGCCTTCTGGATGAGGTCGTAGCGCGTGCGGTCGTAGTCGCCGCGCCGCTTCTTCTCGGAGATCAGCCGGTCGTAGGCCCGCTTGCAGCTCAGGAAGATCTCGTCTTGGGTCATCGTCGGGTAGAGATGCTTCGCCTCCATGTCGTCGGCGAGCTCGCGCATGTCGGGCCATTCGTCGAAAGCGCGGCGCATCTCCTGGACGAACGCCTTCCACTCCTCCGTCCGGACCTTCGGGCCGAGCGCCTCCAGGCAGGCGGCATAGGCGCGCCAGGCCTCCAGGCGGCGGTTGGAAGCCAGGACGGCGAGGCGCAGGCATTCGCGCTGGGCTTCGCGCTCGCCGCCGTCCCCGAAGATCTGCGCGGCCAGCTGCAACCGCTGGGATTTCGCGGAACGTTCGGCGCGGCGCTGCGGGTCGCCGAGGATCTGCACCTCGAACTCCCTGATGCGCCGGCCGGTCTGCGGGTCGGTCGTCTCGCCGCAGGCGTAGCCGTCGTTGTACCGACCGGTGTTCATGTTCCACTCCTTGTCCTTCCGTTGGTAGGCGAACCAGGCGTGTCCGCCGCGGTTGCCGTCGCCGGTCACGGGGGCGGCGGGGATGCCGAAGGCGCGGGCGGTGTTGGCCGCGAAGTGCGCCTGGTGCATGCAGACGCCGCCGAGCTCGAAGATCTCCTTCAGCGTCCCTTCGGTCGGCTTGGCCAGCTTGGTCTTCTCCTGGGTGACGTAATCCATGCGGTAGCGGATGAGCCCGTAGCTCGGGGCCCATTCCGAGAGCGAGCGCAGCTTCGGGTTGGCCAGCGCCCAGTTCATCTCCTCCTCGGTCGCCGTGGCGCCGACCACCCAGACGAGGTCGCCGGGCGACGCCTTCCGGACGTCGCCGACGAGCCGGCCGGCGTCGGCGGCGGTCTTGAAGTAGCGGTAACGGGTCAGGGCGTCGGCCGAGCAGGCCTCGCCGCCGTCGAAGCGGGACCAGCGGAGCGGCTGGTCGAAGACGAGCGCGCAGGCGATCTGGAGATGGTCGTAGCGTCCTGCCTGGGCGGGCGTGTCGTCGGCGGCGAGCCGCGCCCAGACGCGCAGGGCTTCGGCTGCGTCGTCCTCGTCCTTGAGCGCGAGCGCGAACTTCTCCAGCAGGTCCGCGCGACCGAGCAGCCCGCCGAGCAAGGCGTTCAGCGGTTCGCCGCCCTGGGCCGCCGCGCGGAGGTTCTCCGCGCCGACGCGCCGGATGAAGAGGGCCTGGGTCATGCCGAGCGCGAAGGCCCGGCTCTCCCAGAGGCGGTTATGGCGTTCGACGCCGTCCGTCGAGGCGGTCGCCGCGAGCGCCGGGAGCAGGCCCTTCTGCAGTCGCGTCAGGTGTTCCTCCCACTTGCCGTCTTTGAGCCGTTCGCGCGCGTCGGCGACGAGGAGGGCCGGCAGCTTCGTATCGTTCAGGGCGGCGCCGGCGAACACGTAAGGTCTGACCTCGACGACGGGCGCGGCGACCGGTTCCTGTTTCGGAGCTTCGGCCATCTTGGGCGGGACGACGGGCGCGGCCGGCTTGGGCTCGGCGACGACGACGGGAGCTTGCTCCGGGGCGGCGGTTTTCGGGGCTTCGACCGGCTTCGGCGCCTCCTTCGCCACGACGGGCGCGGGCGGAGGGCGCGTGTTCTGCCATATGAACCAACCGACGCCGGCGAGCGCGGC
>Ga0208048_1001904_pt1 | contig 10448 bp, 9 predicted proteins | sample Malawi_45m_30L_FD_184163 | JGI IMG/M metagenome (GOLD analysis project Ga0208048, IMG submission 184163) | Freshwater microbial communities from Lake Malawi, Central Region, Malawi to study Microbial Dark Matter (Phase II) - Malawi_45m_30L... | ecosystem: Environmental > Aquatic > Freshwater >... | reverse complement strand
GCATATTGTTGAGGGCTTGGGGCAAGATCCTAAATCCAACTTCCGTCCGGGATCACGGCATTTTTTGGGATGATGATGACGCCATCGCGGATGTAAAAGTTCTCCGCGTCCATCTCGGCAGGTTTGCCCTCGGGGCTGATCACCACGCGTTCGCCGATGCGCGCGTTTTTGTCCACGATCGCGTCTTTGATCGTCGTGTTCCGGCCGATGCCGAGCGGCGGTGCCCCGGGGGGCGTGGCGGTCTCCGACTCGTAAAAGTCCGCTCCCATCATGACGACGTTTTGCAGCACCGCGCCGGTTTCGATGATGCTGCGGATACCGACCACGCAGCGGTCGAGCATTGCTTCGGTGATGATGCAACCGTCGGACAGAACCGTGCGTTTGACCGCGGCGCCGTTGATCTTGCTGGCGGGCAGAAAGCGCGGCCGCGAATACACCGTGGCCCCGGGCCGGTAGAAGCTGAAGGGCGGTTCAATCTCGGCCAGCGCGAGATTGGCTTCAAAAAACGAACGGATCGTCCCGATGTCCTCCCAGTAGCCCTGGAACACGTGGGCCTGCACGCGATGTGTGGCGATCGCCGCTGGAATAATATGTTTCCCGAAATCCTCCTGTTTGTTGTCCAAGCACGCCTCCAACACGGAACGGTTGAACAAATAGATGCCCATCGAGGCTTGGTAGCGTTCGGTGCCGGCCGGCAGTCCGAGTTCGCCGAGCAATGGATCGGGAATGCGCAAACTCTCCAACAGCGCCGGGTCCTTGGGCTTCTCGACAAAGCGCGTGATTCGGCGCGCGTTGTCCGTCTGCATGATCCCGAATCCCTCCGCGGCGTGGCGTTCGACCGGCAGCGTGGCGATGGTGAGGTCGGCGCCGGATTGCAAGTGCGCCGCCATCAATTCGCGGAAGTCCATTTGGTAAAGCTGGTCGCCGCTGAGGATGAGGAAATAATCCCATGGCCGCTCGAGGAAATAGCGCAGGTTTTGCCGCACGGCGTCCGCGGTGCCCTGATACCAATTCGCGCCGGTGGGCGTTTGCTGCGCGGCGAGGATCTCGACGAAACTCCCGGAGCTGAAAATATCGAATTTGTAGGTGCGGCTGATGTGTTGATGCAGCGAAGCGCTGTTGAATTGCGTCAGCACATAGATGCCGCGGATTCCGGCGTTCAGGCAGTTGCTGATCGGAATGTCGACCAGCCGGTATTTTCCGCCGAGCGGAACCGCGGGTTTTGACCGGTCTTTGGTCAGCGGATAAAGCCGGCTGCCTGCCCCGCCGCCCATGATGATGCCGAGAGTCCGGCTGGGGGCGGCTTGCGCTTGCAGGGGGTTAGACATGTCAAAAGAGAGGTCGCGCAGTCGGGCTTTCTTGTCACGCCCGGATTTTGTTCTCCTGAAGAGGCGGCCTCCGAGTGGTTGCAACCGACCCGTCCTTGCCGCATGATAACCAACCCTTATGTGCGGAATCGTCGGTTATGTCGGTCCGGCCGAAGCGGCGCCCGTCCTTTTGGACGGGTTGCGCCGTCTGGAATATCGCGGCTACGACTCCGCGGGGGTGGCTTTGGGCAACAATGGTTCGCTCGAGATCCGCAAGGCCGTCGGCCGCATCGACAATCTGGCCCAAGCTCTGGGGGAAAGCCCGGTTCACGGCAATCGCGGAATAAGCCATACCCGCTGGGCCACACACGGTGCGGTGACCCACGACAACGCCCATCCGCATACCGATCAAAGCGGCCGCATCGTTCTTGTTCACAACGGCGTCATCGAGAACTACCAACGCCTTCGCGAGGAACTCGAGCGTGAGGGACATGTCTTCCATTCGCAGACCGACACCGAAGTGTTGGCCCATCTCATCGGGAAATATGCCATCCAGCTCGGCGAACCCTCGGCCGACCATCTCGTCGAAGCGGTCCGTATGGCCCTGCGAGAAGTGCAAGGAACATACGGCATTGCCGTGATGCATCGCGACATTCCGGATCTTCTCCTCGGTGCGCGCCGCGGCAGCCCGCTCGTCGTCGGCGTCGGTCAGGGGGAAAACTTCCTCGCCAGCGATCCGCTCGCGTTGGTCAACCACACGCGCGACGTCGTGTATTTGAAAGACTTCGAGATCGTTCTTCTCCGCCCGGACGACTTCCAGATCCAGTCCTTGGCCGGAGACGGCCGTGACTACGAAATCAGCACGGTCGATATCGATGCGGAGGAAGTTTCCAAAGGCGACTATCCGCATTTCATGCTCAAGGAGATCTACGAGCAGGCGAACACGGTGCGCGATGCCATGCGCGGACGCCTCTCGCGCGAGGAGGCCACAGCCAAGCTTGGCGGCCTCAATATGACGCCTGCGCAACTGCGCGAGGTGGAACGCATCGTCCTCATCGGTTGCGGCACGGCCTACCACGCCGCGCTCATCGGCGAATACCTCATGGAAAGCCTCGCCTCGCTTCCGACCGAAGTGGAAGTGGCCAGCGAGTTCCGCTACCGCAACACGCCGCTCGACAAATACACGCTGAGCTTTGTCATCAGCCAAAGCGGCGAAACGGCCGACACGCTCGCCGCCTTGCGCGAGAGCCAGCGCAAAGGACACCGCACGCTCGGCATCTGCAACAACGTGGCCAGCACCATCGCGCGCGAAAGCGATGGCGGCGTTTACATGCATGCCGGACCCGAGATCGGTGTGGCTGCGACGAAATCATTCACCTCGCAAGTGACGATCCTCACCTTGCTCTCGCTGCTCACGGGTCGGATCCGCAATCTCTCGAATTCCGACGGATTGCGCATCATCGACGAATTGGAGCAATTACCGGACAAAGTCGCGCGCGTCCTCGAGATGAATCCGCATCTTGTCGAGGTCGCGGAGAAATACGCCAACTCGCACGGCATGCTCTTCATGGGGCGCCAGTTCCAATACCCCGTCGCGCTCGAGGCTGCGCTGAAGCTGAAGGAAATCAGCTACATGTTCTGCTCGGGCTATCCCAGCGCCGAGCTGAAGCACGGCGTCATTGCGCTGGTCAACCCCGACACGCCGTCCGTTTTCATCGCGCCGCGCGATGCACTCTTCGAGAAGAACGCGAGCAACATCCAGGAAGTGCGCGCGCGCAAAGGCCCGGTCATCGGGGTCGGCACCGAAGGACACAAGGAATTGGAGAAAATCACCGACGACACGCTGTGGGTTCCGGACGCGCCCGATTGGCTCATGCCCGTGCTCACGGTCATCCCGCTGCAACTTCTCTCCTACCACATTGCCGTGGCGCGCGGGTGCGACGTGGACAAACCGCGCAATCTGGCCAAGAGCGTGACGGTCGAGTAGCGCGCGGCGCTAACGACCAGGGGCCATCTCAAAGAGGTGGCCTTTGAGGTAGGAGCTTTCGGGCAGACCGAGGATGATGGGATGGTCGGCACGCTGGGTGTAGCTGGCGCGGAGGCGGGCGGTTTTCTTGGCATCGACCATGGCGTCGCGGATGACGTCGAGGAAAATGGTGTCACTCACGTGGTGGCTGCAGCAGAAGGTGGCGAGGAGGCCACCGTTGTTTAGCAATTGCGCGGCGCGGAGATGGATTTCTTTGTATCCGCGCAGGGCGTCGTTCAGGCGCGCGCGGTCGCGGGTGAAGCTCGGGGGGTCGAGGATGATGAGATCGTAGCGCTCCTCGCGAGCAGTCGCTGATTTGAGCCAGTCGAAAACATTGGTTTCGGTTACGTCGACGCGTAGATCGTTGCGCTTGGCATTGGCCGAAATTGCCGCGCAAGCGTCGGCCGAAATATCGAGGGCGGTGACGTGAGATGCTCCCGCTGTGGCGCAGGCCAGGGCGAAACCACCTTGGTTGCTGAAACAATCGAGGACTCGTTTGCCCTGCGCGTGCTGTGCAACGTGCGCGTAGTTGTCGACTTGGTCGAGGTAGAGACCCGTTTTTTGTCCGCCGGGGAGTTCGATGCCGAATTTGAGGCCGGCCAAATTGACATCGAAGGGTCCGGGTGCTTCGCCGCGGAGGATTCCGGTGTGCAACTCCATCCCTTCGGCTTTGCGCACGGGCGCATCGTTGCGTTCGATGATGCAGCTTGGTTTCAGCAACGTTTCGATTGCATCGGCGATGAGTTCCCTGCGTTGATCCATCGCCAAGGTCAGCGTTTGCATGACCACACAATCGCCGTAGCGATCGAGGATCAGTCCGGGCAATCCGTCGCTTTCGCTCCAGACTTCGCGGCGGGCGCGGGGGTCGAGCCCGAGTTTGTCGCGATATTCAGACGCCATGCCGATACGGCGCTGGAAGAAATCGGCGTCGAGATCCTGACGCTGGCGCGAGAAGCGGCGCGCGGGGATTTTCGACTGGCTGTTGTAGATGGCGCTGCCGAGGAAGCGGTCGCGTTGGTCTTTCAGTCCGACGACGACGCCGTCTTCCGGCTTGCCGGTGACTTTGAGCACTTCGTTGTCGTGGACCCAATCGTGTCCGTGGAAAACGCGCGCGCGGGGGCGGACGATGATGCTCGCCATGCGCTCAGTATTCGAGAACGGCCTCGGGACGGACCATGGCGGACGTGTCGCCGGGTTTCTCCGGGTATTCGAAAATGCGTCCCTCGTAGTTGCGCAGGACGACTTTTTCTTTGTCGTGGTAGACGACGTAGCCGGGACTGACCGGAACTTTGCCGCCTCCGCCCGGGGCGTCGATGACGTATTGCGGCACGGCGTAGCCCGTGGTGTGTCCGCGCAGGTTTTCCATGATCCCGAGTCCCTTGGCCACGCTGGTGCGGAGGTGGGCGGACCCGTGGATGAGATCGCACTGGTAGAGGTAGTAGGGGCGGACGCGGCAGCGGAGGAGCTTGTGGATGAGGGCGCGCATGGTGTCCGGGTTGTCGTTGACCCCGGCGAGGAGCACGCTTTGGTTGCCGAGCGGGAGGCCGGCATCGGCGAGGCGTCCGAGCGCGTCGCGCACTTCGGTGGTGAGTTCGCGCGGATGGTTGACGTGCACGCTCATCCAGAGCGGGTGGAACTCTTTGAGCATGGCGCAGAGTTCCGGCGTGATGCGTTGCGGGAGGAAAATGGGGATGCGCGTGCCAATGCGGAGGAATTCGATGTGCGGGATGGCGCGCAGGCGGGTGAGGATGCCGCGCAATTTGTCATCGGAAAGCAACAGTGCGTCGCCGCCGGAGAGAAGAACGTCGCGCACCTCGGTATGCTCCTCGAGATATTGGTAAACAGCCTCGAAGTCGGTCTCGAGTTCCTGTTCGCCGACGCCGCTGACCACGCGGCTGCGCGTGCAATAGCGGCAATAGCTGGCACAGCGGTCAGTGACGAGAAAGAGGACGCGGTCGGGGTAACGATGGACCAATCCCGGCACAGGCATGTGCGAGTCTTCGCCGCACGGGTCGGCCATTTCGCCCGGAGAGATGACCGCTTCGCCGGCGCGCGGGATGACTTGGCGGCGGATGGGGCAGTCCGGATTGTCCGGCTCGATGAGGTTGAAATAGTGCGGGGTGATGGCGAAGGCCAACTTGTTGCGGGTGAGAAGGAGTCCCTCGCGCTCGTCGGGCGTGAGGCGCAGATATTGCGCGGCCTGCTCGGGCGTGGTGATGCGGTGGCGGAGCTGCCAGCGCCAGTCGTTCCATTCGGCGTCGGTGGCGTCGGGCCATTGGCCGGGGGCGTGCGAACGGAAATCGCGGTCGTTCATCTTTGTTTCGTCGTCCGGTTCGGCGACGATCATTTCAGACTCTTCAGGCTTTGACGCGTTCAATATGCGCGCCGACGCCGTTCAATTTTTCGTCGATGTGCTCGTAGCCGCGGTCGATGTGGTAGACGCGGTTGACCTCGGTGACGCCGTCGGCCTGCAGTCCGGCGAGGAGAAGGGCGGCGGAGGCGCGGAGGTCGCTGGCCATGACCGGCGCGCCGCTCAGCGAACCATTGCCGGTGATGAACGCGGTCGGTGCCTCGAGGCGGATCTGCGCGCCCATGCGGGCCAACTCGGCCACGTGCATGAAACGCTGCGGGAAAATGTGGTCGGTGATGACGCTTTCGCCCGGGGCGCGGACAAGCAGCGCGCACATTTGGGCCTGCATGTCGGTGGGGAAACCCGGATAAGGACTCGTCTCGAGGTGGAGCGGGCGGAGTCCGCCGTTGGGCGAGACGGAAACGCTGCGTTCGCGCGTTTCGACTTTGAATCCGGCGGCGCGGAGCGGCTCGAGCACGGATTCGAGGTGGTCGGGGCGGATGTTGTTGACCGTGAGGTCGCCGCCGCTGATCGCGCCGGCCACGAGCATGGTGCCTGCTTCGATGCGATCGGGGATGACGGTGTAGTCGGTGCCATGAAGTTCCTTGACGCCTTCGATGACGATGCGACGCGTGCCGGCTCCGGAGATTTTTGCGCCGAGGGTGTTGAGGAAATTGGCCAGATCGACGACTTCCGGTTCCTCGGCGGCATCTTCGATGATCGTGGTGCCTTCAGCGAGGACGGCGGCCATCATCAGGTTGTCTGTGCCAAGCACGGTCGTGCCGTATTTGCCGCTCATGTTGACAGTCGATCCGCGCAATTGCGGGGCGAGGACTTTGACGTTGCCGCCGGTGACGCGAACTGCGGCGCCCAGCGCTTCGAACCCGCGGAGATGGAGATCGATCGGACGGTCTCCGATGACGCAACCGCCGGGCAACGAGACGCAGGCTTCGTGTTCGCGTCCGAGCAGCGGCCCCAACACGCAGACCGAGGCGCGCATTTTGCGGACGAGTTCGTAGGGGGCTTCGGTGCGGATCTTTTCCGCTTTGATCACGACCGTTCCGCTGGCGCGTTCCACCTCGCAACCGAGCGCGCTGAGGATGGTCAGCATGTAGTGGATGTCGCTCAGGTCGGGCACGCCGCGTATAACGCAGCGTTCGCGCGTCAGGAGTGCCGCGGCAAGGATGGGCAGGGCGGAATTTTTCGAGCCGCTGATGCGCACCTTGCCGTTCAGCTTGCGTCCGCCGTGAACGAGAATCTTATCCATGAAATCCGACCGCGAATCGCGGGGTGTTTTGATAGTCAGAACGGACAGAAATGTCCCGAAATTTGCGGTCGGCCAGTAGGGTGTTAACTGCATCGGCTTGGCCGGCACCGAGTTCCAGAAGGAGCGCGCCGCCGGGGGCAAGGCGGTCGGGAGCGGCGTCGATGAGGCGGCGGACAAGATCTAGACCGTCGGGCCCGCCGTTTAGAGCGGAGAGGGGATCGTGGCGGACTTCGGGGGAGAGGGATGCGATTTCGTCGGCGGGGATGTAAGGAAGGTTGGCCACGATGAGGTCGAACTTGATCTCATCGGGCGGGAGGAGATCGGCTTGGTGGAGAGTGACGCGCTCCGTCAGTTCGTGACGCTCCGCATTCGCCGCGGCGAGGGCGAGCGCGTCGGTGGAGAGATCGATGGCATGGACTTCGGCGGCGGGAAGTTCGAGCGCGAGTGTGATGGCAATCACACCGCTTCCAGTGCCAATGTCCAGAATCTGCTGCGATGTTTTGCCTTTTACGATTTCCAGTGCGATCTCGACGAGTTGCTCCGTCTCGGGACGGGGAATGAGCGCGCGCTTGTCGCAGGCGAAAGTTCTTCCGTGGAATTCCGCCGTGCCGAGAATGTGTTGCAGTGGTTCACGCGCGCCGCGGCGTTTGACCGTCTCGCGCAATGGTGCGCGTTCGGCGTCGGTGAGTTGGCGATCGAACTGCAAATACAGCTCCATGCGTTTGAGTCCGAGTGCATGGGCGAGGAGATGCTCGGCATTGAGGCGTGGATTTTCCACGCCGCGTTCGGCGAGATAATTCTCCGCACCGCGAAGAACCTCCAAAAGCGGGAGAGTGTCAGGCATGCGAGAGGACAGAAAGACCGCAGAGCACGCAGAGAGCACAGAGGGTTTTGCAGCGGAAATTTTTCTTCTCCTCTGTGCTCTCTGTGTTCTCTGCGGTTAAAGAAAAAAGAGAGAAAGCGGGAGTGTTCGCGGCTGGTGACGACGCTGAAGGAAACGGCAGAACTTTCACGGTTTACGCGATGCCTGCTTCGGCCAGGCGGTCTTCCATGTCGCGCTGTTGCAAGGCAGCGACCATTTCGTCGAGGTCGCCTTCGATCACGCGGTCGAGGTGGTAGAGGGTCAGGCCGATGCGGTGGTCGGTGATGCGGTTCTGGGGGAAATTGTAGGTGCGGATTTTTTCTTCGCGTCCGGCGCGCCCGATCAGGCTGCGACGGTGGGCCGAATACTTGGCTTCTTCCTCGTTGCGTTTGTCCTCGAGGAGGCGGGTGCGGAGAATTTCCAGCGCGGCGGCTTTGTTCTTTTGCTGCGAGCGTCCGTCTTGGCAGCGGACGATTTTGCCCGTGGGAATATGCAGGATCTGCACGGCGGAGTCGGTTGTGTTGACGCCCTGTCCGCCCGGGCCACCCGAGCGGCAGACTTCGATGCGCAGGTCCTGCGGACGCAACTCGATGTCGACTTCCTGCGCTTCGGGCAGCACGGCGACCGTGGCGGTGGAAGTGTGAATGCGGCCTTGGGCTTCAGTGGCGGGGACACGTTGCACGCGGTGCACGCCGCTTTCGTAACGCAGACGACGGAAGACGGCGTCGCCAATCACTTTGAAGATGACTTCTTTGAAACCGCCGAGTCCGGACGGGCTCGAATCGATCGATTCGATTTTGAGTCCGTGCGATTCGGCGTAGCGCTGATACATGCGATAAAGATCGGCGGCGAAGAGCGCGGCTTCGTCGCCGCCCGTGCCGCCGCGGATTTCGACGATGGCGTTGCGATCCTCGGCTTCATCTGGCGGAAGGAGGGCGAATTGGATATCGCGGTCGAGAACGGCGAGGCGTTCCTCGATCTGCGGAATTTCTCCCGCGGCCAGTTCGGCCATGTCCGGATCGGTGCCGGCGGCGAGTTCCGCGTTTTCTTCCAGTTGCGTGCGCAAGCGTTTCGCTTCGTCGTCCGCCTCGGCCAATTCTTCGAGCCGCGCATGTTCCCGCATGACGTCGCGCGCTTTGACCGGATCAGCGAAAAAATCATCGGCCGTAACAAGTTTGTCCAACTCGGCCAAGCGCTCGCGTTTTTTGGCGATGAGCGGGGCGAGATCCATAAAAAGAAAAACGGCGACCGGCCGCGGGGCGGCGCGATCACCGTGTCAGCAACAAACCAGCTAAGCTTTTTTGGCGCGGGCGGCTTTGACCGAGCCGTAGCGGCGGGAGAACTTCTCGACGCGACCGGCGGTGTCGATGAATTTCTGTTCGCCGGTGAAGAAAGGGTGGCATGCCGCACAAATGCCGATCTTCAGATTCTTGCGGGTCGAGCGCGTGTGGTAGACCGCCCCGCAGGTGCAGGTGATCGTCGTCTCGGTGTAATCGGGATGCAGATCGGCTTTCATTTGATGAACCGCTCAGTATGCCAGAGAAACTCCGTGATTCAAGCAAAACCTTGGCCCGGCGGCCTCTGTTGGGCTACCCTCCGTCACCGATGGAGACCTCCGCCAAATGGTTCCTCCGCAAGCACGAGGACGGTCAAATCTTCGGTCCGGTTGATTTTGCCAAATTGAAGGACTGGGCCCGGGCGGCTCAGGTCTCGCCCCTCGACATGGTGAGCGACGACCAGAGGAATTGGGTCAGGGCGCCGATGCTGCAGTCGTTGCACATGGATTACCTCATCCAAATGGCCGAGGACTCCTATTACGGTCCGACCACCGAGGAAGCGGTGCACGAATTTCTGCGCCTTGGGGAAATCTACGCCGACACCGCGCTGATCAATTGTTGCACCGGCGAGGAGACAACGCTGCGCGACAGCGGATTTTTCCAAGGCCACCCGCCGCCCATGGAGGAAATCGTGCCGGGCGAACCCGGACGGCGCACCATCCGCCAGAATTTGCAGCAGCGTATCCGCGAACTCGAACTTCTCCTCGTCGAGAACCGCCAGAAACTCGAAATGGCTGAAGTGCGCATCCGCCAACTCGAGCGGCGTTTGCATGAAGCCGGTCTGCGTCCCGATTGAGCGCGACGGCTCCCAAAGAGCGCCTCGACGTTTTGCTTGTCCGGCGCGGCCTTTGTCCCTCGCGCGAGAAAGCGCAGCGTCTCATCATGGCCGGCCAGATTTTCAGCGGCGGAACGCGTTTGGAAAAAGCATCGCAGACTTTCCCCGAAGATGTGGCGCTCGAAGTGCGCGAAGGAGAGCGCTATGTCGGCCGCGGCGGTCTCAAGCTCGAGCATGCCTTGCAACACTTCAGGATCGATCCGGCCGGGCAGGTTTGTCTCGATGTCGGCGCATCGACCGGCGGTTTCACCGACTGCCTCCTGCAACACGGGGCGACCAAAGTCTACGCGCTCGACGTCGGGCACGGTCAGCTGGACTGGAAAATCCGCAGCGACCCGCGCGTGGTTGTCATGGAGCACTGCAACGCCCGGCATATGCAACCGGGCGATTTGCCGGAAAAACCGCAGCTTGCGGTTTTCGATGTGAGTTTCATTTCCCTGACTTTGGTCTTGCCGCCCGTGGCG
>Ga0208048_1001900_pt1 | contig 10459 bp, 9 predicted proteins | sample Malawi_45m_30L_FD_184163 | JGI IMG/M metagenome (GOLD analysis project Ga0208048, IMG submission 184163) | Freshwater microbial communities from Lake Malawi, Central Region, Malawi to study Microbial Dark Matter (Phase II) - Malawi_45m_30L... | ecosystem: Environmental > Aquatic > Freshwater >... | reverse complement strand
GGCCTCACGGTCAAAGATTGTTGGCGTTGCGTCACGATGTCACCCCCGGCTGAGCACGCTGCGCTCAAAGATGATCGCGAATGAGGATTTCCGCAATCTGCACGCTGTTAGTGGCCGCGCCCTTGCGGATGTTATCCGAGACGATCCAAAGATTTAGGCCGCGCTCGTGCGAGATGTCCTCGCGGATGCGACCGACGAAAACGCGATCGTCGTTCGCCGCCTGAACTGCCGCCGTCGGGTAGCCGCCCGCCTCGCGCTTGTCGATGACCTTCACGCCCGGCGCCTTCTCGAGCAGCTTGCGTACCTCAGGTACCGTGATTTTTTGACGGGTCTCGATGTTGACGACCTCGGAGTGCCCGAAGAACACGGGCACACGAACGGTGGTCGCATTCACCTTGATGTTGGGATCACCAAAAATTTTCGGGGTTTCCCAGAACATCTTCATCTCTTCTTTGGTGTAGCCGTTATCCATGAACTTGTCGATTTGCGGCACCACGTTGAAGGCGATCTGCGCCGCGACGACCTTGGGCTTGACCGGGCCCTTGCCGCTCACGAGTGCGACCGTCTGCTCGGCAAGCTCTTCGACGGCTTCTTTGCCAGCACCGGACACGGACTGATAGGTCGCCACGTTGATACGCTCAATGCCGACGGCGTCATAGATGGGCTTGAGCGCAACCAGCATCTGGATCGTCGAGCAGTTGGGGTTCGCGATGATGCGACGCTTGGTGAACTGCGAGATCGCCGCGGCGTTCACCTCGGGGATGATGAGCGGAATGTCGTCCTCGTAACGAAACTCAGAGGTGTTGTCGATGACGACACAGCCTGCTGCAGCCGCCTTCGGCGCGATGACACGAGACACGTCGCCGCCTGCAGAGAAAAGACCGATATCCGCTTTGGAAAAGTCGAAGGTGTCGACGTCGAGGACGGGATAGCTCTTGCCGTTGAACTCGACGGTCTTGCCGAGCGAGCGATTGCTCGCAAGCGGATAAAGCTCGCCGACCGGGAACTTCCGCTCTTCGAGCACTTTGATGATGGTGTCGCCCACGAGGCCGGTTGCCCCGAGCACGGCGACATTCCACTGACGACTCATCGATTCTTCTCCGACTTCGTGATGACCGGCGTCGTCGATTTGACGTCGCCGTTCTGCGCGCGATGGCGCAGCCAATGATCCATGAGCACGATCGCCATCATCGCCTCGGCGATGGGCGTCGCTCGAATACCGACACACGGGTCGTGACGACCGGTGGTGATGATCTCGGTGGGCTCACCATCGACCGTGATGGTGCGACCCGGCACCTGAATGCTGGAGGTAGGCTTTAGTGAGGCGTGGACGATGATGTCCTGCCCGCTCGAGATGCCCCCGAGCACGCCACCCGAGTTGTTGCTGGTGAAGCCCGTTGGCGTGAGCTCATCACGATGCTCGCTGCCGCGCTGCGCGACGACCCGCACCCCAGCACCCACCTCGACGGCTTTGACCGCGTTGATGCCCATCATGGCGTAGGCAAGATCCGCATCGAGACGGTCGAACACGGGTTCACCGAGGCCCGGTGGCACGCCCTTGGCGATGACCGTGATGCGCGCACCGATGGAATCGCCCTCTTCTCTTAGCTTCCAGATGAGATCTTCTAATTCCTTGACACGCGAGGGATCGGGGCAGAAGAAGGGGTTGTCGTAGACCGTCTCGGGTGCGACCGGCTCGAGTACGAGCGAGCCGATCTGACTCAAATAGCCGTGGATTTTGATGCCGAGACGCGTGGCGAGATATTTGCGAGCGATGGCGCCCGCCGCAACGCGCATGACAGTTTCGCGAGCCGACGAGCGTCCGCCGCCCCGGTAGTCGCGAAATCCGTATTTTTGTTGATAGGTGTAGTCGGCGTGTCCGGGGCGGAACCGATCTTTGATCTTGTCGTAATCGCGCGAGCGCGCGTCGGTGTTCTCGACGACGAGGCCAATGGAGGTGCCCGTGGTTCGCCCCTCGAAGACACCCGAGAGAATGCGTACGGCGTCTTCTTCTTTTCTTTGACTGACGAACTTCGAGGTGCCCGTGCGACGAAGATCGATATCGCGCGTGAAATCGGCCTCAGAGATTTCAAGACCCGGCGGACAGCCGTCGATGATGCAGCCAAGTGCTGGACCGTGGCTCTCGCCGAAGGTCGTAACCTGAAACAGGCGACCGATGGTGTTACCGGACATGACGTTGCAGCTGCTCGCGGGTCAACAAAAATACGCCGCCACCGCCACGCTCGAACTCGAGCCGGGTGAACGGCACGCGTGGCCACTGGCGTCGGACCTGCGTCTCGGTGTTGCCCACCTCGACGACCAGGAGACCTCCTGGCGTGAGGTGTCGCGCCGCCTGCTTGAGGATGACGCGCACCGAATCGAGACCCTGCTTGCCCGCCGCCAACGCGAGGCGCGGTTCGTGTTCGTACTCGGGAGGCAGCGAACGCATCTCGCGCGCCCCGACGTAGGGTGGATTCGAGACGATGATATCGTACCGACGGCCTTTGAGGGCCGCGAAATGATCCGATTTCGCGAAGCGGACACGACGCGAGAGCTGTAATTCGCGTGCATTGACTCGCGCGAGTGCGAGGGCTTCGTCGGAGATGTCCGTCCCGTCGACTTTCGCCTTCGGCAGGTAGTGCGCCGTGGCGAGCGCGATGCAACCGCCACCGGTACAAAGATCGAGCACACGCTTGACGCGTGCCGGGTCGATCCACGGTCGAAACTGATTTTCGATGAGCTCGGCAATCGGCGAGCGCGGAATGAGCGCCCGCGGGTCGGTGCGCATCGGCAGCCCCGCGAACCAGGTGCGGCCCGTGAGATACACCGCCGGACGTCGCGTCGAGATACGCAGCTCGAGCAGCGCCTCGTAGGCCACGGCCTGGCGCAGGGTCAGTCGACGGCGATAGAGCGCGGGGCTCGGCGCCGACTTCAGGTCGAGCACGTAAAAGAGAATCGCCGCCGCGTCGTCTTCGGCATTGTCGGTGCCATGTCCAAAGAAGACCCCGGCCCGATCGAGCGCCTTCGCGCCACGGACCAAGGCCTCGAGCACGGTGGGGGGTCGGGGACGGGCGGGCCTGTGGGATACTTTGCGCATGTCAGACATTGTGCCATCCACCGCTGCCCGCGCGTTCGTCGCGCTACAACACGTTCTACCGCAACACGGTATTTCGCGGCTCATCCACGCCGCGGCGCGCAGCCAAACGCCGTGGTTCAAGAACCTGCTGATCTCGAACTTCGTGAAGGGCTTCAAGCCTGACTTAAGTGATGCGCTCGTGAGCGACCCGCTCGCGTTCGAGTCGTTCAACGCGTTCTTCACGCGCGCACTCAAGCCCGACGCGCGGCCCTTGCCCGTCGATCCGCTCGAACTCGCCTGCCCTGTCGATGGGACGGTCAGTGAGATCGGTCGTATCGACGACGACCGCGTGCTGCAGGCGAAGGGTCGTCATTACACGCTCGATGCACTGCTCGCCTCGCGTCGCGAGTGGGTCGAGCGATTTCGGGGTGGGCACTTCGCAACCATTTATCTCGCACCCTACAACTATCACCGTATTCACATGGCGATGGCTGGCACGCTGCGCGATGCGTGGTATGTGCCGGGGCGTCTTTTCAGTGTGAACCGTGTCACGGCCGACGGCGTCGCCAATCTTTTTGCCCGCAACGAGCGCATCGCCTGTTTCTTTGAGGGCGAAGGCATCGAGCATGCGCTGCTGCTCATCGGCGCGCTCAACGTCGGCTCCATGGAAACCGTGTGGCACGGCGAAGTCGCGCCGCGACGGCCGCGGCGACTGACGCGGCTCGACATCGAGCGAGGCGGTAAGCCTTTCGCAGCGGCGCACGGTGAAGAAATGGGACGCTTCAATATGGGCTCGACGGTGATCCTGCTCTTCCCCAAAGACACGATCGAGTGGGCGCCGCATCTTGCGACCGGCCGCATCGTGCGGATGGGCGAGACGATCGGCCGCAGAATTCACGGCTGAGATCGCGGGCTTAGTTAATGGCCTCTTCAGCGACGGACCGCTGGCTTCCTTCGGCAACGCGTGAGCGCCTCGCGCAGCGTGCGGCGCTGCTCGCGACGGTCCGTCAATTCTTTGAAACGCGATCGGTGCTCGAGGTCGAGACGCCGATGCTCGTGAATGCCGCAGTGACCGACGTGAGCCTGCGACCCGTCGAGCTGGTGCTCGGTGAGCGACGACTTTTTTTGCAGACCTCGCCCGAGTACGCCATGAAGCGATTACTCGCGGCGGGCATGGGCGATGTGTATCAGCTCTGCAAAGTCGTCCGCGGTGACGAGCGCAGCCGTGTGCACAACCCGGAATTCACGATGCTCGAGTGGTATCGCGTCGGGTTCGAAATGACAGGCCTCATTCAAGAAGTCGCCGCGCTGCTCGATGCTCTCGTAACCCGTGCGGGCGGCACAGCACGAGCGTTGCGGCAGGTATCGTATCGCGAGGTGTTTCAGACGTCGCTGCAGGTCGATCCGCTTGAAGCTTCGACTGAAGATCTGGCGAAGATCGCTGCGGCGCATAGGCTTACCGGCCACAATTTGACTGAACTCGGTCGTGACGAACTACTCGATTTTTTGATGGGTGCCGTGATCGGCCCGACACTCGGTCGAGGCGAGTGGCTCGCCCTCACCCACTACCCCGCTTCGCAGGCCGCGCTCGCGCAACTCGACCCTGCGGATCCGCGCGTGGCACTACGGTTCGAGATCTATGCCGACGGCATCGAGCTCGCCAACGGATTTCAGGAGCTCGCCGACGCGAATGAGCAACGCGCACGGTTCATGGCCGATAATGCGGCACGACGGACGCAGGGCTTGCCCCAGATGCCGATCGACGAGCCCTTGCTCGCGGCGCTTGAGGCAGGGTTACCCGCCTGCTCGGGCGTCGCCCTCGGCTTTGATCGCGCCATGATGGTGGCGGTCGGCGCGAAGCGGATCGACGAGGTCATCAGTTTTACCATCGAGTACGCGTGAGAGATCAGGATGAGCAACGCCTTCGACACCCCTAATTTCGGACACGACGTCGCGAGCAAAGCCAAAGGCTATGAGGAGCTCGAAGCCTCGATGCGCGCGCTGCTCACCGGCGAAACCGACGCAATCGCCAATCTCGCCAACGCCGCGGCGCTGCTGTATCTCGCGCTGCCCCAACTCAACTGGGCTGGGTTCTATCTGCTCGCCTCAAGCTCCAACGAGCTCGTGCTCGGACCGTTTCAAGGAAAACCCGCGTGCGTGCGCATCGCGATCGGCCGAGGCGTGTGCGGAACTGCCGCCGCACGCCGCGAGACCGTGCTCGTCAAAAACGTACATGAGTTCCCCGGGCATATCGCCTGCGACTCCGCCTCGAACTCCGAGATCGTCGTGCCGCTCATCGCCAACGCCGGCCCCCGCTCCGGTGAACTAGTAGGCGTCCTCGATCTCGACAGCCCCCTCCTCGAGCGCTTCGATGACATCGATCGTCGGGGGCTCGAGAAGATCGTCGCAGTACTGATATCTTCGACCGCATGGCACTAAAAATTTTGGTCGTCGGTGGTGCGGGCTATATCGGCTCGCACATGGTCAAGCGCCTGGGCGAAGCAGGCGTCGAAGTGGTCACGCTCGATAATCTTTCGAGCGGCCATCGTGATGCTGTCACCTGCGGCGAGTTCGTGCAGGGCGATATCGCAGATCGCACCCTCCTCGATTCTCTCTTTGCGAGTCGCACCTTCGATGCGGTGATGCATTTCGCGTCGCACATCGAGGTGGGCGAGTCGGTGCGCTTGCCGCTCAAGTATTACCGCAACAATGTCTCGAATACGCTGACCCTGCTCGAGGCGATGCAGACCGCAAAAATCGACAAGTTCATTTTCTCCTCGACTGCAGCGATTTTCGGTACTCCGCAGTACTCGCCCGTCGACGAGCGTCATCCGCGCTCACCGATCAACCCTTACGGCCGTACGAAGTACATTATCGAGCAGATCCTGGAAGATCTGGATCGGGCGCTCGGGCTGCGTGCGGTGAGTCTGCGTTATTTCAACGCGGCTGGTGCGGACCCCTCCGGCGCACTCGGCGAACGCCACAATCCAGAAAGCCATTTGATTCCGCTCACGCTGCAAGCAGCGTCGGGCCGGCGCCCGTCGATCGCGGTGTTCGGCTCGGACTACGACACGTCGGATGGCACCTGCATCCGAGACTACGTGCATATCGTCGATTTGTGCGAAGCGCATTGGCTTGCGCTGCAGTCGCTGCTCGGCGGTGCGGGCAGCCAGCAGTACAACCTCGGTAATGGCGATGGCTTCTCGGTACTCGAGGTGATCGAGGCCGTTCGACGCGTGACGCGTCGCGAATTCAAGGTGGTGAAAGAGGCGCGTCGGGCAGGCGATCCACCGAGGCTCGTAGCCGATGCGACGGCCGCGCGCTCAACGCTTGGCTGGGCACCAAAATATCCCTCGCTCGAGACAATCGTCGAGCACGCTTGGAACTTCGAGCAGAGGCGGCCGCGCTGACGATCGCCGTCGTCGCCCGCGCGAGCGACGACAAAGATTTACTGCCTCGCGCGCGAGATGTACTCGCCCGTTCGCGTGTCGACGCGGATGACTTCGCCCTGGTTGATGAAGAGCGGCACACGCACGACGGCACCGGTCTCGAGTTTCGCGGGCTTCTGACCACCCGTCGCAGTGTCGCCACGCACGCCCGGATCGGTCTCGACGATGGTCGCTTCGATGTGCGCCGGTGGCGTCACGACGAGCGGCACACCATTCCAGAGCGTCACGATGCAGGTGATACCGTCCTTCAACCACTGAGCGCCATCACCGACCGCTTCTTTGCTCGCCGTGTGCTGCTCGAAGTTGTCGGGCACCATGAAGTGGAAGAAGTCGCCGTCCCGGTAGAGGTACTGCATGTCGACGTCGACGACGTCGGCCGACTCGACCGAGTCACCGGACTTCCAAGTCTTCTCGACCGTCCGACCCGTCTTAAGATTACGCACGCGGACGCGGTTGAATGCCTGACCCTTACCCGGCTTCACCATCTCGTTTTCGACGATGACATACGGGTCACCATCGATGAGAATTTTGAGGCCGGATTTGAATTCGCTGGTGTTGTAGCTGCCCATGATTTATTCCGCGCTAACGGGCCGAAAACCTCATATATGATAGCTGCAACACCCCCGCCCCGCTACGGGGTCGGCGCTCGCAACGAGGTGGTTGCGTTCGTCCGTTTCAGGTTTGGAAACGCCACCCGGGCGGCTTGAGACCAATCGGTGAACTCTTTCGAGTCGCGCCCCGGCGTTCCCCAAAACGCTCGCTCACGCTCCTCACTGCGGAATTTAGGAACTCGTTCAGTTGCTTTTTCATCTAAACACAATTTAAGAGTGATGCTTCGCTGGAAGCATACGACCATACTAGCCCATGGCAAGCGCAGAAATTAGCCAAATCGCCCAGACAGGGTGGCAACAGCATTTCGCCGAGGCCATCACGGACCCGGCGGAGTTGTTACGTGTGCTCAATCTCGGTTCGGAGTGGCTGGGCTCTGCCCAGGCAGCGGCGAAGCTCTTTCCGCTTCGAGTTCCCCGAAGCTTCGTCGCGCGCATGCGTCCTCGCGACCCTGCCGATCCGTTGCTGCGTCAAGTGTTGCCGCTCGACGAAGAGTTCATCGAGACCGTCGGTTTTGGGAGCGATCCGATCGGTGAGTCGGACTATCAGCAAGCGCCGGGACTCTTACGCAAATATTCGAGCCGCGCATTACTCGTCACGACGGGTGCGTGTGCGGTGCACTGTCGCTACTGTTTCCGGCGCGAGTTCCCGTACGAAGACCAGCAAAGCGAGACGGGTCGATGGCGCGAAGCCATCGCATCGGTCGCTGCAGATCCCTCGATCGATGAGCTGATCTTGAGTGGCGGTGATCCGCTTTCTTTGAGTAATGCTCGACTGAACGCACTCACGAACTCGCTCAAGAATATTGCGCACTTGAACTCGCTGCGCCTGCACACGCGAAACGCCATCGTGCTGCCCTCGCGTATCGACGTAGGTTTCATAGACTGGGTTCGCTCACTACCTTGGCGTGTGACAATCGTGCTGCACGTCAATCATGCGCGGGAGCTGCAAGGTGATGCGCTCGAGGCACTCGCCCGCCTGCGCATGACCGGCGCGTTACTGCTCAATCAATCGGTATTACTGCGGGGTGTGAACGACGACGCGACGACGCTCGCCACGCTCTCGCGTACGCTGCATGCGCATGGCGTACTGCCCTATTACCTGCACCTGCTCGATCGGGTCAGGGGCAGTGCGCACTTCGAGGTGAGCGAGTCGCGCGGCCTCGAGATCATCGAGACGATGACGAGCACCCTGTCCGGCTATCTCGTACCGAAACTCGTGCGAGAGATCCCGGGTGCTGCCTCAAAGACGATGATCATCGCGCGCAGGTAACGCTACCCGCGAAGATCAGGCGCCGAAGCGAGATGCGCTACGCGAGCAACGACCTTACGATGCTGCCACCGCCTCAAGGCGCGTCACGCGACGCCAGCCCCGCGGCAGCACGGCACCCCGTTGGGCGCGCGCACCGACGTAACCTTTGAGATCGCCCCAAGAGAGCGTCATCGAGCGATCGCCGGTATGTACGAGCAGTGAACCGCCCGGCTCGACCGCGACGGCGCCGATCACGACCTCGGCCCGCTCTTTGGCGAGTGCTGTCGGGATGTTGAAGAGCTTGTTGCCCTTGCCACGCGGCATCTCGGGAATGTCTTTCACCGGAAACGCGAGCAGTCGACCGTTCTCGCCATCGGCATCGACGATCGACACACACACGAGACTCTTCTCGGAGGATACGAACGCCGGTGGCAAAGCGAAAGAATTCTCAGGCGGGTTTAGCACGGTCTTGCCGGCCTTGCGATCGGTGATGAGATCTTTGAGCCGCGCCATGAACCCGTAGCCCGCATCGGACGCCAACAACCATAGCCCCTCCGGGTCACCCATCATCACGCCGGCGAATCTCGCACCATCCGGTGGGTTCAGGCGTCCAGCGAGCGGTTCACCGAGTCCGCGAGCCGAGGGCAAAGAGTGCGTCGGCAGGCAATAGGTACGCCCCGTGGAGTCGAGGAACACCGCCTGTTGCAGCGACATGCCGCGCACAGCCGCCTGAAACGCATCACCCGTCTTGTACTGCAAAGATTTCGGGTCGATCTCGTGACCCTTGGCGGCGCGTACCCAACCCCCTGAGGACAACACGATGGTGACGGCTTCGTTGGCGATGAGCGACGTCTCGTCGATGGCCTGAGCCGCTTCACGCTCGACGATCTTCGAGCGTCGGGCATCGCCATATTTTTCGGCATCGGCGGCGAGTTCGTCACCGACGAACTTACGCAGGCGCTTCTTTTTATCGAGGATGGCCTTGAGCTCATCGCGCTCCTTAGCGAGCTCTTCCTGCTCGCCAAGGATCTTCATCTCTTCGAGCTTGGCGAGGTGACGGAGCTTGGTCTCGAGGATGGCCTCGGCCTGCTCCTCGCTCAACTTGAAGCGCTTTATGAGCACGGGCTTAGGCTCGTCGTCGCGACGGATGATACGGATCACCTCATCGAGATTGAGATAGGCGATGAGCAAGCCATCGAGGAGGTGCAGACGCTTCGACACTTTGTCGAGGCGCCACTCGAGACGACGCTCGACGGTTGCGATACGGAACTCGAGCCACTCGGTGAGGATGTCGCGCAGCCCCATGACGCGCGGTCGACCATCGAGACCGATGACGTTCAGGTTCACGCGGTAGTTACGCTCGAGATCCGTAGTCGCAAACAAATGCGCCATGAGTTGCTCGGCCTCGAACTTTCGCCCCTTCGGCACGATGACGAGGCGCGTCGGGTTTTCGTGATCGGACTCATCGCGAAGGTCGTCGACCATCGGCAATTTCTTACCACGCATCTGCTCGGCGATCTGCTCGAGCACGCGCGAGCCGGAGGTCTGATACGGCAACGCTTCGATGACGATGCAGTCGTCCTCGATCGTGTAGGTCGCGCGGGCTTTGAAGCTGCCCGTCCCCTTTTCATAAAAGTCGATGAGTTCGGAACGCGGCGAGACGATCTCGGCCCCGGTGGGCAGATCAGGGCCCTTCACAAACTTCATGAGCGCGCGCGTCGTCGCCTCGGGCTCATCGAGCAAATGAATACAGGCTTGCGCGACTTCACGCAGGTTGTGCGGCGGGATGTCAGTCGCCATGCCGACCGCGATGCCCATCGTGCCGTTGAGCAGCAAGTTAGGCAAACGTGCCGGCAACACCTGTGGCTCTTCGAGTGTGCCGTCGAAGTTTGGCACCCAGTCGGTCGCGCCCTCTCCGAGTTCTTTGAGCAACACTTCGGCGTAACGCGTGAGCTTCGCTTCGGTGTAGCGCATTGCCGCAAAGGACTTCGGATCGTCTTGCGAACCCCAGTTACCCTGCCCATCGACGATGGGATACCGATACGCAAAGGGCTGCGCCATCAGCACCATCGCC
>Ga0208048_1001896_pt1 | contig 10469 bp, 13 predicted proteins | sample Malawi_45m_30L_FD_184163 | JGI IMG/M metagenome (GOLD analysis project Ga0208048, IMG submission 184163) | Freshwater microbial communities from Lake Malawi, Central Region, Malawi to study Microbial Dark Matter (Phase II) - Malawi_45m_30L... | ecosystem: Environmental > Aquatic > Freshwater >... | reverse complement strand
CCGGGGGCGGCGAGGTCGATTTGGTTTGCCGCGACAAACCCGACGAGACGCTTGTCTTCGTCGAAGTGAAAACGCGCGCCACCGAGGAGCGCGGCCGCCCCGCCGATGCGGTCGACTACGAAAAGCAGCGCCAAGTGGCCAAAGGCGCCATGGCATGGCTGCGTCTGCTCAACTTCCCCGAAATCCGTTTCCGCTTCGACATCGTGGAAGTCCTCGCCACCGATCGCGAGAACCCCGAAATCACCCTCATCCGCAACGCCTTCCCTCTGCCGGACTATTATGTCTACTGAGGCGCGCGGAGGCGAAGTGGCGTGCGAGGGTTCCTCAGACGACTAATATTGCGACTATGGACAGCAGCCTCATCGAGGATCCGACCAAGGAGAACAGGCCGTTCCAAATCGAGACCGCCTCAGGACGAGTTTTTGATGTTCCGCATCGCGATATCGTTAGCTTTTCCCGCACGAAGACCGCCCTCATCATCTCCTACGACAAGGACAGTGAGGATCACACCGCCATCGTGCCGCTGCTTACGGTCACCTCGGCGATGGCGAAGGCAGCTTGAAGTTGGCCTCGCGCTGCCGTCCTGCACTCCGCTTGCTCACGGCAACGTCCCGCAGCACCACCTCATTCCCTTTGTGCTCTCTGCGCCCTCTGTGGTTAGATTCTCGTCCGCATGAAACGCATCCTTTCCGGCATCCAGCCCTCCGGCGCGCTGCACCTCGGCAATTACCTGGGCATGATGCAGCCTTCGGTCGAACTGCAGCACAAAGGCGAGGCGCTTTACTTCATCGCCGACTTGCACGCGCTGACTTCGCTGCACGATGCCAAAGCCCTGCGCCAATACTCGCGCGATGTGGCGCTCGATTTTCTGGCCTGCGGACTTGATCCGGCGAAGGCGTTTCTTTTCCGTCAGTCGGACATTCCCAAGGTTCCCCTGCTCACCTGGATTTTGAGCACGGTGACCCCGATGGGGCTGCTCGAGCGGTGCCATTCCTACAAAGACAAAATCGCCCGGGGTATTCCGTCCTCCCACGCGCTCTTCTCCTATCCGGTGCTCATGGCGGCGGACATTCTCATCTACGACAGCGACATTGTCCCGGTCGGCAAAGACCAGAAACAGCACCTCGAAGTGACGCGCGATATCGCGGTGAAGATGAACGAGACCTACGGCGAAGTTTTCAAGCTGCCGGAGCCTTCCATCCGAGAGGACGCAGCCACTGTGCCCGGGACAGATGGCGCGAAGATGAGCAAGAGCTACGACAACACGATCGAGATTTTCGCCGAGGAGAAGTCGATGAAGAAAAAGATCATGGGCATCGTCACCGATTCGACACCGGTCGAGGCGCCGAAAGATCCAGAGAGCAATTCCATTTACCAACTCTACAAACTTTTCTCTTCTGCCGATGACGCTGCGGCTATGGCCGAGAAATTTCGCGCCGGTGGCACGGGTTACGGCGATTTCAAAAAGCAGCTTTTCGGGACGGTCTGGGAATACTTTGCCCCGATGCGCGCCAAGCGCGCGGAAATCGCGTCCGATCCGGCCTATGTGGACAAAGTCCTGCGCCGGGGTGCCGAGCATGCCAATGCGCTGGCCAATAAAGTCATGGCCCGCGTGGACAAAGCGGTCGGGTTGAGCTGAGGAGCAGTTGAAGGTTGAGGGATGAGAGTTGAGAGAGACAGCAGCGCCGAACAAGCTGGCTGCTCCGAACCACTCAGTTTCACATCGATCAACGCATTTTGTCTTTTCCCTCAGCCCTCAACTCTCAACCCTCATCTCCGCTCGTGATTCTCTACGCTTGGCTCATCGGGGCGTGGAGCGCGGTCCTTTGGTTTTTCACCTTCGGCGTGGCGCGCAATCTGTTCGGTCTGTTTCCGCGCGAACGGGCCGGCGAAGTGACCACCGCGCTCTTTCCCGCCTACTTCGCGGTGACCATCGCCTTGGGACTCGCGGCCACCCTTACCCTTTGGTTTCGGCGCGGTGCGCCGGGGGCGAAAGGCGCTCTGATTCTGCAATTGCTCGCCCTCCTCGCTTTGGCGGCGATTCCGCTTTTCATCCAACCGGTCATGGCCGTGCATCCTCCGGGCACGCCGGGATTCGCGAGATGGCATGGGATTTCCATGGCGCTGAATCTTTTCTCCTTGATCGCCGTTCCGGTCGCTTCTTTATTGGTGCTCGCGAGACGCAAGGAGTGAAGGAATGAAGGAAGATTTCGGGCGTAATCCAGATCGTGTGTTGGCCTCGGAGAAAGTGGTATCCGGGCGGAAGGTTTTCTTTCTCGATTACAAAGAAAACAACCGCGGCCGTGTGCTCAAGATCACCGAGGACGTCAACGGGCGCCGCGATACCATCATGGTGCCGGACGAGGCCCTCGACGATTTTGCTGACGCCCTCGAGCGTATTTTGAATTCCGATGGTGCCTCGGCCCCGCAGGCCGACGCGCAATAGCGCCCTGCCCTTCGCAGGGCACCACAGCGATAATCTTCGGATGCCGGGACGGTGTTCCGATGGCAGTGAAGGCAGGCGTCCGGCCGTCATCTCCCCGAAAAGTCTTCGCGGCAAAGCGGTGGGACGCTCCAACCAAAAACAAAGTCAATCCATGGGAATTCTCGCAACACTGATCAACAAGGTCTTCGGTCGCAAAACCGAAGCCGCACCCGCAAACCAACCCGCCGGAGTCGTCCTGGCCGACGCCGCCGTCGTCGAGACCGCCGAGCCGTTCGACGTCACCGGCTACCTCAACGACCTCGGTTCCAAATCGAAGGAGAAGCTCGATTGGCAGGTCTCCATCGTCGACCTGATGAAATTGGTCGGTATGGACAGCAGCCTGTCCGCGCGTAAACAGCTGGCCAAAGAGCTCAACTACGACGGGGATACGAGCGACAGCGCCAAGATGAACATCTGGCTGCACAAGCAGGTCATGCAGCAGGTCGCCGAGAACGGCGGCAAACTGCCCGAAGCACTGGCCGCCTGAACGGCCCGCTTTTATTGACCACGCCGCGGTTCGCCCCGCGGCGTTTTTTCTTTCACGCCATGCGCCGGCGGACCAAACTTTCCGCCAGCAGGGGAGCCGCGAGGCTGAGAGTCCCGCCACGGCGGGTGACCCTTCGAACCTGATCCGGGTCATGCCGGCGACAGGGAGCGAAGTGAATCTTGGCCGCGCGCATCCTCCCCGGCGCGAAAGACCATGATCTCCGATCCATCCTCCGACGGCACCGCCGGCTCCTCCGACACCGCCCTCCCCAACAGCCGACGCGTTTACGTCACAGGCGAGCAGCATCGCGAGGTGCGCGTTCCCTTCCGCGAGATCGGTCTGTCTCCGACGAAAAACTTCGACGGACGTCTCGAGCCGAACGAGCCGGTGCGCGTTTACGACACAAGCGGACCTTGGGGCGACGGTGATTTCCGAGGCGATGTGGAGCGCGGACTTCCCGCCTTGCGCCGCGAATGGATCCTCGGACGCGGCGATGTGGCCGAATACGAAGGCCGCACCGTGCGCCCGGAGGACAACGGTTATCTTTCCGGCGTCCATGCCGACCACGCCGCCAAGCGCAATGGCAAAGCCGCGCTGAAGGAATTTCCCGGACTCCGCCGCAAGCCATTGCGCGCCTTGGCCGGCCATCCGGTCACCCAACTCTGGTATGCCCGGCAGGGAATCGTCACTCCCGAGATGGAATTCATCGCCATTCGCGAAAACATGGGCCGGGCCAAGCTGGTCGACATGGCAGAGGACATCGATCGTCAGGATTTGCACAAGCAGCACGCGGGATCGGCTCAGCTTGTAGCGGCGGTCTGTGACCGCCGGACCAAAACCAACGACGCTCACAGAGCGCCGCTACAGGAGACAGACTACGCGCCGTTCGTTTTCCGGCGCTTCCCGCAGCGCATCCCGCGCGAAATCACGCCGGAATTTGTCCGCGACGAAGTCGCCGCCGGCCGTGCCATCATTCCGGCCAATATCAATCACCCGGAAAGCGAACCGATGATCATCGGCCGCAACTTCTTGGTGAAGATCAACGCCAACATCGGCAACAGCGCGGTGGCGTCCTCGATAGAGGAAGAGGTCGAGAAGATGCGTTGGGCGACCAAGTGGGGCGCGGACACCGTGATGGATCTGTCCACGGGCAAAAACATCCACGCCACGCGCGAATGGATCCTGCGCAATTCGCCCGTCCCCATCGGCACCGTGCCGATCTACCAGGCCCTGGAGAAAACCGGCGGGAAAGCCGAGGAACTGACTTGGGACATTTTCCGCGACACGCTGATCGAACAGGCCGAGCAAGGCGTCGATTATTTCACCATCCATGCGGGCGTGCTGCTGCGCTTCATTCCCCTCACCGCCAAGCGCATGACCGGCATCGTTTCGCGCGGCGGTTCGATCATGGCCAAATGGTGCCTGGCCCATCACGAAGAGAACTTCCTCTACACGCATTGGGACGACATCTGCGACATCATGGCTGCTTACGATGTGAGTTTTTCCATCGGCGACGGATTGCGTCCGGGCTCGATCGCCGACGCGAACGACCGCGCGCAATTCGGCGAGCTCGAGGTGCAGGGCGAATTGACCACGCGCGCGTGGGCCAAAGGCGTCCAAGTGATGAACGAAGGTCCGGGCCATGTTCCCATGCACATGATCGAGGAAAACATGGCCAAGCAGCTCGAATGGTGCCACGAAGCGCCGTTTTACACGCTCGGACCGCTCACCACCGATATCGCACCCGGTTACGATCACATCACCAGCGGCATCGGCGCCGCCATGATCGGATGGTATGGCTGCGCCATGCTTTGCTACGTCACGCCGAAGGAACACCTTGGACTGCCGGATAAAAAGGACGTCAAGGATGGCGTCATTGCCTACAAAATCGCGGCGCATGCCGCGGACTTGGCCAAGGGACATCCCGGCGCGCAATACCGCGACAATGCACTGAGCAAAGCACGCTTCGAATTCCGTTGGGAGGACCAATTCAACCTCGGTCTTGATCCCGAGACTGCGCGCGAATTCCACGACGAAACGCTGCCGCAGGAAGGCGCCAAATCGGCGCACTTCTGCTCGATGTGCGGTCCGCACTTCTGCTCGATGAAAATCACCGAAGACGTCCGTCGCTACGCAGCGGAGCAGGGAGTTTCCGAAAACGATGCACTCCGCGCGGGCATGGAAGAAAAGTCGCGCGAATTCGCCGAAAAAGGCGCAGCGCTTTACGCCAAGGCCTGAGGAATCTCAGACCAAGCCGAGTTTCATCCGGCCGGCTTCGCTGATCATTCCCTGGTTCCAAGGGGGCGACCAGACGAGTTCGACTTCGGCCGATTCGACGCCGGGAACGGTGAGGATGCGGCCGCGCGCGTCGGCGGCGATCGTCGGACCCATGCCGCAACCGGGCGCGGTGAGGGTCATTTTCACATTCACCGTGGTGCCGCCGGATTCGCTTTTGCCGAGGATCAGATCGTAGACGAGTCCGAGATCGACGATGTTCACCGGGATTTCCGGATCGTAGACATTCTTTAGTTGCGCCCAGACGTCCTCCTCTTTGACCTCGCCGCCGGACGAGGCGCGCGGGGCCTCGGTTTTCTTTTCGACCTCGAGACCGAGCGCATCGGCATCAGCCTCGGCAACGCGGGCAAGCCCGGTCTGCGTGGCCACAGTGTAAGTTCCGCCGAGGGACTGCGTGATGATGACCGGGCTGCCCGCGGTCAGCGTGGCCTCTTCGCCGCTGGGAATGAGGATCGCTTTGCAATCGCGGGTCAGGGTGATTTCACGGTGCTGCATCGGGGGCGGATCTTAGCCGCAGGGCGGTCGGCGTTCCAACCAAATGGTTTCAAACCGGGCGTCCGCGAAGGTAGTATGGTCGGTTTATGCGCTGGCAAACCCTGTGGCAGGCCAAATGGATTCTTCTCGTGCTCGCGGCATTGACCGCCGCGGCGTGGTATTGGGTGCCATGGTTGGCCGCGGTCGGCATCGGGTTGATTCTTTTCACGCTCTATTTCTTCCGCGATCCGAATCGCCTCATCCCCCAGGGGCCGGGGCTGTATGTGTCACCCGCGGATGGAAAGGTGACGGATATTCTCGAGATGGAGGAAACGGAGGTGACCGGTCAAAAAATGCGGCGCATCGGGATTTTTCTTTCTGTTTTCGATGTGCACGTCAACCGCACACCCGCCGCGGGGCGGGTCGTTTACACCGCGGAGCATGACGGGACTTACCATGATGCGCGCAGTCCGATGGCTTCGACGCACAATGCGGCGCGAACGTGGGGATTCGACTGCGATGGGCGGACGATCGTAGTCCGTCAGATCACCGGAGCTATCGCGCGGCGCATCGTGCCGTGGGCGTTTTTGGGCGACAAACTGGCGCGCGGAGAGCATTTCGGCATGATCCGCTTCGGATCGCGCACGGAGGTGTTTCTCCCCTTGGAAGTGTCCGTTTCGGTCTCGGTGGGCGAGCACGTCAAAGGAGGTGCCTCGGTCATCGCCCATCTGCCGGTTGGACACGGGGAGCCAAACCGTCCGAAGATGGAGGGCAACGGATGAGCAAGGACACCGATCCCAACGGGGTAAAAATTTACCTCCTGCCGAATCTGATGACCGCGGGCAATTTGTTCTGCGGCTTCGCGGCCTTGATCAACATTCTCGATGCGGTGGTGCAGATCAACGCGGGACTCGATCCGGCAGGCAAGATCCACGTGGCAATTTGGTTCATTCTCGGCGCGTGCATCTTCGATCTGCTCGACGGACGGCTGGCGCGATTGGGTGGCAACGAAAGCGTGTTTGGCCGCGAGTTCGATTCGCTGGCCGACATCGTGTCCTTCGGCGTGGCCCCCGCTCTGCTCGTCTGGCAGATCGTGCTGCGCGATTTCGACCGCTACGGATGGCTCATCGCTTTCGTTTTCCTCGCTTGCGGTGCGCTGCGTCTCGCGCGCTTCAACAGCATCGCCGCCCAGCAGGGCGCGACCGACGGACCGAAGGATTTTCTCGGCTTTCCCATTCCGGCCGCGGCGGGACTGATCGCTTCCCTCACCTTGGTCATGCTCTGGCTCGATGCCGGACAAAAAACGATCGGCCCGTGGAAATTCGCCCTGCCGCCGCTCATGCTCTTCCTCTCCTTCATGATGTTCAGCAAGGTGAAGTATCCCAGCTTCAAGGCGCTGAATTGGCGCACGCGGCGCTCGATCCCGAAATTCATGGCCACCATCGTCGTGCTCATCTTCACGGCGATGAATTACGAGTGGATGCCGGCGATGATCTTCATCGCGTATCTCCTCTACGGCTTGGCCAGACCTCTCATCTCGCAGGCCTGGCGCCAAGAGATCGAAGACGAAGAGGAAGAGGCGGAGGCAACCGCGGACAACCGCGGGACGTGATTGAGGGCGCGCACGCTAGCACATCCCTATTCCTTGTAGCGGCGCGTCTGTGACCGCCGCATCAATTGCTTCGTCCGGCGCTCATAGAGACGCCGCTACAAAAGCAGCGAGCGGATGGCAAAAGCGGGTCACGCCGCGTTAAGCAGGGCAAACGATCGGAAGTTTTTGCGCGCGGAAGCGGCGGTAAACGGTGAAGTCGGCGCGGTCGGTGGTGATGACCTTGGCGTCGGGATAAATCTCCGAGAGAACGACAAGCGATGCGTCGGCCGCATCCATGGCTTCGTATTTCAGCATCAAGGTTTGGGTGCGCTCGAGGTGCTCGGGCCAAGGCTGAAGCAGGCGGATGGCGCCCACGCGGACGAGCGAGAGCAGGGCGTGGGCCGGACGCGTATTGCCACCGAGGTGCCAGCAAGCTTCGCCGAGGATGATTTCGCTGGTGTGGAGAGGTCCGCGGACCTTCGAGAGCACGGAACAACTCCACGCGTGCCATTGGTCGGATGCATTCAGCCAACCGATGAGCGGGCCTGCGTCAACGAGCGCGCTGACGGGCATATCCCTCCCTCACGGAAAGGTCGGCAGGCCCATGAAACATTCCGCGGTAGGGCGCGGCCAAGCTGGCGAAGTCAGTGCCGCTGTCCAATTCCTTGGCCAAGGCCCGGCGGACGGTTGCGGAAAATCCCTCCTTCTGAGCGGCCGCGCGTCTGCGCAGCTTTTGGTTCATCGAATCGGGAATTTTGATCGTCACCGTCTTCATGTATTACTTACGGTATTACCGTTCGGCGCTAAGGCAAACCGAAAAGTAAGCCGATCGGCGCTGCGAGATCGAAGCCGAGGGGGACGAATCGGAAGCAGCAGCGGTCAATCGGGGAGCGCGACTTAAGCCGCAGGCATACACTCTCTCAGTGTTTGCGATGCCTTAAACCGAAAAGTAAAGCCATGGCGCTGGAGACGAGTAGCGCGTAGGTGCCGGGTTCGGGAACAGCATAGATTGCTAAATGCACATTTTGGATTCCGCCATTTTGCCACTGCGAACCGTTCCACCTCAAATATCGAACACCCGAATAGTCCACGCTATTAGTCGCTACTGTGACCGTCTTGCCGGTTGTCGCTGCCAAAACTAGCGCTTAGCTTCCGGCAACTAGGGTCAGTGGCGAAGTAAGTTGAAACTCATGGTTTTCGAGTGCCTTGAGAGAAATGGAGTTGGTCTGCAAAAGCAAAGTTTCCGATTCCAAAAACGGCGATCCGCTTGGAAGGGAAGCCGGTGTCGACAGTTGTATAAACCGGGCGGTGAAAGACCCCGTTGTGCCTACGCCCCTGTAGATCATAGCGGAGTAGGAACTCACGGTGGCTGTTGAACTCAAATCGAAGGACCAGCCAATAAAGTTAGTGGAAGCAAGAGTGTAGCCACCCGGTTGGCCGCCCAACGCTCCGGGAGTGGAACTGCTAAGCAATAGCGATGCGCTGGTTGCCTTGGCTTGTGAGAACAGCACGACAAGTGGCAACAAAACCCACTTTGCTTTGATAGAAGAGTGCGCCTGTTTCAAATCTACTGACCACTCTGTCAACACATCATTTATTCGCGATTCTCATCCTGCTCCCCCCAGAAAACATAGCTGCCACCAGTGGAGACAGTCCTACAAGATATCGATACCGTGACTGTGTTCGAGTTGGGGCGGGCGAAATCGAACTTAAAACGGAATATCGTCGTCTTCGGCGGCTTCGGCCGGGGCGGATTTTGCGGATTTGCCACCGGAGGAACGTCCACCTCCACCGCCGCTTCCCCCACCCTCGCCGCCATCGCGGGAGCCGAGCATTTGGAAATTTTCGCAAACGACGCGGAGCTTGGAACGTTTTTGTCCGGTTTGTTTGTCGTCCCACGAGTCGAGTTGCAAACGTCCTTCGACAAAAAGCGGACGGCCTTTTTTGAGGTATTCGCCGGCGATCTCGGCCTGGCGTCCCCACATGGTGACGTCGACGAAGGTCACTTCTTCGCGTTTCTCGCCGCCGTCGGTCGTGTAAGTGCGGTTGACCGCGAGACCGATGTCGGCCACGGCGCTGCCTTTGGGGGTGTATTTGACCTCGGGATCACGGGTGAGGTTGCCGAGGAGCATGACTTTGTTGAAGGAGGCCATGGGAGTGGTGCGGGCGCGCGGTTCAGGCCGCTTGCGCGACGGGTTTGAGTTTCTGGTAGTGCTGGAGATGGATGACGGGATCGAGCTTCCACTTGTCCTGCAGGGAATCGATCTGCTCGGGCGTGGCGTGCACGATGTAGTTCACGTAAAAGCCGGCAGTGCGTTTCTTGCTCGGGTAAGCAAAGGTGCGCTTCTCGAGGCGCTGGATCTGCTCCACTTCCACTTTGGCGGCCTTGATCTGTTTGTCGATGGAGTCGATGAGGTCGTTGGCCGACTCTTCTTTGCCTTTCGTGTTGAGCACAAGCAGCACTTCGTAACGTCGTTTGGTCATAATCCTTCTTTATTGAATTCATTCATCGCCGCGGCAAGCCCCTTTTTCAAAACACAGCGCAAAGCTTCGGCGCCGCGCCCGGCGACAGAGGGCAGTTCGGCCTCCTCGGCCGCAGTGAAAGGCATGAGCACGTGGTCGTGCAGGGTGACGGGCGGCGGCGGGGCCCCGATGCCGACGCGCAGGCGCGGCACGGCCTCGGTGGAAAAATGGGTGAGCACGGACTCGAGGCCGTTGTGGCTGCCGGCGCTGCCCGCGGCGCGCAGGCGGAGGCGTCCGAAGGGCAAGGCGGCATCATCTAGCACGACGATGACACGGTCGTGCGGGATCTTGTAAAAGTCGGCCAGCGCGCGGACGGACACGCCGCTCAGGTTCATGAAGGTGGTCGGCTTGATGAGCCACGCGCCGTCGATGCGCGAGACTTCGCCTTCGAAGCGCTTCTCTTCGCGGAAGGGTTCGGTGGCCAGCGCGTCGAGGACAAGCCAGCCGATGTTGTGGCGCGTGCGGGCGTAGCGCGCGCCCGGGTTGCCCAAGCCGGCCACCAACCACGGGGCGGATTCCGGCTCCATGGCGGAAGGCTACTCCTTCTTCGCTTCTTCCTTGGCCTCGCCTTCGGCGGGCTTCTTCTCGTTGATGACCTCGGGTTCGGTCGCCGC
>Ga0208048_1001886_pt1 | contig 10501 bp, 10 predicted proteins | sample Malawi_45m_30L_FD_184163 | JGI IMG/M metagenome (GOLD analysis project Ga0208048, IMG submission 184163) | Freshwater microbial communities from Lake Malawi, Central Region, Malawi to study Microbial Dark Matter (Phase II) - Malawi_45m_30L... | ecosystem: Environmental > Aquatic > Freshwater >... | reverse complement strand
CACGCGCCAGCCGGTCCAGACGACCCACGTGATGCATGCCGCAAGACCGCTGGCGAAGAGGAGCGGCAGCAGCGAGTAGGCCGCGAGGAAGGAGATCCCGGCCACGACGGCGATGAACACCTCATCGGCGATCGAGAGGTCGAAGAGCCTGGCGGCAGCGGGCGCCGACTGGCCCGGCCCCGGACCGAATCCGAACGACAGCGCCTGCTTCGGGCACGCGCTGACGCAATCCATGCACTTCATGCAACCGCTGTCGACGACCATGCGGAAGTCGCGCACTTCCTCGTGCACGCGCACATTGCTGGTGCAGACCGCCGTGCAGTGGCCGCACTGGTCGCAGGCATCGCTCACCCTGATGCGGGCGCGCGCAAAGCGATCGAGCGGCGCAAAAAACCCGCCGTACGGGCAGGCATACGTGCAGTAGCCCTTGTTGCCGAGGAAGACCACCGTGAGCGCTCCGCAGACCAGCAGGAACGGGATGCCCACGGCCCAGCCTGGGAACGTGCCCCAGAAGTCATCGGTGACCAGCTTCATGCTGAAGCCAGGCCAGGTCAGGTTCGGCTGCAGGATCGGTGCAAGCGCGAACCGGTAGATGAGCGGCCACACGAACATGTAGAGCGCGAGCAGGAACGGCAGCCACAGGAGCACTCGGCTGCGGAACGGCCGCGGGCGGATGCCCAGTCGCGCGAGCAGCGCGGCGCATGCATCCTGAAGCAGGACGACATGGCAACCCCATCCGCAGAACCAGCGGCCCAGGATCGCCGTGCTGCCCAGGGCGAGCGCGAAGAAGATCGTGCCGACGGTGATCACGCCGTCCTTGACGGTTTCCATCGACTCGCTGGGCTCGATCGGTGCGAGCGTGGTGTCGGCCCAGAGCCAGTGGAGCACATGCACGATCATCAGCGCCTGCACCACCAGCAGCACGGCGAAGCGCTTACGGGACATCCTGCTCACCGGAGCCGGCCGATGGCCCGCGGCGGGAAGCACCGTGAGCGAGACGTGGCGCGGTTGGCAGTCGGATGGCATGGGGTTTGCTCCTCGGGGCAAATCTATACTCATGCCGATGCCACGCGACTACTACGAGGTGCTCGGGGTCAAGCGTGATGCGTCCGCGGATGACCTTCGTCGCGCGCACCGCAAGCTCGCCCGCCAGTGGCACCCCGACGTCAACAAGACTCCCGAAGCCGCCACGAAATTCGCCGAGGCGCAGGAGGCCTACGACATCCTGTCCGATGCCGACAAGCGCACCACGTACGACCGCTTCGGTCACGCTGGGCTCCAAGGCGGCGCCGGTGCGGCTGCGGCTGGTGGCGACCAACCGTTCGGCGGGGGCTTCGGTGGATTCGATCCGTCGCAGATCGATCCCGAGATGTTCGAGCAGATCTTCGGCGGCATGGGTGGTGGCGGGCGCGCACGGGGCCGCTCGCGAGGACCGTCCAAGGGCCAGGATCGCCAGGCCGAGATCACCGTGCCATTCCAAGTGTCGATCCTCGGCGGGCGTCATGGCATCGGTAGCGGTGAGCACACGATCGACGTGCAGATCCCGGCCGGCATCGAGGATGGCACACCCTTGCGCGTCCGCGGGCAGGGCGAGCCAGGTTACGGCGGCGGCCCCGCCGGCGACCTGATCGTCACGGTGCACGTGGCGCCGCATCCGGAGTTCCGCCGCGACGGCGATGACATCCTTCGCGATGTGCACGTTTCGATCTTCGATGCGGCGCTGGGTGCGAAGGTCGACGTGCCGCTGCTCAAGGGCACCGTCACGCTCACCATCCCGCCCGGCACCGGCAGCGGCAAGCGCCTTCGAGTCCGCGGGCAGGGCGTGCGCAGGTCAGCCGGGGCATCGGGCGACTTCCTCGCGATCGTGCAGATCGACGTGCCGGCATCACTGTCGGACGATGACCGCGCAGCGCTCGAAGCCATGCGAGAATCGGTGCGCAGCCGCGAGGCGTGATGCCGGATCGTTTGTTCGCTCAGCGCGCGTAGCGCTGCCGTGCGTCGAGGATGGCCTTGCGGCACTTGGGAGCATCGTGCACGCAGGTCCATGCGAGCCGGGCTGGTGCACGCGGTGCACGGCGGATCGCGACATGGCCCAGGCCGAGCAGACGTTCGGGACTCGTCGAACCCGCATCGACGCACTCGGCATCGCGCAGCGGCATCGCCTGCACCTGCGGCACCGCACCTGAACGCACGATGATCCGACGGTCGGTGAGGACGTACACGCGGCTCCACCAATCGCTGGCTGCCCACACCAGGCGCGCCACCACGATCACGCCGCCTGCGCCGAGCGCATGGGTGGCATCCCACGGCACGCTCGGGTCCGAGGTCGCCGCGAGGAGACCCAGGGCAACGACGATCCCCATGCACGCCACGCGCACGCTCACGAGCAGGATCAAGAGCGCCGAAGGCTTGACGGCGAGCAGGATGATCTCGCCATCGTCGAGGCACTCCTGCACGCCGGGGTGCGCGACGACCTCCAGCGCCAGCCCTGCGGCCGGAGCCTGCGGACTCACCTGATCACCTCGCGGCGCAGCACGCCGATGTACGGCAGGTTGCGATACTCGTCGTCGTAGTCGAGGCCGTAGCCCACCACGAACTCATCCGGGATGTCGAACCCCGAGTACTCGCAGGGCGTGGCCATGGCTTCGGGCTTGTCCTTGCGCACCAGCACGCATGTGGCCACGCTTGCGGCACCCTTAGCCATGATCTCGTGCCGCAACAGCGCAAGCGTGCGACCCGTGTCGAGGATGTCATCGATGATCAGGGCGTGCGCGCCTTCGAGCCCTGCCGGCAGCGCCCCGCGGATCGCGGCCCCCCTGCTCTCGGTGCTGGTGCCGGGATAGCTCGAGACGGTGACCAGGCCCAGCCGCAGCCGGTGCGGCAACTGACGCATCAGGTCGGCCGCGAAGACGAGTCCGCCGGTCATGACGGGCACCAGCAGCAAGCGACCCTCGCGGCCGGCATAGTCAGAAGCGATCCGCTCACCGAGCTCGGCCACGCGCTGCTCGATCGCCGCTCGGTCCACGAGCACGCGCTCGATGTCGTGATCAAGCCGTGGCGAACGGGGCATCATGCGCCCTTCCCCACGCGCTCCATCACGCGCGACTGCACGGTCTTGGCATCGACCGTGCCGCCCGAGGCCTTCATGACATGGCCCATGATGCGGCCCATCGCGGCCATCTTTCCTGACTGAAGGTCGGCGGCGGCCTGGGCATTGGCTGCAAGGGCGGCATCGACCCACGCATCAAGCGCGCTGTCGTCGCGCACGATGATCATGCCGGCTCGCTCGGCAGCAGCACGAGGCTCGTCATCGCTGTCGCACAGCATGCCGAAGAGCGCATCGGCCGACCCTGCATTGATGGTGCCCTCGTCGCGGAGCGCCATCAGCCCGGCCACCTGCGACGGCGTGACGCCCGCACGGTGCAGCGGCCGCTCGCGCTCGTTGGCGTGCTTCATGCCCACGTTGAGCAGCAGCTTGGCGATGGCCAAGGCCGCAGCCGGCGCCCCCCCGGCTGCGCTCACGCAGGCTTCGAAGAAGTCGCTGAGGTCGGGTTCGGCGAGGATCTGGTCGGCATCCTTGCGGGCAAGCCCCCACGTGCCGAGGTAGCGCTGCGCGCGCGCCGCGGGCAGCTCGACGAGTTCGCCGCGCACGCGCGACAGCCACGCCTCGTCGACCTCGACCCAGACGAGGTCGGGGTCGGGGAAGTATCGGTAGTCGTGTGCGTCTTCCTTCTCGCGCTGGAGCACCGTGACCAGGCGAACGTCATCCCACCCCCGCGTGGCCTTCATGCCGCGGCCCATCATGCGGCCATCCTGCTGCCATGCCTCGACCTGCCGCACGGCCTCGTGCTCGATCGCGCCCTTGAGTGCGCGGAAGGAGTTCAGGTTCTTCACCTCGACCACGGGCGTGCGGACTTCGGTCCCGTCAGCAAGCGTGATCGCCAGGTTCACGTTGGGCTCGAAGCGCATGTGGCCCTTCTGCATGATGCCTTCGGTCACGCGCAGGTATCGGCAGAGATCACGAAGCTCCTGCGCGAACTGCACGACCTCGTCGGCCGTGGTGAAGTCCGGCGCGGTGACGACCTCGAGCAGCGGCGTCCCGGCGCGATTGAGATCGACCAGCGAACCCTCGTACGCATGGCCGCCGGGAAGTTCATGCCCGAGCTTGCCGGTGTCCTCCTCGAGGTGCGCGCGGATGATGCCGATGCGTCGACCGCTGCCCTCAAGGTTCCAGGCGCCATCGGTGCACAGCGGCCGGTCGTACTGGCTGATCTGGTAGCCCTTGGGAAGGTCGGGGTAGTAATAGTTCTTGCGGTCCCAGCGGCAGCGGCGCGCGATCGAGCAGCCCAGGGCCAGGCCGACCTTCATCGACATCTCGACGGCACGACGGTTCATGACCGGCAGCGCGCCGGGAAGCGCCATCACCAGCGGGTCGACGAGCGTGTTGGGGGCCGAGTCGTAGCAACTCGGGTGGGCCAGGCTCGGTGCACGCGTGAACATCTTGGTCCGCGTGGCGAGCTCGATGTGGATCTCAAGGCCGATGATCAGCCGGGTCGAGGCGATCTCGGGCGTCTGCGTCGGGGCCATTCGTGGCATGATACGAAGCACCGCCGGAGGCCCCATGGACCTGACCTGCCTTGCTGCCATCCTCATGCTCGCCAACGATCCACCGCGCCCGCTCGCCGAGGTCTCGCTGCGCCCGAGCCGGCGATACATCGCACCCGATGCACCGATCACCATCGAGGTCGATGGATCGACGCGCCCAGGCCTGACGGTCCAGGTGCTCGACTCGATCGGGCAGCGCGTGGGCGCATCGATCCCGGGTGCACCCGCGATCGACCTTCGCGATGCGTTCACGCCCGCGCAGGCGCCTGAGCGCGCCGTGTTCGTGCAGGCATTCATCGGCGACGAAGCCGTGGGGTCGCCGCTGGTCCTCGAGCCGCTGCGCGCTGCGCCGGCGTGCCGCACGGTCCGCGCCACGGGCGCGCGCGCTCGCGGTCCGTACACGAAGGTGGTCGGGTGGGGATCATCGATGCTCGCAGGGTGCGAGGACGATGCCGCCACGGTCGCTCCGACGTGGATCGACGGCGATCCCGTGGTGACGTCGGGCTGGCGCATCTATCCCGAGCGCGATGCGATCCTCGACACCGACAAGGGACCGATCCGCATCGCTTTCGCTCCCGACGTCGCACCCGGCACCGTATGGGCCATGCTCCAGCTGGCCGAGGATGGCTTCTACGACGGCACGAGCTTCCACCGCATCGTGCCGCAGGATGCACAAGGCCATCCCTTCGTGATCCAGGGCGGCGACCTGCATGGATCCGGAAACGGCACGCCGGGGTTCAACGTCGCTCTTGAGCCGAGTTCGCTGCCGTTTGACTACGGCGTGGTCGGCATGGCGCGGGCCGATGAGCCGCACAGCGCCGGCAGCCAGTTCTTCATCGCGCTCTCGCGCGAGGGCACCTCGCGGCTCGATGGCCAGTACTGCGCCTTCGCCTACGTGATCGACGGCGCATCGACCATCAACCGGATCGCTGCGCTGCCCATCGACGATCCCGCGATCGGCCGGCCCGTCAAGGCGCCGCGGATCACCACCGTGAAACTCGTGCCGTCGCCACCGCGTGCAGCCAAGGTGGACCGCACGGGACAGCGCATCGATCGAGCGAGCGCTCCGCCGCCGGATCGCGACACGCGCTGACGGATTCGTTCAGAGCTTCGTGTACTTGTCGCGGCGGCCCCGTGCCTTCTCGACGGGGTACTTCTCGGCGTTGCGCCTGATCTTGGCCTGCGCCGCCTCGGCGAGGTCGATGCCGAAGGCATCCGCCACGAGGATCGAGAACAGGAACACGTCGGCGACCTCCTCGCGCACGCGGGCCACGTCCTCCGGATCGAGCCGCTTGCACTCGTCGGTCGTCTTCCAGAGGAAGACCTCCTGGAGCTCGGCGGCCTCGATGGCCAGGCCTTGCGCGAGGTTCTTGGGATCGTGGAACTGCGCCCAGTCGCGCTCATCGCGGAAGGCGAGGATCGCCCTGCGAATCGACTCGAGCCGATCGGGCGCGGCGTCCATCGTCAGTGGCCGGTGGGCTGGTTCGCGTTCACCGTGACCTTCGTCATGCGCGGCGCCTTGGCCGGCGTGCCGCCGCGCGGATCGCGCAGCGGCGTCGCGGCGATCTTCTCGATCACCTCCATGCCCTTGGTCACCTTGCCGAAGGCGGTGTACTGGCGATCGAGGTGCTGGCAATGATCGCGCGTGAGGCAGACGAAGAACTGGCTGCCGGCGCTGTCGGGATGGCCGCTGCGCGCCATGCTGAGGACGCCGGGCACGTGCTGGCGCTCATTGAATTCGGCCTTGATGTTCCAACCCGGGCCGCCGGTGCCGTCGCCCTTCGGGCAGCCGCCCTGGATCACGAAGCCGGGAATGATGCGATGGAAGGCCAGACCGTCGTAGAAGCCCTTGTTGGCAAGCTTGAGGAAGTTCTCGGCGTGCCCGGGAGCGACGTCGTTCCAGAGCTCGAGTTCGAAGGTGCCGTGGTCAGTCTCGACGGTGACAGTGGGGTAAGCCATGGTCTCCGGACTGTAGCGGCACGGCGGCGAGGCCGTGGGCTCAGGGCGAGACGCCGCGACCAGCCGTGAGCGGTTCGGCACGGTCCGGCAGCAGCCACAGCGCGCCGTCGGCTTCCCAGCTTGCGCCGCTCACGAGCATCGCCGTCCCGACGGGAGCGAGCCGAGCGGCTTCTTCGATGCGCTGGAGCGCGGCGCACGGCACGAACTGCATGCGACGCTGCAGGCCAAGGTCGTTGTCGAACGTCAGGGCGTACCACGCACCCGTGCGAGCATCACGCTCGATGGTGCAGCGCTGGCGCTGGAGCGCGCGCACCGGTGCAGGCGGCGGACCGCCGGGGCTGGCGACCGCCCCGCTCTTGGGAGCTGTCCCCACGCGCTGTTCGAGCCCGCGCTCGAGTCGCGCGGCAACGTCTTCGGGAGCGCTCGCGCCCTCGCCCAGAGCCGCATCAAGTCGCGCCTCGGCCGAACCGGCGGCTTGATCAGGAGTCGTGGTTCCGCTTGTTGCCGCGGGCTTGGTCGCGGGCGTGCGATCGACGCGCGCCACGTCAACGGGCGCGCTTCCTCCGGGGGGCACGACGGCGACCTGCGCAGCGACCGGCGGTTCGCCATCGAGGCGCGTGGCGAACGCGGGCACGATGAAGTTCATGCCACGGTACGTCGTGACGATGCCGTTGAGGCTGAACCACACCGGCCCCTTCGACTCGGCCATGGCTGCGCGGAAGTCCGCGAGCACCGGGCTCGGCAGCAGCGGCGCGCGCCGTTCGATCGTTCCGAGGTACTTGCGCTGGGGAATCGCCACGAGCCCACCAGCCTCGGTCCGCTCGATGCGCACCACCAAGCCCACGACGTCGCTGCGATCGGGCAGGAGCGGCGGCCGCGCCAGGGTGGTTGTCGAGGCGGGGTTCGGCGCGGTTTGCGAAGCGAGCGCCGGCGCTGCGGGTGCAGGAACTGGTGCTGCAACTGGCGGTGCCGGCGGAACGACCGCTGGCTGTTGGGCCGTCGCTGCTGCACCCATCGCGATAACCGCGTACTGCACCAGCCACCAGTGTTGACGCGCCATCATCGGCATGCCACTATATCGGTTCACAAGTCACATCGGCCGTGTACCCAAGTGGCCTAAGGGGCTAGATTGCAAATCTGGTATTTCGTGGGTTCAAATCCCACCGCGGCCTTCACGAAGCGACCCCGCCATCCGGCGGGGTCGTTGTCGTTCGGGGCTTGGTGTTCGGGGCCCCGATCGATCCGGGCAACGGGCCGACCGATCCTCTAGCGGCGGCGCAGCTCGCCGACCTGGCCAGACGGATTCACGTCGAAGCCCGCGCGCGGCTTCTCCTGGGCGTCGTACAGCACGCTGCCACTGGCGCCGTCGAGCAGCGTGAAGGCATCGATGCGCATGCGCTCGTTGGTGTCGAACCACTGCACGCTGGCCTGGCCGCCCGCGAGCGTGCTGGCATCGATGCGCCGTGCGCCGCCCTGATCGAACCACTGCAGGCTGGTCTGCCCGTCCTCGAGCGTAAACGCATCCAGGCGACGGTTCTCGCCGCCGTCGAGCCACTGCAGGCTGGCAAGCCCATCCGTGAGCGTGAAGGCATCGAGCCGCTTGCGTTCGCGAGTGTCGAACCATTGCATGCTCGCCTGGCCATCGGCAAGGGTCGACGCATCCATGCGCAGGCGCCCTGCCCCGTCGAACCAGTGCAGGCTCGACTGGCCGTCGGGCAGGGTCGTACCGTCAAGCCGCCGAGTGCCCTCGGGGTCGAGCCATTGCAGGCTTGCCTGGCCATCGGCGAGCGTGAAGACATCCACGCGCACGGTCTCGTTGGTGTCGTACCACTGCATGCTGGCGCCGCCGTCAGAGAGCGTGAAGGCATCCATGCGGAGGTTGCCGGCAGTGTCGAGCCACTGCAGGCTCGCCTGGCCATCGGCGAGCGTGAAGATGTCCATGCGGCGACGCTCGCGATCATCGAACCACTGCATACTTGCCTGGCCATCGGGCGTGGTAAAGCCATCGATGCGCTCGCGGCCACCGGCGTCAATCCACTTGAGGCTGGCATTGCCGTCACCAAGCACGAACGCATCGAGGCGGTCCTGTCCGGCGCGATCGGCAAGCTTGAGGCTGGCCTGTCCGTCGCGAAGCGTCGACAGATCGACCCGGCGCGTGTCATCGATGTCGAAGAGCTGCAGGCTGGCCTGGCCCGACGGGAGGGTGAACGCATCAAGACGGCGCCGGCCGGTCCGGTCGAAGAACTGCAGGCTGGCCTGGCCGTTCTCGAGCGTGCCCATGTCCACGCGGCGGTACTGGTCCTGATCGAAGAACTGCATGCTCGACTGGCCGCTGGCAAGCGTGAAGACGTCGAGCCGGATGCCACCGAACGCATCGCTCCACTGCATGGCGGCATCGCCATCGCCGGTCGTGAACGCGTCGAGGCGGAGGGATCCGTCGGCGTCGTACCACTCCGTCGACGCGTCACCGTTGTCGGCGGCGTAGGCGACGAAGCGCTCCATGCCATTGCCGTCGACGATCTCGAGCTTGCGGACGCGGAGTTCATCGCGATTGCTCGCGACATAGGCCACCACGCATGCCCCGACGGCGAGCGCCGTCAGGATATTCACGGTCGTGCGCTGGCGGGCAACGGTCGCTTCGAGCTGGCTGATGCGGTCTTCGATGTTCGACATGGGGCACCTCGGGTCACTAAACGCTATCCGAAGCCGAGGACAGATCGGGCGCACGGCGCGTCCAAGATCCGTGAATTCAGCCCCAATCGCCGAGCAGGATCGCCAGATCAGCGCCGTTGACGACGCCATCGTCGTTCAGGTCCGCGGGGCTCGACGCCCCTGCCGCCCACTGCCCCAGCAGGATCGCCAGATCGGCCCCATCGACGGCACCGCTTGAGTTCAGGTCAGCAGGGCGGTTCGACGGCGGCAGGTAGTTCACGACCAGGAGCGGCTGGTTGGCAGCGGCCTCGCGTGACTCGAAGCGCTTGACCGTGGTCGGGAGCGCTTCGTTGCCCTTGATGACCCAACCCTGGTTTGACGCGGGGTTGTTGATCCAGCCCTGCACATCGGCCACGAGCGCAGCGGTCGAGCTCCAGGTGTAGAACCCAACTGACGAGACGCTCTTGGTCGCACTGGGCGTGCTGCTGAACACCCCACCGGGCGTCGGCCAGGGCGTGGTCGGGTAGACTTGGTAGTTCCAGGTGCTGTCGCCGATGCCGGCACTGGTGCCGGCACCACCGAACGCGAAGGCCGTGCCCTCGACCCAGGGCAGCGAGCAACGGTGCAGGCCGATGCTCTGCGAGCCGGACTGCGTCTGGCTCATGTAGAGACGGAGCGTGACGCTGGTGATGGTGCTGCCGGCCGGAATCGCGCTGAAGTTGAAGCGCATCAGGCCACGGCGGATCGTGGCGCCGCCGTTGTCGCCGATGCGGCCCGCATAGACATTGTACGCCCCGCCCAGCGCGTATTCAGCGGTGGGCTCCTCGATGAGCGTGGCATCGGCCGACGACCCGAGCGAGATCGAATCGGCACGCACAGCCATGCAGGGCACCGCTGCTGCGAGCAGCATGATCGATGCACAACGCATGCTCATCCCCACGCCGAGAGCAGCATGCCAAGGTCCGAGCCGTCAACGATGCCGCTTCCGTCGAAGTCGGCGTCCCCCGGACTGCCCCACTGTGAGAGCAGCACGGCCAGATCGCCTCCATCGACGACGCCGTCCTCGTTGATGTCCTCCGGACGCGGGGCCCCTTGGACCGTGATCGTGACGGTGATCGTGCTCGAGTAGCTCTGGCGGCCGGGAAGGTTCTCGTCGCTCGACTGGACCTGCACGGTCGCGGGATACGAGCCCGGCAGCATGGCGGCGCTCGCGGGAAGGCGAAGGCGGATCGAGACCGGCGTGGCTCCCACCTGCGAGCCGATCCCCGAGACCGCCGAAATCGGC
>Ga0208048_1001881_pt1 | contig 10516 bp, 8 predicted proteins | sample Malawi_45m_30L_FD_184163 | JGI IMG/M metagenome (GOLD analysis project Ga0208048, IMG submission 184163) | Freshwater microbial communities from Lake Malawi, Central Region, Malawi to study Microbial Dark Matter (Phase II) - Malawi_45m_30L... | ecosystem: Environmental > Aquatic > Freshwater >... | reverse complement strand
ATCCACCCTTGGCCGAGATGCGCGCCGCCAGGTCGGGCAGTTTGGCCTTCATTTTTTCGAGCGGCAGGGCGACGCCGATCCGTCCGGTGGAGCAAACGAGGATTTGTCCCGTGGCGCAGCCGAGCACCTCAGCCGTCCCGGCGGCGAGTGCCTTGGCCGCGGCGATGCCGCAGGGACCGGTGCAGGCGTTGGCATTGCCGCTGTTGAGCAGAACCGCGCGGGCGAACTTCGCTTTGAGGTGGGCCTTGGACACGCGGACGGGCGCGGCTTTGACGCGGTTCGTGGTGAAGACACCCGCTGCGGTCGCGGGAACTTCCGAAGCAACAAGCGCCAAGTCCTCGCATCCTTTGTTCGACGCCTTGATGCCGGCGAAAACCGCGCCGGCCAAAAAACCTTGGGCGGCGGTCACACCGCCTTTGACCTTCTTGAGTTTGCTCATGCCAGTCCGGTCGCCTCATCCCAACCGCGGGAAATGTTGAACGCCTGCACGGCCTGCGCCGCGGCGCCTTTGCCGAGATTGTCGATCGCGCTGAAAAGCAAAAGCCGTCCGGTCCGCTTATCCTCGCGCACGGACAGATCGATGAAGTTCGTGTTGGTCACATGTTTCGAATCGGGCAAATGCGGAACGATGCGCACGAAGGGCTGTCCTTGGTAGGCTTCCTGCCACACCGATTCGACGGCCTTGGCATCCGCGCCCTTCGATGGCGAAACAACGATGGTGGAAATCATGCCCCGCGTCACGGGCACGAGATGCGGCGTGAAGCTCACCGTGACTTTTGCGCCGGCGGCTGCGGAAAGTTCCTGTTCGATTTCGGAAAGATGCCGGTGCTTCGGTGCGCCGTAGGCCCGGAGGCTTTCGTTGCACTCGGCAAAAAGAAGCGCGATGTCGGCCTTCCGCCCCGCCCCGCTCACGCCGCTCAGGCTGTTGATGACGATCGAATTCGGATCGATCAGCTTTTTGCTCAACAAGGGAACCAGCGGAATGAGAATGCTCGTCGGATAGCAACCGGGACAGGCGAGCAATCCGGCATCCTTGAGTGCCTCGTTGCCGCAGATTTCGGGCAAAGCATAGACCGATTCGGCGAGCAATTGCGGGGCAGGATGCTTCTCGCCGTAAAACTCTTCAAAGACGTCAGCCGACTTGAGCCGGAAGTCCGCGCTGAGATCGACGACCTGGACTCCCGCTCTCCGCAGCGGTGCGGCGAATTCCGCGGCGAGTCCGTGCGGAAGAGCGAGAAACACAACCGAGGCGCCGCATTTTTTCAGCGCGTCGGCGGAAGGCTCGACAAATTTCATGCCGGCGATGTCCGATCCGCCCATCCGCGGAAACACTTCCGCCACGGTCTGACCCGACGATTGCCGCGAAGTGAGTGCGACGATCTCCACTTGCGGATGCCGCGCAAGCAGCGCGACTAGTTCCTCACCCGAGTAACCGCTCGCGCCGACAATGGCCGCCTTCACCTTTTCCATCGCGCCTTTGTAGCGCGCCGTGCCCCGCGTGGGAACGCGGAAAAGGACCGTTCCGGGTCAAAAAACTTTTTCGCGGCGACGTCGCTCGCGGGGAAGCGGGTCTTCGCCGAGGAATTCGTGGTTGTCGGAAAGCCGGTAAAGCAGCCGGCGGGTCCATCCGACGAAATTGGGGGCGTGGCGATCGAACCAATGGGAGGCCCGGACGTAGAGACACCCGGAGGCCAGTGCCTCGCTCAACGCGAGTATGGCAAACAAGCCGGAGATCCACCCCGCGACCGAGATGATTTCCGTGGATCCGCGTGCGGGCCAAATCAAGGCCATGGGCCAGAAAACCAGAGCGCAGACCGACGCCACAGCGAGCCTCAGGCCGATCTTGCGACGGGACAGCGGCCAAAAAAACTTTTCCGGAGGCACGGGGCGCAATCCGGGTCGAACGCGGGCGAGATGATGGGCGCGAACCATGGAGGCATATCGGTTCGCGGCGAGCAGAGGCACCGCGACGAAAGCGGCGATCAAGGTCGGCGCGCAGGGCAAGGAGAGAATGAGCTCCAGCGCGCTGAAGAACAGCCAGGCGACCAAAGCGACAAGGAAGAGAAGTTCGAACATGCAGAAACTAACATGGCATGCCGGGCGGCGGAGGCAAGCACCCGCCGCGCGCAATCAGTTGGTGATGATGGTGAAGTCGCGGTCGAATTTCCGCGCCATGGCATCGTCGGTCACGATGACCGTCGTTCCCGGTTGGATCGTGTCGTAAAGCTTGGCTGCGAAAACCGGGTTGACCGTGACACGGCGGCCGAGATCGTCGGCGTCGATGCGCGGACCCTTGTCCGTGCTTACCCGCATCCATTTGCGCGCGGGCCGGCCGGGAACCCATGCGCTTGATTTTTCGCGAGCGCCGTCGAGCAAAGTGAAGACATGACTGCCGAGACGGCCGCGCCCGGAGATTTCCACCGCGGCGCGCCCGATTGGATTGCCGTTGCGGTAGACGTAAACCGCGCGGTCGGCGCCGCTCAGCACCATGGTGACGGGACCGGATGGACTGCGCGACGGACCCCAATCGTATTCGCCGTGCTGGAGCCGACGAACCATCTGCGGATCGAAGTCGGCGGGCGCGAGAATGAGTCCGGGATTGGCGGCGAAGCGCGGCTGCGGCGTTTTGCCATCGCCGATCACGACCGTTCCGCCTTTTGCGGTGATCCCGAAGAGCAACTTGGAAAAATCGTAAGGCAAGCGGATGCAACCGTGGCTCGCCGGATATCCGGGCAGGTTTCCCGAATGCATGGCCACGCCCTGCCAGGTGAGCCGCTGCATGTTCGGCATCGGGGCGTTGTCATAAGTGCGCGAGTAGTGGGTCCGGTTTTTCTCCAGAATGGTGAAGACGCCGCTCGGAGTGGAGTGACCCTTGGCGCCCGTGCTCACGCTGGAACGTCCGATGAGGATGCCGTTGCGATACACGTGGATGACTTGCTGTGGAATGCTGACCAGCGCGACGACGGGCCCGACCGGCGACAATTCCGGCTTCCACCAATACTCGCCGGGCTTGAGCGGTCCGGTCGGTTTACCGGTCGGCGTGCCTTGGGTGTGGGCGGCGGGTTTCGGCATGGCCAAAAGCGGCGCGCCCAAGACAACGAACCCGAGGAGGAGGCTGAGAATTTTGGAGGGAAACATAACGCACCGAGTGAAAATCCGCGCGGGCGCGGAGGTCAAGCGCGGGCCGCGTCGAAGCCGCGGCTTATTGCTGCGGACGGAAGACAATCTGCTGGCGTCCGAGAGTGATGACGCGCGTGGCCGATGAGCCGGGCGAGCGCACCTGCAGCGAGACCGGGGTGTTGGGCTCGCCGCGCACGAGGCCGAGAAGGTCGCGGGTGGACAGTTGGCGGGTGTCGACCCAGGCACCTTTGGCGTCGGACACGGCAAGGAGTGTGTCGCCGGTTTGCAGCGCACCGCTCGCGCTGGCCGGGCCGCCCGGCACGATGTTTCCGATGACGGGCAAGCCTTCGGATCCGCTGGTGAGCATGGCACCGATGCCGACCGGCGCCACATTGCCGATGCCTTCGCTCGCGGCGTTGCGCTCCGCCTCGCCCGGCAAAGACTGGGCCCATTGCATGGCGGCGAGAGTATCCCGCGACGCCCACTCCGAGGCGATGCGCATGGCGACGCGCGAACGCGCAGACGGGTCGGAAGGCGGCATCGAAGCAAAACTCGCCGCGGCCGCGGCGGGATTGCTTTTCACTTCGGCCCGGAGAAGACCGGCGAGGAGGGCGTCGCGCGTTGACGCATCGCTGACGCTGGAAATCCAACGCCGCGCCTGATCGGGCGATTCCTCCGCCCATTGATTGGCCAGCCCCTCGAGAAAACGTTGGCGCTCCCAACTCTGCAGGCCGTTACCCAAAGCCACCGCGGCATTCGGATCTTGGGATGCGAGTTTGGCCCCGATCCTGACGAACAGTTCGCCGCGCCGGTTTCCGTCCGTGTTTTGTTGCGTCATGGCCACGGCCTGCGCCGCGGTGATTTTTCCGCTTTCGAGGAGATGGACGGCCAAAGCTCCGCCGACCCCGAATCTCCACACATCGCCGCGGCGGATGATTTCCAGAGAATCCATGCCGGACAACTCACCGAGCAAGGCGAGCATGGCCGTGTCCCGCGAATCCTGATCCGGCAATTCGGCGATGCGCGCCAGCGCTTCTTCCGGAGGAAGTTTGGCCAGGCGCATAGCCAACTGCTCCATCGCTTTCTCGCGATCGCGTCCGCTTTGCGCAGCGGGCGCGGCGTTGCGCGCGGCGGAACCCGACGCGGGTCGTACCTTTGGCGCACCAGGGGTCTTGGTTCCGTCCGGGGCATTCTCCGCGGAGCCGGACAGACCGACCTGCCCCGGTGATGACTGTCCCGATCGAGCGGAGTTTGCCGACATTGCCGGAGACGCGGGCGGTTCGCCCGGCACGACAAGCAGGACCAAAACAAGGGCAGCGAGGCCCAGAAGGGCAAAGGCTGCGGCTTTCAAGGTCATGGAGAAAGAAGATCCGCAGCGGGCGGCCAAGTGCAAGCCGCATCCGACCGAAACCGCCCGAAATCCGCTGGCGCGCCCCGCGGGATACCGCTAACGCTTGGCGCATGTCTCACCAACCACTGGTCGATTTTGCCCGCAAACGATTGTCCCAAGGCGCGAGCCTTGCCGAGATCCAGGCGCACTTGCGCGAGCAAAAATACGGTGATGATGTTGTGGCCGAAGTCCTGCGCGCAATCGAACCAGCGACCTCCGAAGCCGCCGCTTCGACCGCAGCCGCCGTTGCGACCCCGAGGCCTTGGTTGCGCTGGGTCGCGGCCGCGCTCGTTGTCCTCATTCTCGTCGGTGGCTATTTCGCACTGCGCGAGTTCGGCAAGGCCCAAGCGGTTCGCACGCTTATCAAACACGTGCAATTCGAAGGCAACATCAAGGGCCAAGTGGAAGGATCCGACCGCACGCTCAATCTGGTCGATTTCCGCGGCGCGCTCGACACGAGCGATCTTTCGTCGCCCAAGGCGGCGATGAAACTCGAGTTCGACGTAAAGGGAAAGACGGGCAAAGACCTGAAAAATATTTCTCCCGCGACCGACGGACGCTTCATTGCCACCGCTTTGATGTCCATCGCGGCCGGCGGGAATTTCTTAGGCGGCGCAGATCTGCGCTTCGCCGAGGAAAATGTCTATTTCCATTTGGACCACACCCCTTTGACGAAGAATGCGGATGATCCGCTTATGGCCATCGTCGGGGCGATCGCGGGTCCGCAGGTCGCGGCCAACCCGTGGGTGCGCGTGCCGGCCGGGCCGGCGGGCACGAGCGAGACGCAGGCAGCGTGGGCGCTTTTGTTCCGTCCGACCGACCAGGTTTTCGGTTCGAGCAAAGAACTGCGCTTCGAGGGCAAAGAGAAAGGCGAGGAGATCGGCGGGGTAGCGACCGAGATTCACCGCTACACGCTGAACGGAAAATGGATGAGCAAGGAATTGCGGCGCGTGATCGGCGAGACCATCGCCGACGAAAATATGGCGGTGATCGGCTACATCCAAGGCCTCGCCACGGGCAAAGACCTCACGGAGATCGGCAATGCGCTCGACACCCTCACCTGCTCGGACGGCGCGATGAAAGTGTGGGTGGGCAAAGACGACACCCTGCCCCGCCGCATCGTCATCGAAACGAAACTGAGCGAGGGCAAACAGGTGCCGCTCTCCATTTCCCTGCGCGGCGAAATCAACGCAACCTACGGCAAGACGCAGGCCATCGATTTCCCGGCGGAGTCGATCACGCTCGAGGAGCTGAAGAAGAGCGGTCCGTTCAGCCAGTTCTTCTGATTTGGTTCAGGGCCGCGGCCCCTGCCCGCCCAAGCGTTTGCGATTGGCGTCGTGCCGCATCTGCAGGAGCTCGACGACGAGAGCGAATCCCATCGGCAGATAAATGTAGGCCTTGGCCACGTGCTGGTGCATGCCCTCGAGAAAAATGGTCACACCGATGGTGACGAGGAAAGCGAGGGCGAGAATTTTCAGCGCCGGGCGGCGGATGATAAAATCGCCGATCGCCTTGGCGTAGGCGAGGATGACGGCAAACGATGCAATGACGGCGAAGGCGATGATGAGCAGATTCGGCGTCAGGCCGACGGCGGTGACGACCGAATCGAGCGAGAAGACCATGTCGAGCAGGACAATTTGCACGATGGCCGCGCTGAAAGCGGTGGTCGCGTGTCCGCCCGCATGCTCGTCGGTGAGTTCGACAACGTGGTGGATTTCCTTCACCGCTTTCCAGAGCAGGAACAATCCGCCGGAGATGAGGACGACATCACGCCAGGAGAGCGGGAATCCGGCGATGATCGGCGCGGTGAGGCTGACCAACCAGTAAGCGCCGGCGACGAAAAAAAGCCGCGCGGCCAGCGCGATGAAGAGTCCGAGTTTGCGTGCGGTATCGCGCTGATGCTCGGGCAAACGCGAGACGACGATGGAAATGACCAGCACGTTGTCGATCCCCAGCACCAGCTCGAGCCCGATGAGCAGAGCCAGCGTGGCCAAGGAATTGAGTGTCAGGGCATCGGTAAAAAGGGCTGCAAAATCCATGGCCGAATAGTTGATTAAGCGAGGCAGCGGCTGTCGACTCTGAAAAGAAGATTACTTGCTTTCGAGGTTTTTGACGGGTTCCCATCCCGGAGCCGGAGGATGGTCCAGCAACTCGCGGCAGCGGGCAACCATGGTCGCGCCAAGCGGCGAGAGCTCAAAGCAAGCGGAGGCGTCCCGGAACCGCGCAGCGCGGTAGTGATCCCAGGCTTCCATGTGACGCGGGAGCCAGCCGGGAGCATATGGACGTGCATCAACGTCCAGCGGGACGGTAAAAATTTCCACCGGCGCGGCCCGCCCCTTTACGCGCACAATGTCGAGCAAACATAGCGGGATTTCGACGCCCACCTGCTCGGCAACACTTCCGCTTAGGACGACCGGCACGCCGTATTGTTTTGTCGCTCCTTCGAGCCGGGATGCCAGGTTGACGGTATCGCCGATCACAGTGGGCTCCATCTTTTCCTCCGACCCGATGTTGCCGAATATGGCGGAACCGAAGTTGAGACCGATGGCCAACTGCAGTTCAGCCCGGGCCTCTGACCTCCAGCGGCGGCGCATCGCCTCGACGGATTCAAGCATGGCCAATGCAGCGCGCACCGCACGCAGGCAATCGCCGCGCGGACCATCGCTGGTCACCGTGCCCCACACGGCCATGACGGCATCGCCGATGAATTTGTCCAGCGTGCCGTGATGGCGGAAGACGATACCGACCATGCCGGCGAGATATTCGTTGAGCTGGGCGACGACGGCCTCCGGTTCGGCGCGCTCGCTCAGGGCGGTGAAACCGCGCACATCGGAGAACAGGACGGCCACTTCCTTGCGCGTCCCACCAAGTTGCGCGAGAACCTCGCTTTGGTTGTCGATCAACTCGCGAACCACATCACGCGAAACGTAACGCTCAAGACTGCGACGAACGCGGGCTTTTTCCCGCCGCTCGAGGGAGAAGTCGTAGCCGAAGGAGGTGAGTCCGGCGAAGACCAGGGCAAGCGACGGATAAAGCAGACCGGGGATGAAATCGGCATGGTTGTAAAGAACAAGCGCGCCGCCCGCGTAGGCGACGAGAACGAGGCCGAGAAATCCGAGGGCGCGCAGCGGGCGCCGGAGCCGCACGTTGACGATCCACGCGATCAATCCCATGGCCAGACAGGTGGCCGCGACCGCGCCGGCACTGGCCCGCGTGTAAAAGGCGCCCGCCGCGGCCGCAGCGATGGCATGGAGGTGGATTTCCGGACCGGGCCGCGTGCCGATCGGCGTGCGGAAGAAATCGCGGAAGCGACCCGCGGTCGGACCGAGCAGCACGATTTTGTCGCGGAAGAACGCGCCGTCTTGCAGATTGGCGCGCCACATGTCGGGCACGAAGAGGGAGTAAAGCGGGACAATGGGGAAGGAGCCGGGTTCGCAGAAACGGATGAGACCCGCGTCGGGCACGCGCGCGGGCGAACCGGCTTTGCGCAGGGAGACGGCGCCGAGCGACTCGCGCTGCTCGCCGGCATGGCCACTCTTTCGCCCGCGCACCTGCTTCTTGGTCAATTGCAACTCGCCGAGGAGCAACGCGTCGGACACGCGGTAATGCGCGGCGCGCAACACTTTGTCCGGCTCGGGCCAGAAACTGGCGTAGCCGACCACGCCGGCGGCGCGGCCGTCGGGCAAGACCGAGTCGCTCGGCGGACGATACTGCGCGGCAAGCGAACTGGAAGCAGCCGTGTCCTCATAAATTGAGGCAATGACGGCGCGCGAGCCATGACGACGGAGCGCTGCACCCAATTCTTCGTCCCCTTCGCCCGGCGAGGGGAAATGAACATCGAGGACGATGGCTTTGGCACCCGCGCCGAGGATTTTATCGATGACCTCGGCATAAACGGCGCGCGACCACGGGAACTCCTTCTGCATGAGGGTGAGCGCGCGCGAGGCGGCGATTTCGTTCGGCTCGAGCTGGCTCAGGTCGAGCGACGACTCGTCAAGGGCGAGAAAAACGAGGTTCTGCGGGGTGGGATTTTTCAGTCCGTGGCGGACCACCATGTCTTGGAGCGCATTCTCGGCGAGTTCGAGTGGAGTCAACGGAAGGACGGAGGCGAGGAGCGCGAAAAGTGCGGACCAAAAGCCGCAAATGGCCAAAAGCTTGGCCGGGCGCCCCTTGGCCCGAGCCAAGGCTTGGTTCCAGCCTTTTTGAGATTTCGCAGTCACGAGGAATTTTCTTGGCGCAATCAGCGCGCTATATATGAAAGGACTCTCCGACAGTCCTCAAGGCCCGATATCTTATGCACTTGCGCCGAATCACCATCCTTGCTCTGTCGTTTCTTGCTGCTGCCGCGCCGCTCCATGCCCAATCGCTGCCCAGTGTCACTTCGACCGACACGGATGTGGCGCGTCGCGATATGGTCACCGCGCTGACCGGCCAAGCGTTTGCTCCCGAACCGGGATACGCGCCGCCCAGCCCGGCCGACGACGATCTCGGCGAACAACGCTTGCTCGTGCCTGACTCGCGCTACAAATCACTGACCCTTTTCGCCAACGCCTCCGAGTTTTACACAACCAACGCCGAACTCACGAACGGCGGGGTGCAGGGAGATTGGTTCACCGCTTTGCAGTTCGGGGCGACGTGGCTGCCGCGCATTGCAGGCAATCTCTACGGCGAAGTCTCCGCGCTGCAACAACTCTACAGATACGCCGACCTCAACGGGCTGAGTTTCAACAGTCTCGATCTGGGCGCGGGGCTGATCTACGTGTTCCGCGAATTTGGCGACCTTTCGGTGTTCGCCCGCTACAACTACAACCTGCTGACCAACGCATCGGCTAGCGAGTCGATATTCTACCAGCAGACGATCCGGATGGGACTGCAGAAACCGTTCGTTTTCAGCCGCGCACACTCCGCAACCATCGCCTTCAACACCGACCTCAATCTCGATGGTTGGCCCGACTACGCGCTGCGCAACCGCTTCGCCCTGCTTGCCGGCTACCAGGCGAACCTGACCCGACGCCTGCAAGCCAACCTTTTTTATCAGATCGCTTACTTCCCCTTCTTGGACACGAACCGTCGCGACTGGAACCAGATCCTCAGTGCGGGCCTCGCCTACAACTTCACCCCATGGTTCAGCCTGAATGCTTCGGTCTCCGCATCCTTCAACGATTCGAGCGACAACTTCTACACCTACGACGTGCTCAACACCGGCGCGGGTGTTTCCGCCATGTTGAAATTCTGACCTGAGATGAAATTTGCACCGCTCCTGACAATTCTTGCGCTCGCATCCGGCACTTGTGCGTTTGCGGGGAACCTCAACCAAGCCACGGTCACGCGCGTGGTCAAAAACGTGGAGGTGATTCCGCAGGGAGCGCAGCCGAAACCAGCCAATGTCGGCGAAGTCGTCGATGGCGGCGCCGACGTCCGCACGGGCGAGGAATCGCGCGCGCAACTCACTTTCCCTGATCAAACTCTCGCCCGCCTCGGCGAAAACACGGTCTTCAGCTTCGAACGCGGCACGCGCGCGCTCGACTTGGAAAGCGGAGCTATTCTTCTGCAGGTTCCGAAAGATGCGGGCGGCGCAACCATCCGCAGCGCGCCGGTTACTGCAGCCATCACCGGCACAACCGTTATGATGGAATACAGCCCCGGCAATCCCGGCACGGTCAAACTCATCGTTCTCGAAGGCACCGTGCGCCTCTCGCTGGCCGGTCGCCTCGGCGAGTCAGTCCTCGTCGGCCCGGGACAAATGATTGCCGTTGCTGCGAATGCGCGCAGCCTTCCAAATCCTTCTGTTGTCGACTTGAAGCGCCTGCTCAAGACCTCACGGCTCATCAAGGACGGCGAACTTGAATCAATGGGGCTGATCGTCGAGGCAGTGGACAACCAGCAGCAGATGCTCGAGGAAGGAAAGCTCGGCGAGGCTCCGCCGAATACGGGCCAGCAACCCAACAACCCGGCCAACATCGCGGCGACCTCGCTGAATACGCAGAACTTCAGACGAGATACCGT
>Ga0208048_1001880_pt1 | contig 10517 bp, 10 predicted proteins | sample Malawi_45m_30L_FD_184163 | JGI IMG/M metagenome (GOLD analysis project Ga0208048, IMG submission 184163) | Freshwater microbial communities from Lake Malawi, Central Region, Malawi to study Microbial Dark Matter (Phase II) - Malawi_45m_30L... | ecosystem: Environmental > Aquatic > Freshwater >... | reverse complement strand
AGACAATACCTTTGCCTCGGACATAAACCAATGTATTGGCAGTTCCAAGATCAATAGCCATATCGCGGCCAAAGAAACTACCTCGAGATTTCATGCCGGCCATTATTTCACTCCTTGCAGTTCGGGAAAGAAAATCAAAATTTCGCGCTGGGCTGACTCCTGAGAATCTGAACCATGCACGAGATTTTGAACAACTTTAGTTCCTTGGTCTCTTGCCAAGTCACCGCGAATGGTACCGGGTGCGGCATTTGTAGGTTCGGTAGCGCCTGCTAGAGATCTAAATCCTTCAATGACTCGATTGCCAGAAACGACCATGGCAACAATCGGACCACTCTGCATAAACTCAAGAAGAGGTTCGAAGAAGGGTTTACCTTCATGCTCTTGATAGTGTTTTTTTAATTGACTAACTGAAACAAATGACATCTTTAAGTTTTCGACGACATAACCTTTGGCTTCAATTCGACGGATAATCTCACCTATTAAGCCACGACGAACTCCATCTGGCTTAATTAGAACCAGTGTTTGCTCTTTCGGGGAGGTCATCACGGGCATAAGTCTATTGTGGATTTTCCCCCTGGCGAGCCCGCTTGAGCGCCTCTCCTTTTCGGCCAATCACAATCGCACCAACCCAAAGCGCGAGAAATAGTGCTCCCATGAAAAACATAGAAAAAATGTAAAAGCCATAAAGAATTATCCCGAATTGAAGTATCCAACCCAGTATCCATCCTGTTTTGTTCCTCAAAGTTCCCAGAGCCAAGATAGCGATTAAAACTAATGCAAGCCCAAGCCACAAGCCTTCCCTTGAATCAAGGTCTTTCGCGAGAAGAAGCGCAAATCCAAGAAGAAGGATTTCCATCGATAGAACTGAACGCGCTAACATTCTCATTTGCTATTCATGCCTTCCTTTTTATAAGCGATCTCATCTCTCCAGCAGTTACTACAGATCCAGTAACTAGGATCGCAACACTGCCGGAATCTTGCGTCGCAGAGGCCCTCGATTTGGCCAGTTGCAGAGCTTCCTCGAGATTTGCTGCAGTAGAAATTTGTGCATCCTCAAAGATATCTGAGGCGAATTCTCTAATCTGATTAATTTCGGCACTCCTCGGAGAAGAATTCTTAGTGATTATCACTTGGTCAATTATTGGATACAACTCGGCAAGAAAGCCTGGAATGTCTTTATCTCCCATAGCGGCAAAAACCAAGATGATATTCTCTAAACTGAACTCACTAGTGAATGTCTCTTTGAGCGAAATCGCTCCGTGTGGGTTGTGCGCCGCATCGATAATGATTGTTGGATCTCTTGAAATAATCTCACAACGCCCCGGAGAAGTCGCATTCGCAAAAGCATCAGAAACAATTTCTTGCGATATTTTCGTTTCCCCAGCAAATACCTCAACTGCGGCAAGTGCAGTTGCCGCGTTACTTGATTGATGCTTGCCGTGCAGTGGAAGAAATAAATCTTCATAAATTCCATATACGCCACGGATAGTAAGGAGTTGACCGCCGACTGCGACATCACGTTGTATCACTTCATACTCAATTCCCTCGCGAAGGGGCGTTGTATTCATAATGGCGCATCGTTTCAAAAGAGCTTGAGCCGCTTCGCGCTCCTGGCGGGCAAGCACCGCAAACTCCCCCTTTTTGATGATCCCGGATTTTGTCGTTGCGATCTCTTCAAGCGTATTCCCCAAATATTCCATATGATCAAATCCAATTGAGGTTACTACGGCAACTTTATTATCGATAACATTTGTGGAATCCCATTCTCCTCCCATTCCGCATTCAAAAATTCCAACATCAACTGGATGTTCTGCAAAGGTCACAAAAGCAAGCGCAGTCATAACTTCAAAAAATGAAAGTGAATTCGGCATTTTCTCATCGACAAGAGATAAATAAGGTTCGATATCTTGATAGCTCTTAGCGAACGTCAGTTCATCTATTGGGATCCCATTTATGGCAATTCTTTCAAGAATATTCTCTAGATGTGGACTAGTGAACCTGCCAGTCCGTAAACCCAATTCTTGGCAGAGAGAGTCAATCATCCGAGAGGTAGAAGTTTTCCCGTTTGTGCCGGCAATATGAATAGTCGGATAAGAAAGTTGGGGTGAGCCGAGAAAGTCAACTAAATGCTCAATGCGATCTAGGGTTGGATTAATTTTTGTCTCCGGCCAACGCGCCACTAAAGCTCTCTCAATCTCCTGAAAACTCTTAATCGACATAGCTAGGATTTTGGTAGCGCTGTGAGCAGAGTCTCTATACGCTTAATTTCAGCATCACAGACTGCTACTCTCTCGCGAATTTCAGAGACAACTTCCATCGGAGCCTTCTCCATAAAGTTTTCATTGCTCAATTTAACTTGCGCTGTCTCGCGGTCCTTCTTGATGTTTGCTAAATCTTTGGTAAGACGAGCTCTTTCTGCCGCCACATCAACACTTCCGATTAAATCAAAGGAAACGGTAAATTCTCCAATTTCTATCTTCGCACTTGGTGAAAATTTCTCTCCTGGCTCATCGAGACGAACGAGGAATCTGATCGCATCTTCATACTTGGCCCCAGGACCGGTTAGGCCAGATATCTTGGCGTGGATTCGAGCCGAGTTTCTTATACCTTGATCGCTCCTAAAGCGACGAATTTCGGTGATTAGTTGCTTCATATCATCAACCACTTCTTTGGCTTCAGCATCTTGAGCAAACCCAGATGTGGAAGGCCATTGTGCAATTACAAGCGACTCTCCACCAGTTAATTTAACCCATAGCTCTTCTGAGATGAATGGCATATTGGGGTGCATTAATCTCAATAGGTTGTCCAATACGTGACCAAGAACGCGCTTCGTATTTCCCGCCTCTGGTCCACCTTTTGCAAAAACATCTTTAACCAATTCTAGATACCAATCACAAACCTCATCCCAGGCGAAGTGATAGAGGACTTCGCTGGCCTTTGCAAATTCAAAATTTTCATATAGTTCATCGACAGAGGTAATTGTGCGATCTAATTCATCCAATATCCATCGATCAATATGGTTTAGCGAGCTTTTCTCAGGCAGTGCACCATCTACAGATGCGCCATTCATTATGGCAAAGCGAGTTGCATTCCATATCTTGGTAGCAAAATTTCGTGCTCCGGCAATCCACTCTTCAGCAAGAGCTTGGTCTGTTCCAGGATTCGCTCCTCGGGCCAACGCAAATCTGAGCGCATCCGATCCATACTTATCCATGAATTCCAGTGGGTCGATGGCATTTCCCTTCGATTTCGACATCTTCTTACCATTTTTATCTCTTACTAAACCATGTAGAGCGATTACGTCGAAGGGGTGCTTTCCGTCCATTGCAAATAATGAAAATATCATCATGCGCGCGACCCAGAAGAAGAGAATGTCATAGCCAGTTACAAGAACTGAAGTTGGATAGAACTTCTTTAAATCTTCAGTTTGATCTGGCCAACCTAAGGTGGAAAACGACCAAAGTGCAGATGAGAACCAGGTATCCAATACATCTTCATCTTGAACCCAGCCTGTTGGTGCGACTTCATCAGGTCCAACAATTTTCATTTCGTCGTTAGGTCCGTACCAAACTGGGATGCGGTGGCCCCACCATAATTGTCTCGAGATACACCAATCATTCATGTTGTCGACCCACTCGAAGTAACGTGGCTCCATTTCAACGGGTGAAATCTTTACAACGCCATTGCGAACGGCGTCGCCCGCTAGTTTCGCTAAAGGAGCGACTTTCACAAACCACTGTGAGGAGAGTCGAGGTTCAACAATCGTGTTACAGCGTGAACAGTGGCCAACGCTATGTTTATAAGGGCGCTTCTCCCATCCAAGTAATCCATCTTCACGCAATTTCTCAACAAGAGCCTTGCGAGCTTTGAATCTATCCATTCCATCAAATTGAGTGCCCGTTCCCTCCATAACCCCAGCCTCATTCATAATCACGATCATGGGCACACCGTGACGCATCCCCATTTCAAAGTCATTGGGATCATGCGCTGCAGTCACTTTCACCGCTCCAGTTCCAAATTCTGGGTCGACTAATTCATCAGCGATTACAGGAATAATTCGGTTTACATAAGGAAGACGAACTTCTTTGCCAATCATGGATTTATATCGATCATCATTTGGATTTACCGCTACCGCACCATCACCAAGCATGGTCTCAGGACGAGTCGTTGAGATATAAATATGATCGCCATCTAAATCCCCGTATCGAATTTGAACGAATTCACCATCAATTTCTTGATAATCAACTTCGATATCAGAAAGTGCCGTCAAGCAACGAGGGCACCAATTAATGATTCGTTCCGCTCGATAAATTAACCCTGCGTCATAAAGTCGCTTGAAAATTGTCAAGACTGCACGTAATAAACCTTCATCCATGGTGAAGCGCTCGCGACTCCAATCAACGCTATCTCCGAGCCGTTTCATCTGGCCGAGAATTGCGCCGCCGTACTCGGCTTTCCAGTCCCAAACCTTCTTAATGAACTCGTCTCTTCCAAGATCATGTCGAGATATTTTGCTCTCAGCTAACTTCTTTTCAACTACGTTTTGAGTAGCAATTCCTGCGTGATCCATTCCAGGAAGCCAGAGTGTTTCAAATCCCTTCATACGTTTCATTCGAATCAATAAGTCTTGAATTGTGTGATCTAAGGCGTGGCCAATATGAAGACTTCCGGTGACATTAGGTGGTGGGATAACAATTGAAAATGGCGGCTTCTCCGACTTCGGATCAGCTTTGAAATATCCGGCGTCCAGCCACTTCTTGTAGAGAGCAGACTCAATCTCGTGAGGGGCGAAATTGGAGGGCAGCTGAGACATAAGACGCAATGCTAGCGAGCGCTACGCGGTCTTCTCTTCTCCGCGCTTACCGCTGCGCTTCACGCTATTTGGTCCACGTTCCACATAAACCGGTGGGGTTTTAGAGCGAATAACCTCAGCATTTACGATCACTTTGCCAATCTCTTTCTTACTTGGAACCTCGTACATCACCGGTAAGAGAATCTCTTCCATAATCGCTCGCAGACCTCGAGCGCCAGTTCCTCGCGAAATTGCTTGGTTCGCAATGATACCCAGCGCATCATCCGCAATTTCAAGCTCGACATCATCCATCGAGAAAAGGTGTTGGTACTGCTTAACCAAAGCGTTCTTTGGTTCGGTAAGAATCTGTAGTAGAGCTGCGCGATCTAAACTCTCAACAGATGTCATGATTGGAAGACGACCAATGAACTCTGGAATCATTCCAAATTTCAATAAGTCTTCAGGCATTACATCACCGAACGGATCATTCTTTTCATTCTCTTTAGCGACCTTTAACGCTGCATTAAACCCGACACCAGCTTTACCTTTGCGAGCTTCAATTATCTTCTCTAGCCCGGCGAATGCTCCTCCGACAATAAATAGAACATTTGTGGTGTCTATCTGTATAAATTCTTGGTGAGGGTGCTTTCTTCCGCCTTGGGGCGGAACAGATGCCGTCGTGCCTTCAAGAATCTTAAGGAGCGCTTGTTGCACGCCTTCACCGGAAACGTCTCGGGTGATTGAAGGATTCTCGCTCTTGCGGGCAACCTTGTCTATTTCATCGATATAAATAATTCCAGTTTCGGCTTTTTTGACATCGAAATCTGCGGCTTGGATTAACTTCAAAAGTATATTTTCTACATCTTCGCCTACATAGCCAGCTTCGGTAAGTGCGGTCGCATCGGCGATCGCAAATGGGACATTTAACATTCTTGCCAAAGTTTGGGCTAGCAAGGTCTTGCCACATCCGGTTGGACCGAGGAGCAGAATATTGCTCTTAGCGATCTCAACGCCTTCTTCGCGATGGCGGTCGCCAGATTTGATTCGCTTATAGTGGTTGTAGACAGCTACAGATAAAGATTTCTTTGCACGCTCTTGCCCAATTACATATTGATCTAGAAAATCAAATATCTCTGTAGGTTTAGGCAATTCTTGAAGGCCGAGGCCGGCTGCTTCGCTTAATTCATCTTCGATGATCTCGTTACAAAGGTCAATACATTCGTCACAGATGTATACACCTGGACCTGCAATCAACTTCTTTACTTGCTTCTGGGTCTTGCCACAGAAGGAGCACTTGAGGAGATCGCCGCTTTCACCGATGCGAGTCACGTCTGCCAACTTTCTCTAGGGAAGGCTCCAATGGTAAATCGCGAGCACGCGCGAACGTCGGATATTGCTGTTCGCCTAGAGAGGAATTAACGCCTAAGCGAGGCTTTGCGGCTCGCCAATATTTGGTCGACGAGTCCATACTCAACCGCTTCAGCTGCAGTAAGAATCTTGTCTCGCTCAATATCTTTGGCTATTTCTTCTTGAGATTTCTTGGAGTGCTTGGAGAGCATTTCTTCGAGAAGTTCTCGCATGCGCAAGACTTCCTTTGCTTGAATCTCAATATCAGAACCTTGTCCGCCGCCTTCGCTATATGGCTGGTGAATAAGAATTCTTGAGTGCTCCAACGCCATTCGCTTTCCTGCGGTACCGCCAGCAAGAAGGACTGCAGCGGCAGAGGCTGCTTGACCAAGACAAATTGTCATCACATCCGGACGAACGAATTGCATCGTGTCATAAATTGCTGTTAACGCAGTAAAGGATCCGCCAGGTGAATTGATATACATCATGATGTCGCGATCCGGGTCCATAGACTCAAGAGTTAGTAGCTGGGCCATAACATCGTTTGCGACTGTGTCGTCAATTGCCTGTCCGAGGAAGATGATGCGCTCTTCAAATAGTTTTGTGTAAGGATCTAAACGTTTATACCCATAAGAGGTGCGCTCTTCGATAGTTGGAAGAACATAACGATTTTCTGCTTCGTATTTACTCATCGAACAGTTCCTCCACTTCCAGATACTTGGCCGGCTGACTTAACAACATGATCTACAAAGCCATACTCTCTCGCTTCTTCTGCGGTGAACCAGCGATCGCGATCCGAATCAGTAGTGATGATCTCTACTTTCTGACCAGTATGGAAAGCAATCAAATCCGCCATCTTTTTCTTTGTGAAAGACATCTGCTCGGCTTGAATCTTGATATCAGATGCAGTTCCACCAATTCCGCCAGAAGGTTGGTGCATCATGATTCGAGCATGGGGTAGCGCATATCTCTTTCCGGGAGCGCCCGCGCAAAGTAAGAACTGGCCCATAGAAGCTGCTAGCCCCATAGCCACAGTTGCTACATCATTCTTTACATATTGCATCGTGTCATAAATCGCCATACCGGCAGAGATTGAGCCGCCAGGAGAATTAATATAAAGGTAGATATCTTTCTCAGGATCTTCGGCTGCTAACAAAAGCATCTGGGCAGCGATTGCATTCGCCATTGAATCTTCAACGACGGAGCCAAGGAAAATAATTCTCTCTTTTAAGAGACGGTTGTAAACCTGGTCGTCTAATCCACCAGCGGGGCTAGCCGCAAGGCGCGGGGTAATGAGCTCCAAGAAGTTCCTCCTGAGATTGTTATGACGTGACCCTAACGCTCCCGAGCGGTTTTTGCCTCCCAATAAGCCGCTTGTTCGCTTAGAGCGGAGAGCTATTCAGCCTTTACTTCAGCAGTTGGCTTAGGGCTCAATTTCGAGAGATCAACGCTCCGTCCAGATGAATCCTTAATCTTTACTCTCTCAAGTGCAATCGCAAGCGCCTTCGTGCGAGCAACTTCTGCCATAAGAGCGGTTATCTGGCCTGCCTGAGTCAACTGTTGTGCAAATTGTTCCGGCGTCATTCCATATCTGGAAGCAGTCCGGATCAAATATTCAGTGAGTTCAGCCTCGGAAACTTGAACCTCTTCGGCTTTGACAATTGCATCCAATAAGAAATCCGCGCGCACCGATCTAGTAACTTGCTCAGTTACTTCATTTCGACGCGTCTTATCTTCGAGTCGATTCTGTTTCTCAAGATGGTTATGCACCTCATCTTTTACAAGTTGTTCAGGGACTTGGATTTCAACCTTATCCAATAAGTATTGAAGGAGTTCGTCGCGAGCCTGAGCTCCTTGTTCCATAGACTTCAATCGAGTCAATCGCTCTTTAGTATCTTTCTTCAATTCTTCTAGAGTCTCAAACTCGCTTGCTAATTTGGCAAATTCATCATTTAGGTCTGGCAACTCTCGCTTTTTAACGGCTTGAAGGGTTACCGTTACTTCGCCCGTTTCGCCTTCCTTCATTCCAACTAATTGCGCTGTGAAATTCTTCGATTCTCCCACCTTCATTCCCTCGAGGGCAGTGTCAAGTCCATCAATCATTCGGTTTGATCCAACCTCATAGGAAATGCCATTCGCACTTCCACCTTCAACTTCTTTACCTTCAATCTTGGCAACTAAATCAATAGTCACGAAGTCGCCAGAAGCTGAATCTTTTTCAATAGTCACAAGAGTTCCGAAACGGATTCGAAGCGCCTCTACTTGGTCATCGACATCTTTCTCGCTCAATACAACGTCAGGAACCGTTAATTCAATTTCGGAAAAGTCCGGAAGTTTAATCTCCGGACGAACATCAACTTCGACCTCAAATTTAACTATTTCGTTGTCCTTTAGCTCTTTGATATCAACATTAGGACGACCAACCATGAGAACTTCGTTTTCACGAGCCGCTTGGGAGTAGAACTCGGGAAGCGCGGTATTTATCGCTTCATTTAGAACGGCTCCCCGGCCAACACGTTGGTCGATTAGTTGTCGTGGAACTTTTCCTTTACGGAAGCCCGGGATAGAAACTTGTTGTGCGAGCCTTTGGTAAGCAGTTGCAACATGTGGCTCAAGATCTTTGAAATCAAGATCTATAGAAATACGAACTCGAGTCGGTGAAAGAGTTTCAACAGCGCTCTTCACAAGACTCCTCACATTTTTGAATTACTGGTCGGGGCGGAGGGACTCGAACCCACGGTCTTCTGCTCCCAAAGCAGACGCGCTAGCCACTACGCTACGCCCCGCGGCGTAGGTGGCAGAGTCTAGATGAAAAATTCACATCTCATTACCTCAGCCGATACCGTATGCCCCTTAGGAAAAAGCCCTAAGTGAGCAAACATTGCGGGTGTAGCTCAATGGTAGAGCTCTAGCCTTCCAAGCTAGCTATGCGGGTTCGATTCCCGTCACCCGCTCCAGTCTCGAACATAAATAATTACGTAGAAACGCTTCCAATTAGTTGTCCCGAATATCCCCCACCTAAACTAATTTTATCTGACTCCGCGATTGCAAAACCAGTTGCGACTGTAACTGCCAAGAAATCGGAAGCAAAAGCAATGAAGAATGCTTACTTGAAAGTAGTCACCGACACTTTGGGAATCAGTGAAGCGGATCTGCTTTCAAGAATTAAGGCAGGTGAAAATCCTGCAGCTATTGCCGGAGCAGAGAAGTATGCCTTGGTTGGCGCAATTGTCACGTTCCGCTCTAAGAATGTTGATAGCGCTTTAGCCGCGGGGCGAATTACCGCTGAACAAGCAACTAAATTGAAAGCCAATCTCGAGGAACGAATCACCGCTGAGGTGAATCGAGTCAAAGGCCTAGGAAAAATCAAAGGGTTGGATTTCATGGGCGGAAGAGGCCGCGGGAAGGGTCCTCGTCCGTAACAACTCAAATTCCCAAAAGTTAGGCACTACCTCCTCATAGAGTAAGAACCCCCAGTGGAAACACTGGTGGTTCTCCTATTTTTCGGTGAAGTTTTGAGAGAGTGTGCTCATGAAAGTCCATGTAGGAAGCGATCACGCCGGACTCGAATTTAAGAACAAGATAGTTGCCCACTTGAAAGCCAAGGGTCATGAAGTTGTCGACCATGGACCTCACGCATTTGACCCGCTAGATGACTATCCCGTCTTCTGTTTCCCTGCCGCTGAAGCAGTTGGAAAGGAGCCCGGTTCTTTTGGAGTCGTTTTGGGAGGCTCCGGCAATGGCGAGCAGGTGGTCGCAAATAAAGTTAAAGGAGTTAGAGCCGCTTTGGTCTGGAGTGTCGAAATCGCAAAGCTAGCCAGAACACATAACGATGCAAATGTAATCTCGCTAGGCGGACGTATGCATGACGAATCTTTATGCCTTGAGATGGTTGATGTATTTCTAAATACCCCATTTAGCAACGATGAACGTCATATCCGTAGGATTGGAATGATTTCGAAGTACGAGAAAGATGGATCTCTTTAACGTTTCCGATAATGAAAATCTGAAACGATGTGTTCTTTTGAAATTCCTTTACCTTCAAATTTAGTGACTGGACGCCGATCTGGTCGCCTAACAACCCCTCCTTCAAAATCTGGATTTGCGGCAAAGTTGCGTCCAATTTCTTGCGCGTAAGGCAGCCAATCTGTTGCAATAGATATCTCTCCTCCATGCTTTAGCTTTCTACTTAACAACGAGATAAAAGGGGGCTGCAGAAGTCGCCTTTTATTCTGTTTTCTCTTATGCCAAGGATCGGGAAAGAAGATATGGAAGCCATCAATTAGATTGTCATCTACATGATTTAGCACATCCAAAATATCAGCATTTATAATTCGTAAGTTTCTAATAGAAAGTTCTTCGGCTCGAATAATTAGAG
>Ga0208048_1001877_pt1 | contig 10524 bp, 3 predicted proteins | sample Malawi_45m_30L_FD_184163 | JGI IMG/M metagenome (GOLD analysis project Ga0208048, IMG submission 184163) | Freshwater microbial communities from Lake Malawi, Central Region, Malawi to study Microbial Dark Matter (Phase II) - Malawi_45m_30L... | ecosystem: Environmental > Aquatic > Freshwater >... | reverse complement strand
CTCCACCTCCGCTCGCATCTCAGATTTGGAGAGGAGTGACTTCAGGGTCACTGACGTCATCGCAGCACGTTCGATCAGTTCCACCTCGTCAAGGAGCCACGGTCGCAGGGTGGCTTCAACCCCCGGGAGCAGTTCGGTTTGGATCAGTCCGCGCAGCTTCTTTATGGAGTCATATGCCTCAAACCACAGGATTACAGACTCCAGAAGACGATCATCATCATTTGTCAACACTGCGGCACCCAAAACTCGCCGCAAATCTTTCACGACACTGTCAGTTAGCTGCGTAACGAAGCGGTCATACTCGCCGTCCGCCCACGGGCGGAACTGCTCTAATCGAACACCACCAATCGAACCCCCGTTCAAACTCTTGGCATCGCGACTCCGCCGGGCGAGTTCGACTGAGGTTCGAACGGCCGATACAAACTCATCTCCCACAAACTTTGAATCCTGAAGACTGGTTCGCAACTTGAAGTCCGCAATACGTTGCTGTTTGACGTAGTCAAGGAGACTGGCAAGAGAGGACGGCTCCCACGCCCTAAATGCTGACTGGTCAAACCCCCGGTGCTCGCTTCCGACTTGAGCGTTGAGGCGACTCACCCGATCGGCAAGTGCGAGCATCGCCTTGAGCGAGAGCTGAAGTAGGCGATCATCTTCAGTGAGAGCATCTGCCGCCAAACACTCCCTCAGCGCACGCGTACGCCGTCCGCGGTTGAGCATGCTGGCACCTTCTACGTCGGTCAGCAACAATCCCACCTTGAGGTGATCGTTTCTCAGTAGGAATGTGGGTGCCACATTCGCTGTGTGGGACTTTGTCTCTGCCTGCAATAAATCACACTCTGTTTGAACGCTTCGGAGTGGGTCATTCGTGACAATCCCGTCGTAGGCGCGGAGAGCTTCCTCGTACTGCGCAATGCTTGAAGCCGCCAGAATGGCTTCAATCGCACGGAACGAAACCTCTTTGTAGTCCGCTGCCAGTCGCTGCCAAGTACCTCGCAGCTCATCAACGGACGCTGAACCCACCATCTGGCGGAAGGCGTTGACTAAATCCTGGGCTTCAGGAAGTATGTCATTTTCGATTACAAGATCACTTAAGTCCTTCAGGACGGGGGCGATCCGCTCAGCGAGAGAACGACAATCGCTCAGGATTGCAGCAGCAGCGCGGTCTTCACGTGAACCCTCTCGTAGAGCTTGACCGTAGCCAGAGGCGATCTCGTACTTAATTTGCTCAATTTCGTTGACGCTCGGCAATAGATCTAGCTCCTGAAGTTCGACAGCATGGCCGAGGGCCCTTAGCTCAACATTGGTGAACTTGTCGGAAGAAACCAACCAATTACTTGAGATGGCTTCGAGTGAACGATATGAATCAAGGAGTTGCTTCAGGGCCTCTGAGATTTGAGCTCTGTCTCCATCGCCAAACTTCAAGCCCTCCACGAAACGCCAACTGTGCGCCCTGGGGTCCCCTACGGCATCTAACTGGTCCGAAACTTCCTGCACGTGCTGCCTAAAGATCGGCCAGGTCTCTATGAATGAGTCGACGAAAGTGGTGGGTAACTCCTCCATCTCGCCGTCACCAAGCTCGAGCATGTCTTCGTGAATGTTCCATGGCGTCAATGGCGGTCGCCGTGAGTCATGAACTCCGTCTCGATACTCGTTTAACTTGCGCTCAGTATTTTTGCGAGTGAAGTCAAGCTCTTGCCACTTCGCATCTTCGGGATCAATGTTCTTTTCGAGAGCAGTAGTAAGTGCTTCACTGATGTTCTTGCGCATTCGCGTGTCGGAGTCGCCTTTGGCATGGAGGTTCAGGCAGAAGTCTCCGAGCCCACAGGCATCCAAGCGTTTCTTTACGGCATCAAGCGCCGTCTGCTTCTCTGCGACGAAGAGCACCTTCTTGCCATGTGCAAGACATGAGGCCAGGAGATTCGTAATCGTTTGCGACTTACCCGTGCCTGGTGGTCCTTCCAGCCGAAATGACTTGCCATCCAACGCCATCTGAATAGCTGCGCGCTGCGAGTCGTCAGCAGCAATCGGCGTAAGGGGCTCGAAGGGTGTGGCAGGTGGCGTCGCTTGGTCTATGAACGGCTGGTTTGGAGTCAAGATCAAATGCTTTGCCACTGGGCTGATTTCTGTCATCTCCTTCCAGTGCTCAGCGAGGTCCTTCCACAACCGGAACGTGGAATAGTCAAAGACTCCCAAGACGACGGAAGGCTTCACCGCGAAATTATGCAGTTTCGCTTGCTGCAATCGCGCAGTAATGCTCTTGATCATCTTGTCGAAGTCGAGTCCCTTTTCATCCTCCTCTGGGTTCACCAACTCAGGGAGCTCAAGTTTGTAGGGCTCTCGTCGCAGTTTTTCGTGCAAGCAGTAATTTGGAGTCACGTCACCTTGTGGATCGAGCCGGAGCGTGTGAGGGCTTCCTCGACCACCCTCAAGAATCACGGGATATAGGTACAGTGGCGCACGCCACTCGATTACTGTCGTTTGATTCTTGCCGCCAAACCCTGCTGCTTCTTTCCGCTCAGTCCACTCGACAGAGCCGAGAGCTAAGTAAAGCGAGTTAACCCCCGTTTCCAGCATCGCTTCTTTTGCTTCGTCATTGATCGCCGACAGTTTCTTGCGAAGCTCCTTTGCCAGATTCGTGAGAACCATACTTCGAAGCTCAACTAAATGCTGCGCCTCCTCTGCCGGCCTGATCTTGCCGGATTCCAAGAGCCTCGACACTTCCTGTTCGGCCTGTCGCTGTACATCCGGAATCTTGCGATAACTCGGTGTGACGAGCCGGAAGCTCGTCTTCAACCACTTCTCGAAGTCGAACTCTGTGACCCCAGAGTGAATCCACTCAAATGGAACGCCGTCAAAGCTGACTACTTCTAAACGCTTCTTAGGGGTAAAGAGCTGGTCATCAATGGCACCCAAGAGCGAGGCCGGGACCTCGAGTTCCAAGAATTTCTTCTTCACTTTTAGCAGGGGATTCCTAGCACTGAGATCAAGCAATGAGGCTTTCCACTGCCTTACTCGTGGCGGAGTGTTGCGATCCCTCCCATCCAAGTCTTCCGCGATTGCATCTGAGCCAACGACTTCAACTCCTGGCTGCGTGAGTCCACCGGATACGGGCCCCTGTGTGGCCGGAATATCTCGAGCTACCCCTGGTCCGTCTGCCAATGACACGGGCGGTGTTATGCCCATGGCCCAGGCGAGTTTCACGAACACAATCCCCTCGAGAGTCGAATCATCCTGGAGCGAGAAATTGTTCTGGCTTAGACAGGCTTCTTCGAAACTACGACGAGGCCCACTTGTAACTGTCGTGGTCTCGATTGGCTGTATGAGGCGGCCGTTGAGCAGATCGGAGATCAAACCAGCATGACGATCCCGAAGCAGTACCGCGCCATGAGCGGTGGCCTGAACTTGATGAAGTATTCCATCCACGACGCGTTGCCCAATCAACGGGATTCCCTTAGCTTCACCGACGAAACCTCCGGTCAGATAGCCGACAAACGCGTGGCCCTTGACCATGAACAAGACGGGCTCAAGCCCGACTTCTGCAATGCACGCAGCAAGGAGTACCGACGAGTCAAGACATGTCGCGCAGCCCTCTGTCTTTATTTGCGACGGAGTTCGAATCCGCTGACCTACACCCACCAGCGATGCAGGCGGATCGCTGTACGCGAGGTCGAAAGAACAAACAGCGTCATAGATTGCTTTTACAATCTTGCGTGCTCGTGATTCCTCAGGTGGGGCATCTGGACGTTCGGACTGATAACCCTGAGTTGAAGAGTCTCCGGTTCGTTGTTTAAGTATCTCGCGGGACCGCTTAAGGATCTCTGCCACAAAAGGGTCTGCGGGAATGACGAAAGCGGCATAAGTGTCGAGATAACCCGGCTCCCACAGGAATTGATTAGCCGCAAGTATGCGGAGGGGTCTTGAAGAGGTGGCGAGAACCTCTTTAGAACGAGCGTCCACTACTTCGACAGTGATGTGACCGTCCACATGCTCACGTAGGCGACCGATGATTGAGTTTTTGATTGTCGGAGTTACTCTCTCGAAGACAATTGGCTCGCCAACGTGCTTGCCTCGTGACTCGATGGTGCGTGGCAGACCGCACCACTCATCTGCTACTTCTTCCGTCAAAGGAAAGTGAAAACGAACTCGCGGAAAGACTTCAAAGTCGGCGTCGGGCAACGACCCATCGGTGAGAATACGAATCTGCTGAATGATCGGTCGGCGCGTTCCGGCGTACGCATATGTCCAGACCGGTGACGATAGAAACTCAACGGAGAGCTTCACGCGCGACCCCGACTCAACTACGGTCACCACTCCCCCTCTTTCCCGAGGGAAAGCTAACCGCGAACGAGCCGACTAATCAACTTCGAGCAGAGTGGTACCGTCCATGTACCTGGCTGAAGGGTTTCCGGGCTAACCCCACCGGACTCATCCCAAGACTCGGTGGACTAGAACCATTCCTTTTTGTTCGCAACGTACGTGTTGTGGAATTCGGCATCGCTCTTAGTCAGATAGATGATTCCCTCAACTAGGCCGATGATTCCCATAACGATGGGACCGAGAAAGAAAAACACCGAGCCGATAATGGATACCAGCAACATGATCACGCCAGCCTTCGAGTAGCCAAGCACAAACTTGTGTATTCCCAGTGCTCCCAGAAGAATCCCGAGAACCCCAGCAGAAACACGCTTGCTATTTCCGCCTGACGGTGGTGATGGCATCTGGCTCATCTCACATACTCCTGTATCGCAGCTCGTGCGCCACTGATCGGTCGCACTAGACCTATCTCTGTTCCATCACTGTAACACTCATCTAGTGATTCGCACTGCACTCGAGCGGCGCGAGCGGCTGATGCAATGCCAATGAGCCTGCCTTTGGAATCAAGTACGGGGCCACCACTGTTACCAGGGTTTATCGCTGCAGACACCTTGTAATAGCCCTTGCTGCCATCAAACCCTGAAATAATCCCTCTATTGAGGGTTAAGGTCTGGCCTCCGAGAGCTGGAAATCCATAGACGCTAATCTCATCGCCAAGCTTCAGTCGGTCGTAACGAATTTCGAGTGGTCTGGTCTCGCCGACTCTGAGGTCGTCTAAAGAAAGAATCGCTAGATCGACGTCGTAGTCGCTCCACAGCACCTCCGCTGCGAACCAAGAGTCGGGCTCGGCAGCGGGATCGGCACCGAAGCCAACCCACAGATAGGCGCATTCCGGTGAGAGATCTTCGGTCGATACAACATGCTCGTTGGTGATTACATACGAACCATTTCCGACTACAGCACCACTCCCGCCGGCGCAAATATAGTCCTCGGCATCTGCAATCACAACGAATGCGGTCGAGAGTGCCACATCCGTGTCAGTCGAGGTCCGGCCCTTGTTGCCAGCAACAACTGCAGTTGTTGTTGGCGACGCAACTGTCGTCGTAGTCGATGTTGTGGTTGCGAGCGACGAGCTGGTCGTCGTCGAATCAATCGCCATCTCGCCGCGAGACTCTTGAGGCTTAAAGAAAAATCCCATCGCTATCGTCGCAATGACGAGCGCGGCTGATGGAACAAGTGCTAAGGGACGGAGAGCGACTTGTTTCGATGCGGCATCGCGCCCGACAAGCCCGAAAATTGCAATCGCGAGAGCTGCAGCCGCCAGTGCACACGAGGCGAAAAAGCCTGCCCGCAAGTCCAAACTTGCGACCTCGCCGACACTGTTCGGGAGAATCCAATCGAGAAAGCTCGTACCAGCCCACACAACCACTAATTGCAGAGCTTTGAAAAGTGTCATGACAATCAGAATTACTGCCAAAATGCGCGGCTTTGCTGCTGGGATACCCGCCAAGAGGCCTGCGGCGAATGCAGCAGCGCCCCAGGTGAGTATTGACACGATCACACTGCCGAAGAGACTGTCGCCAGAGATCGCAATCTGGCTGTTCAATGTCTGCGAGTCAGCTACCACCCATCGTGAGTGATTCGCAGCTGCCAATCCGACAATCACAATGAGCGAGAGAAAGCCCAATAGGTTCGAGCCCCTTGTTGTCGCTACAGTTCCGCTAAAGCCCCGCGAAACTTCAGTTGACAAGATAACGGCCGCTCCAAGCGCCAGAACTACTCCAGGGCCCTGGCCGAGCAGGCCGTCTGCGATGTCGACGCCGGCGAGTGCGAAGTCCGGAATCAAACTTCTTATGAGGCCGATGGTGAGTACCGCAAGACCCGCAAACCACCCAAACAGTGCAACACCGAGTGCGACAAGCACCGAGCCAGCCCTATGACGCACGGCGGATAACGGAATGCCAACCGCCAAAAGCACCGCCACGAGACCGACAAGAAACCGTCCACCCGCCAATTCATTCAGGGTCAGATATTGATGCTCAAGCCCAGGCAGCCGAATTGAGATCCAGGGCACAAATGACGACGCGACCATCGCGATCGCAGGTAGTGCGGCGCCGACAAAAGTTAGTGCGTCGCGCTCTGGAGCAATCGAAGTCGCGGACCGACTCGTTCCGTTATTGCTACCGTCCCTTTCTCTCGGTCGCAAACGGCTGTACTCGCCTCCCGGACCGTATTCACTCATGAATACAACCCATCGCGCTTGAGTGGTTGCCTCACAGCACCGTCGTCAGTTCGCGAGTCGCTCGACTTACTATCTCCGGCTTTCTTTCGTGGCGAGTTCCTATTGTCCGAAAGTGCAACGAAGAGCACACCGACCGGCCCAAGTGTGAGCCCTTGAACGAGCCCGCCGATCGGATCTTGTTGCTTCGAAGTCGCCACTACCGCCGCGATCAAACCCCATGCGAACACCCAGGCGACCAAGATGGCCAGAACAACGCCGAATGTCAGCGAATCGAGCACGTCACTCCCTCCAGCTTCGTCCCAGTCGGTCTTGCGTCCCCCGCGGCATGTAACCAACAAGATCTTGCGGGCCTGCCTGCTCACCGATCGCCACAAGATGTGTCAACATAATGAAGCGTCGATTACGTCGCAAACTGAAGTTTCGAAGAGTACGGTTCTCAGAACCCGAGCGAACGCATCGCTCCATGTCAACATTGGACAGTCGCAGCTGGAGTGCACGTTGTGACTGCACATTGAACAACTCTCTGCTGAACTCCTGGCGAAGCGCGCTCGGCGTATATCCGTTGCGGCCGAGATAGTCGAACAGATACTCTTCGGGCGCAAAGTCCTTAAGTGCAAGATGATCTGGGTCGACGTCAGTAATCTGGCCAAACACCTCACGAACCTCTAAAGAGTTGAAGCGACTTTCAATGTCTGCTTGCAACGCGCGTGCCGCAACCTCTCGGAGGTCGCGGTGCACCAGATCTTCGAAGTAGTCCTGCAATGGATAATAGACGAGGCCTCCATCGACACGTTCAGACACCGCCTGACCCCAGGTCTGCTTGACATCGGCATAAGGATCTTGATTGATGCCTTGCAACGCAAACTCTCGGTATCGCTCACGCCAAACACCGATAGTGCCCTCGAGGACAGAGTCGAGGTAGCCACGAACCAGCAGTGTCCTACGAATTGAGTTCAGCAAGGTTTGCATCTGTCGAGGCAGCGGCTCAACTTTTGCGATTGCAAACTGTCTTGGATGTGGAATATTGGTGACGTCTCCACTGCTCTCAGAGTCGTCCGCCTGAGCACCATACGGGCTATGGATAACTTCCCTGAATATTCGACTCCAGGCGAAAAACTGGCTCTGTAGCGAGCGCAGTCTGATGTACTCCCGCATTGCTTGCTTTGACGAGTTGAAGAGGAACTGCACGCCTGACTCTTCCGACTTCCCAAAGTCCTCGCGATAGTCACGGATAGCACGCTTCACCACGCCGATTGCTAAGCCGAACGCGACACTAAACAGCCAGATGACCAACCAGATGAGCAGAAGGGGGAGTAGAGCGAGACTGACCCAACTCAATTGAGAAGCTGCAAAGACACCTAACAGTGAGGCTACGCCGACGCCGCTGAGCACAATAAGCAGCTTCGAGCGACTCTTCTTTGATCCGTCTTTGATCATCTCATCAAGGAGACGCTTAAGCTCCTCTACCTTTACATCTTGCATGGCGTTGCGTGCTTCCGTTTCCAAAAGATCCGCGAGCTTAAAGAGAAAACTCGAACGAGCTCGGTCCTTAGCAGCAGGCAACCACTTTTCAAAATCTTCTAAAATTCTTCGAACATCACGGCCACCCGTCAATGATTGTGTGGTCTCGCTGGACTTCGATCCAACTCCTGAACTCTGACCACCCCCGATTAGACGAGATCGAATTGATGCTGGTGATGATTCGCTGGGTTTCTCCGAAGACAAAGAAGAAGCCCGAGGCGGTGCGAAAATGCTGTCTTGCTTTGCCTTAGAGGAGACTGCACGAAAGGCTTCGAGGGTCTCAGGGAACAAGACATCGGGCTCTCTAAGAGATGTGGACTCCTCCAGTCCCAGAGCAAGCAGATCGGACTTCGAAAGCCGGAAGACCGACGCTTCAGCCGAAGGCGCAACGATTAGAGGATCATTGAAAATGATCCGACTCTGTCGACTCAAGCACGTGATTTGATCAGGAAGATCAGACCCGTCCAAGCTGCCGACTACGACCTTTGCCAGATTCCTCCAAACCAAAGGGTCAATGGTTGGTTCTAGGCTCAGCTCATTGGGATTTTGAACCAGATACTGGAGCAGTCTCACTATGTCGTTGTTCAGGCCGCTGTCTGAAGCCCCGCTAGTGCCGCGAATTGTGATGATTGAGTTGGATCCGTAGACGTTCTGAAGTGCATCAGCAAATGGCTCCAGTGCCTTAGAGATTCTCTCGGCAATCTCATGCCTGCCTGAGCGCACGATATAGCGCCCGATGTTTTTCAGGAAGTGCATCAATGCCTCGAAGAACCCCACCCGTTTCCCTTTGCTGGTTTGGCTCTTGTGCGGCACGTACCGAAACTCGCACATGTCAGCCGCTTGACTAACCAGGTTTTCGACTACGACCGGAGAACCGCCGTCTGGCACCGCATTGACAACACCTCCAGGCATGATGAAGTTCTCGCGAGACATGGCTTGTCGTAAAGCATCTCTAAAGAACCAACCTCCAGACGCTGCGCGGGCGATTGCGCGAATTGGACGTACTACTGAACCAAGGCCCATGCGACCGTCAGGTTCAACGAGCTGAATGAGGGAGCTGGAGGCCTGTCCGACGAAGCCACCTGCAGCAATCAGAGCAGTAAAAGCGAGCGATAAGTGTCGATTGCGCTCATCAAATGGAGCAACTGCTAACTCTTCGCCAACGTAAATCGACCGATCGTGCAGAAGGTTGGTGGTAAATCCCTGCGGGAACACTTCATCAGAAAATGACTCGTCATTGAGCCACGACAATGTAAAGAATCCCGTTCTACAACCAGAATCAGTTGGGAAAGCTCGAACGATGTCGCGCTTTACCTTCTCTTCCTGCCCCACTCGCTCACTAAATACTCGTGCCAAAGGAGAAAGGCGAATGGAAACAAGAATTATCTCGGCCCAAATGTGTGACGATAGGACTCGTTCGAGCGGGATGATTGCGTCTTGACCGGGACGGGCACATTGAAATTGTGCCGCCACTTGAAAGTCCTTTGCGGTACCGACTTCCGTGCCAAGGTCTACGAAGTAAACGTCTTCCAAAAGCCCGGCCACACCCCATGCGTCAATGCACTCCGAGACGATTCGTTCATTCGATTCGGTGGAGAAATCTAAACCAATTAGCACGAGCTGGCGCCGCGCGACTCCCCTCTCCCCCGTATCAGACATGAAGTTAGTAACGTTCTCCGCCGCCGCTTCCACGTGACTGATAGGTTTGCAGTGCGGCTCTGACTCGCTTGTACTCCTCGATGAGCATCGGAGTTATCTCTCTCACGGGGATGTTGTCATCAGACCACGAAACCAACCGGCTCACCACCTCGTTGCCGGTGTATGGCTGATTATCCAGATCCGTGAGACGGGAGATGTTTTCATCAAGGTATGCAATTGCGTCGTTGATCCGAGACGTTCGATCGTCGCCCCGACATTGTGGCGTATCAATCGCTGCTGCAGTAGTTCTGCCGCTCTCAAGGAAGGTAGCTAGTTCACCACCGATTGCGAACCGACTTGGACTTAGGTCTCCCCCCTCAGCGACGACTCCAAGCCTGAACATGCGACCATACGCGTCAAATGAGCGTTGACGATTACGCGAGACGGTTAGGAAGCACAGGGTGAAGCTCAGAAGTAGCGAAGTCAATTGATTAGAAATCGAAGCATATGAAGGACTTGGGAAACGGATCGGCCCGCTATCACCTGCAACGCTCGCTGGCTCATCTGGCTGACTTGGTAGCTTCACCAGTCCAGTTAGTCGACCCACCACGAAACCTCGTATCAGAGCCCGTATCACGTTGGGTGGCAACGGAATGAACTCGTCTAGCGTGCGACCTCGCTTGAAGTCGAGCCACCCTCGCAAACCATCAGGATTTCCGCCGTACTGGATGGCGTGCTGCGCAATCTCATCAAGCATCGAGGAGATGACGCCGGGAAACATTGGCTTGTCAAAGAAGCACGACACGGTA
>Ga0208048_1001874_pt1 | contig 10537 bp, 3 predicted proteins | sample Malawi_45m_30L_FD_184163 | JGI IMG/M metagenome (GOLD analysis project Ga0208048, IMG submission 184163) | Freshwater microbial communities from Lake Malawi, Central Region, Malawi to study Microbial Dark Matter (Phase II) - Malawi_45m_30L... | ecosystem: Environmental > Aquatic > Freshwater >... | reverse complement strand
AGGACCGGGCTGCTGAGGATGTTCGTCGGAGAACCTCCCACCGTGACGATGTTGGAGTGATCCCCATTGGGACGCTGCCACTTACTGCCCACTGCAACGACCTGATCCGACTGCTGAGCGGCGTGGAGCCGGAAATCCAACGTCTCCAGGGTGTTAGCCGCGGCGGAAGTATAGAGCAGAACCTCGATCTGGTTGTTGCCCGCCACAAAGTTCCCCGTCGGAATTTCGAACTGCAGCGACAGGCCTCCTTCTTCCTCCTTGAGCAAACCCGAAGCGGGGGCCGCGGAGGCCGTGACGCCCGGTTTCTTGTAGGTCAAAACCTTGACGTTGTTGACGTAGAGCTCCCAACCCGACTGCGGCAAGAGGGAGGCGGCGCTAAAGATGACCCTGATGGGCACACCCGCGGAGAAGTCCACGTTCGCCGCCCGCAGCGCGAGACCAGGCCGAAGACCGCTCGACCAAGCGCTCCATGCTGAATCCCTGATCGCCGCCTGCCGCGCCAAGGAGACGGTGGGAGACGCGTCGTAAACCGAAGCCGCGGGCCGCAAAACAGCGGGGTTCCGCAGCATTTTCCAAGCGCCGGACTGCAATTGCGACGCCATCACATAGGAGTACACCGGCGGCGCTTGGCCATCAGCGCCCACCTGTGCGTATCGCCACTCGAACTCATAGGCTCCGGGCTGACCCCGGAAATCCGCCGTGTGTCGCAGCGTCACCTGCTCATCCAACGGGTTTTCAGAGAAGATGACCTTCATCTCGCCGGGATACAGATCCGGTACCACCCGGATGATCTGCATGTCGACCGGCTCGCCCGCCGGCGTGAAGGCGTTACCTCCTCCGAAAAGGAGAGTAACCCATCCCGCACCCTCGCCCGGGGCGGTCAGAGCGTAGTTCACGACCGCGCTTTCCGGATCGCTAATCTGTACCACCGCGCCCGCTGCCAAGGTCTGATCAAGGGATGCCTCCCGGCGGTAACGACTGGGGTTGACCGGATCAGGACGGAAGGTCTCGACCGTGGTCGCCAAACTTGCGACCGCGTTGGCCCAAGCCGCCGCATCCGGGTCGGAGGTTCCCACGAGAGCCTCCAGCACCCTGCGGTCCTGCTCCGAGAGAACGTTAAGATTCAAATACGACTCCCCGACCGGCTCTTGTACCAGCTGACCAAGCAGGACGAGCGTACCGGCATTGCCCCGGAGCGGATCGAAATAGAACCTGCGCTGGAGGTGCGGAGGCAGTCTTTGAAAGTAAGTCTTTCCTGCGTCAGCCACCGTGGCGACCGATACCGGGAGTTTCAGGAGGCCGGCGGCCGCACCGAGCGCCAGAGTCTTTTCCCGAAACGAGTCGTGGAGCACGACACTCGTCTTCTGGCTCGTGGCAAAAGACTGCTGGTAAAGCACCTGCGCGCTGGTCTGACCATAGACCGCCGGCAGGCCCGATTTCGTGAGCGTGAGGGTTTCGGCCACCCGTAGAGATGGAGCGAACTCCGGCCACACGGGACGATACTTCACGACGATCGGAGCGTTAGAGACAGCGGAGGCTCCCGCGTAGGGAGCGGAGGTGGCAGGCAGCAGATAAGGAAGCGGCGTTCCTGTCTCGGGTTGCGGCGAAAGCCCGGGGATGAAGAAGCCGCTCTGCATCGGGTACCAGAACTGCATCCCGAAGGCCGCGTTGGTTACGGAGGTCCCGTGAGGACCACGGTACACCCAGTCGAAGCCCTTGCGGTCCTTAAAGGTGAATTTGCCCAAGGCAGTCTTAACGTCCGTGGCCAGACCAGAGCTAAGGAGCGAACTATCGCTCGTGAGAGTCGATTCCCTATTCTTTGAAACCTTGGTCACCGGATCCAGGGCCAGAGGCAGCACGGCCAGAGGCATGGGAGGCTGGAGAATGGTTCCGGCGGTGACGGCGTAATCAAAAGCGTAGGTCGCGTTCTCGCGCAGCACCCGAAACGCCGTCATGGCCGGACGGCCGTCCGTCGGAGAAGTGTAGGCGAGCAGGACGAATTTCTCAGACGTGTACGCAGTGCCGGCGGAAGTGTTGTTCAGGTCATCGCGCAAGGCATAGACCCGACCGCCAGTCATCAGGGCGTGCTCCTCGTTGGGATTGTATCCGACTGCGGTCGGATCGTTTTGGATGTAAACCGATCCCGCACCCTCCGCTGCACTGAGCGGCCCCGAACCCAGGCCCGAGGCCATGACGATTTCAGGGGCGCTGGCCGGGAAGCTCGTGGTGTAGGTACCCTGCTTGGAGGGAACGAAGAAGGAGCCGAAGGCGTTGCCGGGAGATTGGATCTCCTTGTACCACCATACCTTCAGCACCCTGTCCTGAGGACGGGCATTGACCGGGATGATGGCGCCGGAGGCGGCCGCCGCCACACCGACGGATGATGGATCCCGGTAGGAAGCCGCGTGGTAATTGCGTCCAGACTGAATATAACCGGCCGGCGCGTATCCGGCGGGAGCGGTCAGACGTTGCCCAACCGTGGCAGTGGCGTTAATCGCCGGGCCATCGGGCTCTTGAAACGCCGAGCGATCCACGCCCTGCGAAAACAACCGAACATACCAGACGGTATTCTCGGAGGAAAACTTCAGCAGCGAGCGGTTATATCCGTCTGAAGGGACCGCCACGGCAATCCGTTGGAGCAACGGATCAACCGTCGCCTCTTTCTGTGCCGGATCGTCCTGAAAAACGATTTGTGGGACCTTTCCGGAAGACAGCTGCGCACCGGTTGCGGCGGTGCTACCTCCCGGGGGAACCAGATAGTGTACATACGACCCTACTGATGAGGGCCAGACGAAGGAGTAGGAATTCCTCCAGGCAGGCCATTGGACTGTTGGTGCGAAGTTGCCGCTGCCGGATACGGGGCCGATTTGAGCCGGGCGGCTTTCAAGCCAGTAGAAGATCGCCCGATCGGGATTCAGGTTCTGGCGTTCGGCATAATAATCGATGACCCCGTCGGCGCGCAGAGTACTGCCGTAAAACGTTTCTCCTTGGGAGGCGATGCCCACCGGCGAAGCCTGCCATTGGGAGGCGGTTGGGCTCGGCACCCCTCCATTGTCTGTCAAGGGCACGATTTTCTCCCCGATATCGACGGAGGCGATGGAGTTGGGCATCACTCGCAGCACATCCACCACGTCGGCGCCCAAGTACTCGCGTTTGACCGATTCACCGGGCAGGAGGGGACCCAGGTACTCGATCAGTATTCTGCCCTCAACGTTGTAGGCCCGCAGCTCAACGATTCCGCCAAAGCTTTGGAGCCAAAGGGTGCGACGCTCCTGGGATGCGGCGGCGGTGTTGACCACGAGCTGACCGGTCTTCGGATCCAGGTATCCGAAACTAAAGTCGGCTCCGACTACGGCAGGGAAATTGGCGTTGAAAACCGGCGCGACGGTCACCCCTTGGGCCGGCAACCTGACCGGCGGCGCCGTGTATTCTTTTTCCGTCCAATACATCCGGCGCGCCGGTACAGACGAGGCGCTTGAGACATTGAAAATCTCCTGACGGAAAAGATACCGCACCTCGCTTCTGTTGGGGACGGTTTGGGGCGTGGAAGTCACCCAAGTCACCGAGACGCGACCCGCCTGCGAGGCGAACACCTTACCGGCATGGGGACTGTAGTAGACCGACTCAGGAGTCGCTGCCGGCGCCAACTCCTCCGTGATCGCTGTGGCCGTCGCCTTTACTCCAGAAGCCGGAGCGGCAATGTTCACTGAGGGTACGCCCGTGTAACCATAGCCTGGGTTGATCAGGTTGACCATGGTGACGACGCCGCCACTGATAACCGCGGAGGCGGATGCGCCCACTCCGTCGCCCCCGTCGATCGCGACAGCCGGAGCGGACGTGTAGCCGCTGCCCCCGCTATCAATACGGATGGAGACAAGCCGGATCGGCTTTCCCACCGTAGCGGAGCCTGGTTGCGAAAAGGACTCCCCAGGCTGGACGGGCCAAGGACGCCAATAACCCGCCTCCGCGGCCGTGGAACCGCCCTCACGCACGAGAGGCGGGGAGATGATGTCCGCGAAAAGGAACCGTGGAACACCGGAAGCAAAGGGATTGCCCAGACTCGACCGAACGAGCACCATCGCTACCCCGGTGGTCGCTCCATACGGATAGGACGTTCGATAGATCGCGGACGGATACTGAGCGGAAAGCGCCCCTGAGGCCGCAGTTCCGGACGATGCCGCCGATGTGACCTGCACCGCCTTGAATTGCGGCGTAGTAATGGAAGGAGATCCCGCCCCGGGCACCGAAGCGGACGCAACGAAGAGCTGATTCAGCGAGCCGCGCTTGAGCTCGAACTGCGCCCGGCAGTCGACGCCTGCCAGGACGAAAAGCAAGGTAAGCGGACCCAGGAAAGCGGATAGTCGCCGGTGCATGGACGTTGCTTGAAACAATTCCGCGGAAAGGTTTCTCGGCATCAGTTATCGTACACGATGAACCGCGCGGAAGTGTGGATATGAACCGCAAACCAAAGCCGGAATTTTGAGTAGGTAGGCTGGTAGTTTACTTGGGCGAAGCCGGCTTCCAATCGATAGCCGCTGGCGGGTAAACGTTCGAAACCTGCCCTGTCTAGCTCCGGCGACCAACCTCCTGAGTAGGTGCCATTCGCTCCGGAAAGGTTGAATTGGAAGCTGTTTCTCGAAGGAACGGCTGTAACCACTCGCCCACCGTTAGGGTCGGGTAAAGAAGCCGAGCCTGCTCCTGTAACGCCAGAAATCGTAACGGAATTGCCGGCTTGAATAGCGTGCCCAGTTCGTGTGACGACGGTCACAACACCACCTTCTGCCGAAATGGTAACTATATTCATTTGAACCGGAGGCCCTCCGGAGTTTACATTGCTCGCGTTGTTCGCCTGCCGTACGTTCCAAGGGGAAGCGAGTCCCTCGGCGTTATTACCCGGATAGTAAGTGTGAAGCCGGTACCAATCCCGCGCACCTCCACCCATGTAGTGGGCCCAGTCCCAGTGCGTCGATAAATCCGTTATGCCTAGCCAAAAATAATCGTCGCGCGTTCCATTCTGTTGATACCACACGGCAGTCCCTGGGATATACTGACCTGAGGTAAAATCACCGTTACTGAGCATGCCTCGCTGGGTAAGGTGAATGCGAATCTCAGTGATATCCCACTCATCGCTCCACTCCCAGAGGTTGTTGTTTTGCTTACGATGCTTTCCGACCACCAAAATCCTGCAGCCGTCCGCATCGTTACCCAGATTTTCGATGTCAATCGGCACAAGTTGGCTGTACGTACCGGCGCTAGTGTCGTAATCCGGCCTAACCGCTTGGTCGTAGACTTCCGGAGGCCGCTGCAGGGAGGCGCGGATCGTCGGGTGCAGTTTTGAGCGGTCCACCGCATCATTGGCCAGTTTCTGGATCGTCACGGAGTTGGCCCCGAGTTTCGCGGTCGTCACGGCTCCATCCGTCAGCTTGCTCGTGTCGACCGAGTTAGCTGCCAAATCCACCAAGCTCACCGAGCCATCGACGATCTTGGCGGAGTTGACCGAATTGTCCGCGTGCTTGGTGAGAGTAACAGCGCCGTCCGTCAATTTGCTCGCGTCAACGGAGTTGGCGGCCAGATCCACCAAAGCCACGGAGCCGTCGGCGATCTTGGCCGAGGTGACCGAGTTATCGGCCAATTTGGAGGTGCCGAGGGAGCCGTCCGTGAGAACATTCGCGCCGATCTGGCCGCTCGCCAGCTTCGCCGAGGTCACGGCGCCGTCCGCAATCTTGGCGGTCGTCACCGAGCCGTCGGCGATCTTAGCGGTTTGCACCGACAAATCGGCCAGTTTGGCGGCCGAGACCGCGGCGGTCGCCAGCGCGGCCTCATTGACCGCGGCGGAACCTAGCATCGCGGAAGTCACTCCGCCGGAAGCGACCGTCTCGGCGACACGAGCCCGGAAGGCAAACGCCGTTGTGACCACTTGTTGCCGCGGGGAAATTTCCGGATCCGGTGCCGAGGTGCCGTCATCGACCGTGACGCCGAGATAACGGGTGCTGCCGCCGAAGACATCAGCGAACACACCCGCGTTGGTTTCGCCCGCCACCGCGGAGCCGGCACCGATGAGGACGCTGAACTCACCCGCGCTCAGCACCACGGTCTGCTGCTCCGACCAGATCCGGTTGGAGGACGCGGCATCGGTGGGATGGTTCCAGACGCGGAAGATCATCAACCGCTGGCCGGTGATCGCGTTGCCGGAGGCATCGACCACCTTGCCGCTGTAGCTGATCAGGGCGGGGACATTGCTCGACTGCGCCATAGCCGCCGAGGTCAGGGCCAGCAGACTCAGAAGGAGGGCCTGGATTTTCATGTGAGTAAAGAAGCGGGTTCCAAAAGCTGGAGGATGGTGGGGGTTCAGAGGCTCAGGTCGGCGATTTCACTGACGCGGCGGAGTTCAAACGTCCCGGCTGCGACAATTGGATCCTTGCGCAGGCCGGCGACCGTTTCGACATAGGTCCCCACCATCCTAGACGCGCCCCATGAAGCGCTGTCTGGATCGGGAGCCGTGAGTCCGTCGGACGACAAAAAACTCAGCCTAACACTTCTCGAAACCGTGTAGCTCTCGACGCCGGCGGGCAGCGGCTGGAACCGCGGATCCCGGTTGTCGTGATCCGGGTGGTAGGTGTGAACGAAAGGGTTGGTCGGGTCGTTGTGGGCCAGGCCGATGGGGCCGAAGTCCACAAAGTTGCCGAGGGCGAAAGATCCACCCGAAGCGGAGAGAACGAGGTCGAGTGGCAGGTGTCCGGAACTGAGCCTAACGGCCGAGGACTTCCGGTCCGCTTGAAGGGCGGACTCCCTCAAGGAAAGCCCCACTTCCTGGGCGGATCCGGACAGTTTCCCGATGCAGACCTGCGAAAGGAGCCGCACGACACCCTTGGCGTCGACATGGACGATCAAACGAAGCGGGAACGGACGGGCGGTGCTCGAGCCCGAGGATCCCCGCAGGATCGGATCGACGCGGGAAACCTGAGCTTCACCAACCCATAGTCCCTGCAGGGACGAGGCCCGGGCCGAGATCGGAAGCGGCACGTCAACCATCTTGCCGGAGTCGCGCACGCGGAGAAAGGAGGCGTAGAGGGTGCCAGCCGCGGCCGTCATTTTCGATCTTTCCGGTCCCAGTGTGATCCGGATTTCGGAGAGCGGCGGGATGGTCTCCGTGAATGCACCTGTAACAACGGAGTCGGTCGCCACCGTCTCAAGCTGACCGGAAACCGGCGAGTTCTGCTGCGAGAAGGTTCGTCGCAGGAGCGGCACACGAGCGAGCGCGGCGACGGTTCCTCCGCCCGCCGGCACCGTGATCTGCGGGGAAGCGTAGGCCGCCGGTACCGGCGCCGAATCCTCGGGGGTGAGAGTCACGGTCATCGCTGTGGAAGTACGGTTGCGCAGTCGGACATTCACGAAGGACGACGTGCTGCCGAACACCAACCCATCGGGGTCGGAAGTAAGGACCTCCAACGGTCCCGCGAAATCGCCTGTGACGGCGGCCTCGAACCAATAGGCTTGGTTCCGATCGAGCTTCTCCGCGGACGGTGCGTAGATCGGCAACGGGTTACCGGGGCCGATATCGCCTCCCACATACTTGTAGACCCGCGCGTTGGAGGCGATCGCGGCGGGAAAGGTGGCGAAATAGCTGCTGAGCGTAGGCGCGTCGGTGCCGGCCAGTGCCGGAAAGCCAAGGAAGTTCGCGTTGCCCCGCATCCACGCGGAACGCGGAGGAAGGATGCGCTGCGGGATCGTGAGTTGATACGCCTCCGAGGCGGTCACGCCGGCAAGCGTCGCGACGGTCGTGGAGCCATTCAGGAGGGTGACCACCGGGGTGACGCCCGCGGGAAGATTCACCCCGCTGAAGGAGATGGCGTCGCCGGCGAGGAGAGGATTCGGTGACACCGCCGTGAGGAGCGGCGTCGTGGCCGACTGCGTGCCGACGGTGATGTTATTCCAAAGCAGCACCGTAGCCGTGACCGGGTCGGAGCCAAAGGAAACCCGCAGCGAATAGGTGCCCGGCGTCGTGCCGGCCGGCACCGTGCCTGAAACCCGTGTCGGGGTCTGGGAAAGCCCGGTCAACAGGGTCGCAACCGTGGTCGTGCCGTTGAGCAGCGTGATAACCGGCGCGACACTGGTCGGAAAATTGGCGCCGGTAATGGTGAGGTCACCACCGCCGCCCACCGCGCTGGGCGTGACCGACGTGATTCGCGGCGTGGTCGAAGTCGTGTTTGCGTCTACCTTCACATTGGCCCACGTCAGGACGACGCTGCCGAATGCGGCCCGCAACGTGTACGTTCCACTGGCCGTGCCCGCCGGAAGGGTACCGGTAAAGGTAGCCGGCGCGGAGCACTTGACGAGGTACGCCATCTGGCCCGTGAGCGAGCCTAGTGTGGTCTGGGTCGCGTTACCGCGGATCCAAACGCTCCACTCGGGCGTGCTGGCGGACGGCAGTACCGATGAGGTACGGAACTGGGCGGGATTGGGGTTCGGATTCCAGCGCCAGATCTCCTGCACCGCCGGAGAGCCCACGAGGATGTTCTCTATCGTGTCGTGGTTGGCGTCGCCGTGGAGGTAGATGGAGTTCCAACCGGCCTTCAGGGAATAGGTGATGTTTTGCCACTGCGCCCTGGCGCCGGAGGCGAGCGCGAGGGACAAAAGGAGGGCGGGGAGGAGTTTCTTCATCGCACGCTCAGTCGGTAGAACCGGGAGGTGGTTGCGGGAGCCTTCACGAAAATCGACCGGATGCCGACCCCCGGGGCCTGATAGCGCGCCTGCTCTGAGCCCTGCGCGGAGAGCGCGAAAGGCACCTGCGTCCACGCCTTAAGATCGGCGCTTTCCTCGACCGAGTAGACCTTGCCGGTGATGCCGAAGAACTCCAGCTGCACCGCGGTGGCGGTCTTGCCGAGCAGGCGGAGCTCAAACCGGTCCGAAGGATCGGCGGCAAAGGTGCCCGCGATATACTCGTGGAAATTCGAGATGCCGTCGCCGTCGAAATCACCGTCGCGTGTGAGGAGCGAAAGCTCCCAACCGTTCACCCCCGGCCGACGCCCGGCGAGGTAGAGCTGCCACTCCTCCCACGCATCGGGGAGGCCGTCGCCATCGGTGTCGGCGCCCAGGTTCAAATCCAAACGCACGCGCTCACCGCCCGCGGTCGCCCGCAAGGAACCGGAAACGCCGATGGGGTAAAACTGCAGCCCGTTCATGGTCACGACGACGGAGATCAGCCCGCCGGCGGCGACCGCCTTCTCGCTGTAGGCCCGCGTCGACGGAAGATTCTGGTCCACGCTGACCCGCAGCTCGTAATTGAAGTCTCCGCGTAGATCCTTCGACACGGGAGAGCGCCCGATCTCCTTCCCGTCCTTGAGAAGGATCAGCTCGGCCCCGTCGACTTTCAAGGTGGCACCCACCTGATCGCGCACGATGCCGAAAAGCGTGTAGTAGGGGGCGGGCGGAAACGCCCGTAATACGCCTCCGGAAAAAGCTAGAAGGAGGCACCAGCGGAGCCAGCGCGGGAGGATCATGAGAAAGCTGCGCGAAAGACTGACAGCAGTGGCGCGTAGCACAAACCTATTCCCCAACAAAGTTCCCTTGAACAGCCCCTCATTGCAGTGACCCGAAAATCGCCGGGAGCATGCCGGATGCACAGCGGCGCCCGCGAAATTACGAAAAAGGGCTTTGGTCATGGTACGTCGTAAACCTCGATCAAAGCGTTACCCGAGGTACCAGCGGGCCCGGTAAGCTGCGCGGTGTACGCGCCGGGGGAAAAGTAAGCCAGCAGGGCGGAGTCAGCGCTACCGGCCGGCAGGGCAAAGGCCCCGACCTTGGCCGCAGCGGCAGCGATCGCCGCCGGCTCGGGCCCGGCCGTCCAGCCCGAGTTTCGCGTCACCACCCGGTCGCCTGAAAACACGGCGATCTCGGTCCGAGCCAGCACCTCCTCCACGCCGAACTGCGCCAGGCCGGGCCCCACTCCGCGCACGAGTAGTCGTTTCGGCACGACGCCAGAGATAACGAACCCGGCGATGAGCGCATCATCGCCCCCTCCGGCGCGGGCCCGGGTCGCGATGTTGACGAACCTTTCGGATCCAGCCGGCTTACCCGCGTCAGCATCGTAAGCCTCGACTAAAGCGACGCCCCTTGCGCCGGTTTGAGAGGCGGCGACGAGAGTGTAGGCACCGGGCAGCAATTCCGCGAAAAGGGCCGCATCGCGACTGCCCGGCTTGAGCGCGAAGGCACCGACCTGGGCGGCAATGGCGCTGGTTTCCGCGGCCTTGGCCGGCACTTCATCCCAGTCATTCGCTGATGCCACAAGCTGACCGGCCCGATAAAGCTCCAAGCGTGCGGCCGGGAGGGAGCCACTGACCCCGAAAGCGGATAGCCCCGGACCAACGACCCGCAGGAGCAGACGGCGGGAAGCGTTGCCGCCGACCACGAAGCCCGCGATCAGCGAGTCGCCGCTTCCCCCCGTCGGACTGCGACTGGAGATGTTCAGCAACCGCTCGGGCTGCCGCGGCGCGGAGGTCTCGGCTCCCAAAAAGGACGTCCGGCCCCCCGCAATCGC
>Ga0208048_1001872_pt1 | contig 10538 bp, 10 predicted proteins | sample Malawi_45m_30L_FD_184163 | JGI IMG/M metagenome (GOLD analysis project Ga0208048, IMG submission 184163) | Freshwater microbial communities from Lake Malawi, Central Region, Malawi to study Microbial Dark Matter (Phase II) - Malawi_45m_30L... | ecosystem: Environmental > Aquatic > Freshwater >... | reverse complement strand
GGTCCCCGCCGGCCCCGTCGTGCAGGAGAACCGCGGCCGCAAGGCCGGCGCCCGCACCTTCGACGGCCTCCTTGGCAACTCGCACGATGAGGCGCTGTTCGCCCATTACGGGGACACCGAGCTCGCCCGCGTCACCCTCGACGGCCAGCTCACCGCGCTGCCCGTGCGCGGCCTCATCACCTCCGTCCAACCCTCTCCCGACGGCACCCACCTCCTCGTCGAGACCCTCCGGCGGCCCTTCTCGTACCTCGTCCCATACTCGCGCTTCCCCGTGGACATCACGGTCCGCGACCGCGCCGGCCGCAAGGTGCACTCCGTGGCGTCGTTGCCGCTGAACGAGGGGATGGCGACCAACGCGGTCCGCCCGGGCCCCCGCGGCGTCGCGTGGCGCGCGGATGCCCCGGCCACCCTCAGCTGGGTGCGCGACCTCGGGCGCGGGGCCAAGCTCGCTGATGGCAGCACCCAGGCGCGGGACGCCTGGTTCACCCTCGCCGCACCCTTCAGCGGCCCGCCGGTGGAGCAGCAGCGCTTCGAGTACCGGGTCACGGGCGTCCAGTGGGGCGGCGACGACCTTGCGCTGGTGACAGAGAGCTGGACCACCACGCGGCGCCTGCGGACGTGGCGGGTGGCGCCGGGGAAGCCGGGCGGCGAGCGGACGCTCCTCTCTGACCGTACGAGTGAGGACCGCTACCGCGACCCGGGCCGGGGCGCCACGGTGCGCAACGCCTTCGGACGCCTCGTCCTCGCGCGACGCCCCGCCGACGGCCGGATCTTCCTGACCGGCGCCGGCGCCTCGCCGGAGGGCGACCGGCCGTTCCTCGACGAGTATGACCCGGCCACGCGCGCGAGCCGCCGGCTGTGGCGCTCGGCCCCGCCGCATTACGAGGAATTCGTGGCCTTCCTCGACGCCGACTTCACCCGGGCGCTGGTGATGCGGGAGTCGGCCGACCGGCCCGCAGACTTCCTTGTGCGCGACTACGCGAAGGGCGAGCTGCGCCCGCTGACCGGCTTCCCGCACCCGCATCCGCAGCTGACCGGGCTCACCCCCGAGGTGATCCGCTACCAGCGGGCGGACGGGCTGGAGCTGTCGGGCACCCTCTACCTGCCGCCCGGCCACCGCGCCGGGGATCCGCCGCGCCCGGCCCTGCTTTGGGCGTATCCCCGCGAGTTCCTCGACCCCGAGAACGCGGGCCAGATGAAGGCAACCCCGGAGCGATTCACCCGGATCAGCGTCTCCGGTCCCCTCCCCTTCCTGCTGGCCGGCTACGTCGTGCTGAATGATCCGGCGATGCCGATCGTGGCGGAAAAGGGGAAGAAGCCGAACGACACCTACCTGCCCCAGCTGGTGGCGAACGCCCGCGCGGCGATCGACGAGCTGGTGCGCCGGGGCGTGGCGGACCCGAAGCGCATCGCGATCGGCGGCCACAGCTACGGAGCCTTTATGACCGCGAACCTGCTGGCGCACTCCGACCTGTTCCGCGCCGGCATCGCCCGCAGCGGCGCCTACAACCGCACGCTCACGCCCTTCGGCTTTCAGAGCGAGCAGCGCACGTTCTGGCAGGCCCCGGAAGTGTACAATGAGATGTCGCCCTTTCACTACGCGGACAAGATCAAGGCCCCGCTGCTCCTGATCCACGGGGCCGCGGACAACAATTCCGGCACCTTCCCGGTCCAGACCGAACGGTTCTACGCCGCCCTGAAGGGCCACGGCGCAACCGCGCGCTACGTCGTCCTCCCGCACGAGAGCCACGGCTACCGCGCCCGCGAGAGCCTGCTCCACGTGCTCTGGGAGACGGAGGCCTGGCTGGCCGAACACCTCCAAGCGGCGGCGAAGCCGGCCGCCTCCTCCACGCGATGAAATCCCGGCTGCTCTGGCTCGCGGTCCTCGCCGCCGCTCTCGCGGGGTTCTACGAGGGCACCCTCGGGACCGCTCGCCGCGGCGCCCCCGCCGTGGTCGATCGCCAGCGCATCAACCGGGAATTCGCAGACTTCAAGCTCCCGCCTTTGCCGGTACCGGAGCTGCCGCGCGCCGAGATCAACATCCCGCTGCCCGAGCCCACCGCGATCGCTCCCCCCGCGCTCCCGGGCTGCTGACCCGTCCAGCTTAGCGGCGGGGAGCAGTCTCAGCGCGCCTGCCGGATGCGCACGGCGTACTTGCGGGCTTGGCCGTTCATCGCGGTGAAGCGCACGGCCTCAGTCCCGTACTCGGAGAGGATCAGGGTCTGCCACGGCGTCTCGTCACCGGTGGAGGACCCGGAGGCGTCCTTGAACACGCAGTTCACTTGAACCTCGAGCCGGCGGTTCTCGCGGTTCTTGACGTTCGCGACCACCTCTAGACGCCCGTCCGGCAAGATGACCTCCTGTAGGCCCGTGCAGGTCACGGACACCTGGGACGGCTGGTCCAGCAGAACGAAGCGCTCGGAGTTCTCGAGCGTGTACTTGGTGGTGTCGAGCGGGGGAAAGGGCCCGGTCGGGGTAGCGCAGCCCGCCAGCACGCCCGCGGCGAGGACGGCGGCGACGAGGGGAGCGGAGGTCAGGAGCATAAGGCGCCGCGCGGCAGGGGATGAGGTAATGGACCGCGGGTCAGCGTGAAAGTTCGCTGAAAAACAGGACCGTGTCGCGGTCTCCGGGAGCGACGCTCAGGCTGACCGGGCGGGTGCGCGCCGCGAGGGCGCGGCCTTCGCGGTCGAGGAACTCGAGGCGGCCCGAGTGTTCGCCGGGAGGCAGGCGCAGCGCGGCGAAACTAAGTCGCTGGGGCAGGTTGTCCCATTGGCGGGTATCCGCCTCTGCCCGGGTGGCGGACGAAACGACCTTGCCCAAAATTCCCAGCACGCCCAGACCCACGGCCGCCGACTCCGATCCGCCGCCCTCCTTACCACGGAGCTCCCGTCGATGCGACTGGTCGGCCGCGATGACGCTCCCGGCAAGGGCCACATCAGCCGCCGCGTTGGTCGCAGCCTTGAAAACCGCCTTGCGGCCGAGAATGTGGTCCATCACCCGGCCCCCGCGCGTGGTGGCTTGGAATCCGAGGTCGTCGTAGGCCGGTAGCGGCACGACGGTGCGGCCCTCGTGCAGCACCAGCCGGGCGGAACGCGAGGGAGGGTCCTGAATCTGGAAGCGCAACTGTTCCCCGAAGCGGCCGGCCGCGACCTTGCGAGGGCCGTACCCGTATTCGGCGAAGATGAGCACGTTGGCGCCGGGCGCATGATCCGGCAGCCGGAAGCGCTCCCCGGCGAGCACCCGCGCCCGCGCCAGGGCATCCGTGCCATCCCCCTGGAGCTTCGCCGTGGCGAGGCCCTCGAGGTACTCCAACAGGACATAGTCGGACGAGAAGCGTTCGTCCTGCGCGCCCGCATCGTTGAACTGACCCGAACGGAAACACGCGCGGGCATTGTCCGGCTCGCCGTCCCGCCAGTACAGGATCCCGCGGTAATAGTAGGCCATCACCCGCTCGTAAGGTTCACCGACGAAGACCTTCGTGTCCTCGGCCGCGAAGAGGCTGCGGGCCCGCGCGGCGGCGGCGTCATCCACAATCAGCCCCCCCAGCCGGGCGAGGGCGTCATCCAGCCGCGCCTTCGCGCCGGAATAATCCCCCGTCCGCAGGGCCGTGGCGGCCGCGCGGCAGGCGTGGAGCACCCGGTCGCGCTCCGGCACGCCCGCTTCCCCTCGGACAGCGGCGCGCGGCTCGTCCGGGGCGGTGGCGCAGCCCGGCAAGCCCGCCGCGGCCGTCAGCAGGGCAAACAGGGGACGGGAGAGGGCGGCGACGCCGCGGAAGGCGCGGGGTCTAGCGGTAGGCCGCATCCTCAAGGCCCTGCTTCTTGATCTCGGCGGAGTCCTCCCAGACGATCCGGCTGGTGCGCGCGTCGGTGAGGCGGAAGCTGTAGAGGACGTAGTCACTGGTACCGGCCGCGGTGCGCGTGCTCATCCCGTCGAGCTTCCCGGTCAGGAAATAATCCGCGCCCCCAAACTCGACCACGTTCGGGTCAGCGCTCGCCGTCACCTGGCCCGAACGCTTGAGCTCCCGCTCCCGCTGGAGGGTCTTCATCAGGTCGCGGTCGAGGAAGCTGACCCGACCGAAGGCCTTGCTGTTGAGCTGCGTCCGCAGGCGTGTGAGGAAGATGTCTTTGTTGACCGGGAAGCGGGTGTTGTTGACCACCGGCTCCAGCACGACGCTCGGGGGGGTCGCGGCGCGGGAGATCTGCGGGATGCCGAGGATGCTGCGCGCCATCCGGTCGGTGACCGCAACCATATCCTGCGCCTCGATGCCGGTGCCCGCCACGAAGCCGCGCTCATCGGGGCGCATTTCCGTGACCGGGACGCCGGAAGGGTTGCGCACCCCCTCTGAGGTGGCGCACCCGCCGAGCAGCGCAGCGGAGAGGAGGAAGGGCGGACCGGAGCGGAAGGGAAGCGACATAAATGATCGGGGAAGGACGCGGCGCGGGGCGGTTCAGAAGCCGAAGAGGGCGTTTGCTTCGGCGAGGGGAGAGGTGTCCCCGAGGGGCCGTACCACCCGGACGGGCACGTGGGCCGGCGCGCGAAACTCCGGCACCGGCGGGGCGGGCGGCGGGATCTCCCGGTAAGAGACGGGCGCGGTCCGGCTGGCCTCCACCACCGAGCCGAGCAACAGGCCGGCCCCGGCGCCGAGGGCGGCCTCGCGCCAGGCGTTGTGTCCGAGGTCGCCACCGTTGTGCCCGAGAATGCGCCCGGCCAAGGCGCCGAGCCAGAAGTCGGTTGCCGCCGGACCCGCGAGAGCGGCCACCGGGGCCGGGTAAACCACCAAGGGGGCCGGATAACGGAACCCGTAATCGGCCCCGTACACCGGGTAGTAGTCGAAACGCCGGTCCGCCCCGTGATCGCGTGGATGGCCCCAATGGAAACGCGGGGCCGGCGGAGGGACGCGGTGCAAGACGATCGGCGCGGGCACCCGAACCGTCACCCGTGCGGCGGGCCCGGGCGCGGCGCGGTCGCGGCGGCCGACCTCAGGGCGGTTAACCTGTGCGGAGGCGGACGCGACGGCGAGGCTGAGGAGCAGCGGCAACGCTTTCATGCGGGCAACGTCGTCCGACAGCGGCGGCGCGGCAAGGTTTCAACCGCCAAGCGTGGCGGTCGGCGGCGCGGCGGGAACGATCGCTCGGGCATCGGCGAGCAGGGCATCGACCGTCTCCTCCCGAGTGGCCCAAGAGCTCATCAGGCGGTAGCCGTGCTCCCCGATAAAGCGGTAAAAGCGCCACCCGCGGGCCTCGAGGCCTTGGGCCAGCGCGGGGCTGAGTTCCACGAACACCCCGTTGGCCTCCACCGGGGCGATCAGGTGGGCTCCGAGGGCCTCCAGCCCGGCAGCGAGGCGGCGGGCCAGGCGGTTGGCATGCGCGGCGTGCCGGAGCCAGGCACCGTCACGCAGGACGGCCACCCACTGGGCGGAGGCGAACCGCTGCTTGGAGGCGAGCTGGCCTGACTGCTTGACCCGGTAGGCGAACTCGCGGGCAAGATCCCGATTGAAGAAGACCACTGCCTCGGTCGAAAGCAGGCCGTTCTTGGTGCCGCCGAGGCAGAGGACGTCCACCCCGGCGCGCCAGGAGAGGTCGGCGGGCGACCAGCCCCGCTCCCGGCCGGTCGCGGCGGCGTTGGCGAAGCGGGCGCCGTCCAGGTGCACCGCCAGTCCGTGTGCGCGCGCGAACTCCCCCAGCGCCCCCAGCTCCGCGGGCGTGTAGAGCGTGCCCAGTTCGGTGGCCTGGGTCAGCGAAAGGGCTCGCAGCTTCGGGAAGTGGATCCCGTGGCCGCGGCTGGGCAGCGGGGCCAGCGCGGCAGGCGTCACCTTGGCGTGCTCCCCGGGCACGGTCAGGAGCTTGGCTCCACCGGTGAAGAACTCGGGCGCCCCGCACTCGTCCGTCTCAACGTGCGCCAACGCGTGGCAGGCGACCGCATGGTGGCGCTGGCAGAAGACGGCGAGCACCAGAGCGTTGGCCGCGGTGCCATTGAAGACGAAGGCCACCTCGCATTCCCGCTCGAAGGTTTCCGCCAGCAGCCGCCGAGCCTCGGCCGTCGCCACATCGTCGCCGTAACTGGGCGCGCACCCGGTGTTGGCCGCGGCGAGGGCGGCCCAGGCCTCCGGGCAGACGCCCGCGGTATTGTCGCTCGCCAAGGAGTAATCGGGGACCGAGTGGGATGAGGACATGGTTTCGCGGCTGGCAAACTAGCCGGACCCCGGCTCTCCTCAAGCGCCTGATGTCACCTGCAGACGTGAACCTTTATTTGGTCGGTTTTATGGGCACCGGCAAGACGACCGTCGGCCGCGTGGTTGCCCAGCGACTGGGCTTCGCCCTGCTTGACAGCGACCACGAGATCGAGCGAGTGCAACAGTTGACGATTCGGGAATTGTTCGCGCAGCGGGGAGAAGCCGCGTTCCGGGCCCTAGAGCGGGCCTTCATCGAGCAGGGGCACCCGCCCAGCCGCACGGTCGTCGCCTGCGGGGGTGGCCTGGTGGTGCCGCCCGGGATGTTGCCGCTGCTGCAAGCGCGTGGGGTCGTGGTGTGCCTCCACGCCTCCCTCGAGACGATCCTCGCCCGCACGTCCCGGGCGCGGAACCGCCCGCTCCTTGAGGTGGAAAACCCGGAGGAGCGGATCCGCATTCTCTACGCCGCCCGCGAGGCCGCGTACCGCGCCGCGGGCACGATGGTCCTCACAGACTCCCGCCCGCTCGCGGACATCGCCGCCCATGTCGCGCGCGTCTGGCAGCGAGACGCCCGGGATTTCGCCCGGCGGGCGTCGTGAGCCCCGCCGATCCCCGGCCCGGGGAACTACGCCGCCGGCTCCTCGCCCTTGGCTTCGACGAGGCCCGCTTCGCGAGCATCCCGGGGCCGCTTCCCGATCCCCTGCCCGCCTGGCTCGCGGCCGGGCACCACGCGGAGATGCACTGGATGGAGCGCACCGCGGCCAAGCGCCTCGATCCCGGGCTCATCCTGACTGGCGCCCGGTCGGTCGTGATGCTAGGGGTGAACTACTGGGCAGACGCCCTTCGGGACCCGCCCGCCGGCGCCCCGCGCTGGGCCCGATACGCGCTGCACGAGGATTACCACGACACCATCCGGCCCGCCCTCGAGGCCGCAGCGCGGCTCCTGGAGGAACTGTTCGGGGCGGCCCCGGGCGACACCCGGTACTATGTAGACACCGGGCCGGTGCTCGAACGCAGCTGGGCGGTCCGCGCCGGCCTCGGTTTCACCGGGAAGAACGCGATGCTCATCTCGCGCCGCCACGGCAACTGGCTGTTCCTCGCCGCCCTGCTCACCCGCGTACCGCTGCCCGCCGATCCTCCTGCGGCCCCACCCGGCGACCGGCCCGCCATCGGCACCTGGTGCGGCAAGTGCACCCGCTGCCTCGACCAATGCCCCACGGCCGCCTTCACCGCGCCCGGGGTCCTCGACGCCCGCCGCTGCGTGTCGTACCACACGATTGAGAACAAGGGCATCATCCCCCGCGACCTGCGCCCAGGCATCGGCAACCGCGTCTACGGCTGCGACACCTGCCTGGAAGTCTGCCCTTGGAACCGCTTCGCCCGGGCTGGCCGCGCCGTGCTGCTCTCGGCCCGGCATGACCTCGCCGGCCTCAGCCTAGCCGACCTGCTCGACCTCACCCCTGAGACCTTTGCGGCCACGTTCCGCCGCACCGCGGTCAAACGCCTCAAGCTGACCGGCCTGCTCCGCAACGCCTGCGTCGTCGCGGGCAACTCCGCCGACCGCTCCTTCCTGCCGCGGCTGCTCCGGCTCGCCCGCACCCACGTCTCGCCGCTGGTCCGCGCCCACGCCGTCTGGGCCGTCCGCCAGCTCGAAGCCACGGCCCTCCCCCCCCTTCCACCCGCGGAGGAAACGGACCCCGCGGTCCAGGCGGAATATACCGCCTAGCGGAAGGCGGCGGCAAAGAGCGCCGCCACCGCGGCCGGCGGACGCACCGGGCGGCCCTGCAGGTCGATGAACGCGTGCACGCTGTGCCCGGTCGCCAGCAGTTCCTCGCCACGGCGCACCTCGTACTCTAAGCGGATCCGCAGCAACGGCCGCTCGGTCAGCCGCGTCACCACAGTCACGAGGTCATCATACCGCGCCGGACGGAGGTACTTCAGGCTGACCTCCAACACCGGGAGCCGGAAACCCGACTCCTCCAATTGCCGGTACGGCAGCCCCAACTCCTTCAAAAGCTGCGTGCGCCCCACCTCAAGCCACGGGACATAACTTCCGTGGTACACCACCCCCATCATATCGGTCTCCGCGTAGCGGACGGTGAGCTCCGTGGTCGACGTGATCATAAAGCCTGAATCGGCCCGGGGCCGAGCAGGGCCGCCGCCGAGGCTGCCCACGACGTGCGCCCCGCCCAGCGCCGGCCCTCCTCGCCCAAGCGCCGCCGCAACGCCCCATCCGCCAGCACCCGCGCAAAGGCGGCCGTCAGGTCCTCCGGCCGGTCCGGCGGCACCAGCAGGCCGGTTTGCCCATCCGCCACCGCCTCAGACACCCCACCTACGGCGTGCGCCACGACGGGCAGTCCCTGCGCCGAGGCCTCTAGGTACACAAGGCCGAAGCCCTCGACGCTGTGCCCGTGCTGAATGCTGGTGAGGGCGAAAACGTCCGCCCCCGCGTAGATGGCCGGCAACTCCGCGTCGGGCACGTCCCCCCAAAAGGTCACCCGGAAATCGGAGCGCGCCGCCTCCGCCCGGAGGGTTTGGGCGTAGCCCGGATCCGACTCCGTTCCCACCACGCGGTACTCCAATCCTGCCCGCAGTGCCTCCGGCAGCCGTTGCAGCGCCTGCAGCGTCCGCAATTGCCCCTTCCGCGGGTGCAGGCGACCGACCGTCAGGACCACGCTTCCGGCTCCCTTCCTGGTTGCTGCCCGCGGCGCCACCCCAAAGTCTGACCGTAACGCCCCGGGGGTCAGGACCAATTTGCCCTCCGACTCCGGGAAATGCCGGCGCACGAGGTCCGCGGTGAACGCCGTGAGGGTGCTGATTCGGTCCGCGCGCGCAAACAGGCACGCCGCCAACCGCCGTCGCCAAGGGTGGTGGGCGAACCGTAGCACCTCGGAGCCGTGAACCGTCAGCACCAGCCGCCGCGGCCGCAGGGCGCCAGCAAATTGCAGTAGCATCCAAACCAGCATCGGTCCCGGCTCCGCGAGGTAGATCGACGACTGCCGCAGCCGGCGCCGGTCGCGCAGGAGCTCGCGCGCGAGGCGCATTTGGCATCCCCAATTGTGAGTCCCGGCGAGGGGCAGGTGGCGGATGGGGAAGGGCCAGTCGGGTTTGGTCACCCTGGTTTGCGGAGCCCAGACCTCCACCGCGTGGCCCGCGCGGGCGGCCGCCCGGGCCATTTCCTCAGCGAATGTGGCGATCCCCCCGCGTTGCGGGAAGAATTCATGGGTGATCACGCAGAGAGGCGGGGAGCCGATGGGCGGGGCGCGCATGCGCGGAGTAAAATCGGGGCCGCGCCGCGGCCCCGGGACGCAGGGCTACGGGACGCCCCCGCCCGGCGCAAGCGTCCTTCCACGGCCTCGCGATCTACGCCAATTCGACACCCAACGTGGCGAATCCACGAGAATAATGGGGTTTACTTTCGTGCCTTCCGCGACATACCCCATTGGACGATGTCAGAAGCCACCGTTACGCCAACGCTGCCGAACCAACCGGTCGCACCCGCGCCCAAGCCGTTCGCGCCGGAGGACGAGGTGATGCTCCGGGAATCGCTGAAACGCTGCTCCCCCTCCACCTTCGAGGCCGCCATCCAGTTCCGCAAGACGGGCAATCCGGACCACGTTCCAGCGGTAGTCATCGGAGTCATCGAACGCTTTGTCGAGCCGGACCTTCGGGTGAAGCTGAAGGACGCCGACGACGACCTCCGTCTCGTCGAGGACCTCGGGATCGATTCGCTGACGATGATGGAGATCGTGATCCTCGTGGAGGACGTGCTCCAGATGTCGATCAACAACGAGGAATTGCGCAATCTCCGAACGGTTGGTGACGTTAAGACATTCATCGACTGCAAGGCCCGTGGGCTGCCCCTGCCGAAGCCGACCAAGTTCCTGCCCATCGAGCACATCGGCACCGTGATGCCGATCCAACCCCCCTTCCTCTTCCTCAACGAGGCCTCCGTCAGCTCCACCTCGGCGAGCGGCAAATATAAGATCACCGGGCAGGAGTTCTTCCTTCAGGGTCACTTCAAGGACAACCCGGTGATGCCCGCCTCGATCATGCTCGAGGCCTTGGGCCAACTCGCGGTGCTGTACCTGCTCGAGGGTGCCCCGGCGGATCCCGGCAAGCGGGTCAGCCCCCTGACCATCTTTTTCACCGGCTGCGAGGGCGTGCGCGCCCATCGCGTCTGCAGGCCGGGTGACATCCTGTCCCTCTCGGTGAAACCGAAACGGATGAAGATGCCCCTCGCCACCTTCGAGGGCTCCATCCGCGTGGGCGCCGACAAGGCCGTCATCGCAGAGGAAATCACCCTGACCTTCGGCTTCGTGGAAATCGCCGAGGCCCCGGCCCCCGCCGCCGCGGCGCCCACCATTAC